>Ga0114129_10002157_pt1 | contig 27129 bp, 26 predicted proteins | sample RhiMetdeltSRZDD1_FD_80071 | JGI IMG/M metagenome (GOLD analysis project Ga0114129, IMG submission 80071) | Populus rhizosphere microbial communities from Tennessee, USA - Rhizosphere MetaG P. deltoides SRZDD1 (version 2) (version 2) | ecosystem: Host-associated > Plants > Roots > Rhizosphere >...
ATGAGTGAGCGGAATTTTCTTCGGCCGACCGTCGGGCGGCGGAGCCCGGCGGAGCCGCCCCGACGGCAAAGACGAATGAGTGAGCGGAATTTCTTCGGCCGACCGTCGGGCGGCGGCGCCTCTGCGCAGGCGCCCCGACGGTGAATATGAAGGACTGCTGTGCCTGACGCGTTGCTCGTCGGCATCGAGCTGGAGCGCGAGTACCGCACCGGCCCCGAGACCGTGCGGGTGCTGCGCGGCGCGTCGGTGGAGATCGGCGTCGGCGAGGTGGTCGCGCTGGTCGGCGCCTCCGGCGTGGGCAAGTCGACGCTGCTGCACCTGCTCGGCGCGCTGGATCGGCCGACGGCGGGACGCGTGTTCTTCCAGGGAGAAGACCTGTTCAACCGCAGCGAGCCCGCACTTGCACGCTATCGGCGTCAAGACGTCGGCTTCATCTTCCAGTTCTACAACTTGCTCGGCGATCTCACTGCACTCGAGAACGCGATGGTGCCCGCGCTGCTCCAGCGCGTGTCCGCGTCGGAGGCGCGTGAGCGCGCCGCGGCGGCCCTCGCCGAAGTCGGCCTCGCCGATCGTCTGCGGCATCGGCCGGGGGAGCTGTCCGGCGGCGAGCAGCAACGCGTCGCCGTCGCGCGCGCGCTCATGAACGCACCGAAAGTCATCCTCGCCGACGAGCCGACCGGCAATCTCGACCCCAAAACGAGCGCCGTCATCTACGATCTCTTTCTGCAGCTGCAGGCCGAGCGCGGCATCGCGTTCTTCATCGCGACGCACAACCCGGATCTGGCTCGCAAAGCGGAGCGGGTGTATCGCCTGGTGGAGGGTCGCGCGCGTGAGGGTGACCCCTCCGAGCGGTGACGCCGACGCCCGCGCGCGTGGGCCGTGAATACGCCACCCGCGACGTCGCGTCTATTGGCCGCGGATTCGCATAAGCTTTCGATGAGTTAGTCGCTCGTGAAGAAAAAGGCTAGCAGCGCTTGTGGGGGCGGGCTATACTGTGCTCGACTTCGTTAAGTAGGCGTCGCCCAATGCGAAATCGGCGTTTACGGCAACACGAACCAGGGGTGGGGGACACCAGTGTTTGAACGGTTCACCGAACGGGCGCGGCGAGTCATCATCCTGGCGCGGGAAGAGGCGGGACGGTTCCGGCATGACTTCGTCGGCACCGAGCACGTGCTTCTCGGCCTGATCCGCGACGGTGAAGGCATCGCCACCGCAGTTCTGCAGCGCCTGGGTCTCCGGCTCGAGACCGTGAAGGCGGAGGTCGAGCGGGCGCTCGCCGGGTTCCCCAAGACGCTCACGTTCGGTGAAGTCCCGTTCACTCCCCAGGCTAAGCGAGTGCTCGAACTGTCCATCGAAGAGGCGCGTCAGCTTGGTCACAATTACATCGGGACCGAGCATCTTCTGCTGGGCCTCATGAAAGAGGGCCAGTCCATCGCCGCCAAGATCCTCGAGTCCCTCGGCGCCCGCCTCGACGAAGTTCGGCAGGAGACGCTCGCGCTGCTCGGCGACCAGTACTACCCCCGCCCGAAGAAGCGCTCCCAGACGCCGGTGCTGGACGAGTTCGCACGTGACCTCACGCAGTTGGCGCGCGAGACGAAGCTCGACCCGGTGATCGGGCGCGAGCAGGAAATCGAGCGGGTCATCCAGATCCTCGCGCGGCGCACGAAGAACAACCCGGTGCTCATCGGCGAGCCCGGCGTGGGCAAGACGGCGATCGTCGAAGGGCTCGCGCAGAAGATCGTCTCCCACGACGTGCCCGATGTGCTGGTGAACAAGCGTCTCCTGCAGCTCGACCTCGGCGCCCTCGTGGCCGGCACGAAGTATCGCGGGCAGTTCGAGGAGCGGCTGAAGGCGGTGATGAAGGAGATCCGCCAGTCCGAGAACGTGGTGCTCTTCCTCGACGAGCTGCACACGCTGATCGGCGCCGGCGCGGCCGAAGGCGCGATCGACGCGTCGAACATGCTCAAGCCCGCGCTCTCCCGCGGTGAAATCCAGACCATCGGTGCCACCACGCTCGACGAGTACCGCAAGTACATCGAAAAGGACGGCGCCCTCGAGCGCCGCTTCCAGCCGGTCATCGTAAAGGCGCCGAGCGTGCCCGAGGCCATTGAGATCATCCGCGGGCTGCGCCACAAGTACGAGGCGCATCATCGCGTGAAGATCACGGAACAGGCCATCAACGCCGCGGTCACGCTGGCCGATCGCTACATCACGGATCGGCAGCTGCCCGACAAGGCCATCGACGTCATCGACGAGGCCTCGTCGCGTACGCGCCTGATGGCGCTGACGCCGCCCGCCGAGCTGAAGGAGATCGAGAAGGAGCTCGAGCGCGTCATCCGTGAGAAGGACATGTACCTCGAGGCCCAGGAGTTCGAGAAGGCAGCCTCGCTGCGCGAGAAGGAAAAGATCCTCCGCGCGCGCGAAGAAGAGATGAAGCGCGACTGGGAGAAGAACAAGGGCAAGGGCACTCAGTCCGTCGGCGAAGAGGACATCGAGTTCATCGTCTCGCGCTGGACCGGCATCCCGCTGAGCAAGCTCGAGGAGAAGGAATCCGCGAAGCTCGCCCGGATGGAGGAAGCGCTGCACGGCCGAATCATCGGCCAGGACGACGCCGTCAAGGCCGTCTCGCGCGCCATCCGCCGCTCCCGCGCCGGCCTCAAGGACGCCAAGCGACCGGTCGGCTCGTTCATCTTCCTCGGTCCCACCGGGGTCGGCAAGACGGAGCTCGCCCGGACGCTGGCCGAATACCTCTTCGGCGACGAGAACGCGCTCATCCGCGTGGACATGTCGGAGTACATGGAGAAGTTCTCGGTCTCGCGGCTGCTCGGCGCACCTCCCGGTTACGTCGGCTACGAAGAGGGCGGCTTCCTCACGGAAAAAGTGCGGCGGCGCCCGTACTCGGTGGTGCTGTTCGACGAGATCGAGAAGGCGCATCCCGACGTGTTCAACATGATGCTGCAGGTGCTCGATGACGGTCGGCTCACGGACTCGCTCGGTCACGTGGTCGACTTCAAGAACACCATCCTCATCATGACGTCGAACCTCGGCACGAGCCTGATCGGCAAGCGCGTCACGCCGGGCTTCATGCAGGAGGGTGAGGACGCCAGCTACGAGAAGATGAAGGACCGCGTGATGGAGGAGATGAAGCGGGCGTTCCGGCCCGAGTTCATCAACCGGATCGACGACATCATCGTCTTCCACGCGCTGACGCTGCCGCACATCCAGCAGATCATTCGGCTGATGATCGACAAGATCAACAAGCAGCTCACCGAAAAGGGCATCGAGCTCGTCCTGACGCCGGCCGCCGAGGCGGTCCTGGTGGACAAGGGCTACGATCCGCAGTATGGAGCGCGCCAACTTCGGCGGACGATCCAGAAGCACATCGAGGATCCGCTCGCCGAAGCGATCGTGCGCGGGCAGGTGCCCGAGAGCGCTCGGATCGAAGTGGACGTCGTCGGAGGCGAGTTCGTCTTCCGCGAGGCCCAGGCCGCCGACGCTCCCCTCGAGCTTGCAGAGCACTAGACACCACACCCCGCGAGTCTGAGCGGCTGGGTGACGCCAGGGGGGGGCCTGCGTGTTGCCGTCGTGGCCGCGCTCGCGATCGTGCTCAGTCTGGCGGCCGCCGTCTCGGCGCAGCAGCCGCCCATTCTGATCCGGGAAATCATCGTCGAGGGCAACCGCCGCGTGCAGGAAGCGGTCATCCTCGGTCGCGTGAAGTCCACAATCGGTGCCCCCTTCAGTCCCGCGCAGCTGTCCGAAGACGTTCGCGCCATCTTTGCGCTCGGCTTCTTCGACGACGTCCAGCTGAAGGTGGAGGATTTCGAAGGCGGCGTGAAGATCAGCTTCCTGGTGGTGGAGCGCCCGTTCGTGCGCGACGTGGACATCGTCGGCAACAAGGCGATCAAAACCGACGAGCTGCAGGAGAAGATCGACCTCAAGCTGGGCAGTGTGTACAACCCGGTCGAGGTGCAACGCGCGCGCGAGAAAATGAAGGAGCACTACGAGAGCGAAGGGTACTTCGAGGTTCAGATCACCCCGGACATCGAGAAGTTCGCCGACGGTGACGTGAAGGTCGTGTTCACCATCAACGAAGGCCGCCAGATGAAGATCGACAAGATCGTCATCCACGGCAATCGCGGGCTCACCGACAAGCAGATCAAGGACGCCATGGCCACCCAGGAGCGGCAGTACTGGATCCTGCGCGGGACCGTGCAGCGCCAGAAGCTCGACGAAGACGTCGACCGCATCCTCGCCCTCTACAACGATCACGGTTTCATCCAGGCGCGCGTGGAGTCGCATGACGTCACCGTGGATCGCGAGAAGGCGCGGGTGACGCTCAACATCGTCGTCGTGGAGGGCTCCCAGCACCACGTCGCTTCGGTCGGATTCACCGGCGTCACGCTGCTGCCCGAGCCGGAGCTGCGGCGGCAGATGAAGCTCAAGCCCGCCGACGTCTTCTCGCGCTCGGCTCTGCGGGAATCCGTGAAGGCCATCGAGGATCTCTACTCGAACATCGGCCATGCCTCGGCCGAGGTCAGCCCCCGCCTCGAGATGCTCCCCGACAACAAGATCGGTATCGCACTCGAGATCAACGAAGGCCCAACCGTCTACGTCGAGCGCATCAACATCGCCGGCAACGTGCGCAGCCAGGACAAGATCTTGCGCCGCGAGCTGCAGATGGCCGAGGGCGAGATCTTCACGCTGCGCAAGCTCCAGCGCAGCAAGCAGCGCCTGACGAACTTGATGTACTTCGAGAAGGTCGACATCACCACGGCGCCGGGCAGCGACAAGACGAAGATCATCGTGAACGTCGACGTCACCGAGCGGCCTACGGGCCTCTTCTCCATCGGCGGTGGCTATTCCTCGGCCGACGGCGTGCTCGGCACCATCGACCTGTCGCAGAACAACTTCCTCGGCCGCGGCTGGCTGGCGTCGATCAAGATCCGCGCGGGTGCCAACGTCCAGCAGGGGCAGATCAGCTTCACCGAGCCCTGGCTGTTCGACCGGCCGCTCTCGGCAGGCTTCGATCTGTTCAGCGTCCAGCGCGAGTACGTAGAGTACGACTACAGCACGCTGGGCGTGGGGCTGCGGCTCAGTCATCCCTTCGAGGAGTACTGGCGCTGGCACCTCGGCTATCGGCTCACCCAGGACGAGATCCGCAACATCAAACTCGCCGCCGACGAGTTCCTGCGCGAAGAGGAAGGCAAGAAAGTCACGTCGCTGTTCTCAGGCTCCATCACGCGCGACAGCCGCGACAGCATCCAGACCCCGACGCGGGGCGGGCAGTTCGCGTTGTCGACCGAGGTCGCCGGCCTCGGCGGCGATCACCACTTCGCCAAGAGCACCGTGATCCTGACGTACTTCCAGCCGGTCTGGTTCGGCCACATCCTGTCGGGCCGTGTGGAAGGCGGCTACGGCTTCGGCTTCGGCGACGAGCGGCTGCCGGTGTTCGAGCGCTTCTACCTCGGCGGTCCGAACTCGATCCGTAGCTTCAAGACACGGCAGATCTCGCCGAAGGACGACGCCGGCGTCCGCATCGGCGGCACCAGCGAGTTGCTCGGGAACATCGAGTACATCGTGCCGCTGCCCTTCGACATCCGCGTGGCCGCGTTCTTCGATATCGGCAACGTCTACGGCTTCAACACCAAGTTCGATCCGACGGATCTGCGCGAGGCGGCCGGGGCGAGCATCCGGTGGGTGTCGCCCTTCGGCCCGATCCGCGTAGACTACGGCTTCAACCTCGACCGGCGGCCGGGGGAGAAGGCGGGCAATTTCCATTTTTCGGTGGGCTCGCCGTTCTGAGGAGGCAGGGATGAAGGCAGCAGTGGCAGGAGCGGTGGTGGTGGCGACGGTGGCTGTGCTGGTCTCGGGCACGGCGGCGCAGCAGCCGCCCGCGCCCGCTCCGACGCCGGCGGGCGGGACGGCGACGGGCGTGACGCCGACGAAGATCGGCTACATCGACGTCCAGCGCGTGCTCGCGCGGTCCGCCGCCGGCGTGGCCGCCCGCGAACAGCTCGAGAAAGAGCGCGCCACGATCCAGAAGGACATGGACGGCCGGCGCCAGGAGCTCGAGAAACTCCGCGACGAGATCGAGAAAAAAGGCGCGCTCATGACGGCCGACGCCCGGCGCGAGAAGCAGGAGCAGTTCGAGCGCAAGCGGCGCGACGCCGCGCGCGCCGCCGACGACTACCAGAAGGAGCTCGAGAAGAAGGAAGGGCAGCTCCTGCAGAAGGTTCTGCAGGAGGTCGGCGGCGTGATCGAGAAGGTCGGCAAAGAGAAGAACTACTACATGATCGTCGAGAAGCGGAACGCGGGCGTGCTCTACGCCGCCAACGACGCCGACCTCACCGACGAGGTCATTCGCGCCTACGACCGGGACGCCGGAGGCAAAAAGAAATAGCCGCGATGGTCAGCCGTGCCGAGTTCACGCTCGGCCAGCTCGCGGAGGCGCTCGGCGCGACGCTCGAGGGTGACGCCGCGCGCGTGGTGCGCGGCGTCGCGCCGCTGGAGAGCGCGGGGCCGGACGACGTCTCCTTCCTCACCGACGCGCGCTACCGCGCCGCCGCGCAGGCGTCGCGCGCGGGCGCCTTCGTCGCCGGCAGCGGCATCACCGGCCTGCCGGCGCCGGTGCTGCGGGTGGCCGCCCCGCAGCAGTCGATGATCGATCTGCTGCTGCTGTTTCATCCCGCGCCGGCACTCGTCCCTGGCGTGCATCCTGCCGCATGCGTCGCCGGCGACGCGCGCATCGACGCGACGGCATCGGTCGGTCCGCTCGCGGTGATCGAGGCGGGAGCGCGCGTCGGCTCCGGGGCCCGGATCGGCGCCCTCGTCTACATCGGGCCCGGCGTCGAGGTCGGCGAGGCGTGCGTGCTCGGCCCCCACGTGACCCTGCTGGGCGGCGTGCGGCTGGGCCGGCGCGTCGTCGTGCATCCCGGCGCCGTCATCGGCGCCGACGGCTTCGGCTTCGCGTTCGACGGCGCCCGGCATCGCAAGATCCCCCAGACGGGCGGGGTCGTTATCGAAGACGATGTCGAGATCGGCGCGAACACGACTATCGATCGCGCGACGTTCGGTGAGACGATCGTGCGCCGCGGCACGAAGATCGACAACCTCGTACAGATCGGGCACAACGTCGAGATCGGCGAGCACTCGATCCTCGTCGCCCAGGTCGGTATCTCGGGCAGTTCGCGGCTCGGACGCGGCGTGGTGCTGGCGGGGCAGGTCGGTGTCGCCGATCACGTCGCCATCGGCGACGGCGCGCTCGTCGGCGCGCAGGGCGGCGTCGCCGGCGATCTCGACGCGGGCGGACGATATCTCGGCAGTCCCGCGCGGCCCATCCTCGAAGCCAAGCGGATTTTCGCCGCGGAATCACGTCTGCCCGAGCTTCTGCAGCGGGTGCGCGCGCTCGAGCGTGAGATCGAGAAGCTTGGCGGACGTCCCCTCGGTCCCCGGACGGCGCGTGATGAGTGACGCCATCCATCCCTCGGCCATCATCGACGCGCGCGCGCAGCTGGCGAGCGACGTGCGCATCGGCGCCTTCAGCGTGATCGGCTCGGACGTGATCGTCGAGGCCGGCGTCGAGATCGGCCACCACGTCATCCTCGAAGGGCGCGTGGCGATCGGCCCGCGCGTCAAGGTCGGTCACGGCAGCGTCCTGGGCGGCGTGCCGCAGGACCTCAAGTACAAGGACGGCACACCCTCCGGCGTGCGCGTCGGCGCCGGCACCGTGATCCGGGAATACGTCACCGTGCACCGCTCGACGCGCGCGGACGGCTGGACGGAGATCGGACGCGACTGCCTGATCATGGGGCTCAGCCACGTCGCCCACGACTGCCGGCTCGGCGACGCGGTCATCGTCATCAACTATGCCGGCATCACGGGTCATTGCGAGATCGGCGATCGGGCCACGATCGGCGGCCTTACCGGCATGGTGCCGTTCACGCGCATCGGCACCGCCGCCTATGTCGGCGGGATGGCGAAGATCACCGCCGATGTCCCGCCCTACGTCCTGGTCGACGGCCAGCCGGCCACCGCGCGCGCGGTCAACGTCATCGGGCTGCGCCGCGCGGGCATGGGCGCCGCCGATCGCCGCACGCTGCAGGACGCGTTTCGCATCCTCTATCGCAGCGGGCTGGCGCCTGCGCGCGCCGTCGAGCGCATTCGCGAGGAGCTGCCCGTCACGCCACCGATCCAATTGCTGCTCGACTTCATCGCGGGCGCCACGCGTCACGGCATCGTCGGGCCGTTCCGCGGTGAGTCGCTCACCGCTGAGACCGAAGAGGTCCCCAGCTGATGGCAACCGCGGCGAAAACCCGCGCGGCGGTGGTGGGCGCCGGTCACATGGGGCAGTACCACGTGCTTGTCTATGCCGAGCTCCCCGATGTCGAGCTCGTCGGCGTTGTCGACGCCGACGCCGCGCGCGCAGCGGCCGTGGCCGCCCAGTACGACACCACAGTCTTCGCCGACCACCGAGCGCTCGTCGGGCGCGTCGACGTCGTCAGCATCGCGGTGCCCACCGGCCAGCACTTCGCCGTCGCGCGCGATCTGCTGGAGGCGGGAGTCAGCGTACTCGTCGAGAAGCCGATGGCGCCGACGCTGGAGGAGGCGCGGGCGCTGTTCGCGGTGGCCGAACGCACCGGCGCCGTCCTGCACGTCGGGCACGTCGAGCGCTTCAACGGCGCCGTCGACGAGCTGCGCCAGATCGTGCGCTCGCCGATCCTGATCGAGTCGCGGCGGCTCGGGCCGTTCGCGCCGCGCGTGCAGAAGGACACTGTGGTCATGGACCTCATGATCCACGACATCGACATCGTGCTCGGACTCGTCGACTCGCCGCCGGTGCGGCTGGCCGCCCAGGGCGCCGCCGTGCACTCCAAGGTGACCGACGTCGCGAGCGTCCAGATCCGGTTCGAGTCGGGCACGATCGCGACCATCACCGCGAGCCGCGCGACCGAGGAGAAGGTCCGAACCCTGGCCATTACCATGCCCGACGCCTACATCCACCTCGACTACACGGATCAGGACATCCGCATCTACCGCCGCGCCAACCAGCAGTACACGATGAGCCGCAAGGCCATCCGGTACTCGCGCGCCTCGCTGGTGGAGCACCTGCAGGTGCACCGCGAGAATCCGCTGAAGCTCGAGATCCAGCACCTCATCGCCGCGCACCGGCGGCGTCAGGCGGGGGAAAAGGTCGAGCTGAAGCTCGCCGAGGATCTGACGTCGCTCGCGATGGCGCTCGAGATCGAGCGGATGATCCGCGACGGCGTTCCCGAGATCGAGTGGCCGAAGGAGCTGCCGTGGAGCGCTCGCTCGGACTGATGTGCGGCGCCGGCGAGCTGCCGGCGCTGATGGCGTCCGAGGCGCGGCGACAGGGATGGCGCGTCGTCGCCTTCGCGTTCGCGCCCGACACCGGCGCCGCCGCCCACGCGGCGCGTGTGGTGCCGTCGACCATCGCCGAGATGGCGCCGGTCATCGCCGCGCTGCAAGAAGAAAAGGTCGCGGGCGTGCTCTTTTCCGGCAAGTTCTGGATGGGCGATCTGCTGCGCGCCGACGGCGTCGACGAGGCGCACCGCTCGATGGCACGACGCGCGGGCGGCTTGCTCGACGGCAACGTCAAGGCCGCGCTGCTCGCGACGCTGGGCGCGATGGGCATCGAGCTCCTCGACCAGCGTCCATTTCTCGCGGCCCGGCTGCCCACCGAAACGGTGCTCGGCACGCGGACACCGACGGCCGAGGAGTGGGCCGACGTGCGCCGCGGGCTCACCGTTGCACGTGCGGCCGCCGAGTGGAGCGTTGGGCAAACGGTGGTCGTCCGCCGTGGCGCCGTGAGCGCGGTGGAGGCGATCGAGGGGACGACGGCGGCCATTCGACGCGGGACGACGCTCAGCGGTCCCGGCGCGGTCGTGGTAAAGGCGGTCGGCGGTGACCACGACTTTCGCTTCGACGTGCCGACGATCGGTCCGGAGACGATCGAGGCGGCCGCGGAGGGCGGTGCCGCCGTGGTCGCGCTCGAGGCCGAGCGCGTGTTCGTGCTCGAGCGGGAGGCGACCGTGCGGCGCGCCGACGCGGCGTCGATCGCGCTGGTCAGCACGCGTGGCGGCGCCGACTGAGCGGCCGCTCGCGATCATGCTCGTCGCCGGCGAGGCGTCGGGTGACCTGCACGGCGCCACGCTGGCCCGTGCGCTTCAGGCCGCTGCGCCGGGCGTGCGTCTCTCCGGGATGGGTGGCCGTCGCATGGCCGCCGAAGGCGTCGAGCTGATGGTCGACGTCACCGCTGCTGCCACGGTCGGCGGCACCGAGGCGGTCGGCGGGATTCCTGGGTTGTATCGCGCGTACCGCCGAATGCGCCAAGCCGTTCGCGGGGCGCACCCTCCCGACGCGCTGGTCGTGATCGATTTTCCCGAGTTCAATCTGCGGCTGGCTCGCGCCGCGCGCGCGGCCCGCGTTCCCGTAGCGTATTTCATCGCGCCGCAGATCTGGGCGTGGCGACCCTGGCGCGTGCGGCAGATCCGCCGGGTCGTCTCGATGGTGCTGGCGGTGTTTCCGTTCGAGCTCGCTCTCTATCGCCGCGCGGGCGTCCCCGTGCACTTCGTCGGCCATCCCGTGCTCGACGCGCTGGCGGACGCGCCGTCGCGCGCGCAGGCGCGCAGCGAGCTCGGTCTCGACGGCACGGCGCCCGTGATCGGCCTGTTGCCCGGCAGCCGGCGACAGGAGGTGGCGGGCGTGCTGCCGGCCATGCGCGAGGCCGCCGCTCGAATCGCTGCCGCGCACCCAAACGCGCGGTTCGTCGTCGCGCAGGCGCCGACCGTGGACGCGGCGGATCTGTCCGCCGATGGCGGACCACCCCTCCGCGTCGTCGCCGGCCGCACCTATGCGGTAATGCGTGCTGCAGATCTGCTCCTCGTCACATCCGGGACGGCCACGCTCGAGGCGGCGCTGCTGGGCACGCCGATGATCGTCTGCTATCGGCTTTCGCGGCTCAGCGAGCTGCTCTTCAAACCCCTCGTGCGTGTGCCCTGGATCAGTCTCGCGAACATCGCGCTTGGGCGCGCGGTGGTTCCCGAGCTCTACCAAAAGACGCTCACCGGCGAGGCGCTCGGCCGCGAGGCGCTGCGGCTGCTCGATTCGCCGGCCGCGCTGACGGCGCAGCGCGAGGCGTTCCGCGAGCTCGGCGACGTTCTGGGCGCCGGCGGTGTCGGCGCGCGCGCCGCGCACCATGTGCTAGAACTCACCTCGCGCCATGCGCAGCCCCGCGCGTCTCGACCAGCCCACCCACGGCCCGAAGCGGCCTCGCCGAGCCCGCTCCAATGACCTCGCTCGTGCCCGGACTCGCCGCCGCCGCCGTCAGCGCGCTCGGCGCGACGCTGTCGGTCCGTGCCGCGGGCGTCGACGCGTTGCGGCCGCTTTGGCGCGCGCGCCGTCCGCTGATCTATGCCGTGTGGCACGGCCGCATCCTGATCGTGCCGTGGCTCAACGCCCGCTTGCGCCGCCAGGAGGGCGCGCGCGCCGTGCGCGTCCTCGCCAGCCGCTCGCGCGACGGCCAGATGATGGCCGAGTTCGCGCGGCGCTTCGGGCTTGACGTCACACGCGGCTCCTCGTCGCGCGGCGGGCTCGAAGCGTTGCGCGAGCTCGCGCGTGCCGTGCGCGCCGGCGAGGACGTCGCGATGGTGCCTGATGGCCCGCGCGGCCCGGCGCGCCGGCTGCAGGGTGGAATCGTCGCGCTCGCGGCGACGACCGGCGCGCCGATCGTGCCGGTCGGTGTTGCCGCTCGGCCCGCGCGCCGCCTTCACTCGTGGGATCGGTTCATGATCCCGATCCCGTTCGCGCGCTGCGCAGTGGTCTTCGGCGGCCTCGTCGAGGTCAAGCGTCACGACGATCGCGACGAGGCGCGCACACGCGTCGAGCGCGCGCTGGAGGAGGCGACGGAGGCCGCCGACGCCCTCGTGGGAGTGCGTCCGTGACCTACCTGCTGTACACGGCGCTGCTCGCGGCGGGTGTCGCGGCGTACGCTCCGCTCGCGGTGACGCGACGGCTCACGCGCGGCGTGCCGCTCAACCTCCGCGCGCGGCTGGGCTACGGCCGCGAGAGCGGTACGGGACCGCGTGGCTGGGTCCACGCGGTCTCCGTCGGCGAGGCGATTGCGGCGGCGCCGCTCGTCGAGGGCTTGCACCGAGCGTATCCCTCGCTGCCGCTCATCGTCAGCACGGTGACGTCGACGGGCGCGCGTGTCGTCACCGAGCGCTTCGCCGGCGTCGCGAGCCACCGCTACTTTCCGCTCGATTTTCCCGGCGCCGTCCGCCGCACGCTGGACGCCATCGAGCCCGCCTTCTTCATCTGCATGGAGACCGAGCTCTGGCCCAACACGCTGCGCGCGCTCGCCGCGCGCGGCGTGCCGACGATGATCGCCAATGGCCGCCTGTCGGACCGCTCGTTCCGCCGTTACCGGCTGGTGCGCTCGGCGCTGCGCGGCGTGCTCACCGGCATTACCGTGTTCGGTATGCGGTCCGACGAGGACGCGCGCCGGATGATCGCGCTCGGCGCCCCGCCCGAGCGCGTGGTTGTGACGGGCAACCTCAAGAACGACGCGCCCGCGGACGCCGCCGGTGCCGCCGACCTCTGGCGCCGCCTGCTCGGCATCGCGGCCGGTCAGCGCGTGTGGATCGCGGGCAGCACCCACCGCGGCGAGGAGGAGGCCGTGCTGACGGCGCACGCCGCGGCGGTCTCGGACGACCCCGGTATCGCGCTCGTGCTCGCGCCGCGGCATCCCGATCGGGTCGACGAGGTGATGTCGCTGATCACCGCGCGGGGCTTCTCCGGCGTACGACGCAGCCGGCTCTCGGCGGAGCGCCGGCAGTCCGCGTCGGGAATGAGTGGCTCGCGGCTCAACCGCGACGTCATCGTCGTCGATACGGTCGGCGAGCTCGCGCAAATGTACGCGCTGGCCGACGTCGTCTTCGTCGGCGGCAGCCTCGTGCCGCGCGGCGGCCACAACGTCCTGGAGCCGGCGCTGCGGCGCAAGCCCGTGCTCATGGGCCCGCACACCGACAACTTCCGCGAGGCCGCCGGGCTCCTGACGGCCACCGGGGGCGCGCTGGTGGTACGCGACGCCACCGCGCTGAGCGTCGAGCTGCGCCGGCTCCTCGGCGATCCCGCGCTCGCCGCTCGGCGCGGCGAGGCGGCGTTCGAGGCACTCGCTGCGCAGCACGGCGCCGTGCGCCAGACGCTCGACCTCGTCGCGCGCTTCCTCGCACCCGAAGCCCTCGCGCGCTCGGAGGACAACGGCCGGTGAGCGACGTGCGCGAGCGCGTCACCCGCGCCTGGCATGGCGGTGTCGGTCCCACCGCTGCGCGGGTGCTTGGTGTGGCATCCGGCGGCTATCGCGGATTGCTCGGTGCCCGCGAATGGCTCTACGCGCGCGGCGTGCTCGCGAGCCGTGCGCTCGGTGTCCCCGTCGTGTCGATCGGCAACCTCACCGTCGGCGGTACCGGCAAGACGCCAGCCGTCGAGCTGGCTGTGCGCACACTGAAGGAGTTCGGCCATCGGCCGGCGGTGCTGAGCCGCGGCTACGGTCGGCGTGGTCACGGCATCCAGGTCGTCGCGGATGCGGTCTCGACGCGTCTCGACGCCGAGGAAGCCGGTGACGAGCCGTTCGTCCTCGCGCGGCGGCTGCCCGGCGTGCCCATCGTCGTCGGCCCCAATCGGCACGCCGCCGGCCGCCACGCCGTCGAGCGCTTCGGTGTCAGCGCCATCGTGCTGGACGACGGTTTTCAGCACCGCACGCTCGCGAAAGATCTGGAGATCGTCATGGCGCGCGCCCGCGCGCCCTGGGGCAACGGTCGGCTGCTCCCCGGTGGGCCGCTGCGAGAGCCGCTCGCTGCGCTCGGGCGCGCGCACCTGATCGTCGTCACCGCGGCACGCGCCGCGGAGGACGTCGGCGAGGTGGCGGCCACCGCGCGTAAGCACGCACCCGGTGTGCCGGTGCTGGCCGCGCGCCATGTGGCGAGCGAGTGCTGGGAAGCGGGCGCGATGCGGCTGCTCGGCCCCGACGTGCTCCGCGGGCAAAAGCTCTTCGCGTTCGCCGGCATCGGAGCGCCGGATGGCTTCCGCCAGACGCTCGCCGAGACCGGTGCGCTCGAGGCCGGCTTCGCCCGATTCGCCGATCACCACTGGTACACGCTGGAGGAGCTCGGCACGCTCGAGCGTCGCGCGCAGGCGGCCTCCGCCGTCGGGCTCGTCACCACCGAGAAGGACTGGGCGCGGTTGCGGCAGTTTCCGGCGCGCGCGGTACCGCTCTACGTCCTCGGTGTGAGGCTCGCGCTCGTGTCGGGTGAGGCGGAATGGCGCGCGGCATTCGCCCGCGCATGCCCTCCGCGGTCGGCATGATCGCGGCGCTCGCCATTCGCCTGCCGAACTGGCTCGGCGACACGGTCATGGCCGAGCCCGCCGTCCGCGCGCTGCGCCGCGCGCATCCCGAGGCACGCGTGCTGCTGGCCGGACCGTGGGCCACGGTGCTCGGCGGACAGGGGCTTGCCGACACGCTCGTCACGTACCCGCGCGCGTGGGCCGACCGACTGGCCGCCGCGGATGTCGTCCGCCGCTTCGCGCCGGACACCGCCGTGCTGCTGCCGAACTCGCTCGAGTCCGCGCTCGCCGCCTGGTACTGGGGCGCGCGGCGTCGCGTCGGCTTCGACGCCGGCGGCCGCGGTCTCATGCTGACCGATGCGCTCGCGCTGCCAGTGCCTCGGCGTCATCAGATCGACGAATATCTGCTGCTCGCCGCGACGTGCTGCGACGTGCGGGCCGACGACACGGCGCCCCGGCTCACGCCGCCCGCGGCCGACGCTCCTGAGCGCGCCGAGGTGCACGCGCTCTTCGACGCGGCCGGCGTGCGGCGCGACCGGCCGATCGTCGGCGTCCACCTCGGCGCCGCCTATGGGCCGGCGAAGACATGGCCCGCCGAGCGCGTGGTGGATCTGTGCCGGCTGCTCGACCGCGCCGGCGTGCGCGCCGTATTGCTGGGAACGGGGAACGAGGCGCCGACGGCCGCCGCCATCGCCGCGCAGGCGCCGGCCGCTATGCTGGCAGGGCGCGATCGGCCGGCGATATTGGCGGCGCTGCTCACCGAGCTCGACGTGCTGGTCTCGGGCGACACGGGAGTCGCGCATCTCGCCGCCGCGCTCGGGACGCCGGTGGTCGCGTTGTTCGGCCCGACCGATCCCTCGCTTTCGGCGCCGCGCGGCCGCGCCGTCGCGCTGACCCATCCGGTGCCGTGCGCGCCGTGCTTCTATCGCGTGTGCCCGATCGAGCATCCGTGCCTGCGCGATCTCGGCGCCACGCGCGTGGTCGAGGCCGTGCTCGCGTTCGTCGAGCGCGCGCCGCAGCCGGCAACGCTCGAGCACGGACGGCGAGCGCCGCACGGAGCCCGCGGATGAGCGCCGCGCTCACGATCCTGCACGTCGCGACCAACCGTTGGTGGACAGGCAGTGCCGATCCGACCATCCAGCTCGCGAGCGCGCAGCAGGCGCTCGGACACCGCGTGCTGCTGGCCGTGCCGCCGGGCGACCGCTTCGAAGCGAAGGCCCGCGAGGCAGGCCTGGCGGTGCTCGACGGGTTTCATCTGCGCGCGCGTCTGGCTCCGGTCGAGATCGCGCGCGACGCCGCGCGCCTGCGCCGGCTGACGCGCGAGCACGCCGTCAGCGTGCTGCACGCGCACCATTCACACGATCACTGGCTCGCGGTGCTGGCGCGGCCCGTGATCGGCGGCCGCCGGCCCGCGGTCGCGCGCACGTTCCACGCGCTGCGCGCCGTGAAGCACGATCCGGCGTCGCGCCGCCTCTATGGGCGCACCGGTGCAGCCCTCGCGGTCTCGCGACAGATCGAGGCGCGCTGCCGCGACGCGGGCTTCGCGGCGGATCGCGTGTTCTGGACGCCGGGGACGGCCGATCTCGCACGCTTCACCGGCGACGACGACGGACGCGCGGTGCGCGAGGAGTTCGCACTCGCTGACGCGCCCGTCGTCGTCTGCGTCGCGCGGCTTGCGCCGCGTCGTGGTCACGAGCTGCTGCTCGCGGGCTTTGGCCGTCTGCTCACCGATCTGCCCACGGCGCGCCTGCTGCTCGTCGGCAAGGGCGAGGCGCGCGAGCGGCTCGAGCGGCTGGTCGCGCTGCAAAGACTCTCGCGTCACGTGACGTTCACCGGCTACCGCGATCGCGATTTACCCGCCGTGCTGGCCGCCGCCGACTGCTTCGCGCTGATGGCGCCGGGCTCCGACGACTCGTGCCGGGCGGCGCTGGAGGCGATGGCCGCCGCGCGCCCGGTCGTCGCGCGCGCCGTCGGCGCGCTGCCCGAGACGGTCGTGCACGGCGAGACGGGTCTCCTCGTGGAGGACGACGGACCCGAGGCGGTCGCGTCCGCGCTGCGCACGGTGCTCGGCGAGCGCGGCCGCGCGCGCGCGATGGGCGCGGCCGGGCGGCGGCGGGCGGAGAAAGAATTCAGCCCCGCGCGCGCGGTCGAGACGGTCGAGCGCGCGTACCGTGCCATGCTCGGCCGCGACGGCCGATAAGCGGGCCCGTGAGAATCCTGCATCTCATGTCCTGCCGCGGGTGGTCGTCGGACGCGTATTGGGCGGCGCGTGCCTGTCGCGAGCTGGAGGGCCGCGGCCACGCCGTCACGCTCGGCTGCAAGCGTGGCACGGGAGAGCGCGTCATCGAGCGTGCGCGCGCGGAGGGCGTTACGCGCATCGAGGCGTTCGAGCTGGCCAGCGGCATGCGCCTGGCGCTGGATGGCGCCGACGTGCGGCGCCTGGCGCGCGCCTTCCGAGACGTCGACGTCGTGCACGTGCATCGCGGCAAGGAGCACTGGCTCGCCGCCGTGGCGAGCTATCTCACCGGCGGCCGGCGTCCGCCCATCGTGCGGACGCGCCACATCGCGCAGGCGGTGCGCCCGCACGCGGGCAACCGCTGGCTCTACCGACGCGCGACGGCGCTCGTCGTGACGGTCACCGAGGCGATCCGGCGCCAGTATCTCGCCTCGGGTCTGCTCTCGGCCGACCGTGTCGTCGCGGTGCAGGGCGGCGCCGACGCCGACACGTATCGTCCCGGAAAGGCGGATCCGACCGTCCGCGCGCGCCTGGGCGGCGACGGCGAGCCGCTGGTCGGGCTGGTGTCGGGCCTCCGTGTGATGAAAGGTCACCAGGTCGTCATCGATGCCGTCGCGCGACTGGCGTCACGCGGCGGCGCCCCGCGCGTCGTGTTCGTCGGACGCGGCGCTTACGAGCCGGCTGTGCGGGAGGCCATTGGCCGCGCCGAGCTCGAGGATCGCGTGACGATCGCCGGCTTTGCCGCCGATCTGCCGTCGGTGATGACCGCGCTCGACGTCGCGCTCTACGTACCGCTCGAGTCCGACGGCATGTCGCGGGTGCTGTTCGAGTATCTGGCCGCGGGCCGCGCCGTGATCGCCGCGCGCACCGGTGTCGTCCCGGAGGTGCTCGTCGACGGCCGGCACGCCGTGCTCGTGCCGTCGGGGGACGCGGCGGCGCTCGCCGCCGCGCTCGAGCGCGTGCTCGGCAACGCCTCGCTCCGCAAGCGACTCGGCGCCGCCGCGCGCACGCTGGCGCTGGAGCGGTACTCGGGCGCGCGGCTCGCGGAGGCGCTCGAAGCGCACTACGCGCGCCTGGTCGCGTGAAGGTCTCCGTCCTCGCGTTCGATCTCTCGGATAACGCAACCGGCCGGGCCGACCTGCTCGCGCGACTGCTGGCGCCACGTTACGAGGTCGAGGTCGTGGGGCCGCGCTTCGGCGACGAGATCTGGAGACCGGCGCGTGACGGCGGGGTGCGCTACCGCGCGCTGCGTGGCGCGCGCTGGCCACGCTTCGCGGCCACGCTGCCGCCGCTCGCGCGTCTGGCGGACGGCGACGTGCTACTCGCGTCCAAGCCGCGGCCGACCAGCTTCGGGGTCGCGCTGCTGGCGCGGCGGCAGCGGAGGCGGCCGCTGATCCTGGACATCGACGATTGGGAGCTCGGCTTTTTCTATCGCGCGCAGTTCTGGGGCCGCGTGGGGCGCCTGCTGAATGTGTCGAACCCCAACGGACTGCCGTGGACGTGGCTGGCCGAGCGGCTGGTGCGGCGCGCCGACGCGCTGACCGTCGCCTCGCGCTTCCTTGCCGAGCGCTTCGGCGGCGCGCTGGTGCCCCACGTCCGCGATACGGACGCGTGGGCGCCCGAGCGCTTCGACCGTACCGCCGCGCGCGCCCGGCTCGGCGTCGGCGACGCGCGCGTCGTCATGTTTCTCGGCACGCCGCGCGGCCACAAGGGCGTCGACGATCTCGTGGACGCCACCGCCGGTCTGGACGGCGCGCGCCTGGTGCTGGTCGGCGCGCGCACCGACAGCGCCGCGGCGCGCCGCTGGGCCGAGCGCGGACACGTCCGGGTCGTCGGCGAGATTCCGTTCGACGACGTGCCGCGCTATCTCGTCGCCGCCGACGTCGTCGCGGTCCCGCAGCGCGCGACGACGGACACGCTCGGGCAGGTGCCCGCGAAGCTCTTCGACGCGATGGCGCTCGCGCGTCCGATCGTCTCCACGGCGGTCTCGATGATCCCCGAGATTCTCGAGGGTTGTGGCGTTCTCGTGCCGCCGGACGATCCCACCGCGCTGCGCGCCGCGCTAGGAAGGGTCCTCGACGACCCGGCGGGCGCGGCCGAGCTCGGGCGTCGCGCGCGCCAGCGCTGCGCCGAGCGCTACAGCTTTGCTGCCGCGCGCGCCGTGCTGTTCCCGCTGATCGACGACCTCGCCGCCCGCTTCTCCTCCTCCTCACGCAGATGATCCGGCCGATAGAGAGAGTCGTGATGGCGCGCCATGGGCGGGGAGGGTCACGGCCGGGCCGGACTCCGCTGCGGTCGTGGCCGTCGGCGGGCGCGTGCGCGCGATGAAGATTCTCGTCATCGCCCGCCCCTATGTGTTTCACGGCGGCGTGGAAAGCGCAACGGCGGGGCTGATGCGCGCGCTCGTCGCGCATGGCCACGAGGTGCATCGCGCGGGCCCCGGTCGCCAGGCGCCCGAGCGCGGCGTGCACGACCATCCGCTGCGGATTCCGCCGCTGCCGTCGCCGGCGCGGAGTCTCGCACTGGCCATCGCCGCCGCCCGCGTCGCGCGCCGCGGCGGCTGGGACATCGTGCAAAGCCATGAGCGCACGCTCGTGCAGGACATCTATCGGGCGGGCGAGGGCTGCCACCGCGCGTTTCTCGACGCGATGGGCGATCGCGCGGGCCGCCGGCTCCACCACGGCATTACGCTCGCGCTCGAGCGCCGCGTCTTCGCGCGCACGCCGCGCGTCGTCGCGATCTCCCGGCGCGGCGCGGACGAAATCGCGCGTCACTATGCGGTGCCGCCGGCGCGACTCTCGGTCGTCTACAACGGTGTCGACCTCGAGCGGTTCCACCCGCGCCAGCGTGCGCAGCAGCGTGCGGGGGCGCGCGCCGAGGCCGCCGTGCCTGCCGGCGCGTTCACCGTGCTCTTCGCGGGCAGCGGCTTTGCCCGCAAGGGGCTCGCCACGGCGATTCGCGCGCTCCACCGCCTCGAGGATCCGGACGCACGCTTGCTCGTGCTCGGCCGTGGTGACGCGGCGCCGTATCGCCAGCTCGCCGCCGAGCTCGGCATCGCCTCGCGCGTCGAGTGGCTCGGCGCGCGAGCGGACATCGACCGCTGGTACGCGGCGGCGGATGCGCTCGCACTGCCGACGCGCTACGAGCCGTTCGGCAACGTCCACCTCGAGGCGCTGGCCAGTGGATTGCCGGTCGTGACCAGCCTCGTGGCCGGCGGGGCCGAGGTCGTCGACGATCGGTGTGGCGCGGTGGTGGCGCCGGACGACGCGATGGGGTTCGCCGCGGCGCTCGACAAGCTCCGGCGTCGCAATTCGGCCGACCTCGCGGAGGCCGCCCGCGCCGCCGCCGCCCCGTTCACGTTCACGAGACAGGTGGCCGCGCTGGAGGAGATCTATCGTCAGTTGGGCCGCAACCGTTGATTTTTCTTGAGCAAACCCCATCGAGAGCATAGACTGCCCACGTGGGTCCTCGCCCGGCTGTGTTCATCGATCGTGACGGAACGCTGACGGAGGAGGTCGGGTACGTGAACCATCCGTCCCGTCTTCGGCTTCTGCCCGGCGCGGCCGAGGCCATCCGCCGCCTCAACGCCGCTGACGTGGCCGCTGTAGTCGTCACCAATCAGGCGGGCATCGCGCGGGGGTATTTCTCGGCGGACGTCCTGCGCGCCACGCACGAGGCGCTCGTCGCGCAGCTCAAGGACGCCGGCGCGCATCTCGACGGCATCTACGTCTGCCCGCATCATCCGAGCGAGGGCGTGGCGCCGTATCGCGCGGTGTGCGACTGCCGTAAGCCCGCGCCGGGGCTCTTACAGCGGGCGGCGGCGGAGCTGCAGCTGGATCTCGCCGCCTCGACAATGATCGGCGACAAGGCGAGCGATCTCGTTCCCGCGCGCACGGTCGGCGCGCGCGCGGTGCTCGTGTTGACCGGCTACGGCCGCGGCGAGTGGGAATACCGGCGCGCGGAATTTGCCGTGGCGCCCGACCACGTCGCCGACGATTTGCTCGGCGCGGTCGACTGGGTGTTGGCGCCATGAGCGCGCGGCTGCGCGGGCTGGTCGACGGCTTTGCCGGCAAGACGCTCGTCGTCGTCGGCGACCTCATTAGCGACGAATACCTCTACGGCAAGCCCGCGCGGATCTCGCGCGAGGCGCCGGTGCTGATCCTGCGCTTCACCGAGCGCGAGGTGAGCCTTGGCGGCGCCGCGAACGCCGCGCACAACGTGCACGCGCTCGACGCCCGCGTCATGCCCGTCGGCGTCGTCGGCAAGGACGCGGCGGGAGACGAGCTGCTGGCGCTCTTCCACGGCGCCGGCATCCCGACGGACGGCATCGTCACCGAGACGGCGCGCGTGACGCCGGTCAAGACCCGCATCATGGCCGGCGGATACCAGGCGACGCGCCAGCAGGTCGTGCGGCTGGATCGCGAGCCTGCGCAAGAGCTGCAACCGATTACCGAAGACGCACTGCTCGCGCGGCTCACGTCATTGGCCGCGCGCGCCGACGCGATCGTCGTGTCCGATTACGGCTACGGCACCGTCACGCCCCGTGTGTTCGAGCGGATCCGCTCGATCGCGCGGCGCACCGGGACCGTGATCACCGTCGACAGTCGCTACAGCCTGCTGCGCTTCACCGGTGTCACCGCGGCCACGCCCAATGAGGCCGAGCTGGAACACCTCGCCGGCGGCTCGGCCGACGACGAGCGCGAGGTGGAGAAGGCGGGGCGACAGGTGCTCGAGCGGCTCGATGCGCGCTTCCTGCTCGTCACGCGCGGCAGCCGGGGCATGGCGCTGCTCGAGCGCGACGGCGCGACGACGTTCATTCCCGTGCACGGCACCGATGAGATCGCCGACGTGACCGGCGCCGGCGACACCGTCATCAGCGTCTTCACGCTGGCCCTCGCCAGCGGCGCGCCGGCGCTGGACGCGGCGACGCTCGCGAACGTAGCCGGCGGCATCGTGGTGATGAAGCGCGGAACGGCAACCGTCAGCCCGGCGGAGCTGCGCCACTCGATCGGCGGCGGCGCGAGCGACAGTGCGGGCTGAGCGCGCCTCGCGGCGCGAGGCGCGCCCCAGGTGACCGTAGCGGAGGCGGCGCGCGTCGCCGACCGCCTTCGAGCCGCCGGCAAGCGCATCGTCCTCGCCAACGGCTGCTTCGATCTGTTGCACGTCGGCCACGTTCGCTATCTGCAGGCCGCCCGCGCGCTTGGCGACGTGCTGTTCGTCGGCATCAACGACGACGCCGCGGTGGCCCGGCTCAAGGGCGCCGGGCGCCCGCTCATGCCCGCCGAAGAGCGCGCGGAAGTGCTCGGGGCGCTGCGCGCGGTCGATCACGTGGTCGTCTTCGACGAGGACACGGCGGACACGCTGGTGGCCGCGCTGCAGCCGGCCGTGCACGCCAAGGGCACCGACTACACACCGGACACGGTGCCCGAGCGCGAGACCGTGCGCGCCCACGGCGGGCGCGTGGTGATCGTCGGCGATCCCAAGGCGCACGCCACGCGCGACGCCATCCAGACGATCGTGGAGCGGTTTGCGCGTGCCCGCTGAGCCGCGCGCCATCGCCCTCGTCAAGCTGTCGTCGCTGGGCGACGTGATCCACGCCCTGCCGGTGGCCGAGGCGCTCACGGCCGCGTTTCCGCGCGCGCGTCTGGCGTGGCTGGTCGAGCGCCGCGAGGCGGCGCTGCTGCGCGACCATCCGGCGCTCGACGAGGTCATCGACGTCGACACGCGGGCGTGGCGCGCCGCACGCACCCCGCGCGAGCTGCTCGACGTCGCGCGCACGATCCGCGCGCTGCGGCGTCGCCTGCGCGGGGCGGCCTTCGACGTCGCCATCGACCTGCAGGGCCTGGTGAAGTCCGGCGCCGTCGCGCGCGCCACCGGCGCGCCGATGCGCATTGGCTTCGCCGCCGGCTGGAGCCGCGAGCGCCTGAACACACTGTTCACGACCCGCCGCGTGACGCCGCCGCCGCAGGCGCGGCACGTCGTGGACCAGTACCTCGCGCTGCTCGCCCCGTTGGGCGTGAGCGTGCCGCCGGGCCGCGCGCGCTTTCGACTGCCGACGCGCGCCGCCGTCGAATCGCGCATCGACGATTTCTTCGTCGGCGTCGGCCTCAAGCCGCGCCATCGTCTCGTCGTGCTGAATCCGGGCGCCGGGCGGGGCAACAAGCGCTGGCCGGTGGCGCGATTCCGCGCGCTGGCCGAGCACCTGTGTCACGAGCAGGGCGCGCACGTGCTCGTGCTCTGGGGCCCGCGTGAGGGCGAGGCCGCGCGTGCGATCGCCGAGATCCGGCCGCCCCGCCCGGCGTTGGCGCCGCCGACCGACCTGGACGAGCTGGCCGCGGTGGCGCGGCGGGCCTCGGTCATGGTAGCCGCCGACACCGGTCCGCTTCACCTCGCGGCCGCGGTCGGCACGCCGTGCGTGGGTCTGTACGGGCCCACGTCGCCCAGCCGCAACGGGCCGTACGGCGCGGGTCACCGCGTGCTCGTCGCGGCCGACGGGCGCATGAGCGGAATCGAGGTGCCGCCGGTGCTCGACGCGGTCCTGGACATCCTGCGCGCGGCCGAGCGCCGCGCGGCAGTGCGAGCCGCAGCCGAAGGCGAGACGAGCCTGTGAAGAAACCACGTTTGTCCGTCGTCGTGGTGACCCGGAACGAGGAAGACCGCCTCCGCGCGTGTCTGGAATCGGTGGCGTGGGCCGACCAGATCGTGGTCGTGGACGCGGAGTCCGACGACAAGACCGTCACGATCGCGCGCGAGTTCACCGACCACGTCGTCGTGCGCCCCTGGCCGGGCTATGCCGCGCAGAAGAACGTCGCGATCGAGATGGCAACCGGCGAGTGGGTGCTCTCGCTCGATGCCGACGAGGTCGTTTCCACGGAGCTGACGGCGGAGATTCGACGCGTGCTGGCCGCCGATGGGCCTGCGGACGGCTACGCCGTCCCGCGACGAAACATCTTCTGGGGACGGTGGGTGCGACACGGCGGCCTCTATCCCGACTGGCAGCTGCGGCTCTTTCGGCGCGGTCGCGGGCGATTCATCGAGCGCGCCGTCCACGAGTCTGTGCGGGTCGACGGCCGTGTCGAGCGTCTGGCCGGGCACCTCGAGCATCGCTCCTACCGCGACGTTGGCGACTTCCTCGCGCGTGCCGATCGCTACGCCGCGCTCGCGGCCGCCGACGCGGTCGCGCAGGGGCGCCGTGCCAGGGCGAGGGACTTCGTGCTTCGTCCACTCGGTCGCTTCCTGTCGATGTACGTCCTCTACCGCGGCTTTCTCGACGGCTGGCGGGGGTTTCTTCTCGCCAGCCTCTATGCGTACTATGTGCTGATTCGAGCGGTGAAGATCTGGGAGAGGACGAAGGCGTGATGACGCGGAAAGAGCGTGTGCTGTCGGGAATGCGGCCGAGCGGGCGCCTGCACCTGGGTAACTACCTGGGCGCACTCGCCAACTGGGTGAGCCTTCAAGATACGTACGACTGCTTCTACTTCTCCGCCGACTGGCACCTGCTCACCGACCGGCTCGACACCTCGCAGGTGCCGCAGCACACGATCGAAATGGCGGCCGACTGGCTCGGCGCCGGGTTGGACCCGGAGCGCTCCACGCTCTTCATCCAGTCGCTGATCCCGGAGCACGCGGAGCTGCACCTGCTGTTCTCGATGGTGACGCCGGTGTCGTGGCTCGAGCGCGTGCCGACCTATCGCGAGCGGATCGAGCAGCAGGAGATCGCCTCGCCGTCGTACGGCCTGCTCGGCTATCCGCTGCTGCAGTCGGCGGACATCCTCATGTACAAGCCCAAGTGGGTGCCCGTCGGCATCGACCAGGCGCCGCACGTGGAGCTCACGCGCGAGGTCGCGCGCCGCTTCAACAACGCCTTCGGCGACGTGTTCCCCGAGCCGGACGTGAAGCTGACCGAGATTCCGAAGGTGCCGGGGACCGACGGCCGCAAGATGTCGAAGTCCTATGGCAACGACATCGAGCTGGCCGATCCGCCCGACGTGATCCGTGCGAAGGTGCGCCCGATGATGACCGATCCCGCCCGCAAGCGGCGCTCGGATCCGGGCAACCCCGACGTGTGCCCGGTGTTTGACCTGCACAAGATCTTTACCCCCGGGGAGGACCGACAGTTCGTCGCCAACGGCTGCCGGACGGCGGGCATCGGCTGCCTGGACTGCAAGGACGTGCTGCTCAAGCACATGGTGCCGCCGCTGGGGAAGATCCGCGAGCGACGCCAGCAGTTCGTCGAGAAGCCGGACCGGATCGTGGAGATCCTGCACGAGGGTAGTCGGCGCGCACGGGCGGTGGCGGCGCGCACAATGGAGGAGGTGAGAGCGGCGGTGCATCTGACACCATGACCGAGACCGAGCTGCGGCTTCGCGTCGGCACCTTCGAAGGCCCCTTCGACCTGCTCCTGCATCTCTGTCGCACCCAGGAGATCGACCTCGCGGCGCTACCGGTGCGCACGATCACGGATCAATACCTGAGGCATCTCGAGGCGATCGAGTTTCGTGACCTCGAGACGGCGGGCGCCTATCTGGTGATGGCCGCCACGCTCATCTACCTCAAGTCCAAGCTCCTCGTTCCGCCGGACGAGACGGAGGAACAGCTCGACGACGAAGGGCTCGTGCTCCGGCAGGAGCTCGAGGACCGGCTGCGCGAGTACGCGCGCGTGAAGACCCAGGGCGCGTGGCTCACCGCGCGCGAGGCCGAGATGGCGCTGATCTGGGGTCGTCCGGGCGCCACGCTGCCGAGCGTGGAAGACTTGCCGCTCGAGGATCTCAGCGTCGACTGGCTTGCGCGCGCGATGAATCGCTTGATCGACGAGCAGCGGCGCGCGCGGCCGCGGCAGGTGGAGGCCAATCCGCCCTCCGTGCTCGAGCGCATGACCGAGATCCTCTCGGTCCTGCGCGACACGTGGTCGCTGCTCTTCAGCTCGCTCGCGGGCGGCGAGCGCAAGCGCTCGGACGTCGTCGTCACGCTGCTCGCGGTGCTGGAGCTCGTCCGCCAGGGCCGCGTCAAGGCGCAGCAGACGGAGCTGTTCGGAGAGATCGTCATCGAACGCCAGGCCGTCCGGGCCGACGAGGAGGCACCGATTGCCCAAGCCGATTGACGTGGTCGAGGCCCTGCTGTTCGCGTCCGACGTTCCGCTGGAGGCCGAGCGCATCCGCGAGGTGCTCGATCTCGAGAACGTCGCGGCCGCGCGCGAGCTCGTGGCCGAGCTCGTCGCGCGCTACGAGGCCGACGAGCGCGGGCTCGCGATCATGGAGGTCGCCGGCGGCTGGCGGATGGTGACCCGGCCCGACCTGGCGCCGTGGCTCGTGCGGTTGGCACGCGCGCGCACGCGCGTGCGGCTCTCGCGGCCGGCGCTGGAGACGCTGGCCATCGTTGCCTACAAGCAGCCGGTCTCGCGTCCCGAGATCGACGCCGTGCGCGGCGTGAACTCGGACGCCACGCTCGACAACCTGCTCGAGCGCCGGCTCATCCGCATCGCCGGACGCAAGGAGGCGCCGGGGCGGCCGTTCGTGTACGAGACGACGCGGGAATTCCTCGTCGCGTTCGGTCTGCGGGATCCCGCCGACCTGCCCAAGATCGAGGGCGACCTGGTGATCCCAGAGCTCGCGGCGGAGGCGGCGACGGTCGATGGCCAAGCTGAGGCTCAACAAGATCCTGGCCCAGGCGGGGCTGAGCAGCCGACGGGGGGCTGACCGGCTCATCGCCGACGGACGCGTCGCCATCAATGGCGCCGTGACCCGCGAGCTCGCCACGCTGGCCGATCCCGAGCGCGACGTCGTCACCGTCGACGGCCGTCCGCTGCCGCGCGCCGAAGCCAAGCACTACCTGATCCTGCACAAACCGGCCGGCTACGTGACGACGCTCAACGATCCGCGCGGCCGTCCCGTCGTCGCCGACCTGATCCGCGACGTGGATGCGCGCCTCTATCCCGTCGGGCGCCTGGACTGGGACGTCGAGGGCGCGCTGCTTATGACCAACGACGGTGCGCTGACGCATCGGCTGCTGCATCCGCGTTACGGACTGCCGCGCGTGTACGAGGCGGAAGTCGAGGGGCGGGTAGCCTCGGGCGCGTTGGAGCGCTGGCGGCGCGGCGTCGTGCTCGACGACGGTCCGGCGCGGCCGCTGGAGGTGGAGATCGTGAGTGGCGGGCGCGAGGCAACGTTGCTTCGCCTGACCTTCACCGAAGGCCGCAAGCACGAGGTCAAGCGCTACTGCGGCGCGCTCGGCCATCGCGTGCGCCGCCTGCGTCGTGTCGCGTTCGGCCCGGTTCGTCTGGGGGACCTGCCGCGCGGCCGCTACCGCCGTCTCACGCCTCGCGAGGTCTCGGCCCTGCGCGCGGCGGCCGAAGATCCGACGCCGCGCGTTCGCTAGCTTGCGCCCCGCGTAAGCGTCGGCCTATAATCCCGCTATTCTCGTGGGCAGGTGTTCCTATGGACCTGGCCGACTGGCGGACCAGGATCAACGAACTCGACAACCAAATCCTCAACCTCCTCAACCAACGCGCCGAGGCCGCCCTTCAGATCGGCAAC
>Ga0114129_10002158_pt1 | contig 27126 bp, 25 predicted proteins | sample RhiMetdeltSRZDD1_FD_80071 | JGI IMG/M metagenome (GOLD analysis project Ga0114129, IMG submission 80071) | Populus rhizosphere microbial communities from Tennessee, USA - Rhizosphere MetaG P. deltoides SRZDD1 (version 2) (version 2) | ecosystem: Host-associated > Plants > Roots > Rhizosphere >...
AACGGTCCGACGGAGAACGATGCAGGCGATGGAGACGCCGGTCCCAACGGCGTTCAGAACTTCCCCGTGATCACTCGCGTGACCGTGGCCGACGGAGAAACGACGATCGAGGGGACGCTGAACAGCCGCCCGGATTCGGCGTTCCACGTTGAGCTGTTCCGCAACAGTGAGTGCGACCCATCGCACTTCGGTGAAGGGGAGACGTTTCTGCGCTCGACCACTGTCACCACGGGACCGACCGGAGACACGAGCTTCGCCGTCACCTACCCCGAGGGCCTCGGCCCAACCGAGGTCGTGACCTCGACGGCAACCGATGCGCGCAACAACACTTCTGAGTTCTCCGAATGTCTTGCCGACCTCTCGATTACGAAGTCGGACGACCCCGATCCGGTCGCGGCCGGCACCCCCCTGACGTACACGATTGACGTCGCGAACCACGGTCCCGCTCCGGCAACTGCGGTCCGCGTCATCGACACGCTGCCCTCCGATGTCACGGTGACGTCGATCACGTCGAGCCAGGGAAGCTGCGACCAATCAACCGTCACCTGCACGCTCGGTTCGATCGGACGCGGCGGCACGGCTCGCGTCACGATCGCGATCGACCCCGGCTCGACCCCACGGGCGCTCACGAACACGGCGCAGGTGTCGAGCGAGCTCCGAGACCCCGACGAGTCCGATAACAGCGCGACCGCTACAACGCAGGTAGTCGCCGAGCGTCGCGCAACCCTCATCGTCCGCAAGACGACCGTGCCCACTCCCGACCCGACGGACACGAGCTTCTCCTTCACGGCCGGCGGCGGACTCAGCCCCGCCAGCTTCGGCCTCAAGGACGGCGAATCACGCACGTTCGACCACCTTGTCCCACAGGCCGGCTACAGCGTGGCCGAGACCACGCCCGCGGGCTGGGACCTGACGAGCGCCTGCAGCGACGGCAGCCCAATCTCGAACATCGACCTCGCGCCCGGCGAGACAGTCACGTGCACGTTCACCAACAGACGTCGCGGGACAATCATCGTCCGCAAGGTAACGGCGCCCAATCCCGACCCGACCGACGCGAGCTTCTCCTTCACGGCCGGCGGCGGACTCAGCCCCACCAGCTTCAGCCTCAAGAACGGCGAATCACGCACGTTCGACCACCTTGTCCCACAGGCCGGCTACAGCGTGGCCGAGACCACGCCCGCGGGCTGGGACCTGACGAGCGCCTGCAGCGACGGCAGCCCGGTCTCCAACATCGACCTCGGCCCCGGCGAGACCGTCAGCTGCACGTTCACGAACACGAAGCGCGGACTCGCGCGGGTGGCCAAGACGGTCGGCGGACGAACTCCGAGTGGCAGCCAGTCATTCGCGTTCGAGCTTCGCCAGGGTGCCTCGTCGACGAGCGCCGGGACGATCCTCGAGTCCGCGAACGCGACCGCCGGCAACGGCGGAGTGATCAGCTTTGCGACGAAACTCGTCCCCGCCACGACCTATGCGCTCTGCGAGCTCGTCATGCCCGGCTGGATGACGACGCTGCGGCCGCCCTTCTACGTCGGCTACAACCCGAGCGGCGACAACAGCACTATCTGCACCGACTTCACCGTCCAACCGGGCGACACGAGGAGCTTTTCGATCGACAACAAGCCGCCGCCCGGGGGCCTCGCCCGCACGATCGGCTTCTGGAAGAACTGGGCTTCCTGCGCAAGTTCGAACGGCAAGCAGAGGCCGGTACTCGATCAGACGCTGGCCGGCGCCGACCCTGCCGGCATCGTGGTCGGCACGCTCACCCTGCACGGTGGCGACTGCATGAAGGCGATCCGGCTGCTCGATAAGTCGACGGTGGACACGGGCAAGAAGATGGCGAGCGACCCTGCCTTCGGCCTGGGCGCGCAGCTGCTCGCCGCCAAGCTGAACATCGTTGCGGGGGCGGGCAGTTGCCCAGCAGCGGTGAGCGCGATCAACGATGCGCAAACGCTCCTTACCTCGATCCACTTCAACGGAATCACGCACGACAAGCTGAGCGCCCCGCAGGCGACGCAGGCGAACGCCCTAGCCACCACGCTCGACCGCTACAACAACAACCTCATCTGCTGAGCAAGGCTCAGCGCGCGCGGCGCGCGATTGCCGCCTTGTCGAGGACGACGGTCTTTCCCCGTCGCAGCTCGACGGTGCCGCGCGTCTGTTCCTCGCGCAGCACGCGGTTGACGGTCGCACGTGAGGTGCCCGCCATCTCGGCCAGCTGCTCCTGGGTGAGCGGGATCACGGAGTCGCGGCCCGCGTAGAGCGTGCTCAGCTCCGCCAACCGACGCAGCACTCGCCGCTCCACCGGAACGTAGAGCGCCTCGAGCAAGAGCTCGTTCTGCCTGTCGAGCTCCTCGGCAAGAAAGCCGATCAGCACCTGATTCACACTCGGATGCTCTCTGCGCAGTCGCCAGAAGTCCGCGACGTGGACCGCGAACGTCTCAGCTTCCTCGAGTGCCTCAACAGTGGCCGATCGCTTCCTCCCCTGGGCAACAAGCGCCATCTCGCCGAAGCTGTCACTCGGCCCGCGGATTCCGATCGTGACCGTCTCCCCGAGCGGGGTCATGATGCGCACGGCGAACCTCCCCTTGCTGATCAGATGCAGCGAGTCGCCCGGGTCCTCGCAGTGGAAGACGACCTCATTGCGGGAAAAACGGCGGCGGCGTGCGATCGAGAGGAGACGCCGCAGCTCCTCCTCGGGAACGCCGTCCATCAGTCGCCAGCGCACGCTCGAACTATGGCAGGCAGCGACTCTGAGGCAGTTGCGATGCCTGAGTCGAATCCGAAAAAGCCAAAGGCACCTCTCGGTGCCTGTGGCAGTAGCGGGGGCAGGATTTGAACCTGCGACCTCCGGGTTATGAGCCCGGCGAGCTACCTGACTGCTCCACCCCGCGTCGCGGGCGCCAGTATAGCTCGTGCGGAAAGGCTCAGCTAGACCGCGCGTAGGCGGGCTCGCGCACGCCGACGCGGAAGGGCGCCGTCGCCGCAAACCCCACCGCCATCACGAGCGCGCCGGCGCCGGCATCGAAGACGAAGTGATTCCCCGTGACGACGATCGTCAGCAGCACGGCTGCGGCATAGACGACCCCCGCGGCACGTGCAAGGAAGTTGCGTGCGTAGAGCAGGAGCCCGGCGCCGACCGCGACCGCCCAGCCGGCGTGCAGGCTCGGCACTGCTGCGACGGGATTCGAGAACCGCTCGTGATGCGGGCTGCCGATGTTCACGCCCGAGTACAGGTCGATCGTGTCCTTGATCCCCATTTGCGCGAGCCGCGGCGGGGCCGTGGGGTAGCGCCAGTGGATGACGAGCGCGATCGCGGTCGCGAGCAGGAAACCGTCGCGGAAGATGGCGAAGCCTTCGCGGTCGCGCCAGTAGAGCCAGACGAAGAACACGCCGGTGACGACGAAGTGGCTCGAGAGGTAGAACCAGTTCATCCCGCGCACGAGCGTCGGGAACTGCAGGAACCACTGCTGGACCCCCTGCTCCCAGGCAATGTGCGACACCTGCTCGAGCCGGAAGACGTGGTGCGCGTTGGCGACCGCCTGCGGCCAGTCGGTCGGGATCAGGCGGCGCAACAGGCGGTAGGCCTCGGCGAGCCCGATCACCAGCGTGATCTGGAGGATGGGGTCGAGTCGAGGAAGGGCGCGGCGGACCTGGTGCAACGCGGAGACTTTACCCAGGCGGCGCTAGCATCGAACGCGTGGCGCGCGTGGCCGCGGTCGATATCGGCACGAACTCGACGCGGTTGCTCGTCGCGGACGTCGACGACGGCCGCGTGGCGGACGTCGAGCGCGAGACGCGCGTGACGCGGCTCGGCGAAGGCGTCGACGAGCGTCGCCGGCTCCTTCCGGTTCCGATCGCGCGTGTGCGCAACGTCTTGACCGACTATCGCCGTGCGGCGGAGCGGCTCGGCGCGGTGCGCACGCTTGCGATTGCGACGAGTGCCATCCGCGACGCCGACAACGGCGAAGCGTTCCTCGGCGAGGTCGAATGGAGCTACGGCTTCGCGACGCGGCTTCTCTCGGGCCACGACGAGGCGCTGATGACGTACCGCGGCGTGACGTCCGAGCGCGGGATCGCCGCGGGCACCGTGATCGTCGACATCGGCGGCGGCTCGACGGAGTTGATCGCCGGCGAGCCGGACGGCGTGCGTTGGCACGACAGCCTCGACATCGGCTCGGTCCGGCTGACCGAGCGATTCCTGCACGGCGATCCGCCGACCGCCGAGGAGCTTTCGGCATGTGCGGCCGCGGTGCAGGCGCTCCTGGCCGAACGCGTCCCCGACGAGATCCGTGAGCGGACGACGGCGGCGATCGGCGTGGCCGGCACGCTCACGAGCATCGCCGCGCTGGCACTCGGGCTCGACGAGTACGAGCGCGAGCGCGTGCACGGCGCGCGGCTGACGGCCGCCGAGCTCGGCGAGCAGCTCGACCGGCTCGCCGCCGTGCCGGTCGCGCGGCGCCGGGAGCTTCGGCCGCTCGATCCGGACCGCGCACCCGTGATCGTCGCCGGTGCGGTGATCGCGCGCGAGGCGCTGTCGTTCTTCGGCCTCGACGAGCTCGAGATCAGCGAGCGCGACATCCTCGACGGCGCCGCGCTCACGGCCGCCGAGCTCCCGGCAGAGGAAGAGGGCGCCGCGCCGCCCGGCGCCTACACCTGCTGCTGAAGCGGCGGCTCGTCTTCGGCGAGCCGGCGCTGCAGCACCGTCCGCGAGAGGATCCCGACGAGGCGGCCGTCCTCGACGACCGGAACGCGTTCGAGGTCCTGGTCTTCCAGCGCGCGAAAGGCGTCGTCGAGGTCGATCGACGCGTCGAGCGTGAAGAGCGGCGGCTCGGCGATGTCGCGCAGCGCCGTCGAGCGCGGGTCGCGTCCCGACGCGACGATCTTCTGCACGAGCGTCTTGCGCGTGACGACCCCGACGAGCTTTCCGTCGTCGTCGCACACGAGCACCGCGCGTACCGCCGGATCCGACAGCCGCTCGCCCGCTTCCTGTGCGGACGCCGACGCGTCGAGGGTGCCGGGCTCGGGAACCATCGCGTCTCTGACCTGGCTCACGGGTAGATCCCTCGCGCCTTTAGCGCGCCAGCGACCTCGTTGATGCCTGCGACGAGGGCCGACTGCCGCAGCGAGATCGCCTTCTCGTCGGCGAGCTCCCACACGCGGTCGAACGCGGCGCCGAGCTTGTCGGCGAGGCGCGCCCGGATCTCGTCGCGCGTCCAGAACAGCCGCCCGAGGTCCTGCACCCACTCGAAGTACGACACCGTCACGCCGCCCGCATTCGTGAGCACGTCGGGAAGCACGAGGATGCCGCGCTCGGCGAGGATCGCGTCGGCTTCGATCGACGTCGGGCCGTTGGCGCCCTCGACGACCAGCTTGGTGTCGAGACGCGGAGCGTTCAGCGCAGTGATCTGATCCTCGAGCGCCGCGAGCACGAGGATGTCGCACGGCAGCTCGAGCAGCTCGGAATTGGTGACATGCCGGGCGTCCGGATAGCCCTCGAGCGTCCCGTGGTCTGCGATCCACGAGCGCACGTCGGCGAGATTGAGCCCATCCGGCGCGTAGACGCCGCCGGAGATGTCCGACACCGCGAGCACTGCGGCACCCTTCGCCGCAAGCTCGTTCGCGGCGATGCCGCCGACGTTGCCGAAGCCCTGCACCACGCACGACTGCTCGTCCAATCTCCAACCGAGCCGCCGGCACGCGCGCTCGGTCACCATCACGACGCCGGCGCCGGTCGCCTCGTGGCGGAAGAGCGACCCGCCGAGCGCGACCGGCTTGCCGGTCACGATCTCGGGGACCGCGTAGCCGACCTGCATCGAGTACGTGTCCATCATCCACGCCATCGTCTGCTCGTTCGTGGCCATGTCGGGTGCAGGGATGTCCTCCTGCGGGCCGATCACTCCGCGCAGCTCGGTCGTGTAGCGCCGCGTCAGCCGCTGCAGCTCGCCGGGCGAGAGCTCCCGCGGGTCGCAGCGCACGCCGCCTTTCGCACCGCCGTACGGTAGCCGCAGGAGCGCGCACTTCCACGTCATCCAGACGGCGAGCGCCGCGCATTCGCCGAGCGTGACGTGCGGGTCGTAGCGTATTCCGCCCTTCGTCGGGCCCAGGACGCTCGAGTGCTGAACGCGGTAGGCGGGGAAGACGCTGACGTGACCGGCGTCGCGCCGGATCGGCACCGTGACGACGACGGCGCGCTCGGGATAGCGGAGCCGCTCGACGATCGAGTCGTTGACATCCGCATACGGGATCGCCTGCTCGAACTGTCTCTGCGCCGTGCGGAAGAGCGGCGTATCCCATTCGAGCTGGACCGCTTCGGCCGGCAGCTCCTCTAGCTTCGCCACGCTCGGAGGCTATCCTGGCTCACGCCGGGGTGGCGAAACTGGCGATACGCGGCCGACTTAAAATCGGTTGTCCCCCTACGGGGGCGTGCGGGTTCGAGTCCCGCCCCCGGCATTACTCGCCGGAGAGGAATTGGTAGCTCTTCGGGATCGTCGCGGGCGGCTTGCCGATCACGATCGCGATCTCGTCGTGCGGCTGAAGCGTGTACTTCTGCGGGTTGCCCGTCTGCTGCTTGCCGTTCAGGTACCACTTGAGCCCGTTGCAGTACGCGCCGATGCAGCGCCGGTTCAGGAAGACCCCCCACTCCGCGACGAACTGACCCAGCGTGAAGTGGTCGTTCGCCTTCGGCGACTCGATGTGGATCACGCCGCGCGTGTCGTGCGTGTGGAGCTCGGTCAGGTACTGGGCGCCGACGTTGATCCCGATCAGCGCCGGAACCTGCACCTTCTTCCCGTCGACGAAGATGTCGAGGTGCGAGTGGTAGTGGGTTTTGACCGCCTCCTGCGGGAGCGCCGTCAGCCCGAGCGGGAGGAGCCGGTCGGCGAGGAACTCGTATTCGGGCGGCCAGGGCGCCTTCGTCTTCCGGACTCCCGGTAGGCGGTTGTAGCTCGCGACGTTCGCCTGGGACTTCGAGCTGCTCCCGCCGTTGTCGCGGACGAGGATCACGCCGAGCACGATCGCGGCGATGAGGGCGACGGCCCCGGCGCCGATCGCCGCGTAGAACCACGGCGGCCGTGTCGGGACGCCTGCAGCCCTGCGCGTCTCGCGCTTCTGCGGCGCCTGGACCCGCTTCGGCGGGGCGGGAGTGCGGACCTTCTTCGCCATGCGCGCGCGGAAGGGTACCCATCGGCGCCGGCGGCTCGGTGGAAGTACGCAACGTGCGCGTTTTTTCGTGCAGGCATCCCCTTGACTGGGTGGTTGGCACGCCCATATGCTCCGCGAGCCAAAGCCGATGAACCTTCGGGTTCGCCGGCTTTGGCGTTTTTTGTGGGCCAAACGGGAACCTTCGGCGACGTAAGCGACGAAAGGCAGGTCGGATGGGACTCCTGGACAAGATCCTCGGCCGCGGCAAGAAGGCCGCCGGCGACGTGACGGGCGACGAGTCGCTCCGACAAGAGGGCGCGGCGCAGGAGCGCGAGGGCGCTGCGCAGGATCGCGCCGCGAAGCACGAGGAGCTCGCCGCCGAGCAGCGCCAGCAGGCGGCCGAAGCTCACGTCGAGCGCGAGAACACCTGATCCCGGGACGGGCGGAGACCCGTAGGGCTCCGTCCGACCCCCCCTCTACCGTTCGCAGGCTCTCATGGAGTTTGCGTTCCTCATCATCGGACTGCTCGTCGGCGCGACCGTGTCGTGGATCGTCGTACGCTCGCGGCTTGCCACCGACGTGACGCGTCTTCGCCTCGAGGTCGAGCACGAGCGCTCCGTCGCCGACGAGAAGGTCGGAGTGCTGACGCAGGCTCGGGAGCAGCTCTCGATGCAGCTGCAGGCGATGTGCGCCGAGGCGCTCCGCGGGAACAGCGAACAGTTCATGCAGCTCGCGAGGGCGCAGTTCGAGCAGCTCCAGATGAGGGCGACGCACGACCTGGACTCGCGCCAGAAGGCCGTGGAGAGCCTCGTCACGCCGATCAAGGAGTCGCTCGAGAAGGTGAACACCGAGGTGAAGACGCTCGAGACGGCACGGATACGCGACGTCACGCGCCTGAGCACGCTCCTGACGACCGTTGCCGAGACGAACGATCGCCTGCGCACGGAGACGAACAGCCTCGTCACGGCTCTTCGGGCTCCGAGCGTGCACGGCCGCTGGGGCGAGCTCCAGCTGAAGAACGCGGTCGAAGCGGCAGGCATGCTCGCCTACTGCGACTTCGTCGTGCAGGCAACCGGACGCGGCGACGAGAACGGCCTCCTGCGGCCCGACCTGGTCGTACGTCTGCCCGGCGGCCGGACCGTCGTCGTCGACGCAAAGACTCCGATCCAGGCCCTCCTCGACGCGCACCAGACCGATGACGACACCGTCCGCACCCAGCGCCTGGCCGACTTCGCGCGCAACGTCCGCGATCACGTCGCCGCATTGAAGGCGAAGTCCTACTGGAAGCAGTTCGACTCGGCGCCCGACTTCGTCGTCATGTTCCTCCCCGGAGAGAGCTTCTTCCGTGCCGCGATCGAGCAGGACCCGTCACTGCTCGAGCTGCACGCGCAGTCCGGCATCATCCTGGCGAGCCCGGCGACGCTGATCACGATGCTTCGTACGGTCGCGTCGAGCTGGCGGGAAGAGCAGGTCGCACAGAGTGCGCGGGCGATCAGCGAGCTGGGCCGTGAGCTCTACGAGCGGCTCGGAACCATGACGGAGCATCTCGTGACGCTCGGCAAGCGACTCGACGGATCCGTGCAGGCATACAACCAGACCGTGGGCTCCTTCGAGCGGCGCGTGCTCGTTTCGGCACGCAAGTTCCCGGAGCACGGCGTCACGGCCTCGAAGGATCTCCCCGAGGTTCTTCCCGTCGAGAAGTCGACGCAGCCACCGCAGACCCTCGAGCTCCCCGTGCGTGCGGAGAGCGACTCCGGGCCCGCGAGCGCCGACGCGGCGTAGTCGTCAGAACCGCAGCAGCGCGCCGATGCCCTCGACCGGCGCGAGGTCCTGCTGGTGGCGGATCGCCCACACCTCGCCGCCGTGCGTGAGCGTCTGGTGCACGGCGAGGTCGAGGCCGGCGTCCGTCGGCTCGAGGCTGGTGCCGTCGAGCGGGCAACTCCCGCCCGACGCTGCAGCGCGACCGCAGGCGGGACACCGAAACGCCGGATGGTCGACGCCGTCCTGGAACAGCAGCACTTCGACTCGGCCGTCAGAAGCCGCCTCCAGCGTCTGCTCCCAGCCGGCCGCGGCGCGCGTGCCGCGGCCCGCGTCCTCGCGCCAGCGCGCGAGCACCTCGGCCTCGTCCTTCGCCTCCGCCTCCTCGAGCACGGGCGTGACCGCCTCGAGCAGCTGCGCAGGCCCCGCGTGTGCCTCCGCCGGGGTCCAGCCGACCACCGCCTCGCGCGCCTCGGCGGAGAGCGCGTCGAGGAATTCCGCGCGCATCTCGTCCGAGCACACGAGCACGATCTTCGGGACGTGCAACCGGCGGCGGCTGCGGTCGAGGACCTCGGCGACGTCCTTCACGTGCTCCTGCACCAGATGCTCGATGTGTCGCTGGTAGCGCCCCTGCGACCAGCCGCCCTGATCGTGGCGCCCGGGCGTCTCGTCCGAGTAGTCGCCGAGCTCCTGCAGCCTCCCGGCGCTCAGCCGGTACAGCTGACCCTGCTCGCGCCCGACGACGGCGACGATCGTCCCGTCGGCCCGCGCGACGACGCGCACGAGCGGCGCGAGGAAGAGCTCGTGGCCGACCTTGAAACGGTCCTGCACCGGCTCGGGCAGCGCGAGCGTCGTCCAGAAGTTGTCGAGGCCGGCGGCGAAGACCGCGACGCCCTGCGCTCCGTCGCGGTCGAAGTCGTCGTCGAACCAGCGGGCGATCCGCTCGAAGTCCCCCTTGAGCGCACCCCGCTGCTCGTGCGTGAGGTCCTTGCGGTCGACCTTCTCGGCACTGTTCAGCAGCGCGTTCATCCGCGTCTGCGCGTCGCCGGCGGTCGGAACCTGCGAGGGATCGAGATTCAGGTACAGGCTGGTGGCGCACCCGTGCTCCGCGCGGAAGCCCGCGAGCTGCCGCAGCGTGGACCACGTCACCGTATCGGCCATCGCCTGCCCCTACCTACCATGGAGGCGACGATTGTATGCATGCGTTCACCGTCGGCCATGGGATCCGCCCGCTGGACGAGCTCATCGAGACGCTGCGAGCGGCGGCAGTGCAGACCCTGGTCGACGTGCGCCGTTTTCCCGGGTCGCGACGGAACCCGCAGTTCAACCAGGAGCGGCTCCGCGATGCGCTCGAAACGGCGGGGATCGTCTACCGGCACGCCGTCGAGCTGGGCGGCCGCCGCAGCGGCGAGCCGGGCGAGGAGGAGTTCGGGTGCATCCGGACGCCCGCGTTCCGAAGCTACGCCGCGCGCATGCGCAGCGACACCTGGCAGGCCGCCCTCGCCGCGGAGCTCGCCCAGCCGGCCCCCTGCTTCATGTGCGCCGAGACGGCCTGGCAGAGGTGCCACCGCCGGCTGATCGCCGAGCTGCTCACCGCCCGCGGGGCGGACGTGACCCATCTGCTGGGCCCGGGCCGCGAGGATGGCCATGCCCTCTACGATAGAAGTGAGATCCGGGCGGGAAAGCTCTTCCTGTGCGGCGCTTTCGTCGGCTAGGCGGAAGGTTCAGCCGACCGGATTCGTTTAATAGAGCAGGAGGAATCTTCAGAACCATGAACCAAAACGACGTTCGCCACGTGATCATCATCGGCGGCGGCCCCGCGGGATACACCGCCGCCCTGTATGCCGCGCGCGCGAACCTGAGCCCGCTCGTGATCGAAGGCTTCAACTGGGGAGGCCAGCTGATGATCACCAGCGACGTGGAGAACTACCCGGGCTACACCGACGGCGTGATGGGCCCGGAGATGATGGCCGACTTCCGGCGCCAGGCCGAGCGCTTCGGCGCGGAGTTCGTGACCGACGATGTCACGAAGGTCGACTTCTCCGAGCGGCCGCACCGCATCTACGTCGGCGATGACGAGTACCGGTCCGAGACCGTGATCGTGGCGACGGGCGCCAGCGCCCGCCAGCTCGGCCTGCCGTCCGAGCAGCGGCTGCAGGGCCGCGGCGTCTCGTACTGCGCGACGTGCGACGCCGCCTTCTTCCCCGACAAGCACGTCGTCGTGGTCGGCGGCGGCGACTCGGCGATGGAGGAGGCGACGTTCCTGACTCGGTTCGCCGCGAAGGTCACGATCGTGCACCGACGCGACGAGTTCCGCGCTTCGCAGATCATGCTCGACCGCGCACGCGCGAACGAGAAGATCGACTGGATCACGAATGCCGTCGCCGAGGAAGTCCTCGGCGACGACCGCGTGACCGCCGTGAGGCTCCGCGACGTCAACACGGGCGCGACGTGGGAGCTCGAGGCGGACGGCCTGTTCGCGGCGATCGGGCATGACCCGAACACGGCGCTCTTCCTCGACCAGCTCGACCACGACGAGGCGGGCTACCTGATCACGAGGCCAGGCTCGACGGAGACCAACGCCCCCGGCGTGTTCGCCGTGGGCGACGTGCAGGACCACGTCTACCGGCAGGCGGTCACGGCCGCAGGCTCCGGTTGTATGGGCGCGCTCGACGCGGAGCGCTACCTCGCCGCCATCGAGGGTCACCTCATGGCGGCCGAGGCCGCCCCTCGGCTGTAGCGCCAGCCGACGGTCGCTCTACCCTCGGCCGTTGTGGCCGAATGGATCGACCTCATCGATCCGTCGCCGGACGAGCTCCGCGCCCAGCTCCCCCGCGAGCTTCAGGAGACGGCGCTCGAACTGCTGCTGGCGCCCGCCCAGCACTCGGACGAGCCGCGCCCTACGCTCCAGGCCCACGGCGACTACATCTTCGGCGTCTTCCTGCTCGCAATCCCCGTACCGGACGAGGATCGGGTCTTCTACCAGGAGGTCGACGTCGTCGTCACGCACGACGTGCTCGTGACCGTGAGCAAGACACCGCCTGGCGAAACGCCGTACGACCCGCGTCCGGTGCGCGAGTCATGCCAGCCCGACGACGAGGCCGGCATGATGCTCTACCGGCTCGTCGACGACATCGCCGAGCACTATCTCGACCTCGTCGACTCGCTCGACGACGAGATCGACGAGCTCGAGGACGCGGTCGAGACCGCACCGGCCGAGCTCACCCGCAACCGCCTCAGCGAAATCCGCCACGACCTGCTCCACATCCGCCGGACCCTCTCGCCGACACGCGACGCGGTTCGCCGGATCGTCGACAACGTCATCGAGGTCGAGGAGGGCCCAGAGGTCTTCGCGCACGACGTCGAGATCGCCTTCAGCAGCGCCTACGACAAGCTGCTGCGCGCCGTCGACGGGCTGGAGCTCTCCCGCGACCTGATCGCAAGCGTGCGCGACTACCTCCTCGCCAAGATCGCCAACGACCAGAACGAGGTGATGAAGCGCCTGACCGCGATCGCCGCCCTGCTGCTCGTGCCGACGTTCATCGTCGGGCTCTACGGCCAGAACTTCCGCCACCACTTCCCGGAGATCCACTGGCAATACGGTTACGTCTGGTCGTGGGCGCTGATCGTCGCCGCGACGATCGCTCAGTTCGTGTGGTTCCGTCGCCGGCGTTGGATCTAGCGCTACCTTGGCCTGAGTGCCGTACTTCATCTGCCCCAACTGCAAGAACCGGTCGATCGACCACGACGGCCTGCAGGAGCTGGACGACGTTCCGGTCTCGTGCGAGCGCTGCGGGTTCGGCTTCCTGTTCGAGCTGATGGACGACTTCTACCCGGCACCGAACACGGGTTTCGTCGTCTGCGACCGCGAGGGCCGCATCCTCGCGTCGGGACGCGGGGTCTTCGAGCTCGCGGGCTACCGGGAGCAGGAGCTGCTCGGAGGCGATGTCGTCGACCGGCTCGGGCTGAACGGCTGGAACGGCGAGCAGAGCCCGGCAGCCGTCGCGCTCGAATGGGGAGTGCGCCGGCTCGGGGAGAAGCTCGTGCTGCGAACGCGCGCGGGTCAGGAGAAACCGGTGACCGCCGACTTCTTCCCCGCCTACGACGAGGACGGCGGCCTCCTCGTCGCGCTCACGCCACGCGGCTGACGTAAACCTCGGTCAGGTAGGCGAAGTCGACGACGCCCCCCTGGGCGGCGACGACCTCACGGAGCTTGCGGTCGAGCTCCGCGCGCACGTCGTCAGGCGCGGCCGCGACGAAGCTGATCGACGCGATGCGGTCGGAGACGGCATCCGCGTCGAGCCGCTGGACTAGCGGGAACGTGCGCTTCTCGACCGATCCGAAGAGCTCGCTCGACTCGAGCGCCTGCGCCGAATGGCCGACAGGCGGGCGGTCCGGCGGCACGAACGGCTTGATCAGCGCGCTGATCTCGCGCTGCAACGGACGGTTGTGGTCGCGCGAGTTCCAGACGAGCGCGACCGCGCCGCCCGGGCGCAGCACCCGGTGCAGCTCGGGCACGGCCTCGTCGTGACGGAACCAGTGGAAGGCCTGGCCGACCGTGGCCGCGTCGACGCTGTCGTCCGCGAGGGGAATCGCTTCCGCACCGCCCAGCAGGGCCTCGACGTCGGGCAGCACGCGACGTAGCTCACCGAGCATCGCCTCGCCGGGCTCGACGGCGATCACGTGCGCGCCCGTCTGCAGGAGCGCGCGTGTCAGCTTGCCCGTCCCCGCGCCGAGATCGAGCACCGTACGCCCGTCGTGCAGATCGAGCTGCTCGGCGATCCAGGCGACCGCCTCCCGCGGATACTCCGGCCGGGCCCGCTCGTACACTTCGGCGACGCGCTCGAACGAGCGGGACTGCGGATGCTGCAGCTCAGACACGAGACGAAGGACAGAGATCGGTGAGCACGCAATCCTCGCACCGGGGCATGCGCGCGATGCAGACACGCCGCCCGTGCCAGATCAGCAGGTGCGGGAAGCGTCCCCAGTCCTCGCGTGGAACGAGGCGCATCAGGTCGCGCTCGATCTTCACCGGATCATCCTGCCGTGTCAGCCGCAGTCGTTGCGACAGCCGGCGCACGTGCGTGTCGACGACGATCCCCTGCGGAGTGCCCAGCTCCGCCGCGACGACGTTCGCGGTCTTACGCGCGACGCCCGGCAGCCGAACGAGCTGCTCGAGGTCGCGCGGCACCTGCCCGTCGAACTGCTCGAGCAGCATCTGCATCGTCCCCCGCAGCGACTTCGCCTTCTGGCGATAGAAGCCGGTGGCGAAGATGTCGCGCTCCAGCTCCTCCGGGGGAACGGCGAGGTAGTCCTCAGGCCGGTGGTACTTCGCGAAGAGCTTCTCGGTGACGCGGTTCACGTTGACGTCGGTCGTCTGGGCGGAGAGCATCACCGCGACCAGTAGCTCGATGTCCGACCGCGACCTGAGCGCGATGGTCGCATCGGGGTGCGCGGCGGCGAGGCGCTCGATGATCGGACGGATGCGCTCGCGCTTCGGCGCGACCCGGCGCCGCGCCTCGTGCAGGTAGCTACGCGGCGACAAACGTCTCGGACGTGAGCGCCGACCGCAGGCGCGGCCCCGCGCAGACCACGTCGAGCGCCGGGCACCCGGCACAGATGAAGTCGTCCGGCGTCGGCCGGAAATCGCCGGTGTTGATCCGCGCGATCGCCTCGCTGAGCTCGGCCTCGAGCTGTGGCAGGTCGGAGCGCTCGAAGACCGTCGAGACGATCGCGTCGGCACGCTCGAGGAAGTGGTAGACGACCTCGACCTGCTGCGCGCCCGCGCGGAAACACGCGAGCGCGTAGACGAGGCGCTGGAGGCGGTAGTCGTGCTCGACGATCTCCTCCGGGGTTCCCTCTTCGAGGGTGTTCGTCTTGTAGTCGACGACGAGCGCGCGATCGCTGTCCAGTTGCAGCACGTCGAGCCGGCCGTGCAGGAGGACGCCGTCGTGCTCGAACGCGAACGGACGCTCCGGCCGTGCGCCGGTCAGCGTCGCGACGCGGCGCGCGAGCTCGGACTCGCAGTACGAGCGCACGAAGCCGGTGACCCGCTCGAGCTCCTCGTCGCTCACGCGCGGATACCACCCGCGTACCAGCGTGACGAGGTCGTCGGGCGGCAGCGGGTCTTGCAGGTTGACGAGCTCGAGCAGCCGGTGGACGGCGTCGCCGATCTCCGTTGCGGCTAGCCCGGTCGTCCCCGGGGCGGCGTTGCGCTCGTCGGTCGGGCGCATCCCGACGACGCGCTCCGCGTAGTACCGATACGAGCAGCGCTCGAACAGCGCCAGGGCGCTGAACGAGAGCCGGCGCACGCGGTGCAGCGGCGGGCGGGGAACCTCGCCGAGCGGCGGCAGGGGCGGCGCCAGCGCCGGCAGCGGAGCGACGGCGTCCTCCATGAACAAGGCCAGCTGCCCGTCCTCCGGCGTGGCCTCCGCGGCGACGGGCTGATCCTCGGCGAAGCGGTCGACGCGGAGGATGACCCGTGCGCCCTCGCGCTCGAGCTCGACCGGCTCGTGCCGCGCGTGCTCGATCTCGTCGCGCGCCTCGAGGCGGCCGATCACCCAGCCGATCGGCGTCGACTCGTCGGCCGTGCGCGCCGGGTCGATCGAGCCGGAGACGATCAGCCGGTCGATCGCCCGCGTCATGGCGACGTAGTAGAGGCGCAGGCGCTCGGCGCGCTCCTCGGTCTTGCGAGCCTCCTTGACCTCCTCGTACGCATAGACGCCGCGGCGCTCGCTGGTGAGCGGGTCGGCGACGCGGAAGCCGAAGCGGCCGTCCGACAGCGCGAGGATCTCGTCGGACGCGGGCGGCGCCCTGTCGCGGCCGGCGTCTGCGACGACGACGACCTTGAACTCCAGACCCTTCGCCGCGTGGATCGTGAGCAGGCGGACCGCGTCGCCTCCCTCCTCCTCGGCCACGGCCTCGAGCTCGCGGGCGCCGACGGCCTCCTGGTCGCGGACGAAGCGGACGAAGCCCTCGACGTCGGGGCCGCGCAGCTCCTCGTACGAGCGCGCGAGCCGGGCGAGCTTGCGCAGATTGGCGTAGCGGCGACGACCGTCCCACCGCGCGAGCACGGCGAGGTCGTAGTCGTGCTCGGCGACGACGCGTTCGCACAGGCGCTCCAGCGACAGGCGCGCGGCCGCGGCTGTGAGCCGGTCGTAGCGCTGGCGGAAGGCACGCAGCAACTGCGAGTCGCGCTTGGGCATCGTCTCGGGCAGCTCACGCTCGAGCGCGACGAAGAGCGGTCGCTTCGGGGCGGCGCGGCGCAGGAGCACGAGCGCGTCGTTCGAGACGCCGACGAACGGCGACGCCAGCACGCTGACGAGCGCCTCGTCGTCGTAGCGGTTGCGCAGGAGACGTAGGTACGCGAGCAGGTCGACAACCTGCTGCTGGCCGAAGTAGCCGCGTCCGGTTCCGCGGTACGTCGCGATCCCGAGCGCGCGGAGCTCCTCTTCGTACCACTCGGCGTCGGTGCCGGCTGCGAAGAGCAGCACGATCTCCCCCGGCGTCGCATCGCCGGCGTCGATCAGCTCGCGGATGCGCCGCGCAATCGCGCGCGCCTCGCCGCGCCGCCAGTGCACACTCCCGTCGGCATATGACGCCTTGTCGGTGACGAGCAGCTCGACCGGCGGCCCGAAGACGGGGTCGGGGAAGTCACCCGATGCGGCGAGCGGCTGGAACTCGTCGCCGAAGTCCGCACCGAACAGGTGGTTGACGACGGCGAGCACCTCGGGCCGCGAGCGGTAGTTCATGGTCAGCGGGAGCACGCCGTCCGCCGCCGACGCCCGGCGCTCGCGGAACACCTGCACGTCGGCATGCCGGAACCCGTAGATCGACTGGAACTCGTCGCCGACGAAAAACCGCTCGCACGAATCCCCCGAGATGAGGTCGATCAGCTCGCACTGCAGGCGGTTCGTGTCCTGGAACTCGTCGACCATGACCCCGCGGAAGCGCAGCTGCTCGCGCTCGCGGATCGCGGCGTCGTCGCGCAGGAGGTCGCGTGCACGCAGCTGGAGGTCCTCGAAGTCGAGCGCCGACTCATTGTCCTTCGTCACCTGGTAGGCGGCGGCGAATCCGGTGAGCAGCTCCTGCAGCAGCTCGCGGTCGGCGGCGGCGAGCTCGTCGAGTGCCGCTTGCTCGACGTTCTTCCGCGCCTCCTCGTAGCTCGCGGCCCGCTCACCGCGAACGCGGAGCTCGCTCAGGTCCAGCAGCCGGTCCGGCGGTTCGCCGTCGAGCGAGACCTCCTCGCCGAGGCAGCGGGCCGCCTCGTGAAACTCGTCGAGGCACTCCTGCAGGCTGCGGCGCTCGCCGAGCTCGAGCACCAGCTCGCGCCCGGCCGAGCGGAGCGTCTCGTAGACGCCGGTGAGCATGCGGCGAAGCCCGTCGGCGCCGTAGACGGCGAGCAGGCGCAGACGCGCCGGGTCGTCGCCGGCGCAGAACTCCGTCAGCGCGGCCTCGAACGCCTCGCCGCGCAGCACGCGCCCCTGGCTCTCGTCGAGCACGCGGAAGCGCGGATCGACACCCGCAGCGAACGGATGCGAGCGCAGCAGCCGGTGGCAGAAGCCGTGGATCGTGGAGATCCACGCGCCGTCGAGCGCGCGTGCCAGATCGGGCCGGCCTCGCTCCACGAGGCCCGAGCGGATGCGCGTGCGCAGCTCGCCGGCCGCCTTCTCGGTGTACGTGATCACGAGGATCGACTCGACGTCGACACCCTCGTCGCACACCGCCCGCGCGAAGCGCTCGACGAGCACGCGCGTCTTCCCGGTCCCGGCACCGGCCGAGACGAAGACGAGCCCGCGCGCGTCGACGGCCGCGCGCTGTTCGGCGTTCAGGGAAGCGACGTTCATGGCCGCCTTACCCGGCACATCGGCCAGAGCTCGCACCACGCGGGGCAGTCGCCGCCCTTCGGGTCGTGCCTGATGTCGCCGCCGCGAAGGCGCTCGACGATCCCGACCGCGAGCTCGCGCGCACGCTCGACCTGGCTCCAGAACGCCTCCTCTTCGAGGTAGTCCTTGGACGAGTAGCCTGGCACGCCGTCGTCGCGCGCCTCGGCGCGCAACAGGCCCCGCGGCTTGCGCTCGCCCGCCAGCGGCCGGTAAAGGCCGCCGAGCGGCTCGATCCCGACGAGATCGCGCAGGACGAGCATGTACAGCGGGATCTGCAGCTTCTGCTCCGACTCGATCTGCGCGGCCGAGTGCCCGCGCTTGCCCGCCTTGTAGTCCTGGACGATCCCGCGCGCGCTGAAGGGGTCGACGTCGATGCGGTCGATCTTCCCCGAGAGCGTCACGCGGTCCGCGAGCTCGAGGCCGCGCTGCAGCTCGGACGCGGCGCGCTCCGTTCCGAACGCCACCTCGAAGCGGCGCGGGACGAGCGGCGACGCGGCAGCAGCGTCCTCACGCACGAATGCCTCGAGGTCGCGCCACAGCCCGTGACGCAGCTCGCGCTGCTGCAGCTCGGTCAGCTCCATCCGCACGCCGTCGACGGCCTCGTCGAGGCAACGGCGCAGGAAGCCCAGGCCGGCCTCGAGCTCGTCGGGCCCGACGCGGTCGATCCCCAGCTCCTTCGGCAGGCCCGAGTAGAACCGGTAGAGGGCCTGGTGTGCGATCGACCCGCGCATGCGCGCGTCTGGCTCGCGGTCCATCGTCTTCGGGTCGATCATCCGGTCGAGGAACCACATCGAGGAACAATCGACGAAGCGCTCGAGCTCGGTCACGTTGAACGTCGTGCGCCGACTCAACTCCGCGAGGACAGCCGGATGCGTGAGGCGAGTCGGCCGCTCGAACGCCCGCAGTGCGCGGGTCAGGCGCCGCTCCCAGCCGTTCGCAGCGGCGATCGCCTCGGCGGCGGCGCGATCGTCGGGCGCGCGCATGGCAACGGCACGGAGCCGCTCGCGCTCCGTCGGCGCCGCCTCGAGCGGCCAGGTCAGCTGCGACAGCGGGCGGCGGCGCGTCCAGCGCTGCACGTCGTCCGCCGGGAAGAGCGCCACGACCTCCTCCCAGAACGGGCTCGACGAGCGCGGGCTGCCGTCGTCGCCCGCGGCTTCGCGCGCGAGGTAGACGCGCTTCGTCGCGCGCGTGCAGGCCGTGTAGAACAGGTAGCGGTCGCGGGCGACGTGGTCGGGCCGCGAGAGCCGCGTGCGCGAGCGCTCGTCGAGCTCGCGCCGCACGTCGTCCGCGAGGAAGGGGGACTCATGGCCGCGCCGCGGCAGCCGCCCCTCCTCGAGGCCGAGCACGAAGACGATCTCGAACCTGCGTGTCCGCGCGCGCAGCAGATCGAGCACGGCCACGCGCCCCGGCTCGGCCGCCGACGCGCGCCGGACCTCGGCGCGCTCGAGCGCCGCCACGAGCTCCTCGGTCGAGAGCGACCCTTCCAGCTCGCTCCACCCGCGCAGCTCGCCGAGCAGTCGCATGACGGTTTCGTGCGCGCGGATGTCGTGGCGCGAGAGCTCTCCGACCGGTGGCGACTCGACGCCGTACGCCGCACGAAGCATCGATGCGGCGAGCGCAGCGACCGCGTCGAGCGGCGTCGCCGCGGAGCGCAGCGCTTCCAGCACGGGCAGCGGCTGCCCGTCCCGCAGGCGGATGGTCTCCGTCTCGACCTTCTCGGGGTCGTTGACGGCCCGGCCGCGCAGCCGGCCCTCGAGGAAGTCGGCGTTCTGCCGCGGCAGGCCCGAGTACGGCGAGCGCAGGAAGGCGTACAGCTCTGCGCGGCCGCCGCCGAGCCACGCGAAGCGCAGCATGCTCAGCAGCGCCTGGCCGTAGGCCGTCTTGTCGAGCCGGACGTACGACTCGAACGCGTAGGGGAGGCCGAGCGTCCCGAGGGCCGTCTCCAACGGCGCCTGCCAGCGGTCGAGCGTGGGACACACGATGCCGATCTCCTCCGGCGGAGTGCCTCCACGAATGAGCGACAGCAGCTCCTCGCCGACGAGCTCGAGCACGCCACGCGTCCCGGCGGCCTCGAAGAAGCGAAGGGCGCCGTCGATCGCGGGTGCATCCGAGGGAGGCCGCTCCGAGAACAGCGCGCGCTCGAGGTGCGCGAGCGCGGGCTCCGCGACCTCCGCGAAGCCCGGCGGCAGCTCCTCGATGCGGCCGTCGGCGAGCGCAGCGAGATCGTCCATCGTGCGGCCGAGCGACGCGAACGCGGGCCGGCCGGGCTCGTAGGGGATGGACACGGTGACCTCGGTCCGGCCGGCGAGCGCCTGCAGCAGCGCCCATTCCGCACCGGTCAGGTCCTCGAAGCCGTACGCGAAGACCGGCTCCCCGCCCCAGGCGTCGAGCTCGTTGGCGACGCGCTCGGCGGCGCGCCGGCGGAGGAGATCGCGGTCCCACAGATTGAGTCGGTCGAGCTCGGCGCGGTAAGCCGCGTAGAGCGTCGCGAGCTCGCCCTCGAGGTCGTTCGGGTCGAGCAGTCCCGACTCGAGCTCCGCCACCGTCGCGAGCAGCGCGTCCGCGAAGCCGCCGAACCGGGCCGAGCGCCCGAGCCCGTTCAGCGACTGGCCCGCAAGCGCGCGGCGGACGATCAGCGCCCGCTGCGCGTCTGTGGCGACGGGACGCGACTCGGCGCCGCGTCGCGCGACGCGATTGAAGACGTCGTCGAAGGTGCCGATCGAGCCGGCCAGGAGCGCCGGCTGCAGCTCGAGCAGGTCGCGCTCGACGCGCTCGACGTCCGACCGGTTCGGCACGATCAGGCACGGCTCATCGCCCAGAGCCGCGAGGTAACGGCGCAGCAAGAGCGCCACCTTCCCGGCGTTCGCCGGGCCGGTGATCAGGTTCAGACCCACAACTGACCCATGCTACTTCCGGGTCAGGACAGCACCTGCGCGCGGACGCGCTACGTGCGTGAAACTTCTATGCGGCGGCGGACTTCGGCCGACGCCCTCTGCGGGCGACGGCCTGGCCGGGCATCTTGCCCGCGCACGCGTCGCAGAGATCGGCCTGCTTCGAACCGCGGCGTGCGTCGGTGAAATTGATGCGCATCACCGCGCCTTTCGCCTCGTCGACTTCCTTGCCGCAGTTGTCGCACACGAGCCTCGTAACACGTGCCACGGATTTCCTCCTCAATTCGGCGCTGCCTTGGGCATGAGCTTAACGAAAGCGGCCGGAATCAGGCGGCGGCTCTCGTCTGCCGAATTTTCCAGGACCGAAGCAGGCTCAAGAGGGCTTGCTCTTCCGGGTCGAGGTCGATGTCTCGGGCACGTACCACGCGCAAATGTCGCGGGCGGAAATCCTCGATCGTTCTACCGTCGAGATACTGGTCGATCACGGCAGGGCTGACGTATGAGCTGCGCGCAACGGCCGGTGTATTGCCGAGCTCCTTGCCGACCCGGCGCATGACGGCGGGGATCACCTTCTTGGCCTCGCGCTCGCTCTCCGGCGGGCCGTGCTCGGCGAAGGCGATCGCCGCGATCAGCGTCCCGCCCCACGTGCGGAAGTCCTTCGCCGTGAACTCGTCGCCGAGATATTCGCGCACGTAGTCGTTCAGGCGCGCCCCGGTCAGGCTGCTGATGCCGCCTTCCCACTCGTACCGGAAGAGCCGGCGCCCGCCCGGGAGCGCGAGCAATTCCTTGACGTTGTCGGCGAGCTCCTCGTCGACGAGAGTCGTGCGGACGACGGTGCGGTGCTTGCTGACGAAGTCGAACGCGATGCGGCTGCCGCGCACGTGCACGTGGCTCTTGCGGAGGGTCGTGATCCCGTAGGTGCGGGATTCCTTCGCGTAACGCTCCGAGCCGACGCGGAACCACCCGGCGTTGATCAGCCGGGTTGCGATCGCGGAGACGCGCAGCCGGTCGAGCATGTCGTGGTCCATGTGCTCCGCATTCGCCAAGCGCAGGCCCGGCAGCAGCTCGGCGAAGCGGATCAACCTGGCGAACTTCGCCTGCTCCTGCTGGGCGCGGAAGCTCGTGTGGTACAGGTACTGGCGGCGCCCCGCGGCGTCGAGTCCGGTCGCCTGGAGCTTGGCGGCCGCGTTGGGCGAGATCCAGACGTCCTTCCAGGCGGGCGGGATGACGAGCGCCCGGATCCGCTCGAGCTTCTCCTCGTCCGTGATCGGCTTTCCGCGCGCGTCGACATAGCGGAACCGTCCGCTCGACCCCAAGCGCCTCCAACCCCCTTTCCTCGGCATGCTCCACCGCTAGTGTCCGCCCGGGTGGACGACAAAACGATCGTGGTGCTGGAGGGGGACGAGACCGGGCAGGAATTGCTGGAGGAATCCCTGCGCGTCCTGGCTACCGAGGTGACCGGAGTCGAGCTCGACTTCCTCCGTTTCGATCTCTCCCTGGAGTCCCGACGAAACAGCCAGAACGCGGTCGTGCACGAGGCTGCACGGGCGATCCGCGAGCACGGGCTCGGCCTGAAGGCGGCGACGATCACGCCGGAAGGGCGCGAAGACGTCGGGTCGCCCAACCGCATCCTCCGCGAGGAGATCGGCGGCCGCGTAATCGTCCGGACCGGCCGTCGCATTCCAGGAGTGATTCCGCTCGGCGGCGTGCACGCGCCGATCTCGATCGTGCGGATGGCCGTCGGCGACGCGTACGGCGCGACGGAGTGGCGCGAGGGGGAAGGTGACGACGAGGCCGCGTTCCGGACCGAGCGGATCGAGCGTCGTATCTGTCGCTCGGTGGCGGAGTTTTCGTTCCGTCACGCCGAGCAGGTCGGCGCAAAGGTCTTCGGCGGCCCCAAGTACACGGTCAGCCCCACCTACGAAGGGATGCTGAAGGAGGAGATGGATGCGGCCGCCGAGCGGCACCCCGACATCGCGTACGAGCCCCAGCTGATCGACGCGACGTTCGCGCTGCTGATCGCCTCGACCGGCGATCCGCTCGTGATCCCGGCGCTGAACCGCGACGGGGACATCCTCTCGGACCTCGTCTTGCCGCTCTTCGGATCGATCGCGGGCTCCGAGTCGCTGCTGGTCGCGTTCGACGAGGACTACGAGACGCGCGCGCTGATGGCGGAGGCGGCGCACGGCACCGCGCCCTCGCTGCGTGGCAAGAACGTGGCAAACCCGATGGCGATGATCCTCGCCGGCGCAGCCCTGCTCGCGAACGGCGACGAGCGGGAACGCCAGGCCGGGCGAGCGATCCGGGAGGCGTGCCTCGAGGCCGTCGCGCAGGGCGTGCGGACCGCCGACCTCGGCGGGCACGCCGGAACGACGGAGTTCACGGACGAGGTGATCCGCCGCGTGAAGTCGAAGCTGGAGGTCTGGGCGGCGCTGTAGTCAGCTCGCGGCCGCGGCGGCGAATTCGCCCGCGCTCCACGCCTGGAGAAACGCCTGCGCAATTTGCGGGTCGAACTGCGTCCCGGCATAGCGCTCGATCTCGGCGAGTGCGTGAAGGGTCGGCAGCGCACGGCGGTACGGGCGCGTCGAGGTCATCGCGTCGAACGCGTCGACCACCGCAAGCAGGCGGGCGCCTTCGGGAACGTCGGCTCCGCGCCGCCGCGTCGGGTAGCCGTGGCCGTCCCAGCGCTCGTGGTGGTAGAGCACGTACGGGATCGCCTCCCGAGCCGGACCGACCGGCGCGATCAGACTGGCTCCGGCGATCGGGTGGGTGCGGATCTCCGCCAGCTCCCGAGGACTCAGCGGGCCGCGCTTGCCGAGGATGCGCTCGGAGACCATCACTTTTCCGATGTCGTGCACCCGCGCCCCGATCCGCAGCCGCTCGATGCGCGTCTCGTCCCACCCGATCCAGGCGGCCAGGCGCGTCGCGAGGCAGGTGACGCGGGTGCAATGCGCCGCCGTCGACGGATCGCGGGCGGCTTGCGCTGAGGCGAGGGCGGCCAGCATGGGGCTGCCTCATTCCAGCCGCGCGTCGAAAACCCTCCACGGCCGCGGATCGTCTCGAGCCTACCGCCAGCTGCCGGTGATCGGACGCGCGCGCGCGGAGGCGCCGAGGCGCGGGAGGCTCCACGCATCCTCGATCGTCCGTAGCAGCGAGTAGTGGCCGCTGCGCGCCGTCACGCGGGTCGCCGGGCGGACGGCGGTTCCGGCCGCGAGCGCCGGCACGTGGTTGCGGACGGTGCCCTCGTCGAACGTGACGAAGACGACCGTGTTCGGCAGCTTCAGCAACGGCGGGATCGTGCGGGCGAGCCAACGGTCACCGGCGGCGACCGGGCAGTCGTGCATCGAGTGGCATGCGTCCGGGACGACGAGCGCGAAGTCGGGCAACGTGTTGCCTTGCAGATCGGCGCGAAGCCGCGTCACGGGCACGACGCGCTGCCGCCGCACCGGGCTCGAGGCGATGTCGCGAAAGTAGAGGAACGGCACGTGCTTCTTGGCGTAGCGGCCCGCGAAGGCACCTGTGAAGCCCGGGCGGGGCAGGCCCTCGGCATAGGTCTTCCAGCTGCGGCCGGCCGCGTCCAGCGAGTCGGCGAGGTTCGGCGCGGCGACGATGCACGCGGTGCAGTCGTCGTGGATCCCCTGTGTCCCGCCCGACACGAGCGCGACGTAGTTCGGGAGGCTCGGGTGCGTGACGGCGTAGTACGAGGTGAGCCGTGCGTAGCGCCGCGCGAGCGCCGTGAAGGTCGGCGCCGCTGCGGCGCCGATCACCTGCGACTCCTCCTTGTTCTCGAAGACGATCACGACGACGTGCTCGAAGTCGGGGACGCCTTCCGCGGCGTGCCCTGCGGGGCACAGGACGGCGACGGCGAGGAGCGCGACGACGAGGCGCGTCAGACGTTCTCCTCGACGACGCGCCGGCGCCAGACGTGCAACGCCGCAATCACGACGACGAGCGCCAGGCCACCGGCGATCGCGGCGTAGACGCCGTACCGGGCGAGCGCGTCGGCGGCGGTCTTCCCCGCGTAGTACGCAAGCAGGCCCGCCCCGATCGCCCACACGACCCCGCCGGCGGCGTTCCAGAAGAGGAACCGCCACCACTGCATGCGCGTGATGCCGGCCATCCACGCACCGGTCACGCGGAGGCCGCCGAAGAAGCGGGCGAGGAAGACAGCCTTCCCGCCGTGTCGTTGGAAGAAGCGCTCTGCAGGAGGTAACACGCGTTCGGCGTAGCGGCGAACGCGCGCATACCGATGCAGCAGAGGGCGCGCGGCCTTCCGGCCGATCCAGTAGCCGATGTTGTCGCCGATGATCGCCGCCACCGCGGCGACCGTGATCACAGCTGCGATCGAGAGGTGCCCCTTCGCCGCATAGACCGCGGCGGCGATCAGCGCGGTCTCGCCGGGGAGCCACAGACCGGCGCTTTCGAGGCAGACGATCACGAACAGGAACCAGAGGCCGTAGTGCTCGATGAAGTGGGTCACGCCGTCGTTGAGGGTACGTAAGATCGCGGCGTGCGCATCGGCGTCCCGCGGGAGCTCGAGCCAGGCGAGCGCCGAGTGGCACTCGTCCCTGACGCGGTTACGCGCCTCGCAGGCGCCGGCTTCGACGTAGTCGTCGAGCCGGGCGCGGGCGCGGAGGCGTCGTTCCCGGACGCCGTGTACAGCGATGCCGGCGCGACGCTCTCGGACGCGGTGTGGGAGGCCGAAGCCGTTGCGAAGGTACGCAAGCCGACGCCCGAGGAGGTCGGTCGCCTGAGCAGCGGTCAGGTGTTGATCGGCTTCCTCGAGCCGCTGACTGATCCGGCCGGGATCGAGCGACTCGCGGAGCGCGGTGTGCACGCTTTCGCGATGGAGTCGATCCCGCGGATCACGCGCGCACAGCCGATGGACGCCCTCTCGTCACAGGCGACGGTCTCCGGCTACAAGGCCGTCTTGATCGCGGCCGACCGTCTGCCGCGCTTCTTTCCGATGCTGATGACGGCGGCGGGAACGGTCGCACCCGCAAAAGTGCTGGTGCTCGGCGCGGGCGTTGCCGGCCTGCAGGCGATCGCCACCGCGCGCCGCCTGGGTGCGGTGGTCGCCGGCTTCGACGTGCGGCCGGTGGTGCGCGAGCAGGTGGAGAGCCTCGGCGCGACGTTCCTCGATCTCGGCGTCGTCGGCGAGGAGACGGCGGGCGGTTACGCGCACGAGTTGACGGAGGACGAGCAGCGGCGGCAGCAGGAGGTGCTCGAGGAGCGCATCCCGGATTACGACGCCGTGATCACGACCGCCCTGATCCCGGGACGCGCCGCGCCGCGACTGATCCCGGCGCGCGCAGTCGCGAAGATGCGCCCGGGCTCGGTGATCGTCGACCTGGCCGCCGAGGCGGGCGGCAACTGCGAGCTGACGCAGCCGGGCGAGATCGCGGCGCGCGACGGAGTGACCATCGTCGGCTTGACGAACCTGCCGTCGACCATGCCGTTCCACGCAAGCCAGCTCTACGCGCGCAACGTGTCCGCCCTGCTCCAGCACCTCGCGCCCGAGGGCCGGCTCGCGCTCGACTGGGACGACGAGATCACGGCCGGGGCATGCGTGACGCGCGAGCGGGTGGCGGCATGAGCCACGGCCTGCTGCTCACGTTCGAGATCACGATCCTCGTGCTGGCGATCTTCCTCGGCTTCGAGGTGATCTCGAAAGTGCCGACCTTGCTGCACACACCGTTGATGTCGGGGACGAACGCCATCCACGGCATCGTGATCGTCGGCGCGATGCTCGTCGCCGGAGCGGATCACAAGGACACGCTCACGACGGTCATCGGACTGGTCGCGGTCGTGCTCGCGTCGGCGAACGTCGTCGGCGGCTTCGTCGTGACCGACCGCATGCTCGAGATGTTCAAGAAACGGGAGCGCAGAGACCCCGACTCGTGAGCCGCGAGGCGACGAACCTCCTCTATCTGGTCACGATCGTGACGTTCGTGCTGGCGTTGCGCTTCCTGTCGAACCCGGCGACGGCGCGCCGAGGGAACCAGATCGGCGCGATCGGGATGCTGATCGCGATCATCGTGACGTTCGCGCAGGACGCGATCATGAGCTACTGGGAGATCGGCGCCGGCATGGCCGTCGGCGGCACGTTCGGTGCCGTCGCGGCGCGCAAGGTGCGCATGACGGCGATGCCGCAGATGGTCGCGCTGTTCAACGGCGTCGGCGGAGGCGCGGCGGCGCTGATCTCGTTGGCCGAGTTCCACAACCTGGCGCCCGACCCCGGCACGCTGCAGACGGACATCAGCACGTCGATCATGCTGTCGGCGATCATCGGGAGCATCTCGTTCGCGGGCTCGATGATCGCCTTCGCGAAGCTGCAGGAGCTGATCGGCGGCAGGCCCATCACTTACGCCGGGCAGCAGTTCGTCAACGGTGCGCTCTTCCTGGGCGCGCTCGGCTGCGGGATCGCGCTCGTCGCCGGGGTCCAGGACGAG
>Ga0114129_10002159_pt1 | contig 27115 bp, 25 predicted proteins | sample RhiMetdeltSRZDD1_FD_80071 | JGI IMG/M metagenome (GOLD analysis project Ga0114129, IMG submission 80071) | Populus rhizosphere microbial communities from Tennessee, USA - Rhizosphere MetaG P. deltoides SRZDD1 (version 2) (version 2) | ecosystem: Host-associated > Plants > Roots > Rhizosphere >...
CATGCCGATCTTCAAGCTGGTGACGCTGGTCAAGTAGTGAAGTCGCTCGACGCCAACCGCCTCCTGCGCGGGTTCTCGTGGGTGCGGCTGGGGCTCGCCGAGCTCCTGCTCGTGGTGGGGCCGCTGCTGCCGCCCGAGCTGATGCCGGGCACCAATGCCGGCATCCTCGCCCTCGCCCTCCCGGTGGCGGTGGTGTCGTCCGGCGCCATCCTGCTCTTCGGCCCCGTCGCCCAGCCGCGGCGAATCGCGTGGTTCCTGTGCCTGCTCGATGTCACGCTGATCACGGCGGTCGTCGCGGCCACCGGCGGCGCGCGCTCGATCTTCGCCTTCCTCTACGTGCTCTCCGTCACCGGCGCGTGCGTGCTCCTCTCGCGGACGGGCGGGCTCGGCATCGCCGCCGTCTGCAGCGTCCTCTACACCGGGCTCGTGCTCGGGCGCACGGTCTTTCCCATGACCGTGTTCTTCGATACGCCGGGGGAGACCACCGCGCTCGAAGTCCTCACGATCTTCCTGAACTCGGGAACGTTCCTCATCGTCGCCATCGTGGCGGGCGGCGTTGCCGAGCAGTTCCGGACGACGCACCAGGAACTGGAGACGCAGCGCAAGAACCTGAGCGACCTCCAGGCCTTCAAGGACCTCGTCTTCCAGTCCCTCGACACGGGCGTCATCGCCCTCGACCTCGAGGGACGCGTGACCGCGTTCAACCGGGCGGCGGAGCAGATCACGGGCTTACCGGCGCGGGACGCCATCGGGCGCCGGTGGACAGCGCTGTTCGGGCCCGCCATCGCGCTCGATACCGTGGAGGCCGCGATCGACGGGGGGGCGCGCACCGGTCCCCGCCACGAGCTGACGCTACCGTATGCGCGCGGAGGAACGGTGCCGGTGCGCGTCGCCTTCTCCGCCATGCGGTCCGCGGACGAGACCCGGGTCGGACTCATCGCGCTCTGCGAGGATCTTTCCACGCTGAGGGAGATGGAGGAGCGCGTTCGACAAGCGGATCGCCTCGCCACGCTCGGTCGAATGGCCGCGAACATCGCCCATGAGATCCGGAACCCGCTCGCGTCCATGACGGGCGCGATCGAGGCCCTCACCAACGGCCTGCCCACCGACGAACGCGACCGCCTCGCTCAGATCGTCCTGCGCGAGTCGGACCGCCTCAACGAGATCATCAAGAACTTCCTCGAGTACGCGCGCCCGGCGCCGCTCGCGCTGGAAGCGGTGGACATCGCCCACGCGCTTGACGAGGTGCTCGTGCTCCTCGAGCACCGCGGCAAGTCGCTGAAGATCGTGCGCGAGTTCACGGGGCCGCTGCCCTGGCGCGTCGATCCCCAGCAGTTCCGGCAAGCCATCTGGAATCTATGCCTCAACGCGGTGGAAGCGATGGCGGACGGCGGCGAGCTGCGCGTAGGCGCCGAGATCCGGCGGCGCCGTCTCGAGGTCTGGGTGGCGGACACCGGCGACGGCATCGGGGCCGCCGATCTCTCTCACATCTTCGAACCGTTCTTCTCCACGAAACCGAGCGGCAGCGGCCTCGGACTCGCGCTCGTCCACCGCATCGCGCAGGACCACGGCGGTGACGTCGACGTGCGCAGCTCGCCCGGGTTCGGTAGTCACTTCACCCTGAGCGTTCCCGCCAGCGATGGCTGACGCTCGCATCCTGGTCGTCGACGACGAGCGCAGCATGCGGGAGCTCCTCTCCATCATGCTGAAGCAGAGCGGCTACCACGTCGTCGCCGCCGACGGCGGCGAAGAAGCGATCGCCGCGCTCGGCCGCGAGCCGTTCGACCTCGTGATCACCGATCTCCGGATGCGAAATCTGGACGGTATCGCCGTGCTGCGGGCGGCCAAGGAACACTCGCCGCACACGGTCGTGCTCGTCGTGACCGCGTTCGCCTCCACGGAGACGGCGGTCGAGGCGATGAAGCTCGGCGCCTACGACTACATCACCAAGCCGTTCAAACTCGACGAGATCCGCCTCATCATCGCGAACGCCATCGAACGCAAGCGCTTGCAGGACGAGAACGTCGCCCTCAAGCGTCAGCTCCGCAAGGAGCGCGGCTTCGAGCAGTTCATCGGCAAGAGCCGGAGCATGCTCGAGATCTTCGAGACGATCCGCAAGACGGCGGACAGCGGCTCCACGGTCGTCGTCACCGGCGAGAGCGGGACCGGCAAGGAACTGGTCGCGCAAGCGATCCATAGCGAGAGCGCCCGCCGCCAGGGGCCGTTCGTGTCCGTGAACTGCGGTGCCGTCCCCGAGAATCTGATGGAGTCGGAGCTCTTCGGGCACATGAAGGGCGCGTTCACGGGCGCCATCGCGACCACCGAAGGGCTGTTCGCGGCCGCCCACGGGGGAACCCTGTTCCTCGACGAGATCACGGAGATACCACAGTCCGTGCAGGTGAAGCTGCTGCGCGCGATCCAGGAGCGGGAGATCCGGCGTGTCGGCGACGTCAAGGACGTCAAGATCGACGTCCGCCTCGTCGCTGCCTCGAACCGGAATCTGGCGAAGGCGATGGCGGAAGGCACGCTGCGGGAGGATCTGTTCTACCGGCTCAACGTCATCCCGATCCACCTGCCGCCCCTGCGAGACCGCCGCGACGACATTCCGCACCTCGTCGCGCACTTCATCCAGAAGATCTGCCGGGAGACCGGCAAGGACGTCCGCGGGGTGACTCCGGAAGCGCTCGCGATCCTCGAGTCGTACGCGTGGCCGGGGAACATCCGGGAGCTCGAGAACGTGATCGAGCGCGCGATCGTGCTCGGGGGCGGCCCGATGCTCAGGCCGGAGGCGCTGCCGCCCACGCTGCGCTCGCCCTCCAGTGTTCACGACGTCCCCGTGGAGATTCCCGAAGGCGGCCTCGATCTCGAAGCCACCATCGATCGCATCGAGCAGCGTTACATCGAGCTCGCGCTCGCGCGTGCGGGCGGTGTGCAGACCCGCGCCGCCGAGCTGCTCGGTGTGAGCTTCCGCCAGTTCCGCTACAAGCTGCACAAGCACACGGCGCGCACGCACCGTCCCACGTAGCCGCGGCGTCGTGACACATTTCGTCACGCGCCGCGCCCAGACCGGTCAAGTGATATCCGCCTGATGTGCCGGGCCACCCGTTAGTCGCCGATTTCTAAAAGACGCCGGCGGGCGGAGCGGCTTTGGCACCCTCCGTGCACCCCTCTCGGGTCACACGACGCCGACGGCGTGGGCCGCCCGGCGCGCAAACACTCTTGACACCAGGGGGGCTTCAATGACGGCGTTCTGGAACAAGAAGCGGCTCACGCTCGCCGGCGAGCGTGGCTTCACGCTCATCGAGTTGATGATCGTGGTCGCGATCATCGGTATCCTCGCGGCCATCGCCATACCGCTCTATGCGAACGTCCAGCAGCGGTCGCGCATCGCCAAGGTGCAGGCCGACCAGCGTGCCGTGGCGTCTGCGGTCTCAATCTACCAGGCTCATACGGGCGGGCTCCCGGCCGCGGTGGCGGACCTGACGGCCACCGTGTCGAACGGCCAGGGTCAGACGGCCGGTCCGTTCCTTGCGCGCGAGCCTTCACCTCCGGGTGGCGGCACGCCGGCGTGGGCCGCGACCTACACGTACACGACGAACGCGAACGGTACATTCTCGATCACGGCGACGGGTGACGGCACCACGATCACCACGCCATAGCGCGCGTCGCGCTTCGCGCGACGTCGATGCAGCATTCAACGGGGAGGCCGAGCCTCCCCGTTTTTTTATGGTCGCGTTCCGTCGTGCCGTCGATTTTTGCAGACGCTGTGGTGACCGATTTTGTCAGCGAACGTGCCGCAAACCGGCAGAAACGCCCGCTGTCACGGTTCGTGGTCGCTCGCCATCTCGCTGAATTCGCTGTCGCATCGCGCACTGGAAGTTTGGCACCGGGTGTGCACCTGAGACCCTGCAACGCGCCCGTGGGGGCGGACAGGTAGATTCCCAAAGGGGGATTCTCATGATGCGTTTTTGGAACAAGAAGCGCCTGACGCTCGGGAGTCAGCGTGGTTTCACGCTGATCGAGTTGATGATCGTGGTCGCGATCATCGGCATCCTGGCGGCAATCGCCATCCCGCTCTATGCGAACGTCCAGCAGCGGGCGCGTATCGCCAAGGTGCAGGCCGACCAGCGTGCCGTGGCGTCCGCGGTCTCGATCTACCAGGCTCACACGGGCGGGCTCCCGGGCACGGTCGCGGCCCTGACGGCCACCGTGTCGAACGGCCAGGGTCAGACGGCCGGTCCGTTCCTTGCGCGCGAGCCTTCACCTCCGGGTGGCGGCACGCCCGCGTGGGGCGCGACCTACACGTACACGACGAACGCGAACGGTACATTCTCGATCACCGCGACGGGTGACGGCACTACGATCACCACTCCGTAGCGCCGCTCTGGAACACGAGGCGGGGAGAGCTCGTTCTCCCCGCCTCGTATTTTCGGCGGCCGGGACCCTATGCTCGACCGAACCCTCAGCATCCTGACCGCCGGTGTTGACAGCGCCACCCGGACGGCACCGTCCCCTCGATCCCGCGTTATCGCCGGCGCCACATACCTCGTACCGATCGGTCTCGCCCTCGTCGCGTTTCTCGTGTTCGCGCCTGCGCTCTCGAACGGGTTCGTGGAATGGGACGACGACGTGAATCTTCTCCGCAACACCCAGTACCGCGGCTTAGGCTGGGCGCAGCTCCGGTGGATGCTGACGACGATGCTGATGGGGCACTACATTCCCCTCACCTGGTTTACCTTCGGCCTCGACTTCACGATCTGGGGAATGGATCCGTTCGGGTATCACCTCACGAACGTGATCCTCCACGCCCTCAACACCGCGCTCGTCTTCCTGGTGGCGCAGGGGCTCCTGCGGCGCGCCACGTCGTTCGTCGAGCCCCGCCTCGGCATCGCGTCCGCGAGTGCCAGCCTCTTCTTCGCGGTCCATCCGCTGCGTGTCGAGTCCGTGGCGTGGGTAACCGAGCGCCGGGACGTGCTGTCCGGGTTCTTCTTCCTCCTCGCGGTGCTCACATACCTCTCGTCGACGGAACGCGGGCACGCGCGGAAGCGGTGGTTGTTGACGGCCTCGGCGGCAGCGTTCGGATGCGCACTGCTCTCGAAATCGATCACGATGACGTTGCCGCTCGTGCTTCTCCTGCTCGACGTCTATCCGCTGCGGCGGCTCGGCGGTGAGCATGGCTGGACGAGCGCCACCGCGCGACGGGTCTGGATCGAAAAGATCCCGTTCCTCGTCCTCGGCGCCGCGGGCGCTGCCCTCTCCTACTACGCCGTCGCCTTCAACGCGTTCATCACGCCGTTGACGATGTATCCGTGGCCCGCGCGCATCGCCATGACGCTCTACAGCCTGGCTTTCTATCTGTGGAAGACCGTGCTGCCGCTCGGGCTCTCGCCGATGTACGAGTTGCCGCCCCACCTCGACCCATTCGAGTTTCGGTTCGTGGCGAGCGCGCTCGGCGTCGCCGCCGTGAGCGTGGCCGTGTTCGCGCTGCGGAGACGGTGGCCGGCGGGTCTCGCAGTGTGGGTGTACTACGGCATCGTGCTCGGCCCCGTTACCGGGCTCATCCACTCCGGGCATCAGCTCGCCCACGACCGCTACAGCTATCTCTCGTGCCTCGGGTGGGCGATGCTGGTGGGTGGCGCCGCCGGCGCCGCGCTGGGCGCGATTGCGCGTGACCGCGTGCGGCCGTTCTTTGCGGCGGTGGCCGGCATCGCCGGTTTGGTGTGGCTGGTGGGCCTCGGCTTTCTCACCGTGCGGCAAAACGAGCCGTGGCGCGATACCGAGCGTCTCTGGCTCTACGCGGTCGAGGCCGACCCCGCGTGCGCGGTGTGCCACAACAATCTCGGCGCCTACCTGGTCAACCAGAACCTGATCGAGCCCGCGCTCCTGCATATCGAGCGGACGTTGGAGCTGCGCCCGGACCGACTGAAGCCGCATGGCAACCTGGCCCTCGGGTTGCTGAAGCTCGGCCGCACCGACGAGGCCATCCATCACTTCAAGATTGCTCTCGAAGCGGATGCGTACGACGTAGGGTTCCTCACGAATCTCGGCGTCGCCCTCATACGCCAGAATCGGGCCCCGGAGGCGCTTCCGTATCTCGCGCGGGCGCTCCAGCGCGATCCTCGTCACGTGCTCGCGCGCACCAACCTCGGGACCGCGCTCGCCAAGCTCGGACAGTCTACGGAGGCGCTGAAGCAGTATCGACTCGCACTCGCGGTCGACGCCGACGCCCCGGCGCCGCATCTCGGTCTGGCCATGCTGTACCGTGACACCGGCGACGTGGCGTCGGCAGTACGGGAGTACGAGAAGCTGCGCGCTCTCAAATCCCCGCTCGCAGAACAGATCGGTCCCTCGTTCATCACGGAGTGGTGATGGTGATGGTCGGTATCGTCTTCGTGTTCGGACTGGTCGTCGGAAGTTTTCTGAACGTCGTCATCGCGCGCCTGCCCGAGCATCGCAGCCTATGGGCGCCGCGCTCGGCGTGCCCGTCATGCGGGACGGCCATCGCGTGGCACGACAACATCCCAGTGCTGTCGTTCCTCGCCCTGCGCGGACGCTGCCGCGCGTGCGGGGCTGCCATTTCCGCGCGCTATCCCGTGGTGGAGCTCGGGACCGCAATCTTATGGACGCTCGCCTATCGACAGTTCGGCCTCACGACAGAGTTCGCGGCGGCGATCGTGCTCCTCTCCGCGCTGGTCGTGATCACGGGGATCGACCTCGCTCACCAGATGATCCCGGACGTCATCACATTGCCCGGCACCGTGACAGGATTCGTTGCCAATCTGGCGACCGGGCACGTCTCCTGGCTAGATTCCCTGCTCGGAATCGCCGTCGGCGGCGGCATCTTTTTGATCATCATCGTGGCCAGCGGCGGCGGGATGGGCGGTGGGGACATGAAGCTGGGCGCGATGCTCGGCGCTTTTTTGGGCTGGAAAGTCCTGCTCTTGTCGGTCTTCGTCTCGGTGCTCCTGGGGGGCGCGCTCGCCGTCGGACTGCTCGCGGCCGGGCGTCGTGGACGCAAAGACCCCATCCCGTTTGGTCCTTTCCTTGCACTTGGCGGCGCCGTCGGCCTCTTCTGGGGCGACCGTCTGTTGCACTGGTACCTGGCGGCATTTCAGCCATGAGACGGACACCAATGAACGACATGACGAGGCGCTCGACAAACGGGGAGCGAGGCTTCTCGCTCACCGAACTGCTCGTGGTCGTCGCGGTCATCGGCATTCTGGCCGTGCTCGCGACGCCGTTCTTCCTGACCTATCTGCGCAACGCCGCCGTCGAGGGCGCCGCCCGTGAGGTGGCGACGATGCTGAACCAGGCGCGGCAGCTCGCCATCGCGCGCAATCAGAATGTCTGCGTCCGCGCCGCCGCCACCACGATGCGCTACGAGCTCGGCGGGTGTGGGACGGCGAACTACTATCTCGGCGCCGGCACCGACTCGAACGGCTGGATGCGACTCACCGACAGCGTCGGCCTGACGACCACTGCGGACCCGGTGTTCACGAGTCTCGGCGCAGCGGCGCCGGCGGCCACGTATACCGTGACGCATTCGAATTATCCGGCCATCACGATGACCGTCACGGTTGCAGGGTCCGGCCGTGTGCGGATCGGACCGTAACCGACGGTGTCCCATGTCCGGCGCTTTCGACGACCGGGGGCTGACGCTTGCGGAGGTCCTGGTGGCCACGGTCATCATCGCGGCGGGGTTCCTTGCCGTCCTCACCGCCTTCCCGCAGGCGATGAGCGGCATCCAGACCGGCAACGAGGAATCGACGGCGACGTTTCTCGCGCAGCAAAAGCTCGAGTCGTTGCGGGCGGCTGCCGCCAACGATCCAGCCCTGACGTCGCCGACGTTCAACAACGGGATCACCACGGAGCCCTACGGCACCATCCGGAACGCACCGAAACACCAGCGGGTCACGACCATCGGCGTCGGTCCCACCACCACCACGAAGCGCGTGACGGTCACGGTCGCCTATCGCCCCGCCGGCGGTCCCTCGGCAGGCTCGAGCGTGGAGCGGACGGTCAGCGCCGCTGCCGTGCTCTCCACGCGGCGCTGAGCATGCGAGAGCGTCTTCGCAACGCCACCGCGCGCCGGCGCGCGGACTCTGGAGCGATCCGCGTCCGCGCCGTTGCGGTGTCGGACGGGGCGGTGGATCGATGAAGCTGCCTACGCGCGCGACCGTGAGACGTGTCCGCGACGAGCGCGGCATGGCGGTCCCGCTGGCTGTCATCTGTCTGCTCACCGTGACCGGGCTCGTGCTCACGTTTCTCACCGTGAGCGCGATCGAGCCGCAGATCTCCGGAAACCACGCGCGCGGGACGCAGGCCCGCTACGCCGCCGAGTCCGGGATCGAATGGGCCTTCGACCATCTCGTCACGCATCCGGACTGGAACGCGATGCTGGCGGGCGCCACCAGCGCGGGCAAGAACATCACACCGGCGCAGCCGTGGATCGGGCTGACGTCGGCTCTGGGCACGTTCAGCGTCATCGTGCAGAACGACTGGCGCGCTGCGGACAGCGCCCGTACCGCCCTCACGCCGGATGGTTCGGGGACCGCGACGACGGATACGAACGGCGTGCTGCTGATCACCGCCACCGGAACCTTCCGCGGTGTCACGCAGACGATCTCGGCGGCCTTGCGGAAGGCGACGCTGCCCACGATCAATGCCGCCGTCGCGTTCCCGGGCTTGCGCGCGGGCGTGGACTTCGCTCACTCGGCGTTCACGATCGACGGCACCGATTCGAATCTCGATGTGACGGCGGGGATCGCGCGGCCGGTCTACGGCATCTCCGTGGCGGCGGGTGACAGCGCCAATCAGACCCTGCTGCAGGGCGCGGTCGCTGCCAATCCGCAGAACGACGTGCGGGGCCTGAGCGTCGGAAGCCCGGCGGCACCGGCGCCGGCAACGCTGGCGACCCGCGCCGACGCCGTCGCGAGCGACGGCGCGTTGACGTCGCAGCAGGTCGTCGATTTCGTCAACGCCGTGAAGACCCAGGCCGACGTCACGATCGACGTGAGCGCAGGGACGACCGCGAGCTACGGCGGCGTCGGACAGAGCTGCGCCGCGACCATCGAGTCGAGCGGGTGCTGGGGGACGCCCGACTATCCCAAGATCGTCTACGTCAAAGGCAACGGCACTGGCATCGGATCCCCCACCCTCGAGATCACCGGCGAAAGCCATGGCACCGGCGTTCTCGTCGTGGACGGCGCCCAGGTTTTCATCGACGGCGCCTTCAGGTGGAACGGACCGATCATCGTCACCGGTCGCAACGTCGGTCTTCGCTATCGGGGCAACGGCGGCGGCGACGTTTTCGGGACGATCATCGTGAACGAACTCTCGACGTCGACGCTCTCCGCGCAGTTCGGGAGCGATGGTGCCCGCCCCACCGCCATTCGCTACAGTCGGCAGGGGCTCGATCTGGTGGAGCACGGTCTCGCCCGTCGCTTCGTTCACCTCTACAGCTGGCGGGAGCACTAGCGTGTCGGCGGCGCGCATCGATCGGTGGCCGGGAAGGGCACAGAAACGTAGGTCAGTGAAGAACGGTCACCTATACTACGAACCAAGAGTGAGAATTCATGTTTAATTTGCCCTTCTTGCGTAAAGCGGCGGACGTCTTCGGCCTCGATATCGGCTCCAGCACCGTCAAGGTCGTGCAGCTGAGCGGCTCCGGCAAGTCGTATCGACTCTCCGCGCTCGGCATCACGTCGCTCGGTCCAGACGTCATTACCGAGGGCGCGATCAAGGATCCGCCTGCCGTCGTCGACGCCATCAAGGACGCCGTCGCCAAGGCCGGGATCAAGACCACCGACACCGCGATCGCGATCGCGGGACGCGAGCTGATCATCAAGAAGGTGCAGATCCCGGAGGTTCCCGACAAGGAGCTCCGGGGCGCGATCCAGCTCGAGGCCGAGCATCACATCCCGTTCTCCATCGACGAGGTGTTCCTCGACTACCAGGTGGTCGGGCATCACGACCGCAACCTCGATCTGATCCTGGTCGCCGTGAAGAAGTCGAAGGTCATCGAGTACGTCGGCGTGGTGGAAGAGGCCGGTCTCAACCCCCTCATCGTCGATGTCGATGGCTTCGCGCTCGGCAACCAGTTCGAGCTGAACCATCCCGGCGAGGACGCGGAGGCGGTGGCGCTCATCGACATCGGCGCCTCCACCATGAAGACCAACGTCGTCCGGGGAGCGGCGACGATCTTCGCCCGCGACATTCCGTTCGGCGGCCACCGCTACACGGAGGCGATCGCCGAGCACCTTCGGATTTCCCGCGACCGCGCCGAGGACGCCAAGCTCGGACGCGCCTCCGACGTCGCCTGGGAGACGCTCGCGCCGGCACTCGAAGCCGTGTCACGCGAGCTGTCGCTCGAGGTGCAGCGGACATTCGACTACTTCGCCTCCACCGCGGAGTCCGAGCGGATTGCCAAGATCGTCCTCGCCGGCGGCTGCGCGCAGCTTCCCGGGCTCGACGATTACCTGTCCTCGAGCTGGGGCATTCCGGTCGAGCTGGCTCGACCGTTCGAGCGGATCGACGTCCCGCGTGAGTACGCGGACGCCATCGCGGCGGCGGGCCCCGCGCTTGCGGTGGCAGTGGGCCTGGGGCTCCGGAGGCCGGGAGACAAGGACACATGATCAGGATCAACCTCGCGCCCGCACCCGATCGTCGGCGGGGGGCCGGGTTTCAGATCGCCCTACCGAGCTTCAACCTCGGCATGGCCTTCTTGATCGTGTACGGCGTCGCCTTCCTAGGCATGGGCGCCTACTGGAAGATCCTCTCCAGCGCCGAGGGTCGCCTCACGACGAGCATCAACGACGGCCAGCGCGAGCTCGATGCGCTCAAGGCCAAGATCGGGAAGCTCGGGAAGGTGAAGGAGCTGCACGCGGAGTTGCAGAAGCGCGTGGCCGCCATCGAGGCGCTCACCAAAGACCAGGGGCGGCCGATCATGCTCGTGGACGCCTTCGCCGACATGGTCCCGCGCGACCTCTGGATCACCGCCGTCGAGGAACGGTCCTCGACGCTCAAGGTGAGCGGCACGGCGTTCTCCACCACCGCCGTCGCCGACCTCATGTCGAACCTCCGCGCCTCCGGCAGATTCAAGGAGGTCGATATCGTGGTGTCGCGCCAGGATCTCACCAAGAGCCCTCGCCTGGTGACCTTCGAGGTCACCTGCCGGTTCGAGCTCTGAGATGGATGCCCTGAAGAACGCGCTCGCTCCCATCCTCAATGCGCCGAAGCCACACAAGCTCGCGCTCGGCGTGATGGGGCTCATCGTCCTCGGCGGCCTGATGTACTACTTCCTGCTGTCGCCGATGCAGCAGCGCGTGGCCGAGCTGGAGGTCCAGAACGAGCAGGTGCAGCGCGAGGTCGCTCAGCATCGGGCGATGGTCGCCGACCTCGAGCGCTACCGCCGCGAGGTGACCGAGCTCGAGAAGCGTCTTGCCCTGCTCCAGGAGAAGCTGCCCACCGAAAAGGAGATGCCGCCGCTGTACCGCACCATGTCGGATGCGGCGTTCGAGTCCGGTCTGGCCGTGTCGCTCTTCCAGCCGCGGGAGCCGAAGGTCCGCGACTTCTACAACGAGATCCCGATCAGCATCGTGGCCGAGGGCGGGTATCACGAGCTCGGCGAGTTCCTGGAGAAGGTCGGCAGGCTGCCGCGCGTGGTGACGGTGGGGGACATGAAGCTGAGCGGCCTCACCAAGCAGAAGAACCCGATGAAGGCCGAGGTCACGTTCGCGACCTATACCTATCGGCCCGTCGGTTCGCCGCCGCCGCCGAAGCCGGGCGCCGCGCCAGGAGCCAAGTGATGACGGTGTCGCGCTCACTCATCTGGTCGGCCGGTGTGATTGCCACGCTGACCGCCTGTGGAGGCGGGCCGGCGGGGCCGGAGTTGCTGCCCCAAAAACCTACAGCACCTGGTCAGCCGGTGGCGTCCGTGGTGGTGCCTCCGCCGACGATGCCCGAGCCGCCGCGGGTCGGGTACGACCGGAAGGGCCGCCGTGACCCGTTCGAGGTGCTGGAGGTCCGTCAAGGTGCGAAGGGTGTCACGGTCTCGTCGGCCAAGCTCACCGGTATCGTGCGCGGCAACGGCTCGCCGCTCGCGCTCGTGGAGACCCCGGAGGGCCTCGGCTACATCCTGAAAACAGGCGACACGCTCGGCGACGGGCGGCTGCTGGAGATCGGACAGGACACCGTGGTGTTCGGCGTTGTGCCGGCGCCTGGTGAGAATGCTAACCGGGTGGTCCTAAGACTGGCGACCAACTAAACATGAGCCAACGAGCGAGAGGCATGCGGGCGACAGTGTGGCGGCTGGCGTTGATTCTTCTGATGCCGGTGGCGGTGTCGGCGGCAGAAACGCGAACCGAGAGCGGCCCCGTCCGCCTCACGGATGTCAGCGTCGTCTCCCAGGCCGGCGGCACCGCGGTCCACATCAAGACCGAAGGCGCGGTGAAGTACCGCGCGGAGATGATCGACTCGCCGAACCGGCTCGTCATCGACTTCGAGGACACGAAGTACAGCTGGCGGAAGACGCCGCTCGTGGTGACGGCACCGCCCGTGAAGCAGATCCGCGGAAGCCAGTACCGGAACGGGATCGCCCGCGTGGTGGTGGAGCTCTCGCAGAAGTCGGGATACTCGGTCCGCGAAGATCCGGACGGCCTCACGGTCATTCTCCCCGCGGCAGGGGCTCCGCCGAAAGCGGCGGAGACGAAGACGCCGGCGGCGGCCGCGCCGCCCGCGGCGGCACAGGCGAAAACGCCCGCGGAGTTGAAGACGCCCGCGGAGTCGCCGACGCCGGCGGCGGAGCGCAAGATCGCGGCGGAGCCAAAGGCGCCGGCCGTGGGCGAGGGCGCCGCCGCCGTGGCGACTCCGTCGGAGCCGGCGGGCACGGCGGCCGCACCGAAGGGTGCCGGCGTGAAGCCCGCGAAGACGACGGCCGACGCCGCCGCGCGAGGTGGCGTGCGGCTGGCCCAGGCGCCGGCGCCGGTTCCCGCGCCCGTAACCGCACCGTCAGCGGCCGAGCGGCGACTCATCTCGCTCGATTTCAAGGACGCCGACGTCGTGAACCTGCTCCGCATCCTCGCCGCCGAGAGCAGCAAGAACATCGTCATCGGCGAGGACGTGAAAGGGAAGATGTCGATCTCCCTGCGGAACGTTCCGTGGGAGCAAGCGCTCGAGACGATTCTCGAGTCACGCGGGCTGGTGAAGGTCGAGTCCGGGCAGGTGATCCGCATCGTGTCCTCCGAGCAGCTCACCAGGGAGCGCGAGGCGAAGGCACGGGTCGAAGAGGCCAAGGTCAAGGCGGAAGCCGACGTCCGCGCGAAGGTCGCGGAAGCATCCTTGAAGGAGGCGGAGGCGCTCACGAGGAAGCTCGTCGCCGACGCTGCCGCCAAGGAGGCGGAAGCGCGCGGGCCGCTCCGGGAGGAGACGATCCGCCTCTCCTACGCGGATCCCGAGCTCGTCGCGGAGACGCTGCAAGGCATCCTCGGCATCCCGAAGGAAGGCGCGAAGATCCAGGGGTCGGGCATCATCGGAGGGCCGCCGAACCCCGAGCTCCAGCCCTACGGGCCTCCCCCGACGACCTCCACGGTGACGACGGCGCCCGTGTCGGTCTCGCAGGACGTGCTCGCCAAGGGCCTGACCATTCGCGCCCACAAGCCGACGAACACGATCTTCCTGCGCCTCTACGAAGCGGATCTCCAGCGCATCAAGAAGCTCATCCGGGAGTCGCTCGACATTCCGCTGCCGCAAGTGAAGATCGAGGCGCGGATGGAGATCCTCGACCGGAACGCGCTCGAGCAGATCGGTGTCCAATGGGGCGGCTTGCTGGGTGGAACGGCGGGGACGTACTCGCTCGTCGGCCAAGGTCTGCAGACCACCACGGCCGGGGGCCAGACGGTTCCCTTCATCCCCGGGTTCATTCAGGGCAACAACACGATCATCGACATGGTGCCCGTCCTCGGCGGCCTCGGGCTCAACGGGCGCCAGTCGGTGCTCGCTCAGCCGAGCGTGATTCCGCCCGCCATTCCGCCCGCGACCGGCGGTCTCCCTGTCAGCTTCCAGACAGGTTTGCCTCTCGGCGGCAACCTCGTGAACCTGCCCATCAGCGCGCTGCCGAACGCGGGACCGCTGCCGGCGGCGGGCCTCTCGTTCGGGATCATCGGCACCAAGTTCAACATCAACCTCGCGCTGCAGGCGCTCGCCGAGCAGGGCAAGACCCGCACGCTCGCGCGCCCCGAGATCGTGACCGTGGAGAACAACAAGGCCACGATGTCGCTCGGCGAAGAAATTCCCTACGCGACCATCAGCTCGGCGGGCACGCAGATCCAGTTCAAGGAGGCGTTGCTCAAGCTCGAGGTGACACCGACCGTCATCTTGGAAGGCTCGGAGACGAAGATCAAGATGCTCGTCGTGGTCGAGAACAACTCCCGCGGTACCGTGGTAAACCTCGGCTCCGCCGGTCAGCCGCCCGCGATCAACCGCCGCAAGGCGGAGACGCAGGTGCTCATCAAGGAAGGCGACCGCCTCATCATCGGCGGCGTCACGACTGCGGTGAACCAGAACACGGTACGCAAAGTCCCGGTCCTCGGCGACATCCCGCTCCTCGGGTACCTCTTCCGTCAGAAAGAAAACTTCGAGAGCGGTCGCGAGCTGGTCGTCTTCCTCACGCCGAGCGTGCTGAAGGCGGTGCTCGCGTCGCCGGGGCCGCCGCCGCCGCCCCCCGCACCGCCTGCCCCGCCCGCAGCGCCGCCCGCGCGCTAGGCGAAGGACAGCTTCCGGCCGCACCCCACGCCCGGCGGCGCCGCCGCGGGGCGTGGTAAGCTTGACGCTTCGAGACAAACACGATGTCTTCCACGCTCCGTTTCCTCACCGCCGGTGAATCCCATGGCGAGGCGCTGACCGCGGTCATCGACGGCGTGCCGGCCGGGCTGCCGCTGACCGAGGCCGACATTAATACAGACCTCGCTCGCCGCCAGCGCGGCTACGGTCGCGGCGGCCGGATGAAGATCGAGCGCGACCAGGTGCACATCACGGCCGGCGTCCGCGGCGGCCTCGCGCTCGGCAGCCCCATCACGCTCACCATCGCCAACCGCGACTGGGAGAACTGGAAAGCGACGATGGCGGTGGGGGCGGCCGAGGAAGGCGGCCCGTTGAAGCAGGTCACGCGCCCCCGTCCCGGCCATGCCGATCTCGCCGGGGCCATGAAGTACGGCCACCGCGACATTCGGAACGTGCTCGAGCGCTCCAGCGCGCGCGAGACCACGGCACGGGTCGCGGTGGCGGGCGTCGCCAAGCGCCTGCTCGCGGAGTTCGGCATCACGATTCTGAGTCACGTGACCGAGATCGGGGGCGCGCGGGTGCCCGCCGAGCTCGAGATTCCTTGGGACGACGTGGCGCGGCGGGCGGAGGCGTCCGAGGTCCGGTGCGCGGATCCGGAGACGGAAGCGGCGATCATCGCCGCCATCGACGGCGCCAAGGCCAAGGGCGACACGCTCGGCGGCGTCTTCGAAGTGGTCGCGCTCGGATGCCCGGTAGGGCTCGGCTCCTACGTGCAATGGGATCGCCGCCTCGACGGACGCATCGCGCAGGCGCTCTGCTCCATTCAGGCCATCAAGGGCTGCGAGTTCGGGATGGGCTTCGAGGCGGCGCGGCGTCCCGGCTCGGGCGTTCACGACGAGATCCTCTTCGATGCCGCCGCCGGCTTTCGACGGTCGAGCAACAACGCGGGCGGCCTCGAAGGCGGGGTCACCAATGGACAGCCGTTGGTCGTCCGCGCGGCCATGAAGCCACTGTCCACGTTGCGGACGCCGCTGAAGTCGGTGGACCTCGCCACCAAGGAGGCGGTGGAGGCGGTGGTGGAGCGCAGCGATGTGTGCGCGGTCCCCGCGGCCGGCATCGTGGGCGAAGCGATGCTCGCCATCGTCCTCGCGGATGCGTTTCTCGAGAAGTTCGGCGGCGACAGCCTCGACGAGATCCGCCGCAACCATGGCGCCTACCTGGACAGCCTGAAGCAGTGGTAGGGCGAGGCCGGCAGAAGCGCGGTGTGACGAGCCTCGGATGATCGTGACCGTCGATCTCGGAAGCCTCTCCTACCGCATCGTCGTCGAGTGTGGGGCGCTGGCCACGATCGGGCCGCGCCTGCGCGAGCTCCGCGTCGGCGACCGCGCGGCCGTGGTCAGCAGCGCCGCCATCATCGAGCTCCACGGAAAAACCGTCACCGACAGCCTGGAGTCATCGGGATTCCAGGTGACCCATCTCACCGTTCCCGATGGCGAATCCGCGAAGACGCTCGCCGTGGCCGAGGCGTGCTGGAACGGCCTGCTCGAGGCGGGATTCGACCGGACCTCGACGGTGGTGGCGCTCGGCGGCGGTGCCGTGGGCGACGTGGCGGGCTTCGTGGCGGGAACGTACATGCGCGGCGTCAACGTGGTGCAGGTGCCGACCACGCTCCTCGCGCAGGTCGATGCCTCGATCGGCGGCAAGACCGCGATCGACCATCCGCGGGCGAAGAACCTCATCGGCGTGTTCCATCAACCGCGCCTCGTCCTCGTCGATCCTGCCGCCGCGGGGACGCTGCCAGAACGGGATTTCCGGTCGGGGCTGGCCGAGATCGTCAAGCACGGCATCGTCCTCGACGCCGTCTACTTCGAGGAAGTCGAGGGCGCGGTGGCCTCGTTGCTCGCGCGCGACCTGGCGACGCTCGAGCGGATCGTGGGCGGCTCCTGCCGGCTGAAGGCCTCCGTGGTCGAACGCGACGCGCGGGAGGCGGCGCTGCGCGCGGTCCTCAACTACGGCCACACCATCGGCCATGCGCTGGAGGCCGCCACCGGCTATGCGCGGTGGACGCACGGCGAGGCGGTCTCGCTCGGCATCGCGGCCGAGGCGCGCCTCGCCAACCGTCTCGGCCTCGCCGAAAAAGAGACGGTCGTGCGCCAGGAACGTCTGCTCTCCGCCCTCGGACTGCCGATTCGGGCGGGCGCGGTGGACGTGGAGTCCGTGCTGAGCGCCATTCGTCACGACAAGAAAGCGCGGAACGGACGCGTCCCCTTCGTGCTCGCCCCCGCCCTCGGCACCTTCCGCGTCGTCTTCGACGTGGCGCCGGACGACGTGCGAGCGGTCGTCACCGAGGTGACGTCGGGGTGATTGACAACGAAAACGGCCGGTACGTATAACAGAACCCGATGTCGGTGGAAGACGCCGCGACCGCCAACGCCATCCGCCGGCACGAGGAGCGCCTCGCGCGGGATCCCCAATCACTCGCCTTCGCCCAGCTCGCGGACCTCTACCGCAAAGCGGGGCGCACGCGGGAAGCGATCACCGTGTGCCGAGACGGCCTCAACCGCTATCCGCATTACACGACCGCGCGCTTGATCCTCGCCAAGACGCTCATGGCCGACGGCGACCTCAAGCCCGCGGTGGCCGAACTGGAGGCGATTCTCGAAACGAGCCCCGCCGACGTGCAGTGTCATCGCCTCGCCGCGGAAGCGCGGCGCCGGAGCGGCGACCTCGACCTCGCCGTCAAGCATCTGGAGGCGGCCACGCGGCTCGATCCCGGCGACCGCGAATCGCGGGTGCTCCTGAGCCTGCTCCGCGCCGATCCGAGCGGCACGGGCGAGACGACGGGCGTGGCACGCGTGCTCCGTGACGACACGTTCGTGAACGCGACGTTCGGAGCCGTGTGCCTGGAGCAGGGGCTGGCGGAGGAGGCCGCCCTCGTCTTCTCCCGCATGCTCCGCCGCGATCCCCACGATGAGGATGCGCGCGAACGGCTGGAAGCCGCGCTGCGGGCGCGGTCACGACGGAAGGGGTAGCGCCGATGCAGGTCTCGACGGCGGAGTTCAAGAAGGGGTTGCGAATCGTCTTCGATGACCAGCCGTACGTGATCGTCGATTTCCAGCATGTGAAGCCCGGCAAGGGCGGCGCCTTCGTGCGGACCAAGCTCAAGCACATGCGGCAGGGGAAGGTCATCGACAACACCTTCCGCTCCGGCGAGAAGGTGGAGCTGGTGGACTTCGAGGACAAGCACATGCAGTTCCTCTACCGCGACGACCGCTACCACTTCATGGACATGGAGACGTACGAGCAGGTCTCGCTCTCCGCCGAGGAAGTGGGGGAGGCGCGCGCGTACCTGAGGGAGAACACCGAGGTGGACGTGCTCTACATCGACGGTGCGCCGGTCACGGTGGAGCTCCCGAACTTCGTCGAGCTGGCGATCGCCCGTACCGATCCCGGTGTCCGCGGTGACACCGCGCAGGGGGGCACGAAGCCGGCCACGCTCGAGACCGGTGCCGTCGTCCAGGTGCCGCTCTTCCTCAACGAGGGTGACGTGGTGAAGGTCGATACCCGAACCGGCGAATATCTCGGCCGCGTGGCCGCCGCGAGCACGTGATGCCAATCCCGCGACGACGTCCCGGTGGCGACGACGTTCCTCCGGAGCCGATCATCGGCCTCGTCCGCCAGCTCGGCAGCGCGCTGTCCGAGTTCGGACTGTCCGAGGTGGAAGTGACCTGGGGCGACGTGCGCGTTCGCCTCCAGCGCGCGATCGCCCCCGCCGCCGTTGCCTCCCCGATCGCCGCCACCGTCGCCCCCGTCGTCGCGGAGACGGCGGCGGCCTCGGCGGAAGCGGCGAGCGCCGGTCTCATCACGATCGAGGCGCCCATGGTGGGGACGTTCTATCGCGCGTCCGGGCCGACCGCCGACCCGTACGTGCGCGAGGGCGACGTGGTCAAGCAGGGCCAGATCCTCTGCATCATCGAAGCGATGAAGCTCATGAACGAGATCGAGTCCAAGGTGGCCGGACGCGTGGCGAAGATCCTCGTCGAAAACGCCCAAGCCGTCGAGTACGGGCAACCCCTCTTTCTGATCGATCCCGCGCGCTGAGCGCGCGGCGGACCACGGACGCGATGTTCCACAAGATCCTCGTGGCGAACCGCGGCGAGATCGCGCTCCGGATCATCCGCACCTGTCGCGAGCTCGGGATCCGGACCGTGATCGCGCACTCCAAGGCCGACGCGAACTCCCTGCCCGTCCGCGCCGCCGACGAGTCGATCTGCGTGGGGCCCGACGATCCGCGCGGGAGCTATCTGAACATCCCCGCCATCATCTCGGCGGCGGCCATCACCGACAGCGAGGCGATTCATCCCGGGTACGGGTTTCTCTCCGAGAACCCCGCCTTCGCCGACATTTGTCGCGCCTGCGGGATCGCCTTCATCGGTCCCACGCCGGAGGCGATTCGCCTCATGGGCGACAAGGCGCAGGCGAGACAGATCGCGGGCCAGGCGGGGGTGCCGATCGTCCCCGGCAGCCAGATGCCGCTGAACGAAGCGGGAGAAGCGCTCGAGCTCGCGGACCGGATCGGCTTCCCTGTCATCTTCAAGGCGGCCGCCGGCGGCGGGGGGCGCGGTATGCGCATCGTGCGGGAGCGGACGGGAGCGGCGCAGGCATTCGCGGCCTGCCAGTCCGAGGCCGCCGCGGCCTTCGGCTCCTCCGAGATCTACTGCGAGAAGTTCATCGAGAACGCGCGCCACGTCGAGGTCCAGGTCCTCGGTGACCGGAGCGGCATGCGCGTGCACCTCGGCGAGCGCGACTGCTCGGTGCAGCGGCGGTATCAGAAGCTCCTCGAGGAATCACCCGCCCCCGCCCTCCCCGCGGAGACGCGGAGTGGCCTCCACCGCGCGGCCCTCATGGCCGCCGCCGCCGTGAACTACGTCAGCACGGGGACGGTGGAATTCCTGGTCGACGGCGAGGGGCACTACTACTTCATCGAGATGAACACGCGGATCCAGGTCGAGCATCCGGTCACGGAGATGCTCACGGGCATCGACCTCGTGCGGGAGCAGATCCGGATCGCGGCCGGCGAACCGCTCGGATACCGTCAGGACGCGATCCGCTTCAGCGGTCATGCCCTCGAGTGTCGCGTGAACGCGGAGGATCCGGAGACGTTCGCGCCGAGCGCGGGACGCGTCACCGCGTGGCTTCCCCCCGGCGGCTTCGGCGTCCGCGTGGACAGCCATCTCACCGCGCCCTACGTGGTGCCGCCGTTCTACGATTCCCTCATCGCGAAGATTATCGTGCACGGGCACGACCGGGCGGAGGCGATCGCCCGTATGCGACGCGCGCTCGCGGAGACCGTGGTGGAGGGGGTGAAGACCACCATCCCTTTCCTGCTCAAGGTCCTCGCCGATCCTGGGTTCCAGGCGGGGGGTTTCACCGGCGCCGACACCGCGCGGCTGCGCGGATGATCGATCCGACCCTGTACGTGGTTCTCGACCGCGCCGCCGCGCGCGGCCGGGATCTGAGTGACATCCTGGACGCGGCGCTGGCGGCGGGATGCCGGATGATCCAACTGCGCGAGAAGGAATGGCCCTCGGGGCGGCTGCTCCCGGTGGCGGAACGTCTGCGGCAGCGCTGCCGCGCCGCCGGCGTGACCTTCATCGTCAACGACCGCGTCGATCTCGCCCTCGCTCTCGACGCGGACGGCGTCCACCTCGGCCAGGACGATCTGCCACCGCGCGCCGCGCGCCCGCTCCTTCGCCGCGGCATGATGCTGGGGCTCTCCACCCACAGCGTGGCCCAGGCTCGCGCCGCCGCCGCCGATGGCGCGGACTACATCGCGGTGGGCTCGATGTTCCCGACCGCCACCAAATCCGATTTTCAGCTCGTGGGTCCCGAACTGGTCCGGAAACTCCGGGACGAGATCCGCGTTCCACTGATAGGGATCGGGGGGATCACCCCCGACAACGTGGGCGAGGTCATCGGCGCCGGCGCGGACGGCGTTGCCGTCATCTCCGCCGTGTGCGGCGCGCCGGACCCGGCGGCGGCGGTGCGCGCGTTTCTGAGCGGTATCCAGAGGGCGCGCGCGGCTTGACCCCCGGAGACCGGTCGCTATAATGTCGGCGCGCCACAACCTTCGCCCTACCTCACCCAGGAGGGGACATCCATGAGCATGACGTGCGTTCGCGCTCTCGCCTCACTGTCCGCGGTGATCGCGCTGCTGGTGGTCTCGGGCAGTGGATCCCTGCAGGCGCAGGGGAAAGGCACCATCAAGGTCGCCACGCAGAGCCCGCTCAGCGGTGGTCAGGCGGCCCTGGGAGAGGGCATCAAGCTCGGCACCCAGCTCGCTCTCGAAAAACTGAAGGGCCCCGTCGAGAAGAACGGCTTCAAGGTCGAGCTGGTGCCGTTCGACGACCAGGCGAAGCCCGACGTCGGCGTCGCCAACGCGCGCAACATCATCGCGGACAAGGACATCCTGGTCGTCATCGGGCACCTCAACTCCGGCGTGGCCATCCCCTCCTCCGAGGTCTACAAGGAAGTCAACCTCGGCATGATCTCGCCCGCGAACACCAACGAGAAGATCACCGACCGCGGGTATCCCAACGTCAACCGCGTGTGCGGCCGCGATGACGTGCAGGGTCCCGTGGGCGCGGAGTTCGTGGCGGGCACGCTGAAATCGAAGTCGGTCTATGTCATCCACGACAAGACCACGTACGGCCAGGGCGTGGCGGAAGCGTTCCGTCAGGACGTCGAGAAGAAGGGCGTCAAGGTGATCGGCTTCGAGGGCACGGAGGAGAAGTCCAACTTCGATCCGATCATCACGCCGATCCGCGCCAAGAACCCCGATCTCATCTACTTCGGCGGGATCTACGATCAGGCCGCGCCGTTCTTCAAGCAGGCGCGCGAGAAGGGCGTGAAGGCGAAGTTCCTCGGGCCGGATGGGATGGACTCGTCCGACCTCGTGAAGATCGCGGGCAAGGCCGTGGTCGGCATGAACTACACGACGGCGGCCGCCCCCGCCTCCAGCTCGCAGGCCAAGCAGTTCGCGGAGGAGTACAAGAAGAAGTTCGGCAAGAACCCGGAACCGTACGCAGCGGAAGCCTACGTCTCCACCGCCATCGCGCTGAAGGCGCTGGAGTCGGTGACCGCGGGCGGCAAGGCGCCCACCCGCGAAGCGGTGAGCAGCGCCATCCGGAAGGTGAAGTACAGCGGGATGACCGGCTCCATCGAGTTCGACGACAAGGGTGACCCGAAGAAGGCCTCGTACTACGTGATGGAGGTCAGCACGGATAACCCGGAGAAGTGGTCCGAGAACAAGGAGGCCAAGCGCCTCGCCATCGCCGCTCCCGCGCTGAAGAAGTAGTCCGCTGAACCGCCGCGAGGGGCGGATGCGCACGCCGAACCAGGCTCACGGTTGCCGACGGCGGCGCGCTTCCGCCCCTCACCTCCAGTAGCGCACCCATCATGGATCTGCAGCTCCTCGTCGGGATCTTTCCGGTGGTCCTCCTCGACGGGATCATCCTCGGCTTCATGTACGCGCTCATCGCGCTCGGCTACACGATGGTGTACGGCGTCCTCGAGTTCATCAACTTCGCGCATTCCGAGATTTTCATCGTGGGGGCCTTCGTCGGCGTCGAGGTCCTCCTCAGCCTGCAGCACGCGGGCGCGCTCGAGCGCGTGCCGTGGCTGGTGATCCTGCTCGGCGTGCTTCTCGCCGGCATGACCGTGAGCGCGCTCCTCGCCGTCACCATCGAGCGCGTCGCCTATCGGCCGCTGCGCAACGCCCCCCGCCTCATCCCGCTCATCTCCGCCATCGGGATCTCGTTCTTCCTTCAGGACTTGATCCGACTCGTCGAAAGCGTGTGGCGCAACGCCTTCAACCTCGTCTACCCGACCATGGAGCCGCTCAACGTGCGGTTCGAGCTCACCTCGACCGTGGACGTCTCCGTCAAGTCGCTCGTCGTGATCACGGCCGCGCTCGGCATGCTGTGGCTCCTGCGCTTCGTGGTCAACCACACGAAGATCGGGATGGCGATCCGGGCGGTGGCGGAGGATCAGGCGGCGGCGAGCCTGATGGGCGTCAACGTCAACGCGACGATCTCGCTCACGTTCCTGATCGGCGGCGCCATGGGCGGCGCGGCGGGCGTGCTCTTCGGCGTGCAGTACGGCCTCATCAATCCGTACAGTGGATTCATCCCCGGGCTCAAGGCGTTCACGGCGGCGGTGCTGGGCGGGATCGGCAACATTCCGGGCGCCATGCTCGGAGGACTCGTCCTCGGCCTCCTGGAAGCTTTCGCCGCCTCGTATCTGTCGCTGCTCACGGGCGGCGCCTTCGGCGCCGAGTACAAGGACATCTTCGCGTTCTCGGTGCTCATCCTGATCTTGATCCTGAGACCGAAGGGCCTGCTCGGCGAAGTGGTACGGGAGCGCGCGTGATCCGTGTCGTCGGCGCCGTGCTCCTCCTCGCCGTCTCCGGATGGGCCGTCGCCACCTTCCCGCGCTCGATCCTCGTCTTCCTGCTCTTCCAGGGTTCCGTGCTCACCGTGTACCTCACGCCCATGTCGAAGTGGCTGCGCGCGACGCTGCTCGCCATCGCGCTCCTGGTCATGATGCCGGTCATCGGCGCCCACAACGGCTACTACCTGGAAGTCGCGACGCAGGTGGGCATCTTCGTCGCGCTCGCGCTCGGTCTCAACATCGTGGTCGGTCTCGCCGGTCTCCTCGACCTCGGGTACGTGGCGTTCTTCGCGGTGGGCGCGTACGTGTGGGCGATTCCGGGGTCGCCGCATGCGAACTTGATCTTCGGCGGCGGTTTTCCGCTCCCGCCCATGGCGTTCTACCTCTTCCTCCTCGTCGGTCTCGTGGTGGCGGCCATGACCGGCATTCTCCTCGGGCTCCCCGTCCTGCGACTGCGCGGCGACTATCTCGCCATCGTCACCCTCGGCTTCGGCGAGGTGATCCGCGTCCTCGCCAACAACCTCGACAAGCCCATCAACCTCACCAACGGCCCCAAGGGGATCACCCCGATCATGCGGCCGCCCGCGCCGTTCGGGCTCTCCTATCCCGAGTTCTTCTACTTCCTCGTCCTCGCCATCGTCGTCGTGGTGATTCTTGTCAACCGTCGGCTCGAGGACTCCCACATCGGACGGGCGTGGGAGGCGATCCGTGAGGACGATCTCGCCGCGCAGGCGATGGGCGTGCCCCTCGTGCGCTCGAAGCTCCTCGCCTTCGCATGCGGCGCCTCCTTCGCGGGCGTCATGGGCGTCGTCTTCTCCGCCAAGCAAGTGTTCATCAATCCCGAGTCGTTCACGTTCCTCGAATCGATCGGCGTTCTCGCCATGGTCATCCTGGGCGGCATGGGCTCGATCCCGGGGGCGGTGGTGGGCGCGACCGTGGTGACGGTCCTCAATCTTCAAGTCCTCAAGGGCCTCTCGCTCTGGCTCAACGAGCTCAAGAACGCCGGCGTCACCGTCTTCGGCTTCAACCTCGCCAACCTTCCCACCCAGTTGGAGCCGGCGAAGTACGAGCGGATGATCTTCGGCATCATCCTCGTCCTCATGATGATCTTCCGGCCCCAGGGCATCCTCCCCGCGCGCCGGCGGGAACGAGAGCTGGCGGCGCCGGAGGACAACGTGGTGAAGGCGGCCGCGCCGGCGCAGGCGACGACGCCGTGAGCGCGCTCTTCGAGGCGCGCGAGATCACCAAGCGGTTCGGCGGGCTCACCGCCTTGAGCCGCGTGGATTTCACGCTGGAGTCGGGGATCGCCTCGATCATCGGACCCAATGGTGCCGGCAAGACGACGCTCTTCAACGTGTTCACCGGCCTCTACCTGCCCGACGGCGGGTCGGTGACGTTTCGTGGGCGGTCTCTGCTCGGCCTGCGACCGGACCAGATCACCGCGCTCGGCGTGTGTCGGACCTTCCAGAACATCCGGCTCTTCGGCAACATGACCGCGGTCGAAAACGTCCTCGTCGGCATGCACGCACGGGTCCGGCTCGGGCTCGCCGACGTCCTGCTGCGTGGTCCTCGCTTCCGCGCCGAAGAACCGGCGCTCTGGCGCAGCGCCGCCAGCCTCCTCGATCGGGTCGGTCTCCGTGCTCAGGCGAACGCGGTCGCGCGCAATCTGCCCTATGGCGACCAGCGCCGCCTCGAGATCGCGCGCGCGCTCGCCTCCGAACCCGCACTCCTCCTCCTCGACGAGCCGACGGCGGGGATGACGCAGGGGGAGGCGAAGAGCCTCATGGAGCTGCTGCGGCGACTGGTGGCCGACCTTGGCCTCGCGATCCTGCTCATCGAGCACAACATGCGGGTGGTGATGCAGGTCTCCGACCGCGTCACCGTGCTCGACCACGGCGAAAAGATCGCGGAGGGACAACCCGCGGACGTGCAGGCCGACTCCCGCGTGATCGAGGCCTACCTCGGCACCCGCGCGGGCGCGCGCAGGGACGGGCGTGCTGCGCGTTGACGACCTCCACGTCTTCTACGGTCAGATCCACGCGCTCAAGGGCGTGGCGCTGGAGGTCCAGCGCGGGGAGATCGTCGCGCTCCTCGGCAACAACGGGGCCGGGAAGACGACCACGCTGAAAACGATCTCCGGGCTGCTCACGCCGCGCCGGGGATCGGTGACGCTCGAGGAGCAGGTGCTGGGAACGACGCCGCCCCACGAGGTGGTCCGGCAGGGAATCGCGCACGTTCCCGAGGGACGGCGCATCTTCAACCGGCTCACCGTGCGGGAGAATCTCGTGATGGGCGCCTATCTCCGTCGAGACCGACGCATCGACGACGACATGGCGCGCGCGTTCGACCTCTTTCCACGGCTCCGCGAGCGTCTGACGCAGGTGGCGGGCACGCTCTCGGGCGGCGAGCAGCAGATGCTCGCCATCGCGCGCGCGCTCATGGCGAATCCGCGCCTCCTCCTCCTCGACGAACCGAGCATGGGCCTCGCGCCCGTGCTCGTGGAGCAGATCTTCGAGATCATCGACGACATCAACCGGCAAGGCACCACCATCCTGCTCGTGGAACAGAACGCGTCGATGGCGCTGTCGATCGCGCATCGCGCCTACGTGCTGGAGACGGGGGCGATCGTCCTCGCCGGAACCGCCGCCGACCTCGCCGCCAACGCCGACGTGAAGCGCGCATACCTGGGGGAGTAGCGATGATCGGCGAGGGCCTCGATTTCGAGCAGCACGCGGTGGGAGCCGTGTATCGCACGCTGGCGCGCACGGTATCGGAAACCGACATCGTCACCTTCGTGAACCTGTGCGGGTTCACGGAGCCGCTGTTCATGGACATGGAGTACGTCGCGCGCGAATCGGTGTTCGGCCGGCGCGCCGCTCCCGGCGCCCTCACGTTCGCGCTGTCGGAAGGACTGATCATGCAGACCGGGCTCATCCATGGGACGGGGATGGCGTACCTCGGCGGCGAGATCCGGGCGGCGGCGCCCGTTCTCGAGGGCGACACGATCCGCGTCGAGATCGAAGTGGCGGAGAAGCGCGAGACCAGGAAGCCCGATCGCGGGATCGTGACCTACCGGCATCGCGTCCTGAACCAGCGCGGCGAGCTCGTGCTCGAGGCCCGCGTCCAGCGCATGATCCGCCGTCAGTCGGCCGCCCGCGGATAGTGGCGCGGCGCCGCCGGCCGCTCGCGCCGAACGCGGCCGCCTAGCCGCCGTGCTGCTGCTCTCGCGGGACGATCTGGAGCAGCTTCTGCCCCCGCTCGATCTCGTGGACGCGCTCGCCGAGGCGTTCCGCCTGTACGCGCGGGGAGGGATCACCGTTCCCGCCCGCAGCGTCACCCCGGTCACCGACGACGGGCTGCTCCTTCTCATGCCGTCGGCGGCGCCGGACGAGCAGCTCGGTCTCGGCGTGAAGCTCGTGACCTACTACGGCGGGAATACGGCTCGCGGCCGCCCCACCCTGCACGCCACGTACTGCTTGATGAATCACGCCACCGGCGAGCCCCTCGCGCTGCTCGAAGGGACGTTTCTCACAGGGCTGCGCACGGCGGCGACGTCGGCGCTGGCGGCCCGACTGCTGGCGCGCCCGGACTCGGTGCGCGCGGTCTGCTTCGGCGCCGGCGTGCAGGCGCGCTTTCAGCTCCGCTGCCTGGCCGCCGTGCTGCCCCTCGCGAGCGTGACCGTCATCGGCCGCGACACCGCCCGCGCGCGTCGCTTCGCTTCCGTGATGAGCGCCGAGCTCGGCCTTTCCGTCGAAACGGGCATCGCGCACGACGCCGTGCCTCGCGCGGATGTCATCACGTGCGCCACCACCTCGCCGACGCCCGTGCTCTTCGGGGCGGAGCTCAGTCCCGGGACCCACGTCGACGCTGTGGGCGCTTTTCGCCC
>Ga0114129_10002160_pt1 | contig 27095 bp, 29 predicted proteins | sample RhiMetdeltSRZDD1_FD_80071 | JGI IMG/M metagenome (GOLD analysis project Ga0114129, IMG submission 80071) | Populus rhizosphere microbial communities from Tennessee, USA - Rhizosphere MetaG P. deltoides SRZDD1 (version 2) (version 2) | ecosystem: Host-associated > Plants > Roots > Rhizosphere >...
GAATCATCGAGGGCGGCATGCACATGTCGGCGTCCATCCAGCCGATGTAGTCGCCCTTGGATTCGATGATGCCGCGATTGAAGGCCGACGCGAGGCCCCGCGCGCGGCGGCGCCGGATGACTCGGACGTTCGGCAGGTCGAGCGATTCAACGACGCGCCAGGTTTGATCGGGCGAATCGTCGTCGACGACGATGATCTCCATCGCCTCCGGTGCTTCCTTCAGGAGCGCCCGGATCGTCGTTTGGATCAGGTCGCGCTCGTTGTAGGTCGCCAGCACGATCGAGATCATGCGAGGCGCTCCGCGACGAGAAGGGTGGAGCGCGAGTCCAGCGGGTTCGCGGGGGAGTCGGGAAGGGAGCGGAGCCCCCTTCTCCAAGAGACTACCGGCGGAGCGACTTCAGCGTGTCGGTGCAATATCGGATCTGGTCCGCCGTCAGGCCGATACCGGAGGGCAGATAGAAACCCCGGCGGGCGAGATCGGCGGAAACCGGGCGATGTCCCCTGAGATCGGGCAGCCGCGGGTCGTCGCCGCGGAGCGCCTTCTGCTGCGTCATCGGATAGAAGAACGAGCGCGTGTCGACGCCGCGCTCCTTCAGCGCGGTCATGGCCTCTTCCTTCGTGCGTCCGAAGCTGTCGTTGATGAGCACGCCGAACATCCAGTAGACGCTGCGGCAGCCCGGGCGCTCGACCGGCAAGGTCACGTGCTCGAAGTCGGCGAGCTCGGCGAGGTAGGCCGCGGCGATCTCGCGCTTGCGCGCCACCGCGAAGTCGATCTTCTCGGTCTGCGCCAGGCCGATCGCCGCCTGGATGTTGGTGAGCCGGTAGTTCATGCCGCGCACGTTGTGCAGGAAGCGCGGCACCTCGAAGCCGTTGTCGCGGAAGATCGACGCCTTGTCGGCGTACGTCTTGTTGGCGGTGAGCAGCATCCCGCCCTCGCCCGAGGTGATGACCTTGTTGCCGTAGAAGCTGAACACCGCGATGTCCGAGAGCGAGCCGGTCATGCGGCCCTTGTAGCTGGCGCCGTGCGACTCGCAGCAGTCCTCGATGACGAAGAGGTTGTGCTTGCGGGCGATCGCATTGATCGGGTCCATGTCGCAGGGATGACCGTACATGTGCACGACCATGATCGCCTTCGTGCGCGGGGTGATGGCCGCCTCGATCTTCGCCGGATCGATGCACCAGGTATCGGGCTCGACGTCGACCAGGACCGGCCGCGCACCGGCGAGGATCGCCACGTTTGCGGTGACGACGATGGTGAAGTCGGGGATGATCACCTCGTCGCCCGGCCCGATGCCGAGCACCTCGAGCGCCATGTGCAGCCCGACGGTGCCGTTACCGCAGGCCAGGCCGTACGGCACACCACAGTAACGGGCGAAGCTCTCCTCGAACATGCGGACGTACTTGCCCTGCGACGAGATCCACAGGGTGTCCAGGCAGTCCATCACGTACTTCTTCTCGTTGCCCAGGAGAACCGGTTCGCAAACTGGGATCATCAGCGACCTCGGCGAGTTTCTTGTACCATAAATGCCCGCTCTTTACCGTACGATTAAGGCCGGTTGCGCCGGCCTTTCGGGCGTGATCGGGCGCGCGTGAGCCGTGAACCGTTACGACGATTTCCGTCCCGATGTTCCAGCGCTCCTCAAGGCCCAGGAGGCCTCGCTCCCGGCGCCGAACCCGGCTGCCCGGAGCGGCGACGGCCTGGGCCCCCTCGATCGTCTGCGGAGCGTCGCGCGGCTCTATGCCCTGGGCGCTCTCGTGCGTTCAGGTGTTCACCGGAGGCTCGTCTACGCCGGGCTCCGGCTCGGCTGGCTCACCGAATTCCAGGAGTACTGGGGCGCCGAGCTCGGCAATCGCCCCTTGCAGCCCCACGACTTCTTCTACCTCTCCGGGGTCTATCGCCAGCGGCTGCAGAGCATCGACTTCGAGCAACTGCGCGAGCCGGCGCTCGTGTCGGACGAAAGCCACCTCGAGGCGTGGCGCGACCACCGCATCGTGCACCATCTGTTCTCGCACACCTATCGCGACGCGCTCTCGCCGCTGCGCGGGCATCGCTTCGCGCGCTTCGTCCCGCGCGGAGGGCGCGTCGCCGAGTTCGGCTGCGGCACCGCGCCGATGCTCGCGGCGCTGGCGCGGCGCTATCGGCATCGCGACCTGCAGCTGGTCGGCGCCGACATCCCGCACCTGCTCTTCCATTACGCGCGCTGGCGCCTCCGCGATTGCCCGTACGTCACGTGGGTGCCGATCGACGCGGGCGATGACGCTCCCCTGCCCGGGCTCTTCGACACGATCTTCTGTCTCGAGGTGCTCGAGCATGTCCCGCGCCCGATCGCCGTCGTCCAGCACCTGCATCGCGTGCTGCGGCCGGGCGGTCATCTGATCTTCGACTACATCAGATCGGAAGGGACGGGCCTGGATACCGTGGCGGCGCTACGGGATCGTCTGCCGGCGCTGCGATTCGTCGTGCAGAACTTCGAGATCGTGCAGGGACGCGTCGCGACGGATGGCTCGCACGTCGAGCCCGCGGTGGCGAAGAAGCGCTAGCGCGGGCTACTCGCCGATCACCTGGATGCTGATCTCCCGCTTCCGGGGGCCATCGAGCTCGGCGAAGATCACGGACTGGAACCGACCGAGCGTCAGCTCGCCGTTGTTCACCCCGACCGCGATGTTGCGCCCGAGCAGAGCGGCGCGCAGGTGCGAGTGCGCGTTGCCGCGCTCGCAATCGGACACCCGCGGGTCGTCGTGGCGATAGCCGTCGCGCTCGGGAACCAGCCGCTCGACCAGAGACCGGAGATCGTCGATCAGCGCGCTCTGGAACTCGTTCACGAAGAGCGCGCAGGTCGTGTGGAGCGTGTTGACGAGCGCGATGCCGGTGGTGACGGCAAACTGCTGGACCGCGTCGCGCACGAGTTTGGTGATGTCCGAGATCTCGGTCCGCTCGTCCGTCGACAGCGTGAAGGACGTGTTGTAAACCTTCATCGTCTACTCTCTCCGCGGCGCGCCGCTTGGATGCTCCGCTACCTCCAGCCAGGCTACGCCAGAATGCAATCGTTACGATACCGACATATTTCTGGAAATGTCAATCTTCTTGGGGCCCCAATCGACGAAAGTCCTCGACTTCCCAGCCCGATTTCCACCGCTTGCGACGGCGCTCGGCCTCACGCCGTCTTGGGATCGAGCAGATCGCGCAGCCCGTCGCCGAGGAGATTGAGCCCGAGCACCGTCAGCGCGATCGCGCCGCCCGGGAAGACCGCGAACCATGGGTTGAGGGAGAGGAAGCTCTGCGCCTCGCGGAGCATCAGCCCCCACGACGGATGCGGCGGCTGCGTGCCGAGCCCGAGATAGGCCAGGCCCGCCTCGGCCAGGATCGCGATCGGAAAGCTCGTGGTCGCCTGCACGACCAGCGGCGCCAGGGTGTTGGGCAGGATGTGGCGCATGATGAGGCGCCGGTCGCGCGCGCCGAGCGCGCGCGCCGCGACGACGAACTCGCGTGCACGGAGCTCGAGGAAGCCCGCGCGTGTCAGGCGCGCGAACGACGGCACGAACGCGATGCCGATGGCGATCATGCTGATCACGATGCCCGGCGCGAATACCGCCGCGAACAGGAGCGCCGAGAGAATCGCCGGAAAGCCCTGGATCGCGTCGACCAGCCGCATGAACCCCTCGTCGATCCAGCCGCCGACGTAGCCGCTGAGGATGCCGATCAGCATACCGATGGCGGCGCCGATGCCGACCGCGATCACGCCGACGGCGATCGAGATGACCGTGCCGGTCATCACGCGCGAGAGCACGTCGCGTCCATACTGGTCGGTCCCGAACAGATGCGCGCCCGACGGTCCCTGCAGGCGCCCGGTGATCGACATCGCGAGCGGATCCTGCGGCGTGTAGACGAGACTCAGCGCCGCGGTCGCGATCAGGAGCGCGGTGATCGCGACGCCGAGCGTGAACGTCACGTGCCGGAGAGGATGGCGACGCATCTAGGGCGGGCCGTCACTCATAGCGGATACGCGGATCGAGCACGACGTACAGAAGGTCGACCACGAAGTTGATCAGCACGATGGTCGACGCGACGAAGAGCGTCACGCCCTGCACCACCGGCAAGTCGCGCGCGGTGATCGCGCCGAGCGCCAGGCGCCCGAGACCGGGCAGCGCGAAGACGGACTCCAGAATGATCGCGCCAGCCATCAGCTGACCGAGCTGGAGTCCGGCCACCGTCACGATCGGGATCATCGCGTTGCGCAGGGTGTGCTTGGCGATCACCGAGAGCTCGCTGACGCCCTTGGCCCGCGAGGTGCGCACGTAGTCCTCGCGGAGCACGTCGAGGACCGAGGAGCGCGTGGCCCGCACGAGCACCGCGGTCTGGAAGAAGCCGAGCGCGATCGCGGGCAGCAGCAGCGAGCGCACGCCGGGCCAGAGCCCGCCGGACCAGCCAGCGAACCCGCCGGACTGCACCCAGCCCAGGTGCACCGAGAACAACAGGATCAGCAGCAGACCGGCCCAGAATCCGGGGATCGCGATGCCGATCTGCGAGACGACCATCGCCAGGTAGTCGCCGGCCCGCCGGTGCCGGCGCGCGGCGTAGAGGCCGAGAGGCAGCGCGGCCGTGAGCATCAGGAGGGCGGCCATCACCGTGAGCGGCAAGGTCACGGGCAGCCGGCTCAGGATCAGGCGTCCGACCGGCACGTCGTACTGCAGCGATACGCCGAGATCGCCGCGGAGCGCGCGCCCGAGCCACTCGGTGTACTGGACCAGGATCGGACGGTTGAGCCCGAGCGCCTCGCGCAGCCGCGCGGCCGCCTCCGGACTTCCTTCCGGCCCGATGATCACCAGCGCCGGATCGCCGGGCAGCACGCGGACGACGACGAACACCAGGCCCGAGACGAAGAAGAGGGTCGCGACGAACGCCGCGACCCTCCTGGCGATATACCCCCGCACGCGCTACGCGGGAGTCCCGGCTACTTGGCCCACGCGACCTCGGAAAGGTCGTTCACGCCGGCGCCGGCCGGCAGATCCTTCCAGAGGCCCTGCAAGCCCTTCTTGGTCACCGCCAGCCGGGGATGGATGTAGAGCCACACGACCGGCGCGTCCTCGACGAGCTTCTTCTGCATCTTCACGTAGAGCTCGCGCCGCGCCTTGTCATCGACGGTGATCTCCGATTCCTGGAACAGCTTCTGGAACTCGGCGCTGTCGTAGCGGAAGTAGTACTTCGGGTTCGCGTAGTTGCCGATGTCCCACGCCTCGGCGTGGCCGATGATCGTCAGATCGTAGTCGGCGTCCTTCCACACGCGCGAGAGCCACTGTCCCCACTCGATCTGCTCGATCTTCACCTTCATGCCGACCTTCTGGAGCTGATCGGCCAGCACCTCGCCGGTGCGCACCGTGTAGTAGTACTGCGGCGCGACCTTCAGCACCGTCTCGAAGCCGTTGGGGTAGCCGGCCTCGGCGAGCAGCTTCTTGGCCTTCGCCGGGTCGTACGGCATGGCGCCGGACATGTCGACGAAGTAGGGATTGAGCGGATCGACGTTGGTCCCGATGACGCGGCCCAGGCCGAACATCGCGCCCTTGACGACGTCGGGCTTGTTGATCCCGTAGGTGATGGCCCGGCGTACGCGCGCGTCGCTGAACGGCTTTTTCGAGTTGTTCATCGACATGATCACGTCGTTCGTGGTCTCGCCGATGATCACCTGGAAGCGCGAGTCCTTCTGGAGATCCGGGATGTGCTCGGGGCCGAGACCGAACATCGTCGCGTCGACGTCGCCGGCCTTGAGCGCGGCCAGCGCGGCGTTCGGGTCCGGGATGAATCGATAGGTCACGCGATCCATCTTCGGCAGACCCTTGACGTGGTAGTCGGAGTTCTTGGCGAGCACGATGCGGTCACCGCGCACCCACTCGGCGACCTTGTAGGGTCCGGTGCCGATCGGCTCGCTCTTCAGCGTGTCGACCGCCTCGCGCGGATAGATGACCGAGCCCTGGCGCGCCATCGTCAGGAGGAAATTGGCGGTGGTGGTCTTGAGCGCGAACGTGATCGTGTAGTCGTCCTTCACGATGATGTCGCCGATCACTTCGTACTGCTTCACCGCCGGGTGCTTGGTCTCGGGGTTCAACGCCCGGTCGAAGACGAATTTCACGTCGGCCGCCTTCAGCTCCCGGCCGTTGTGAAAGCGCACGCCGCGCTTGAGGAAGAACGTGTAGTTCTTGTTGTCCGAGGTGTTCCACCGCTCGGCGAGCCACGGCACGATCTTGCCGTGGCGGTCCACCTTCACGAGTCCCTCCTGCACGTTGTAGAAGACGACCCCCGCCGTGGCCGAGGCGGGCGTGGCGGTCAGGTCGAGGCCCGGCGGCTCGGTCGCCACCTGCATCACGAGCGTTTCCGCGGCGGCCGCGATGGGCGGCGCCGCGAGCGGGAGCAGGGTGACGGCGACGAGCAGTAGCGTTGCGAGGTGCCGCATCGGACGATCCTCCTAGCGCTTGGACGACGACGTCTTGGATGCCGACTTGAAGTACTCGACCGTGCGCCGGAATCCCTCGTCGAAGTCGACCAGCGGCGAGTACCCAATGAGCCGCTTGGCCTTGGACACGTCGGCCAGCGTGTGGGGCACGTCGCCGGCGCGCGATGGCGTGTGCCGACGCTCGAGCTTCCGGCCCAGGAGCGTCTCGAGCCTCGTGATGATGTCGAGCAGGCTCACGCGCTGGCCGCAGCCGACGTTGAAGGCCTCGCCGGCCGCCCCCGGGGCTTTACCGGCGAGCAGGTTGGCTTCCACGACGTTGTCGATGTAGGTGAAGTCGCGCGACTGGGTGCCGTCGCCGTGCACCTCGAGCGGCTGGCCGCGCAGCCCCCACTGGATGAAGCGCGCGATGACCGCGGCGTACTGCGATTTCGGGTCCTGGCGCGGGCCGAAAACGTTGAAGTAGCGGAGGCCGACGGTCTCGACGCCGTACAGGCGCGTCCACGCCGCCGCGTATTGCTCGCCGGCCGCCTTGGACACCGCATACGGCGAGAGCGGCGCCGGCGGCTGGTCCTCGCGCTTGGGCAGATCAGGCCGGTCGCCGTAGACCGACGACGACGACGCGTAGACAACGCGCGGCACCTTGCACCGGCGCGCGGCCTCGAGCACGTTCAGCGTGCCGTTGACGTTGTTGTCGTTGGCGCCGAGCGGATCCTTGACCGAGCGCGGCACCGAGCGCATGGCCGCCTGGTGGTAGATCACCTTCACGCCGCGCGCGGCCCGGAGAAGGACCGAGAGGTTCCGGATGTCGCCGCGAATCACCTCGAGCTGTCGCCGAAACTTCGGGGCGAACACGAGGTTGGTGCGGTTGCCCGAAGAGAAATTGTCCAGGACACGGACGCGAACCCCATCCGCGAGGAGCCGCTCGACGAGGTGCGAGCCGATGAAGCCGGCGCCTCCCGTCACGAGCGCGAGATCGTTCACTCGCCGATTGTATCATCGCCGGCTCGCGCGACCTTCCGGTCGCGAGTGCCTTGACACTCTGGAAATCGGCACGATACGGTGGGCCGGCGCCGATGAGTACCCGCGAGCCGGTCGACTCGATGCTGCTCTGCTACTGCACCAATCTGACCGTCGGTGCGCTCCGCGAAGCCTGCCAAGCCGGCCAGTGGCCGCTGGCCGACAAGGAGCGCACCGGCAAGCTCTGCACGGGCTGCCTGGGTGATCTGCTCTATTGCCTGCGACGCTTCGGCGCCGCCCCGACGTTGCGTCTGACGCTCGACGCCTAGGACCGCCGAGACGCGGCCGCTCGCCGGTAGACCTCGGCCGTCTTCGCGACCATCGATTGCACCGTGAATTCTCGCCGCACGCGCTCGCGGCCGGCCTGGCCCATGCGGTCACGGCGCTCGCGATCGTTCAGGAGCGACTCGATGGCCCTGGCCAGCGCCGCCGGGTCGTCGGGAGGCACCAGCAGTCCCGTCGTCCCGTCGTCGACCACATCCTGGTGACCCGGAACTTTCGTGGCGACGACGGCCCGCCCAGACGCCATGGCCTCGAGGGGAGCCAGCGGCAGCCCCTCCTTCGACGACGAGGCGACGTAGAGATCGCAGCTCGAGTACGCGTTGGTCTTCGAGTCGATCGCCCCGGGCTTGACCGCGCGAATGTGTAGCCGGCTCTCGAGCTGATCGATCCGGGCTCTCTCCGGTCCGTCTCCCGCCAGCAGGAGCTCGACGTTCGGGTTGCCCTCCGCGACGATCGCGAACGCCTGCAGCAGCACATCGTGCCGCTTGACCGGATCGAAGCGCGCCACGTATCCGATCGCCTGCTTGTCGGGGTTCAGGCCGAGCGCCGCCTTATCGCTCGCCGGGCGCGCCGCGAGCTCGTCCACGTCGATGCCGTTCACGACGACGGCGCTCGTGCCGGGACGGGCTAGGCCGAGCCTCAGCGCCTCGTCGTCCTGTGTTTTCGAGACGTTGATCACGGTGTGCGTCATCCCGGCCAGCCATCGCTCGAGCGCGAGATAGATCCGCCGGCCCGCGCGCGAGTAGCTCTCGTAGTGGATGCCGTGAAAGGTGTGGACCGAGGGCACGCCGACCAGCCACGCGGCGAGCCGGCCGTAGAGACCGGCTCCCTTGCCGTGCGTATGCACGACGTCGGCGCGCGTGTCGCGCACGATGCGCTCGACGGCCCTGAGCGTCATCGGGAACGCGCGCAGCGAGTCGACTCCGACTTCCAGGAGCTCGAGACCGAGGGCACGGAGATCCGCGGCGAAGCGCGCGTCGCGAGGACCCGCGACCGCCACGTGGAATTCATCCGACGGAAGACGGCGAACGAGATCGAAGACCTGACGCGGGCCGCCGCCGAGCGCCGTCGCGGTGAGCAACTGCAGGACGCGAATCACGTCCATATAGTAGGCGCGCCCGGCCGCGCCCGGCGCGTCTATAAGTGGTGGTTGACGTCCACGCGCCGACGGGTCGATGATCCCTCATTCGCGACGGATCCTTCGACCTCTGAGCCGAGGAGAGCACCGATGGCGTCTCCAGCGTTCGTGGCGGGCGACTTCAAGATTTTCGACGTGAAGGGTTTCAAGCCGCGCATGAACGAGATCCGCACCCGCGTTCGCCCCAAGCTCGATGCATTCGGCGAGAGCCTGACCCCGTCGGTCGGCCGCTCGGTCGGCGCCCAGGTCTTCGCCCACGTCGCCAAGCACATCCGCCGCACCGTCAACCCACCCGACGACACGTGGGTCGCCTTCGGGCCCGACGCGCGCGGCTACAAGAAGCACAGCCACTTCAAGATCGCCGTCTCGAAGAGCGCGGTGCGCTTTCTCTTCGAGGTCGGCCCCGAGCACGCCGACAAGCGGCGCTGGGCGGCGGCGTGGAAGAAGAACGCGCCCAAGATCGGGCCGGTTCTGCGCCGGGTCAAGCACCTGGCGTGGTTCAAGAACGAGCACGACGAGGACGCGGCGGCTCCCCTCGCCGATTTCACGCCGGAAAAGCTCGGCGAGCTGGCCGACGAGCTCACCCGCACGCGCGACGGCCAGTTCGTCGTCGGCCGCACGGTGGCGGCCGACGAGGCGGCGCGCTGGACCGAGGCGCAGTACCGCTCCGCCGCGCTCGAGACCTTCCGCGCGCTGGCCCCCCTCTACCGGCTCCGCTGAGCGTGGAGACCGGCGCCGTCATCTTCGACATGGACGGCGTGCTCATCGACTCCGGCGCGCACCACCGCGCCGCCTGGCGCGCGCTGCTCGACGAGCTCGGTGTGGGGCCGGCCGAGCCCGACTACTGGCGCCTGACGATCGGCCGGCCGAGCATCGAGGCTGTACCGCTCTTGCTCGGTCGCGAGACGTCGTGGGCGGAAGCGCAGCGGCTCGCGGCGCGCAAGCAGGAACACTATCGCCGTCTCGCCAGTGAAGGCCCGGCCCTGGTCCGCGGCGTCACCGCGTTCGTGGCCGATCTGGCCGCGCGGAATGTGCCGCGGGCCGTCGCGACCTCGGCGGCGCGACGCGACGTGGAGGCGCTCCTGGCGCGTGGCGGCCTGCGTGATCGATTCGAGGTCGTCGTCGCGGCCGAGGATGTGCGGCGCGGCAAGCCCGATCCGGAAGTTTACCTGCTCGCCGCTCGCCGCATGGGTGTCGCGCCCGAGCGCTGTCTGGTTTTCGAGGACGCGGTGGTGGGCGTGCAAGCGGCGCGCAGCGCCGGCATGCGGGCGATCGGCGTGAGCACCGCGCACACCGAGAGCGAGCTCACCTCGGCCGGCGCCGAGCGCGCCGTCGAGGACTTCGAGGGGCTGACATGGCCAGTGTGAACGCGCCGGATTTCTGGACCGATCTCTACGCGCGAGGCGGCGACGGCTGGGAGATCCGCCAGCCGGCGCCGCCGCTCGTCGAGTTCATGGAGCGCACGCCGCCCGCGCCCGGACGCGTGGCGGTGCCGGGCTGCGGTCGCGGCCACGACGTGCGATTTTTGGCCCGCCGCGGCTTTGCGGCCGTCGGTTTCGACTTCTCGAGCGCCGCGCTCGCCGCCGCCCGCGAGCTCGCGCGGACCGACAACGTCGCGGCCGAGTTCGTCGAGCGCGACATCTTCACGCTCGGCGACGATTATGCGCGCGCGTTCGACGGCGCCTGGGAGTACACGTGCTTCTGCGCGATCGACCCCCGGCGGCGCGCGGAGTACGTGCGGACGATGGCCGCGATCGTCAAACCGGGCGGCTGGCTCCTGGCCTGCTTCTTCCCGATGCGCCGGCGCGCGGCCGGCCCGCCGTTTCCGGTGTCCGAGCAGGAGGTACGCCGGGTGTTCGCTCCGGCGTTCCGGATCGAGCGGGCGTATGCGCCCCGCTCGGTCAGGGCGCGGCAGGGCCAGGAGTGGATGGTGTTCCTGCGCCGGGTCAACGGGCCCGCGTGAGAACCGCCGGCCGGCCTGTGCTACCGTACCGACGACACGAGCGAGAACGCGATGGCTGACAAAGAGCCCTCCAAGGCGGCGCAGGAGCTGGCATCACAGATCGAGCGCGATGGCGGTCGAGTGCTGGCGATCTACCAGGAGCCAGTCGGTGAGCACTGGCAGATCTTCGGCCTGCTCCCGCGCGCCAGGTGCGAGGCGAGCCCCTACCAGCGTGACCTCTCGCCCACGCACGTCAAGCGGCTCACCGAATCGATCAAGCGCCTGGACCGCTTCGTGGATCCGATCGTCGCGATCTCGCCGCGGCCCGGCGTCTACTGGACGCCCAACGGCAATCATCGCCGCGCCGTCCTCGACAAGCTGAAGACCGACGTCATTCCGGTCATCCTGGTCGTCGAGCCCGAGATGCTCTTCGAGGTGCTCCCGCTGAACGTCGAGAAGGCGCACAACCTCAAAGAGAAGTCGCTCGAGGTCATCCGGATGTATCGGGCCCTCGTCAAGGAAGAGCCCGACACCACCGAGGAGAAGTGGGCCGCGCAGTTCGAGTCGGCGCACTTCATCACACTCGGCATGCTCTACGAGGAGAACAAGCGGTTCGCCGGCGGCGCGTTCGCGCCGATCCTGCGCCGGGTAGACAAGTTCCTCAAGCAGACCTTGCCCAAGGGGCTCGACTCGCGCACCGAGCGCGCGGATCTCGTCCGCGCCGCCGACGAGGCGCTCGCCGGCGCCGTGGCGAAGATCAAGAAGCGCGGGATCACCCACCCGTACGTGAAGAATTATCTGCTCGCGCGCACCACGCCGCTCACGCGCGCGCGCAAGACCTTGCCCTCGTTCGAGCAGACCTTCAAGAAACTGAAGGACAACCTCGAGGAGTTCGACGTGAGCAAGGTCCGCTACGACGAGATCCAGCGCTCCGCCATCATGTCCGCCCCCGCGGAATGACCGTTCTCGCTGGACGCGTCGCGGTCGTCACCGGCGGGACCGGTGCGCTCGGTCAGGCCGTCGTCCTGCGATTGCTCGCCGACGGCGCCGTCGTCGCCGTTCCCTACGCCGTCGAGAAGGAGCGCGAGCACCTGTCCCAGCGGGTCGGCGCCACCGATCGTCAGCGGCTGACCCTACAGAAGGTGGACGTGATCGACGTGACGGCGATCAACGCGTTCGCGGACGGCGTCGTAGCCGCCCGCGGCAAGATCGACGTCCTCGTGGCCGGCGTCGGCGGCTTCGCGGGAGGCTCGCTCCTCGAGACCGATCTCGAGACGTGGAAGCGCATGCTCGATCTCAACCTGACTAGCGCCTTCAGCGTCGCCAAGGCGGTGGTCCCGGCGATGGTCCGCGCCCGGTATGGGCGGATCGTCGTGGTCGCCTCGCGCGCGGTCGTGCCGCCGACCGGCGGCTTCATCGCCTACACCGTCGCCAAGGCGGGGGTGATCGCGTTCACGCAGGCGCTCTCCCAGGAGACCCGCGAACACGGGATCACGGTGAACGCGGTCCTGCCCAGCACCATGGATACCCCGGCGAACCGCGCGGCGATGCCGGACAGCGACCGGAAAGGCTGGGTCCCGGTCGAGGCCGTCGCCGACGCCATCGCCGTACTCGCTCGCGAAGCATCCGCCCATATCACCGGTACCCTGCTGGCGATCTGACGCGACATCTGGGTGCTCCGGAGAAGCGCCTCCGCCGAGGAGCCGCCTGTAAACGAACCGATACCCCATGCGTCCAATCAATCAGTGGTTTACGCGGTCAGATTCCGACACACGGAGGGACCGATGAAGCCTCTGACGACCATGGCGGCGGGAGCGATAGTGCTGGCGCTGGGATATGGCGCCGCGGACGCTCAGAACGGGCGGCAGATCAAAAACGACCGGCGGGACGTTCGGCAGGATCGGCGCGAGCTGAACCGGGTCAACCGCGAAGTCCGTCAGGATCGTCGAGAGCTCGCGGGAGACCGGCAGGAGCTGAAGGACGACGTCAAGGCCGGGCGTACGGGCCAGGTCAAGCAAGACCGCGCGGAGCTCGGTGGCGACCGGCGCGAGCTTCGCGAGGACGTGCGCGACCGGCGTGACGATCAGCACGACCTCCGGCAGGACCGGCGCGACCTCGCGAAGGACAAGGACAGCAGGCGCGACAAGCAGGACGTTCGGCAGGATCGACGCGAGCTGGGACGGGACAACCGCGAAGTCCGGCAAGACCGGCGCGAGCTGGCTGGCGATCGGCGTGAGCTGAACCGGGACATCCAGGCCGGACGCACGAACGAGGTCCGGCAGGACCGGCGCGAGCTGACCGGCGACCGGCGTGAGCTGCGCGAGGACGTGAGCGACCGGCGCGACGATCGGCGCGACCTTCGCGAGGATCGGCGCGAGCTGGCGCGCGACGAGCGGAGCCGCTAGCGCCCGACAAGACTTGCCGCAGGACAGCCGGGAGTGACAAGGTGAAGGGTGAAGGGGCTGAAGGCGAGTGGAGCCATCGGACGAAGCGCTCTGTGAGCGCGTGGCCAAGCGGGACGAGGCGGCGTTCGACCTCCTCGTCTCGCGCTATCAGGAGCGAGCGTATCGGCTCGCCTGGTCGATCCTACGCCACGGCGAGGATGCGCGCGACGTCTCGCAGGAGGCCTTCATCCGGCTGTACGAGACGGCGGGGACCTTTCGCGGGAAGTCGAAATTCTCGACGTGGTTCTACCGGATCCTGGTCAACTTGTGTCTGGACCACAAGCGAAAGCACAAGTGGTGGAAGCTCTGGGTTCGCGACGATGACGACGACCGGAGCGAAAGGATCCTCGATCGGCAACCGGCGCCGGTCAACGATCCGGTCGACAAGCTGAGCCGGGAAGAAACACTGAAGGCGCTGGGGTCGGCCGTCGATCGGCTGGCCCCACGCCAACGAGCGGCGGTGCTGCTGCGGGTGCAGGAGGATATGGCCACGTACGATATCGCTCGGGTGCTCGAGTGCTCCGAAGCGACCGTGCGCGTCCATCTGCATCGCGCGCTCGCGACCCTGAAGAAGACGGTGGAGAAGCGCTGACATGGCGAGGCATCCCGAAACCGATCTGGTGCCGTATCTGCGAGGCGAGCTTCCTCCGGCCGAGCGCGAGCGTGTCGCGCGGCACCTGGAGGAGTGTCCGGACTGCAAGCAGGACACCGAGCTCTTGCGCGATCTCCTCGGTAACCTCGCGCACCTGATCGGGCAGCCGCCCGAGGTGAGCTGGCCCCGCTATCGCGCCGAGCTCTCCAAGAAGCTCGAGGCCCGGCGCGCGCGGGCCCCCTGGTGGAGACGCCCCATGCCGCTGGCGTTCTCGACGAGCCTCGCCGGCGCGCTCTTGCTCGTCGCGGTCTGGGGCGGGCACGAGCTGTCGAGGCCCGGCGACACCATCGGCCTGGAGGAGGTAGCCATCGGTAGCGAGCTCGGACTGCTGCAACAGTTCCGCACCGTCGAACGGCTCGATCTCCTCGAAGATCTCGAGGTCATCAGCAATCTCGACCGACTCGCCTCGGAACGCCAGGGTTAGCGGTGCGGCGTCCGCGGCTATGGCTTGCGCTGGGCCTGCTCGGAGCGGTCGGCGGTGGAACGGCCGCATCGTCGGCCGGTGCCGCAGACGGCGCGGCGCCGCCGGTCGATGCCCGGATGCTGCTCGACCTCGATCTCCTCAGAGACGCGGATCTCTCGCGGGACCAGGAGATGCTCAAACGCATGCAGATCCTCGAGCGCATGCGCATCCTAGAGTCGATGCCTGCGGAAGAGCCCGCGCCACGGCCGGCGTCCAGACCGAGCGAGGCAAAGGAGCGATGACGCTTCGCGCCCTCCCGGCCTTGCTCGTCCTGGGCGCGATGCTCGCGCTCGGCGACCTCGACCGCGCCTGGGGTCAGCTGCCGCCCCCACCGCCGCAGAGCACTCCGCCGGCGATCCAGGGATTGGACAAGCTCACGCCCGAGGAGCGGGCCATCGCCGAGCGCAACCTGCAGCGCTGGCAGAGACTCTCGCCCGAGGAGCGGGCGCGCGCGCTCGACAACTACCGCCGGTGGCAATCGATGACGCCCGAGGAGCGGGAGGCGGCGCGCCAGAACTACCGCCGCTTCCGTCAGTTGAGCCCGGATCAGCGGGCGCAGATCCTCAAGGACTTCCAGCGCTGGAACGAGCTGCCCAAGGAGCGGCAGCAGGAGCTGCAGAGCGCCTACGAGCGCTACCAGCGGCTGCCGCAGGAGAGGCGAGACCAGCTCCAGCACCGCCTGGGCCGGTGGGAGTCGATGACGCCGGAGGAGCGCGAGCGCGTGCTGCGCAATCAGGAGCGCTGGCGGCAGATGAGTCCCGACGAGCGTGAGCGTTTGCGCGAGCGGTGGCGGCAGATGCCCCCGGAGGAGCGCGAGCGGTGGCGCCAGCAGCGGCAGCAGCGCCGAGGCCAGCAGTGAGGACCACCACGCGAGGCCTCGTGGCGCTCGCTTGCGTCGCGCTCGGGTGTGGGTTCGCGGGTGGCTGCATTCGCATGAAGCCCGGTGAAGGTCAGGTCGCCACCGCGCCGGTGACGACCCCCACGCTTGCCGCCGCGGCCCCGGCCCCGACCGTCGCGCCGCCGAGAGCGCCCGCGCCGAGCGTCCGCGGCGACCGCCAGATCAATCACGTGCTGAGCCGGCTCACCTACGGCGCGCGCCCCGGCGACCCCGAGCGTGTCCGCGCGATCGGGGTCTCGGCCTGGATCGACCGGCAGCTCAGGCCGCGCACGATCGACGACGCGGCGACCGAGCGCGCCCTGGCCGAGCTGACGACCTTGCAGATGCCGATCACCGCGCTTCTACGGGAGTATCCGCGGCCAGATGCGAAGCTCCGCGCTCAGCTCGCGAGCGGTGAGATGTCGCGGCAGGAAATGATGGAGCGCTATCCGGTCGAGAAACGTCCGGTGCGCATCGCCGACGAGCTGCGGGCCGCCAAGGCCGTCCGGGCGGTGACGAGCGAGCGGCAGCTCGAAGAAGTCATGGTCGAGTTCTGGTTCAACCACTTCAATGTCTTCGCCGGCAAGGGCGACGTGCGCTGGTACGTGTCGGCCTACGAGCGCGAGGCGATCCGTCCCTACGCGCTGGCGAAGTTCCCGGATCTGGTGCGCGCGACCGCGTATCACCCGGCGATGCTCTTCTATCTCGACAACTGGCTCAGCGCGCGGCCGGACTTCCGGGTGCCGGCGGGACCCAACCGCGGCCGGCGCGGAGGCCTGAACGAAAACTACGCGCGCGAGCTGATGGAGCTGCACACGCTCGGCGTCGACGGTGGCTACACGCAGAAGGACGTCACCGAGGTCGCGCGCGCGTTCACCGGCTGGACGATCGACAGGCCGCAGACCGACGGGCACTTCGTGTTCCGGCCGATCATGCACGACACCGGCGAGAAGATCGTCCTTGGCCAGCGGATTCCGGCGGGCGGCGGGCGGGAGGACGGCGAGCGCGTGATCGAGATCCTCACGCGCCATCCAGCCACCGCGCGCTTCATCGCGACCAAGCTGGTCCGCCGCTTCGTGTCGGACACGCCGCCGCCGGCGCTGGTCGCCCGGGTCGCGGGCTCCTATCTGAGCACCGGCGGAGACATCCCGGCGATGCTCCGGGCGATCTTCGAGTCGCCCGAATTCTGGAGCGAGGACGCGTACCGGGCGAAGATCAAGAAACCGTTCGAGTTCGTGGCGAGCGCCGTCCGCGCGCTCGGCGGCACCACCGACGCGCAGGGCGCGATGGCGCTGGCGCGAGCGAGCGCGGAGATCGGCGAGCCGCTCTATCAAGCGCAGCCGCCGACCGGTTACGCCGACCGCGCCGACGTGTGGGTGAACGCCGGCGCCTTGCTGGCCCGCATGAACTTCGCGCTGGGCCTCGTGTCGGGCCGCTATCCGCGCGTGAGCGTCGAGCTCGCGCCTCTCGTCGCGGGCGCCGATCCGCGCTCGCCCGCCGCGGTCCTCGATCGGCTCCTCGGCGTGATCGTGGCGGATCAGGCCGCCCCGGAGACGCGCGCCGTGCTCATGGCCCAGCTCACGGACCCGCAGATCACCCGACTGTCGCCGGACGACCGGGGCCCGGCCAACACGGACGTGGCCAAGCTGGCCGCGCTCGTGATCGGCTCGCCCGACTTCCAGCGGCGCTGACGATGGAGCCGACGATGCTCACGCGACGAACGCTCCTCAAGGCCGGCGGATGCGCGCTGGTCGCCTACGCCGGCGCGCCGCGATTCCTGCTGCGGGCCGCGCAGGCGGCAGAGGCGAGCGGCAAGGTGCTCGTCGCGGTGTTCCAGCGCGGCGCCGTCGACGGGCTCAGCATGATCATGCCCTACGGCGATGGCGGCTACGCTGGCGTACGCCCGTCGATCGGGTTGCAGCCGCCCAAGCGCAACGACACCGAGCGCGCGATCGATCTGGACGGGTTCTTCGCGTTGCATCCTTCGCTGGCGCCGCTGACACCGCTCTGGGACAGCCGGGCGCTCGCGGTGGTGCACGCCTGCGGCTCCCCCGATACAACGCGTTCGCACTTCGACGCTCAGGACTACATGGAGAGCGGCACACCCGGGGTGAAGAGCACCAGCGACGGCTGGCTCGCACGCGCGATCGGCGGGAAGCCCTCGTCGACTCCGTTCCGCGCGGTCGCGATCGGCCCGATACTTCCGCGCACGCTCCAGGGCAACGTCGGCGCGATCTCGATGCAGTCGATCGACCGGTTCGACGTGCGGGCCGGCAACGACGGCGACGCGCGCGCCGGGTTCGAGTCGCTGTACGAGCAGGGCGTGCGCGATCTCCTGCACGGCACCGGTCGCGAGACCTTCGATGCCGTGAAGATGCTCAAGAGCGCCCGGGCCTCGCGCATCCTGCCGGCGAACGGCGCCGAGTATCCCCGCGTGCCGCTCGGCGAGTCGCTGCGCCAGATCGCTCAGCTCATCCGTGCCAACGTCGGTCTCGAGGTCGCGTTCGCGGACATGCAGGGCTGGGATACGCACGTCGGGCAGGGCGCCGAGCGCGGACAGCTGGCGCTGCGGTTACGCGACTTCGGTCTGGCCCTCGCGGCCTTCGCGCGGGATCTCGGCGACCGCATGGCCGACGTCGTCGTGCTCACGATGTCGGAGTTCGGCCGCACCGTCGCCGAGAACGGCAACCGCGGCACCGATCACGGTCATGCGACCGCGATGCTCGTCATGGGGGGCGCCGTGCGCGGCGGCCGCGTCTACGGCCGCTGGCCCGGACTCGACCGCCACCAGCTCTTCGAGGGCCGCGATCTCGCGGTCACCACCGACTTCCGCACCCTCTTCACCGAAGTCGCCACGCGCCACCTCGGCGTTCGAGCCGCCCCGATTTTTCCCGGCTTCAAGCCCACCCAGTCCCCGCTCGGAATCCTCGCCTGACCTCGCGCTAAGACGAGCTGCGAAAGCGGCTTCCCCCTTTTTCAGTCGCTTTCCGTGTGATACCGTCCGCGCGTCATGGAGAACGTGACCCTCACTCGCGATGGCGCGGTTGCGACCGTCACACTCAACCGACCGGAGCGTCGCAATTCGCTCAGCGACGCGATGCTGACCGACCTCGGCGCCGCGTTCGTGGAGCTGCGCGACGATACGACCACGCGCGTGGTGATCGTCACCGGGACGCCGCCGGTGTTCTCGGCGGGCGCCGACGCCGGGCTCAAGTCCTCGATGTCGGCCGACGAGCGCCGCCAGGCGTTCGGCCAGCGCAAGAGCCAGTTCCGCCGGCTCTTCGAGCGGGCCAACACGCTGCTCGAGAACCTCGAGCAGGCCACGATCGCGATGATCAACGGCCACGCGGTCGGCGGCGGCTGGGGGCTGACGCTCGCGTGCGACTTCCGCTGGGCGGCGGCCGAGGCTCAGCTCTGGATTCCCGAGGTCGACCTGGGCGTGCCGCTCGGCGTCGCGTCCACGACGCGCTTCGTGCGCCTGGTCGGCCCCGCGCGCGCGAAGGAGATCATCATGGAGTGCCGGCGCTACTCCGCGGGCGAGGCGCAGGCATTGGGCCTGGTGCACCGTGTCGTCCCCGGCGCGAGCCTCGCCAAGGAGGTGCGCGCCTACGCCGACCTGCTGACCGCGAAGCCGTTCAGGGCGATGGCGGAGGTCAAGGCGCGCATCAACGCGATCGCGCGGACCGGGATCCCCGAGGTCAACGCGATGACGGAAGGATTCCTCGATCGTGGCTGAGCGCCCGATGATGCTGGAGGGCATCCGCGTGCTCGACCTCTCCCGCGTCATCGCCGGACCGTACTGCGCCACGATGATGGCCGATCTCGGCGCCGACGTGATCAAGGTGGAGCGGCCCGGGCGCGGCGACGATCTACGCGCCTGGCGCGGCAACGGGATGAGCGCCACGTTCGCGGCGATCAATCGCGGCAAGCGCGGGATCGCGGTCGACTTGCAGCAACCCGAGGGCAGCAAGCTCGTGTTCGAGCTGGCGCGCCGCGCCGACGTCGTCGTCGAGAACTTTCTGCCGGGCGTCGCCGAGAAGCTCGGGCTCGGCTATCAGGCCGTCAGCGCCGTGAACCCGGCCGCGGTCTACGTCTCGGTGACGGGCTTCGGGCAGGACGGGCCGCACGCGCGGCGGGCCGGCTACAACACGATCGCCCAGGGGATGAGCGGCATCATGGCGCTCACGGGCATGCCGGGCCATCCGCCGACGAAGGTCGGCGGCTCGGTGTCCGACCTCGCCGCGGCCTTCATCGGCTTCGGCGTGGCCAGCGCCGCGCTGGCGCACCGGCTGCGCACCGGCCGCGGTCAGCACCTCGACGTGAGCCTGCTCGCTTCGACCCTGGCGCTCCTGCCCGACCCCGTCGCGCACTACTTCGACTCGGGGCAGCGGCCGACGCGCGTGGGCAACCGCAATCCGTACCTGACGCCCGCCGAGGCGTTTCGCACCAAGGACGGCTGGGTGCAGGTCGTGATCATGAACCCGGAGCAGTACGCCCGCTTCGGGCGCGCGCTCGGCGACGAATCGCTCACGCGCGATCCGAAGTTCGCGACCAACGACTCGCGCGTCGCCAATCACGACGAATTCAAGACGCGCGTCGAGCAGGCGCTCGCCCGCGACACCACCGCCCGATGGGTCGCGCGCTTCGAGGCCGAGCAGGTGGCGGCCGGGCCGATCTACGAGTTCGACGAGGTGTTCGAGGATCCGCAGGTGAAGCACCTCGGGCTCGTGGCGACGATCGACCAGCCCGGCTACGGCACCGCGCGCATGCTCGATTTCCCGGCGAGAGCGTCCGCCACGCCCGGAGCGATCCGCCGTCCGGCGCCGCGACTGGGCGAGCACACCGCCGAGGTCCTCGGCGAGCTCGGCCTGCCCAGGGCCGAGATCGAGCGTCTTGCCGCCGCCGGCGTCGTCGCGCTGGCGTGAGGCTCAGGACCCATGAGGCGCGCGCGGCTCTCTCTGCTGGCCCTCGCTCTGGTTGTGTCCGCGTGCTCCGGGCTCTCGCTCGGCCGCGAGTTTCCCTCGCCCGACGCCGCGCAGATCAAGGTCAACGTCACCGACAAGGCCGCGCTGCTCGTGCTCCTCGGCGAGCCGTATCAGGTCGGGATCGACAGCGGCGATCAGACGTGGCGATGGTTCTACGCCCAGCGCGGCGCGTCCAGCACGATCACCAAGGACCTCACCGTGCGCTTCAACACCAACGGCACCGTCAAGTCCTACTCGTTCACGTCGAATTTTCCCGACGACATGAAGAAATATCGGTAGCGCAGTCGAAAGGAGACCGCCGTGCCGACCAAGCTCGTTCTCTCGCCCAAGCTCCCCGCCGCGCTCGTCGACGTCGCGCGCTCGCTCCTGCCGGCCGACTACGAGATGCAGGTGGCCGACCAGGGCACGCCGGAGTTTCCCGCCGCGATGAAGGACGCGGAATACCTCGTCGGCTTCGCGCGCGAGAGCCTGGGTCCGGAGTTCTACCGCGGCGCCCCCAAGCTGAAGCTGATCCAGCTGATCAGCGCGGGCTACGACCGGCTCGACATCGCGGCGGCGCGCCAGGCGAACGTACCGGTCGCCAACAACGGCGGGGCGAACTCGGTGGCGGTTGCCGAGCACACCCTGATGCTCATCCTGGCCGTGTACAAGAAGCTTGCCTGGCACCACCATAACGTCATCACCGGCAAGTGGCGCGTGGGCGACTTTTCCCAGACCCGGACCTACGAGCTGGCCGGCAAGACGCTCGGGATCGTGGGGCTCGGCACCATCGGCAAGAAGGTCGCCAAGCGCGCTCAGGCCTTCGACATGCACGTGCAGTACTACGATATCGTCCGGCTCACGGAGCACCAGGAAGACGCGCTGAAGGTGCGCTTCGTGCTCTTCCCCGAGCTGCTGCGCACCTCGGACGTCGTCAGCCTGCACGTGCCGCTCACCAGCCAGACCCGCGGCATGATGGGCGCCCGCGAGTTCGCGACCATGAAGCGCAGCGCGATCCTGATCAACACCTGCCGCGGGCCCGTGGTCGACGAGGCGGCCCTGCAGGTGGCGCTGGCGTCCGGTCAGATCGCCGCGGCCGGCCTCGACGTCATGGTGGAAGAGCCCCCGGCGGCCAACCACCCGCTGTTCGGCCTGGAGAACATCACGATCACGCCGCACTCGGCCGGGCCGACGTGGGAGAACTGGGCGAAGGCGTTTCGGAACGCCTTCGACAACGTCCAGCGCGTGGCGGCGGGCCGCAAGCCGATGTGGGTGATCCCAGAGCTCCAGGACCTCTTGTAGACGGTCGTAGGTAACGCGCGGCTCGGCGGCAACGTTCCGAGAGCCGCTCCCTTCCGGAAAGGTGGCGGGCCTCGGGTGTTTCCGCCCTCGCTACCGGGCGTCTACCGGAGCGAACTCCAGCCGCATCGCGGGGTACGCTCGACTGCCGGAGAGCTGGCGCTCGACCTGGTGCGATTCGGCACCGGCGTTGACGCGTTAGGACGTTGACACCCCAGTAGAATCGGGCATAATCCCATCGCTTTTCGGCGCTCGCACCTCTCCAGTCGCAGTCGGGTCCGCAGCCGGTAGCGAGGAGGCTAAAGGGACAGGACGCTATGAAGAAGTTCATCCTCAAGAGGCTCGGGCTCGCGGCGATCTCGCTCTTCCTGCTCTCGCTGACGATCTTTCTCTTGATCCGCATCAGCGGCGATCCCGCGGTGCTCCTCGCCGAGCCCGGCGCGAGCGCCGCCGACCTCCAGGCGATTCGCAACCAGTTCGGCCTCGATCGTCCGCTGTGGATCCAGTACCTGAGCTTCATCACGCACCTGTTCCGCGGCGACTTCGGCCAGTCGTTCTACTACCGCACCGACGTCTTCGATCTGTACCTCTCGCGCCTGCCGGCCTCGCTACTGCTGGCCTCGGCGGCGATGGTGTTCTCGCTGATCGTCGGCATCCCCACCGGCATCATCGCCGCGGTGCGCGTGAACCGATGGCAAGACAGCATCGGAAAGATCTTCGCGCTGCTCGGCCTCTCGATGCCGTCGTTCTGGGTCGGTCTCGTGATGATCCTGTTCTTCTCGGTGTACCTCGGGTGGCTCCCGTCGTCCGGATCGGGCACGGTGTGGCATCTCGTGATGCCGGCCATTGCGCTCGGCTGGGTCTTCGCCGCCGCCCACATGCGCCTGACACGCTCGTCGATGCTCGAGGTGCTCGGCTCCGAGTACGTGAAGCTCGCGCGTCTCAAGGGCTTGCCCGAGGCGCTCGTCATCTCCAAGCACGCGTTCAAGAACGCGCTGATCCCGGTGCTCACGCTGGCCGGGGTCAATCTCGTGATCATGGTGAACGTCGCGGTCATTGTGGAAACCGTCTTCGCCTGGCCGGGCGTGGGCCGCCTCCTCTTCGAGGGCATCGCCTTCCGGGACTTCCCGGTCGTGCAGGCCTCGATCCTGCTCGGCGGTACGATGATCGTGCTGGTGAACTTGCTGGTCGACATCCTCTACGCCGTCATCGACCCGAGAATCAGATATGAGGGCTAGCGCCCTTAGGAAGCGGAGAGTCACATGAACGGGAGCGGCACCGTCGCCAACAGCCGATCCGCGTCCGGGATCCTGACGCTCCCCTCGCGTCTGGCCTTCCTCCGCAGCGAGGGATTCCCGCTCATCCCGAGCGCGATCCTTCTCACCATCATGCTGGTGGCGATCTTTGCCAACACCCTGGCGCCCCACAATCCGGAGGTCGGCGTGCTGGGCGATCGCTTCAAGCCGCCGGCGTGGCAGACCAACGGCACCCTCGACCATCTGCTGGGCACCGACCATCTCGGACGCGACGTGCTGTCGCGGCTGATCTTCGGCGCGCGCATCTCCGTGATCGTCGGGCTCATGGTCATCATCGTCGCCGGATTCATCGGGACGGCGCTCGGCATCATCTCGGGCTACCTCGGGCGCTGGGTCGACCAGGTCATCATGCGCATCACCGACGCTTGGCTCGCGCTGCCCGCGCTCATGCTGGCGATCTTCCTGGCCGCCATCGTGGGGCCGGGCGTATCGAACATCATCATCATCCTCGCCGCCGTGTGGTGGACACGCTACGCGCGGGTCATCCGCGGCGAGGTGCTGTCCGTCAGAGAGCGTGATTTCGTCCGTCTCGCGGTCGTCGCGGGCTGCTCGAAGTGGACCATCATGCGCAAGCACATCCTGCCCAACGTGGTGAACTCGGCGATCGTGCTGGCCACCCTGCAGCTCGGCCAGGTGATCATCGCCGAGGCGGGCCTGTCCTTCCTGGGCGTCGGGGTGCCGCCGCCGCAGCCGGCGTGGGGATTGATGCTCGCGGACGGCAAGAAGGGCCTGATGGCCGGCTACTGGTGGCTGACCGTGCTGCCGGGCTCCTGCATCATGTTGATGGTCCTGTCGGCGAACCTTCTTGGGGACTGGCTCCGCGTGAAGTTCGACCCCCAGCTCCGCCAGTTGTGACCGGTCCGCTCCTCGACATACGACATCTGTCGACCCACTACGTGAGCGCCCGCGGAACGCGGGTGACACGGGCGGTCGACGACGTGTCGCTCACGCTCGACCAGGGCCAGACGCTCGGCATCGTGGGCGAGTCGGGCTCGGGAAAGACGACGTTCGCGCTGACCTTGCTCCGATTGCTCCCGACGGCCGCGCGCATCGTCGAGGGCCAGATGCTCTTCGAGGGTGCCGACCTCCTGAAGAAGTCCGACGGGGAGATGCGGCGGATCCGCGGCAAGCGGATCGCGATGATCCTCCAAGATCCGATGATGTCGCTGAATCCACTCTTCACCGTGGGCGAGCAGGTTGCCGAGCCGATCCGTGTCCACGACGGCGCCCGCCGCGGCAGCGCATGGACCCGCGCGACCGAGCTCCTGAAGGCGGTGCGCATCGCGGCTCCGGAGCGCCGAGTCCGCGAGTATCCCCACCAGCTGTCCGGCGGCATGCGGCAGCGGATCGTCGGCGCGATCGCGATCTCGTGCGAGCCCCGGATCCTCATCGCCGACGAGCCCACGACCAGCCTCGATGTCACGATCCAGGCGCAGTACCTGAACCTCCTGCGCGATCTGCAGCGCGCGCACAACCTGGCGCTGATCTTCATCACCCACAACCTCGGCATCGTCGCCAAGATGTGTGACCAGGTCGCGGTGATGTACGCCGGTCGGATGGTCGAGGCGGGGCCGGTCAAGCAGATCTACAACGCGCCGGCGCACCCCTACACCCGGGCGCTCCTGGAGTCGATCCCGCGCCTGGGCGACACCCGCTCGCGGCTCACCGCGATCGAGGGCCAACCGCCGGACCCGTCGGCGCCGCCGCCGGGCTGCGCGTTCCATCCGCGCTGTCCCAAGGTCATGGACCGCTGCCGGTCGGAGGCGCCGCCCGAATTCCGCGTCACGGACTCCCAGACCAGCCGCTGCTGGCTGTCGGCGCCCGCGAGCGCGGCGAAGGCCTAGCGACGATGGCCGGACCGGTCCTGGAAGCCAAGAACCTCGTCAAGCACTTCCCGGTGCGGCGCGGCGTCTTCTCGAAGCATGTCGCCGTCGTCCGCGCGGTCGACGACATCTCGTTCTCGATCGATCCTGGCAAGACGCTCGGGCTCGTCGGCGAGTCCGGGTGCGGCAAGACCACGACTGCGAAGATGGTGCTGCTGCTCGAGCATCCGACCGGCGGCACCATGAGCTTCGAGGGTCAGGATCTGGAAGCGCTCAACAGCGGGAGCCTGCGCGCCTACCGCCGCTCCGTCCAGGCGGTCTTCCAGGACCCGTACGCGTCCTTGAATCCCCGCATGCGGGTCGGCTCGATCATCGTCGAGCCGCTCACCACCAACGAGTCCCTGCCCTCGGCCGAGATCAAGAAGCGCACGCTCCGCTTGCTCGAGCTGGTCGGCCTGCCGGAGCGCGCGGCCGACCTGTTCCCCCACGAGTTCTCGGGCGGCCAGCGCCAGCGCATCGCGATCGCGCGGGCGCTCTCGCTCCAGCCCAAGGTCGTCGTGCTCGACGAGCCGGTCTCGGCGCTCGACGTGTCGATCCGCGCCCAAATCCTGAATCTGCTGCGCGATCTGCAGGCGCAGCTCGGCGTGTCGTACCTGTTCATCGCGCACGATCTCGCGGCGGTCTCGCACATGAGCCACACGATCGCCGTGATGTACCTGGGCAAGATCGTCGAGATCGGCAACGCCGAGGTCGTGGCCAAGTCGCCCAAGCACCCGTACACCCAGGCGCTGTTCTCGGCGGCGCTGCCGTCGCACCCGGACGAGCGCCGTGACGAGATCATCCTGGCCGGCGAGGTGCCGAGCCCGCTGGCGCCGCCGAGCGGTTGTCACTTCCACCCGCGCTGCCCGCACGCGCTCCCGCGCTGCTCCAAAGAAGAGCCGACGCTCCAGTCCGAGTCGGGTCGTCTGGTTGCCTGCCACCTCTACCCGAAGTGAGGGCTCTCTAGGCAGGGGCGAGGATTTGCGAGCCGCAGGACGTCGCGGGGCTGGGGCCCCCGCCGTCCGAGGCGAGCCTAAGATGGATTTCATCGCGCTGCACGCGCAGTCGAAGCCCGACGCGATCGCGCAAATCGAGGGTGACCGGTCCCTGACCTGGCGCCAGCTGCTCGAGCGCCGCAACCGCGTCGCCAACGCGCTCGGCAAGCTCGGCGTGAGCCGGGGCGAGCACGTGATCATCTACGCGCCCAACTCGCTCGAGTACCTGCTGGCCTCGGCGGCCGCGCGCGCAGCGAACGCGGTGCCGATCCCGATGAACCACCGGCTGGTGGCCGAGGAAGTCAGCTACATCCTCGAGCACTCCGACGCCGTGGCGGCGTTCGTGGCCGGACCGTACGTGGCGATGGCCGACGCGGTGCGCCGCCACGCCTCGCGCGTGCGGCTGTGGGTCACCCTGGATGCCGAGCGTCGGGCGTGGGCGACCGGTCTCGACGAGCTGCTCGATCAGGGCAGCGCCGAGTCACCGCCGGTCGACCCGGCGCAGGGCCTCGGCGGCTCGATGATCTACACCGGCGGCACGACGGGGAAGCCCAAGGGGGCCCTCCGCGCGGGATCGGACGCCCAGATCACGCTCGCCTTCATGCAGGCGCTCGGAATGATGCACGACCGCCACGTGCACCTGGTGGCCGGGCCGCTCTATCACTCGGCGCCGGGCTCGTTCGCGCTGTTCGCCGGCCTGCTGGGCGGCACCGTCGTCGTCATGCCGAAGTTCGACGCCGAGCAGGCGCTGCACCAGATCGACCGCCACCGCGTCACCAGCACGTTCATGGCACCGACCCTGATCAAGCGCATCGTCGATCTGCCCGAGTCGGTGCGGGCGCGCTACGACGTCTCGTCGATGCGCTCCTTGATCGTGGCGGCAGCGCCGTGTCCGATGCGGGTGAAGGAGGCGGCGCTGGCCTACTTCGGTCCGTGCCTGTACGAGTTCTATGGCTCGACCGAGCTCGGCATCAACACGATCCTCCGGCCCGAAGACGTGCTGCGAAAACCGGGCTCGTGCGGCCGTGCGGCGCCGCACATCGAGATCGCGCTGCTGGACGACGACGGCCGGCCCGTGCCCACCGGCGAGCCGGGCGAGGTCTACGTCCGCCGCTTCGGTGGGATGTTCGACTCGTACTACAAGAATACGGAGGCGACGCGGCAGACCGAGCGCGACGGCTGGCATTCGGTCGGCGACGTCGCCTGGGTGGACGCCGAGGGCTTCTACACGCTCTGCGACCGAAAGCGCGACATGATCATCTCCGGCGGGGTCAATATCTATCCCGCCGAGATCGAGGACGCGCTGCACCGGCACCCGGCGGTCGAGGACGTGGCCGTGTTCGGCGTTCCGGACGACGAGTGGGGCGAGCGCGTGCACGCCGCGGTGCAGCTGAGACC
>Ga0114129_10002162_pt1 | contig 27082 bp, 20 predicted proteins | sample RhiMetdeltSRZDD1_FD_80071 | JGI IMG/M metagenome (GOLD analysis project Ga0114129, IMG submission 80071) | Populus rhizosphere microbial communities from Tennessee, USA - Rhizosphere MetaG P. deltoides SRZDD1 (version 2) (version 2) | ecosystem: Host-associated > Plants > Roots > Rhizosphere >...
CCGGTTGTAGACCTTGGTCAGCACCTGGTTCTTCTCCCGGAGCACGAGGTCCAGCTTCTGCCCCAAGATGCCGGGGTCGAACAGGTCCTGGACCCGGATCCCGGTCCGCGCCACCTTGTCGCCATAGGTCGGCCCGATGCCGCGGCCGGTGGTCCCGATGCGGGCGCTGCCGAGGTAGCGCTCGGTCACCTTGTCGAGTGCCCGGTGATGGGGCATGATCAGGTGCGCGTTGGCGGAGATGAGCAGCCGGCCGCAGGACACGCCGCGCTCCGTGAGGCCGTCGATCTCGGCCAGCAGAACCTCGGGGTCGATCACGACGCCGTTGCCGATGACCGGGGTGACCTCCGGGGAGAGCACCCCGGAGGGCAGCAGGTGGAGCGCGTAGCTCTCGTCGCCGATGACCACCGTGTGGCCCGCGTTGTTGCCGCCCTGGTACCTGACCACGTAGTCGACGCGGTCGCCGAGCAGGTCGGTCGCTTTGCCCTTGCCCTCGTCACCCCACTGCGCGCCCACCAGCACAATGGCCGGCATGTGACCAGCCCCTTCCCGGCTCCCGCCTCGCGCGTCCCGAGGCTACTTCACGATCGGCCGCCGTGGCCCGCTCGTTGCCCCCGTGTGGTCAGGAGCCCTCGAGTTCGGCCGCCGCGGTGGCGCTGGAGTCGCGCAGGAAGGTCCGGCAGCGCTCGGCCTCGTCGTCCTCGCCGAGCGCGGCGGCAGCCCGGCCCAGCGCGTCCAGCGACCGCAGGAAGCCCCGGTTCGGCTCGTGCTCCCAGGGGACCGGCCCGTGACCATGCCAGCCGGACCGCCGCAACTGGTCGAGCCCGCGGTGGTAACCGGTCCGCGCGTAAGCATAGGCGGCGACGACTTCGCCCCGGGTCAGGGCGAGATCGGCGAGGGACGCCCAGGCCGCCAGGCAGGCCGGGTGCGCCGCCGCCACGGCGGCCGGGTCGGCACCGGCCGCGAGTTCCGCCGCGGCCGGGTCGTCGGGCAAGTAGGTGGCGGGCGGCCCGCCCAGCAGGTTCTGGTGCTCCATGACACCCATCCTGCCGTGCCCCGGCGGCCGGCGGGCCCGCTCAAGTGAGGCGCTTGCCTGCCGACATCAGGTCGCCGCACGCCTGGACGACGCGGCTGGACATGGCGGCCTCGGCCGCCTTGCCGTAGGAGCGCGGGTCGTACGCCTTCTTGTCGCCCACCTCCCCGTCGACCTTGAGCACGCCGTCGTAGTGCGCGAACATGTGCCCCGCGATCGGCCGGGTGAAGGCGTACTGGGTGTCGGTGTCCACGTTCATCTTGACCACGCCGTAGGAGATCGCCTCGCGGATCTCCGCCAGCGCGGAGCCCGAGCCGCCGTGGAAGACGAGGTCGAAGGGCTTGTCCTTGCCGTACTTCGCGCCGACCGCCTCCTGGATGTCCTTGAGCACGGACGGGCGCAGGGTCACGTGACCCGGCTTGTAGACGCCGTGCACGTTGCCGAAGGTGGCGGCCAGGATGTAGCGGCCCCGCTCGCCGAGGCCGAGCGCCTCGGCGGTGGCCAGGGCATCGTCGGTGGTGCTGTACAGCTTCTCGTTGATCTCGCCGACGATGCCGTCCTCCTCGCCGCCGACCACGCCGATCTCCATCTCCAGCACGGTGCGCGCCCGCACGCACGCGTCGAGAAGCTCGGCCGCGATGCTCAAGTTCCCGGCCAGCGGCACGGCGGAGCCGTCCCACATGTGTGACTGGAACAACGGATCCTCGCCGCGGGCCACCCGCTCGGCGGACAGGGCGACCAGCGGGCGCATGAAACCGTCCAGCTTGTCCTCGGGGCAGTGATCGGTGTGCAGCGCGACGTTCATCGGGTACTTCACCGCCACGCTGCGGGCGAAGTGCGCCAGCGCGATCGATCCGGTGACCATGTCCTTGACGGCCGCGCCCGACAGGTACTCGGCGCCGCCGGTGGAGATCTGGATGATCCCGTCGCTCTCGGCGTCGGCGAACCCGCGCAGCGCGGCGTTCAGCGTCTGGCTCGATGTCACGTTGATCGCCGGGTAGGCGAAGCCGTGCTCCTTGGCCCGGTCGAGCATCTGCGCGTAGACCTCTGGAGTCGCGATAGGCATGACGGTCGGCTCCCTGTCTCGTGTCTGCCCTCAGTATCTGCGATGGCCGGGGTACCGGCGCGGGTGCCGGGGGCACGAGGACCGGCCGGCGGGTGCGGCACGGGAGGGCGTTACCGCAGTGGCAGGCGGGACGGCAGTGACGGCCTGCCAGCCGGAATGATGGTAAAGGCGCGCTTAAGCTCGGCTGTCAGCGGCCGCTGCACCCACGCGCATGCTGTACAACAGTGACCTATGGAGAGCTTCCTCATCCACTGGGGCTACGCCGCGGTATTCCTGTTCGGGTTCCTTGAGGCAGCCTGCATCCCGATCCCCTCCGAGATCACCTTCGGGTTCGCTGGCGTGCTCGCCAGCGAGGGGCACCTCAGCATCGTCGGCGTGATCGTGGTGGGGACGGTCGCCGAGCTCATCGGCTCGTTCGTCTCCTACGCCGTGGGCCGGGCAGGCGGCCGGCCACTCGTCCACCGGTTCGGCCGCTACCTGCTGATCACCCAGGCGGACCTCGACCGGGCGGAGCGCTTCGTCGCCGGACGCGGCATCTGGGCAATCCCGCTCGGCCGCGCGCTGCCGGTTGTCCGCACGTTCGTGTCCCTCGTTGCGGGCTTCATCGAGGTACCTCCGCTCCTGTTCGGGGTCCTCAGCCTGATCGGCACCGCGGTCTGGGTGACCGTGATCTCCCTGATCGGGTACGGCGTCGGCAGTGCCTGGCAAAGCGTCGCGCACGGGCTCGCAGTCGCCGGCTACGCGATCGCCGTGGTGGCGGTCATCGCCATCGCCGCCTTTATCGCCTACCGGGTGCGTGAAATCCGGCACGAGGCGGCGGGCAGACAGGCCTCCGGCGGCCGGCACGCGGCTCAGCCCGGCAGCGGGCAACCCGGCAATCAGCCCAGTGCGCCCGGTGCTGCCCTGCCCGGCGGTGAGCACGGAGCCGGGCCCGGTGTGCCCGGTGCCGCGTCGCCCGGCGGTGAGCACAGAGCTGGGCCCGGTGTGTCCGGTGGCGCGTCGCCCGGCGGTGAGCACGGAGCCGGGCCCGGTGTGTCCGGTGCCGCGTCGCCCGGTGATCAGCCCACCGTTCAGCCCAGCCCCAGGTCACCCGCGTCGTAGGCGGCGCGGAAGGGCAGGCCGCGCTGGGTGACCCGGTCCCGGGCGCCCCGTTCCACCAGGACAGCCACGCCCACCACGTCCGCGCCCGCCTCCTGCAGCGCGTCCACGGCCGTGAGCACCGAGGCGCCGGTGGTTGAGGTGTCCTCCACGGCCAGCACCCGCCGCCCGGTGACGTCGGGGCCCTCGATCCGGCGCTGGAGGCCGTGCGCCTTCTCGGCCTTGCGGACGACAAAGGCGTCCAGGCTCCGGCCCTGGCTGGCGGCCGCGTGCAGCATCGCGGCGGCGACCGGGTCGGCTCCCAGCGTGAGCCCGCCGACGGCGTCGTAGCCGAGGTCGGCGGTGGCCGCCAGCATGACGCGGCCCGCCAGCGGAGCGGCCTGGCCGCTGAGCAGCACCCGCCGCAGATCGATGTACCAGGTCGCGCGCTGCCCGGACGACAGCACGAAGTCACCGTGCACGACTGCCTTGTCCTTGATCACGCGCAGAAGATCGTCGCGGTCGTTCACAGTTGGTGAGCCTACTCAGCGCCCGCCCCGGCGATTCGGACGCGGTCACACCGCGGCCAGGATGTCCCGCTCGCGGCCGGGATCGAGGCCGATTCCCGGCATCCGCGCGAATGCCGATACCGGGCGGTCCAGGCTTGCCGCCTCCTGCGTCAGCCAGCGCCAGGTGTCGCTGACGGTGTCCAAGAGCGGCCGGTAACGGATTCCGGTCCGCTGTGCCCGGTCCCCGGAGATCCGCCAGATACCGGCGAAGTCGGGGACGTCCGGCGCCCACATTGGAAGCTCCATCCAGGGCTCCACTCCCGCCTCCAGCAGCACCCGGTCCGCCGTCGGCCGCAGTTCCAGGCCTTCGCCGCGCTGCGGCGCGGTGACCTGGGCGCATGCGGCGAGTAGGTCGCCGAACGTCGTCTCTACCGGGCCCGGAACGTTCATCACGCCGGGGATGCGCCGCCGGGTGTTGTCGGTCAGCCAGGCCGCGAGGTCGCGTGCGTCGGTCATCCGTAGTTTGCTGTCCGGGGCCGGCGCCAGCACTGGTCCCCCCCGCGCGATTCTCGTCAGCCACCAGGGGAGCCTGCCTACGTTCTCATGCGGCCCGATAATCAGGCCCGGCCGGGCTATCAGGTTCCGGCCCGGCATCGCCTCCTGAACCGCCCGCTCGCAGCCGGCTTTGAGCTCTCCGTATCCGAGCGTCTCGACGGTGCCCGCCGCGTCGGGAGGGCAGTCGAGTACGGCCGATTCCTCGGTAGCAGGCTCGCGCGGCTGATCACGGTAGACGGACTCCGTGGAGACGTAGGAGTAGTGGCCCACGTGGCCGGCCAGCAACTGGGCGGAGACTGCGACGTGCACGGGAGCGATGGTGGAGGTGTCGATGACCGCGTCCCAATCCCGCGCGGACAGCTGGAGCAGATCCTCGGCGCTGGTGCGGTCTCCGCGCAGCGCCTCGGCACCCGGCCGGGGATGGCCGCTCAGCCCCCGCGAGAACGTCGTCACGTCGTAGCCACGGCTGATCGCGTCGTCCACGATGGCACGGCCGAGGAAACGGGTGCCCCCGAGAACAAGAAGTCGCATATCTGGGTATCCTGCCGGGCGGTAAGCCCTGGTGACGATACCTTCCGCCGACAGCTGACCGCGACCTGGGGTTGCCCGCGATCTGTGCGCAGTCCATCACGGAGCCTGCTGAGCGCTGGTAACGTCTCGCGTCGACGGAAGGACGGTGTCGCGTGGATCGGTGCGCGCTGTTCGTGGACGCTGGCTACATACTGGCCGATGGCGCGATGGCCGTCCACGGGACTCGTCACCGGGAGTCAGTTTCCTGGAACTACGCAGGCCTGCTCCAGTTCCTGGGGAGTGTGGCCCGCGAGAGGACGGGTCTGCCCCTGCTGCGCTGCTACTGGTACGAGGCGACCGTGGAGGGCCGCCGGTCGGCCGAACATGACGCGCTCGCCGACCTTCCCGGGGTGAAGCTGCGTCTGGGCCGGATGCGGCCGGGCCGGCGCGAAGGGGTGGAGAGCGAGATCCATCGCGATCTGACTACCCTGGCGCGCAACGGAGCCTTGCAGGACGCGCTCGTGGTCAGTGCCGAAGAGGACCTGGCGCAGGTCATCGCCGACGTCCAGGATCTTGGCCTTCGCGTCACCCTCATTCACATCACGGTTGACGGCAACTGGACCATCTCGCGTGCCCTCCGGCAGGAATGTGATGACGTCGTCGAGGTCAATGAGGCACACCTGCGTCCCTATGTGGAGCTGGTGGTGGGCGCGGAACCGCTCCGGGAGGACGAGCGGCACGCCGTCGGCGCCCATTCGGGCCGGTCTCTGACCAATGGTCACGGGCACGCTGGCCCCCTCGGCCAGCAGCAGGCGCTGCCCGCCGGGTCGCATGCCGCGCCGCCGGAGATCTACACCGGGCCCGTTATCGCCGAATACCAGCGGACGGCGCAGCCGGCCATGAACGGCCAGCCCGGCACCCCGCAGCCGGCCAGCGCATCCGGCCCACCTGCCCCCGCCGGCATGACACCCCCCGGCCCGCAGGCGGGGCAGCCGCAGGCGCACCAGCCCGGGCAGCCGCCGGCGCAGCAGGCCGGGCAGCCGCAGGCCCCGCCGCCGGGGGAACAGCAGGCGCCGCCACCGGGGCAGCCGCAGGCGCCGCCACCGGGGCAGCCACCGATGCCGCGGCGCCGGAAGCCCCGGACCACGGCACCAGCCCCGGCCGTGAGCACCCAGCAGGGGATGGCGGTCATGGAGCCGTCTCCGGGTGGGGCCGCGCAGCAGGGCGTGCCGCAGCCTGCCGCCACCCCCGGCGTGGCTGGCCAGCCAGGCCCCCAGCCCCCAGCGCCGCTGCCGCACCGGGCGCCGACGTCGTCCGCTGCGCCGGGGACCCATAGTTCCGGCGCCGCGCCGGCCGCCGCCAGCGTGCCGCCAGCATCGCAGCCGGGGCCGCCGAGCCCACCGGGACCGATGGGTCAGCACTCGGTACCCGGACAGCCCGGGATGCCGCCGTCCCCGGCCCACCAGGGCCATCCGGGGTCGGCGCCGCCCCAGACGGCGCCGCCTGGCGTGCCGGCCGGCCAGCCCGGATACCCGGCGCCACCGGCCTACCAGGGGCACGGGCAAACCGATCCGCGCCAGGCCGCTGCCGGCCCGCAGTCCGCTCCGGCGCTGGCCGCGCTGCCGGATCCCGCCATGGGTCAAGCTGGGCCGGCCGGACCCCTCCTGCCGCCGGTCGGCGGCGGGCCGGGCGCGCCGCCCGGGTCCGGCGGGCCTGCCGGTCCTGCGCCATCCCAGCAGCAGGCGCCCGGCGCCTCGCAGGGCTACCCGGCCCCGGCACGCACCGGGCGGTTCGCGCGCGGCTCACAGGATCAGCGAGCGGCGCAGCAGTTCCCTGGCCCGCCAGCCAACCAGCCCGGGGCCGCGGCCGCGGCGGCGTACCCGTCCCAGCAGGGCCCGTACGGCGCGCCGGAGCCTGCCGGCTCGCAGCCGCCGGCGGTGCAGCAGACATCGATCTCCCTGCCCGACGCGGTGCAGGCGGCACATGACGAGGGCTTCACCTTCGGGCAGTCAGTCGCCCATGAGGCGCCCGCGCTCTGGCTGGAGGCCGTGCTCGCCCGCAAGCCGCGCATGCCCTCAGACCTGGAGGCCAGGCTGCTGCAGGATTCGGCGCTGCCGATCGATTCCCTGCTTCATGACGAGGTGCGCCACGCGCTGCGGCGGGGCTTCTGGGACGCGCTGGAGAGAGCCCGGAGTTGAGAGCCCGCCGTAGCCGCATCGACGAGCCCATGGTGGGTACCTTGTCTGACGTGGGAGTGCTGAGCCGCGAGGCATTCGACGCAATCGAATTCGACGCCGCGTGCACCGGCGATCACAGGGCCGCGGCGCAGCAGATGACCTTGCTCGCCGATACCGGGATACAGACGTCGGCGATGCCGCGTGCGGAGGCCTACACGCGGGCCGGGGAACAGTGGCTGCTCGCCGATGAACCCGCCGCGGCCGCCAACGGCTTTCGGCGCGCGCTGGAGGATGGCGGTCCTTCCTTCGTCGATCCGCGGGCGCCGCTGGCGCGGGCGCTGTTCATGATGGGCAGGGACGACGAGGCCGAGGCGCTCATCGGCGAACTTGCCGCCGAGCCGCCGCGCGACGCGCGGACGTGCGACCTGCTGGCGGAACTGCTGGCGGAGCGCACTGATGCGATCGGCGCGCTGGCCTGGGCGAGCGCGGGCGTCGAGCTATGCCTGGGCCGGTCGCCCGGCCCGGTCGCCTCTGCGGGCGACGCGGACGCCAGCGGGCCGGACGAGGGGCCCGCCGGCGAGCGGGCAGGAGACACCCGAGTCGATATGGTGCCGGAGCTGCCCCCCGGGGATCAGGCCGAGCTGAGACTCCTGCTGAGCCTGAGGTACCGGATCCGCAACGACATCGGGCTTCCCGAGGACGCCTACGACCGGCTGCTCGATGAGCTGCCGTCCAAGCCGGGCACGATCGCCGGCGGCTTACCGGACACGACGACGAGCGCATCGGCACCCGGGTCCAGATCCACCAGGACCGTGTCGCCATCGGTGATCGCCCCGGACAGCAGGCCCTTGGCCAACTGATCGCCGATGGCCGACTGAACCAGCCGGCGCAGCGGCCGGGCCCCATACACCGGGTCGAACCCCGTCACGGCCAGCCACTCGCGCGCCGCCGGCGTGACCGTGAGCGTGAGCCTGCGGTCGGAGAGCCGCCGCGCCAGCCGGGAAACCTGCAGGTCGACGATTTGGCTTAGCTCCTCGGTGGACAGGGCGTCAAACAGGATGATGTCGTCGAGCCGGTTGAGGAACTCCGGTTTGAAGGTCGTTCGGACCACGTTCATCACGGCATCCCGCTTGGCCTCGTCGTCGAGCGCCGGGTCGGCGATGAAGGCCGAGCCGATGTTCGAGGTGAGGATCAGGATCGTGTTCCGGAAGTCCACGGTCCGGCCCTGCCCGTCGGTGAGCCGTCCGTCGTCGAGCACCTGCAGCAGGATGTCGAAGACCTCCTGGTGCGCCTTCTCCACCTCGTCGAGGAGCACGACGCAGTAGGGCCGCCGCCGGACCGCCTCGGTCAGCTGGCCGCCCTCCTCGTACCCGATGTATCCGGGCGGGGCACCCACCAGCCGGGCGACCGTGTGCCGCTCGCCGTATTCGCTCATGTCGAGGCGGACGATGGCCCGCTCGTCGTCGAAGAGGAACTCCGCGAGCGCCTTGGCAAGCTCGGTCTTGCCGACGCCCGTCGGTCCGAGGAACAGGAAGGAGCCCGACGGCCGGTCCGGGTCGGAGATACCGGCCCGGGACCTGCGCACCGCGTCGGACACGGCCGTGACCGCCCGGGACTGCCCGATGAGCCGCTTGCCGAGTTCGGCCTCCATTCGCAGGAGCTTGCCCGTCTCGCCTTCGAGCAGCCGCCCGGCCGGGATGCCGGTCCAGGACGAGACGACGTCCGCGACGTCGTCCGGGCCGACCTCCTCCTTGACCATCGGCGCGTCGCCCGGCCCCGCCGGGGCGGCCGCCTGGCCGTCGCCCGCGGGCCCACCGGCGGATGCCTCCTCAGCGGCCAGGGCGGAGGCCTCGGCGAGTTCGGCTTCCAGCGCCGGGATCTGCCCGTACATGAGCCGGGAAGCGGTCTCGAAGTCCGCGTCGCGCTGCGCCCGCTCGGCCTGCCCGCGCAGGTCGTCGAGGCGCTGCTTGAGCTCGCCGACCTTGTTCAGCCCGGCCTTCTCCCGCTCCCAGCGGGCGACCAGCGCGGTGAGCTGCTCCTGGCGGTCGGCCAGGTCGGCGCGCAGCCGCTCCAGGCGCTCCTTGCTGGCGGGGTCCGCTTCCCGCTCGAGCGCCATCTCCTCCATCTTCATCCGGTCCACGGATCGCTGCAGCTCGTCGATCTCCACCGGGCGGGAATCGATCTCCATCCGCAGCCGGGACGCGGACTCGTCGATCAGGTCGATGGCCTTGTCCGGGAGGAACCGGGCGGTGATGTAGCGGTCGGACAGGGCCGCGGCCGCGACCAGCGCCGCGTCGGAAATCTGGACCTTGTGGTGCGCCTCGTACCGGCCCTTGAGGCCGCGCAGGATGGCGATCGTGTCCTCGACCGATGGCTCGCCCACGAAGACCTGCTGGAAGCGCCGCTCCAGCGCGGCGTCCTTCTCTATCCGCTCGCGGTACTCGTCCAGCGTGGTCGCCCCGACCATCCGCAGCTCGCCGCGGGCCAGCATCGGCTTGAGCATGTTGCCGGCGTCCATGGCGCCCTCAGCCGCCCCGGCGCCCACGACCGTGTGCAGCTCGTCGATGAAGGTGATGACCTGGCCGTCGCTCTCCTTGATCTCGTTCAGCACCGCCTTGAGGCGCTCCTCGAACTCGCCGCGGTACTTCGAGCCAGCGACCATGGCCCCCAGGTCGAGCGCGACCAGGCGCTTGCCACGCAGGGACTCGGGCACGTCACCGGCGACGATCCGCTGGGCCAGGCCCTCGACCACCGCGGTCTTGCCGACCCCGGGCTCGCCGATCAGGACCGGGTTGTTCTTGGTCCGGCGGGACAGCACCTGGATCACCCGCCGGATCTCGGCGTCGCGGCCGATGACCGGGTCAAGATCCCCGTCGCGCGCCCGCTGGGTGAAGTCGACGCCGTACTTCTCGAGTGCCTGGTAGGTGCCCTCCGGGTCCTCCGAGGTCACCCGGGCGTGACCCCGGATCTTCTCGAATGCCTCGAGCAGTACGTCCGGCCCGGCCCCGGCCTTGCGCAGCACCTCCGCGGCCTGGCCGCCATCGGCGGCCAGGCCCACCAGGAGATGCTCCGTCGACACGTACTCATCGCCCAGCTCCCGTGCGCGCTTGGCAGCGGTCGTGAGCGCCGCCAGTACCGGCCGCGACATGTCGGGCGCGCTCAGCGTGGCGCCTGCCGCGCTGGGGAGCTTCGCTATCCGGTCGCCGGCATCGGCGAGCACCGCATCGGGGTCGGCGCCGACCGCCCGCAGCAGCGGGGCCGCCGTCCCGCCGCTCTGCTGAATGAGGGACGTGAGCAGGTGGAGGGCGTCGACGTGCGGGTTGCCCTCGGCCGTGGCGCGCTTGACCGCATCCGACAGCGCCTCCTGGCTCTTGCGGGTGAACTTGTCGTCCATCAGGTTGCTTCCTAGTTGTCTATCGTGAATGAGGCGGGTGGGTGATCACTGGCACTCATCCGCTTCAGGTCGAGTTGCCTGCCGGGGAGGCGCGGCCCGCTCCGGCGGCGGGAATGGCCGGACCAGGCTCGTCCGCGGCCGGCTTCGGCCCGGCTTCCGGCGGCCCAGCCGCCCGGGCCGGCCCGCGCACCGGAACCAGCGAGGCGCCGGCCTTGCGGCTTCGCAGCAGCCCGGCGAGCCGGGCGGCCACCGCCCGGGTCGACTCCAGCTCGGTCCGCAGCTGCGCCATCTCGTCGGTCATCTCGGCGATGATGCCGCGGTACCGCTCCAGCTCGTTCTCCAGCGCGAGGACCCGCCTGATGCCCTCGAGGTTGACGCCCTCGTGTGACAGCCGCTGCACATCGCGCAGCAGCAGGACATCGCGCAACGAGTAGCGGCGGCCGCGCCCCGCGGAACGGCCCGGGGAGACAAGTCCCAGCCGGTCGTAGGAGCGCAAGGTCTGCGGGTGCAGGCCGGAGAGCTCGGCCGCCACCGAGATGACGTACACGGGGCTGTCGTCGGACATCTCGTAAGGGCTGCTCATCGTGTCACCTGCCGCGCCCTGCCGGGCCGGTCATGCCCGCCAGGCTCGTTAAGCCCGGCCCATTGCTGTCCCATCACGCCTGCCTCGCCCTGCGGAGCACGTCTTCGCGGGGGTCCTCACCGGCGGTTGCCTCGCGGAACTGGTCCAGCGCTTCCCTGGCCGCGCCGGTCAGCTTCTGCGGCACCTGGACCGAGACGGTGACAAGCAGGTCCCCGTTGGTGCCGTCCGAGCGCCGCACGCCCTTCCCGCGCACCCGGAACGTGCGCCCGTTCGGGGTGCCCGCCGGAATGCGGACGCTGACCGGCGCACCCCGCAGGGCGGGCACCTTGACCTCCGCGCCGAGCGCCGCCTCGGGGAAGGTGACGGGAACGGTCACGGTCAGGTTGTGGCCGGTGCGCCCGAACACCGGGTGCGGCGTGACGTGGATCCGCACGTAAAGGTCACCGGCGGGACCGCCACGCTCGCCCGGGGCACCCTTGCCCTTGAGCTTGATCCGCTGCCCGTCCGCGACACCCGCCGGGATCCGCGCCTGGATCGTGCGTGTGCTCATGGCGCGACCGCTGCCCGCGCAATCCGGGCACGGGTCGTCGACCACCAGGCCGCGGCCCCGGCACTCCTTGCACGGCTCGGAGAACGCGAAGCTGCCCAGGTTCTGGCTGGTCTGCCCGGTGCCCTGGCAGGTCGGGCAGACCCTGGGCACCGTTCCCGACTTCGCCCCGGTTCCGTGGCAGGTCGGGCAGGGTGCCTCACCGGTCAGGCGCAGGCTCACGGTGGCGCCGTCGATGGAGTCGCCGAAGGTCAGCGTGGCTTCCGTTTCCACGTCAGCGCCACGCCGCGGCCGCGGCTGGGTCCCCCGGCTGCCGCCGCCGAACATCCCGCCCAGCAGGTCGCCCAGCCGGCCGCTGCCGGCACCGGTTCCGGTCTCCGTTCCGGTACCGCCGAACAGGTCACCAAGGTCGAACCCCCCGAAGCCCCCGCCCGCGCCACCAGGGCCCGGCCTGCGGAAGCCGCCGCTGCCGAAGAGCGAGCGCGCGTCGTCGTACTCCTTGCGCCGCTTCTCATCCGACAGCGTGTTGTAGGCCTCGGAGATCTCCTTGAACCGCTCCTCGGCCTTCGCGTCCCCCTTGTTGGCATCGGGGTGGTACTTGCGGGCGAGCTTGCGGTACGACTTCTTGATCTCGTCCGCTTTCGCGTTCTTGGAGACACCGAGCGTCTTGTAATAGTCCTTCTCCAGGAAGTCCTTGGTGCTCACTGGCCTCTCCGGGCATCAGTCTTGGTCACGTGTCTCCGGCCGGCCGGCCTTGTCGCCGCCGGTCCCGCCGCCGGGCTGGTGGTGGACGCTTCCGGGCCCGCCAGGCCCGCCGGGCCCCTCGGTCCTGTCCGGCCGGCCGGCCTTGTCGTCCGGCCCATCCGGCGCTTCCAGTCCGTCCGGCCCTTCCGGCCCGCCGTGCTCATCCGGTTCTCCCGCCTCGCCGGGCTCGGCTACCGCCACCCTTGCCGGGCGCAGGATCCGCTCCCCCACCCGGTATCCCGGCTGGAGGATCTGGACACAGGTCGGCTCGGTCACGTCGTTGGAATAGGAGTGCATCAGGGCCTCGTGCACCTTCGGGTCGAACGGCTCGCCGTTCTCCCCGAAGCGTTCGAGCCCCAGCTTGGTGACGGTGGTCTCGAGCGAGTCGGCCACCGACTTGAAGCCGCCGGCCAGCTCGCCGTGCTCGCGCGCGCGACCGATGTCGTCCAGCACCGGCAGCAGCCCGTACAGCACGTTTGCCAGCGCCTGCTCACGCACCGCCGCCCGGTCCCGCTCGACACGCTTGCGGTAGTTGGCGTACTCGGCGCTCAGTCGCTGAAGGTCGGCCGTTCGCTCGGCGAGCTGCTCCGCCGTCTTCTGGTCGGCGGCCGATCGCGCGGCGGCGTCCTTGCGGTCGGCGCCCGCAGGGCCCCCCTGGCCCTGGCGGGAGCCGGCCGCCCCGGCTGCATGCTTGCCCGGTCTGGGCTTGCCGGGCCCACGGGAGGAGCCCGGCTGGGCTGAACCTCCCTGGCCCGGATCCCTGATCTGGCCGGTCGCCGGATCGATGCGCCTAAGGTCGCGGATCACCGGGCCCCCATTGCTTTCCTCCGGTGAGCTCATCAGGCGGTGCCGCCTTCCCGTGGCTTGTCCTCGTCGACGATCTCGGCGTCAACGACGTCGTCGTCGGCCGGGCCGTCATCGGTGCTGCCTTCGGACGCGGTTCCGCTTTCGGACGCGCTGGCCTGCGCCTGGGCGTACATGGCGGTGCCCATCTTCTGGCTGACCTGGGCGGCCTTCTCGGTGGCTTCCTTGATCGCGTCGATGTCGCTGCCCTCGAGCGCCTTCTTGACGTCGGCGAGTGCGGACTCCACCTCGGACTTGATGTCCTCGGGGACCTTGTCGGAGTTCTCGGCGAGGAACTTCTCGGTGGTGTAGACGAGCGTGTCCGCGCGGTTGCGGGTCTCCGCCTCGTCGCGCCGCCGGGCGTCCTCCTCGGCGAACTTCTCCGCCTCGTCCACCATCCGCTGGATGTCGTCCTTGCCCAGCGCGGACCCGCCGGTGATGGTCACCGACTGCTGCTTGCCCGTGCCGAGGTCCTTGGCCGAGACGTTGACGATCCCGTTCGCGTCGATGTCGAAGGTGACCTCGATCTGGGGGACGCCGCGCGGCGCGGGGGCGATGCCGGCCAGCTCGAACATGCCGAGCTTCTTGTTGTAGGCAGCAATCTCCCGCTCGCCCTGGAAGACCTGGATCTGCACCGACGGCTGGTTGTCGTCAGCGGTGGTGAAGATCTCCGAACGCTTCGTCGGGATGGTGGTGTTGCGCTCGATGAGCTTGGTGAAGATGCCGCCCTTGGTCTCGATGCCCAGCGACAGCGGGGTCACATCGAGCAGCAGGACGTCCTTGACCTCGCCCTTGAGCACGCCGGCCTGCAGGGCCGCGCCGACCGCGACGACCTCGTCCGGGTTGACGCCCTTGTTCGGCTCCTTGCCGCCGGTCAGGTCCTTGACCAGGTCGACCACGGCGGGCATCCGGGTTGCGCCGCCGACGAGCACCACGTGGTGGATGTCGCTGAGCTTGACGCTGGTGTCGCTGAGGACCTGCTTGAACGGGCCCTTGCAGCGGTCGAGCAGGTCGGAGGTCATGCGCTGGAACTCGGCCCGGGTGAGCTTGCTGTCCAGGTGCAGCGGGCCCTGCTCGGAGTGGGTGATGTAGGGCAGGTTGACCTGCGTCTCCGCGGCGCCGGACAGCTCGATCTTGGCCTTCTCCGCGGACTCGCGCAGCCGCTGCAGCGCCATCTTGTCCTTGGACAGGTCGACGCCGTAGTTGTTCTTGAAGTCCTGCACCAGCCAGTCAACGATCCGCTGGTCCCAGTCGTCACCACCGAGGTGGTTGTCGCCGCTGGTGGCCTTCACCTCGACCACGCCCTCGCCGACTTCCAGCAGGGACACGTCGAAGGTGCCGCCGCCCAGGTCGAAGACCAGGATGGTGGCCTCGCTCTCCTTCTCCAGGTGGTAGGCGAGCGCGGCGGACGTCGGCTCGTTGATGATGCGCAGCACGTTGAGCCCGGCGATCTGGCCGGCTTCCTTGGTGGCCTGCCGCTGCGCGTCGTTGAAGTAGGCAGGCGTGGTGATCACCGCGTCGGTGATCGTCTCACCCAGGTAGGACTCGGCGTCCCTCTTGAGCTTCTGCAGGATGAACGCGCTGATCTGCTGGGCGGTGAACTTCTTGTTGTCGATCTTGACGTTCCAGTCGGTGCCCATCTCGCGCTTGACCGACCGGATGGTCCGGTCGACGTTGGTCACCGCCTGCCGCTTGGCGACCTCGCCGACGAGCACTTCCCCGTTCTTGGCGAAGGCGACAACGGACGGCGTGGTCCGCGAGCCCTCCGCGTTGGCGATGACCGTTGGCTCGCCGCCTTCAAGAACTGCGACGACAGAGTTGGTGGTCCCGAGGTCGATGCCTACCGCACGTGCCATGTGTTGTCCCTAGTCGAATCGTGGGTCTAAGTTGAGTCTTGCCGACGCAAGTTTGCCAGGGCCGCTGAGCCTGCGCAAATGACTTGAGTCATATTGGCTCAACTTCTCTGCGCGCCGATACATTCCCGCAGCCAGATGGCCCCGGCGATCACTGCCGGATGGCGCGGCGGCGTACGCTGGCAGCCTGCAACAGGCCGCATCCTGCGCCACACGAGGAGGTCCGCGTGGCCGTGCGCATCATCATCGGGCTGGCCCTGACCGTGGCCGCGTTCGCCATCGCCGGGCGCCGCCTGTGGTGGCTGTACCGGGTAGCCCGCACTGGCCAGCCCGCACCCGAGCGTGTCGCCGCCGTCCGCGGGCACCCGGGCCGGGATGCCAGCGTCGAGGCGACCGAGGTGATCGGCCAGCGCAAGCTGCTCCAGTGGACGGTGCCGGGAGTTGCGCACGCGCTGACGTTCTGGGGCTTCATCGTCTTGCTGCTGACCATTCTGGAGGCCTACGGCGACCTGTTCAGCCGGGCCTTCGCCATCCCGTGGATCGGTCACTGGCCGGTGATCGGTTTCATCGAGGACCTGTTCGCTGTGGGGGTGCTGGCCGGCATCATCACCTTCGCGGTCATCAGGCTGCGCCACAACCCCCAGCGGGAGGGCCGCGACTCCCGGTTCTCCGGATCGCACACCGGCGCCGCATGGCTCGTTTTGCTTGGGATCTTCCTGGTGATCTCCACGCTGCTCCTCTACCGGGGGGCGCAGATCAACACCGGGGTGTTCCCCTACTCCAGCGGCGCGTTCGCCTCGCAGATCGTTGCGAACTGGCTTGCGCCGCTGGGGACGGGCGTCAACGGCGTGCTCGAGACCGTGTTCATCCTCGCCCAGCTCGCGGTCATCCTCGCCTTCCTGGTGTTCATCACCTATTCCAAGCACCTGCACATCGTCGTGGCCCCGGTGAACGTGCTGTTCTCCCGCCGCCCGGACGGGCTCCGCGCGCTGCAGCCGATGCGCAGCAACGGCAGGGTGCTCGATTTCGAGGAGGCGGACCCGGACACCGACGTCTTCGGCCGCGGCAAGATCGAGGATTTCACCTGGAAGGGCTTCCTCGACATGGGCACCTGCACCGAGTGCGGGCGGTGCCAGTCGCAGTGTCCGGCCTGGGCCACCGGCAAGCCGCTCTCGCCCAAGATGGTCATCCTGGATCTCCGCGACCACGCGCTCGCCAAGGCGCCCTGGCTGCTCGCGTCCTCCGGCGAGGAAAGGGAGAAGCTCCCCGACCATGTCAAGAAAGAGGCCGAACGACCCCTGGTGGGTGACCCTGCTGCCGGTGGTGTGATCGACCCCGACGTGATCTGGTCCTGCACCAACTGCGGCGCCTGCGTGCAGGAATGCCCGGTCGATATCGAGCACATCGACCACATCGACGACATGCGGCGCTACCAGGTGCTGATCGAGTCGGCCTTCCCAGTGGAAGCGGCCGGGATGCTGAAGAACCTGGAGAACAAGGGCGACCCGTGGGGCATGGGCGGCCCACGGCGGGCGGAGTGGATCTCCGAGCTGGACTTCGAGGTGCCGGTCGTCGACGGGAAGGTTCCCGATGACGTCGACTACCTGTTCTGGGTCGGATGCGCCGGCGCGCTCGAGGACCGGGCGCGCAAGACCACCAAGGCGATCGCCACACTGCTGCACACCGCGGGCGTGAGCTTCGCCGTGCTCGGGCCCGCCGAGACCTGCACCGGCGATCCCGCCCGCCGGATGGGCAACGAGTTCGTGTTCTCCATGCTCGCCCAGCAGAACGTCGAGACCCTCAACGAGGCGGGCGCGCGCACGATCGTCGCCAGCTGCCCCCACTGCTTCAACGCGCTCGCGAACGAGTATCCGCAGCTCGGCGGGAACTACCAGGTCATCCACCACACCCAGCTGCTGTCGCGGCTGCTGGCCGAGGGGAAGCTCACCCCGGTCAACCCGGTCGAGGAGAAGATCACCTACCACGATCCCTGCTTCCTCGGCAGGCACAACAAGGTGTTCTCCCCGCCGCGGGAGATCATGGAGCAGGTGCCGGGGGTGCGGGCGCAGGAGATGCATCGCTGCAAGGAACGCGGTTTCTGCTGCGGCGCCGGCGGCGCCCGGATGTGGATGGAAGAGCGGATCGGCAAGCGGATCAACATCGAGCGGATCGACGAGGCGCTGGGCACCGGCCCGGACACCATCTCCACCGCCTGCCCGTACTGCCTGGTCATGCTCGGCGACGCGATCAGCGCCAAGAAGAGCTCCGGCGAGGCAAGCGAGTCGCTGGAAATCGTAGACGTGGCGTCCCTGCTGGCCCGGTCGGTGGCCCCGCCTGCCGCCGGGCCGGGCCAGCCCGCTGCCCCGCCCGGCCCGCCCGAGGCCGCGTCGCCTCAACCGCCTGCCGAGCCGGCCCAGCCGTCTGCCACGCCCGCCCCGCCGACCGCGGACAGCTGACCGTGAAGGGCTGACCGGGCATGGACAGCAAGCGGGCAGAGGCGTTCAGCGACGGGGTGTTCGCGGTGGCGATCACGCTCCTGGTCTTGGAGCTGCTGCCGATCGGGTCGGGCGTGCTCACAGCCGGGGTGCTGCTGCACGCCTGGCCGGAGTACTTCGCCTACGTCGTCAGTTTCCTCACGATCGGGATCATGTGGCTGAACCACCACACGATCCTGGCGCACGTCAGCCGGGTGGACCGGCCCCTGCTGGTGCTCAACCTCCTGCTGCTCATGGGCATCGTGGCGATCCCGTTCCCGACCGCGCTGGTGGCCGAGCACCTGCTCGAGGAAGGCGGGACCGCGGCCACGGTGACCTACGGCATCGTCATGATCGCGATCTCGGCAGGCTTTGACGGCGTCTGGGTGTACGTGGTCACCCACGCGCGCTCGCTCGGGGCGGCGCTGCCGCCGAGTGCGCTGCGCCGGTCCGTGCCCGGCTTCGCCCTGGGCGGGGTGGCATATGCGGCGGGCACCCTGATCGCGGCGTTCTGGTCGCCGGTCGCCGCGCTGATCATCTTCGGCCTGCTGGCCGTTTACTACCTGTTCGAGCACCTTCCCGGCCCAGCTGGCGACATCGAGGACGGAGAGCCGGCCGCCGGCTGACGGCCCTCAAAGGCGTTTCGGTCCTCTTGGCTGGTTAGGAGCCAGTCTGGGTCGGTCTGTCCGCACCGCCGCGTATCAGTCGCAAGGAAGACGAGGCTCCCGGCTGCTCGTCCTGTGCTCTCAATGACCTGCTGGGGGAATGTTGCGGTTGAGGCGAAAGACGTTGTCCGGGTCGTACTCGGCCTTGACCCGTTGGAGGCGCTGGTAGTTATTCCGGTAGGCGGCGGCGGTCCGGGTGGCGTCGTCGTCGGGCAGCTGGAAGTTGACGTAGTTCCCGCCGGTGGAGAACGGCCGGATCCGCTCCCATCCAGCCCGGGCCCAGGCCACGTGGGGGTCGGCGGGCGCGCCGGGCGGCCAGGTGGCGTTGAACCCGCCGATGTAGTGGGCGTCGCGGTTGCCGACCGCCCCGTCGTCGTCCTCGTGGTCGTTGAGCGCGCCGGCCAGGTGGAAGATGACCGATTGGGACAGCGGCGAGGTCACCCGCAGCCCACTCTCACGGAAGGCGTCCAGGAATTCGCTCGACAGGCCAGGGAAGAACTCGGCCTTCCAGTAGCGGTGCAGCCACTTGGGCTCCATGGCATTCAGCATCGACTGCATGGCCACATACGGCTTGGGGGTGACCAGGTCCACGATCGGGTTCCCGAGCGCGCGAACCGGGGCCAGGTCGGCGTCGGCGTTGGTGCCGCTGTGGCACACCTGGATCCCGGCGATGGGCTTGCCGTGCCAGGCCTGGGGCAGGAACGGGGCCGGCGGGGCGAGCCGCACGATGGCGGCGGCGGTCAGCTCCCGCGGCGCCGATTCGGTGAGGTCGCGGTAGGCGGCCAGCACGTCGGCGGCCCGCTCCGCGCTCCAGATGATCAGGCCGCCGGTGATCATCGGGCCGACCTGGTGCAGGCGGAAGGTGAACCGGGTGACGACCCCGAAGTTCCCGCCACCACCCCGCAGCGCCCAGAACAGCTCGGGATGCTGGTCGCGGCTGGCTGTGCGGATCCCGCCGTCGGCGGTGACGATCTCGACCTCGGCGAGGTTGTCAACCGTCCAGCCGAACCGGCGGGTCAGATAGCCAAAGCCGCCCCCCAGGGTCAGGCCGGCCACGCCGGTCTCGGACACGAAGCCGAGCACGGTGGCCAGCCCGTGGGCCTGGGTTGCCTGGTCGACCTCGCCGAGCAGGCACCCCGGGCCGACGTGGGCGAGCTTGGTGCCGGGGTCGACGCCGACCTGGCGCATGCGGGACAGGTCGAGGGTCAGGCCGCCCGGAGCCATGGAGGTTCCGGCGATGTTGTGGCCCCCGCCCTTGACGCTGAGCAGCAGCCCATGCTCGCGGGCGAACCCGACGGCGGCGGCGACCTCGTGGGCCGAGACCGGCTGGAGGACCAGGGCAGGGAGCCTGGCCGCCATGCCGTTCCAGATCGCAACGGCCTCGTCCCAGCCCTGGTCGCCGGGACGCAGCAACCGGCCCTGGACCCGCGAGTCCAGTTCGTCGAGCTGCTTGGTGGCGAGGCTGACAGGTCCGCCGTCGAGTCCGGCGAGGTCGATGGTGTCGATGGTGGTCATGTCCGTGACCTCCCCCCGGCCGGTCGGCTGGCCCCGGGCCCGGCCCACTGCTATACTCCAAACGCTAGTAAATCTAATACTCGCGTTTGGAGTATGTCAAGACCCATGAACGATCCGCCGTCGGGCCTGACGACGACCTCGTACGCCGTCCTGGCGCAGCTGGCCGTGCACCCGTGGTCCACCTACGAGCTGGCCCAGCAGCGGGTCCGCTACTTCCGCTACGTCTGGCCACGGGCCGAGAGCGCGATCTACCGCGAGGTCAAGCGGCTGGCCGCCATGGGGCTGGCCGTAGCCAAGCGCGAGTACGTCGGGAGGCGGCCGCGGACGGTCTACTCGATCACCGACGCGGGGCGGCAGGTGCTGCGCGAGTGGCTCGATACTCCGGTGTCGCCGTTTGCGATGGACTTCGAGGCGATGCTCCGGCTGTTCATCGCGCCCCTGGGGACCAAAGAGCAGCTCGTCGCCACCTTGGAGCAGGTGCGCAGCGACGCCCAGCAGATGCTGCGCTTCAGCGGCGCCGTCAAGCAGGAGTTCCTCGACGGCCGGGCCGTGTTGCAGGACCAGGTCTACCTGCGGGCGCTGGCCGTCGACTTTTTCATCAGCCTCCTCAACACCGTCGACGGCTGGGCCGGGCGGACGCTCGCCGAGATCGAGGGCTGGGAGGATCTCACCCCAGACGGGAAGAACGACCGTGGGCTGGAGATCTTCGCGCAGCTACCGGCACCAACGCCCCGTGAGCACACCGACCGCACTCCGGTGCCGCCCCGCACCCAGCGGCGGCAGCGGTCCTCCGGATCAAGCAGCACGTCCTGAGTCCGGTGGAGCGAAGCTCCGTCTAGGGAACCTGGCCGGGCTGGGTGACCGTCGGGAGCCAGACGCGCACGCGGGTGCCCTGGCCGGGCCATGACTCCAGGGTGGCCTGGCCACCGTGGGCCACGGCGATGGCCTGCACGATGGACAGCCCCAGACCGCTGCTGCCGCCGCTGCCGGAGCCGTTCATCCCGGCGTCCGCCTGGCCGTCGGCGCGGTCTCCGCCGCGGTGGAACCGGTCGAACGCGCGCGCAGTGTCCTGCGGCGGCATCCCGGGGCCGGCGTCGGCCACCTCCAGCACCACCCCGCCCCGCACCGGCGCCAGCCGGACCGCCACCGGCGTCCGGGCGGGCGTGTGCTCGCGCACGTTGGTCAGCAGGTTCGCCAGCACCTGCCGGATCCGTGGCTCGTCGACCATCACGATCAGCCCATCCGGTGCGTCCGCCTGAACTGGCCGGTCCGGCTCGACCGCCCGGGCGTCGGCCGCCGCGTCCCGCACCACCGCGGCCAGGTCGGCCTCGGCGAGGTCGAGGGACGAGGTGCGGTCCAGCCGCGCCAGTTCCAGCAGCTCAGCCACCAGCGTGCTCATGCGCTGCGCCTCCTGCTCGATCCTGCGCATCGCGTCCGGGAGCTCCTCCGGCCCCAGCGCCCCCTGCCGGTACAGCTCGGCATAGCCCCGGATGCTGGTGAGCGGGGTCCGCAGCTCGTGCGAGGCGTCCGCCGCGAACTGGCGCACCTTTTGCTCCGACCGCAGCCGGGCGCCGAAAGCCTGCTGGATCCGGTCCAGCATGCTGTTGATGGCCCAGCCCAGGCGGCCCACCTCGGTGCTCTCGTCCGCGTCGGGCATGCGTGCGGCAAGATCCCCCTGCGTGGTGATCCGGTGGGCGGTGCCAGCCATCTGGCCTAGTGGCGCCAGCCCCCGGCCGATGAGCCAGCGCCCGCCCAGCGCGAGCATCAGGAGCAGGATCCCGCCGGTGATCAGCTCCGCCACCACGACGCCGCCCACCTGCCTGTTCACCGCGGTAGGCGGCCGGGCGACCACGAGCAGGGCCGGGCCCGGCGCGGTGGTGGCGGTGCTCACCTGGCGGCCGCGGATCAGCCGCTCGACGGCCCGCAGCCTGGTACCGTCCGGCAGCGCCAGGGTGAACGGCTGGTCGGCCAGATTCCGGACAAACTGGTTGCGCGTCATCTGGCTGAGCACCTGGCGGAACTGGCTGCCGCTGTGGCCCGGGGTCAGCAACACGATCTGCCCGGTGCGGCGGAAGATCGCGGCGGCCAGGTAACCACCCGTATTGCTGGCCAGGGCCTGCGGGCCGCGGGCGGCTGCGGCCACCAGGTCGGCGTTGAACTGCCCGCTCACCCGGCGGGTCAGCACCAGGGTGGTGACCCCGCCCATGACCAGGAGGAACGCGGCGGTCACGGCGATGAGCAGGACCAGGAGGCGGGCGCGCAGCGACAGCCGCCCGGCCCGCCCCGAACCGCTCATCAGGCGGGACCGGTGGGCCGGTGGCTCTCCCCGGCGCGCTGGCCCAGGTCGGCCTGGTCGCGCTGACCGGCCTGATCGCTGCGTCCGGTCTGGTCGCCCGGCCCGGCTCCGGCGCGCTGCCCGGCCTGGTGATTCCCGTCCGCCCGCAGGGTGTAGCCCACGCCGCGCTGGGTGTGGATCAGCGGCGGGCCCAGCGGGTCGAGCTTGCGGCGCAGGTAGCTGACATAGGTCTCGACGATCTGCGACTGCCCGGCGTAGTCCCAGCCCCACACGCTCTCCAGTAGCTGGGCGCGGGTGAGCACCCGGCCCCGGTGCCGCAGGAGGCAGGCGAGCAGCCGGAACTCGGTGGGCGACAGTTCAACCGGCACGCCCGCCCGGCGCACCGTCCAGCGTGACTCGTCCAGCTCCAGGTCACCCACCCGGAGCGTGGTGTCGGCCTGCGCGTCCCCGCTGGCACCGGACCTCGCCGCCCGGCGCAGCACGGCCCGGACCCGGGCCACCAGCGCCTCCACCGAGAATGGCTTGGTCACGTAGTCGTCGCCGCCGAGCGCCAGCCCGGTGACGGTGTCGGAGGAGGTGTCCCGGGCGGTCAGGAAGATCACCGGGACCTCGTTGCCCATGGCGCGCAGGCGGCGGCACACCTCGAACCCGTCGAGGTCCGGCATCACCACGTCGAGCACGATCAGGTCGGGCCGCAGCGCCTCGGCCTGCCGGATCGCGTCCACCCCGCCCGTGGCCGTGCTCACGGCGCAGCCATGAAACTTGAGCGCGACCTGCACCAGCTCACGGATGTTCGGTTCGTCGTCGACGACGAGTACCTGCGGGATCCGCTCGTTGTCTGTCATCACCATGGCGCATTCTGCGGCTTGGCCCGGTCGGACGTTGCACCGCCGATCATGCCGAACGAAGGCTGCTCAGGCTACCGCCTCCCGCGGCCGGGGCCGCGGGAGGCGGACGGCGCGCTCGGCCTTCGCCCGGCTCATCTACCCGGGGGCCGGACGAAGACGAGCCTGGCGTCTTTGGCTCCGCTGACCACCCGCCCGCCGACCCAGACGGGCTGACCGGCGGCGAGCGCGGACTTGCTGATCTTGCCACTCAGGTCCCTCACGACCGTGTTGCTGACCAGGTCCCAGCTCCAGATGGTGCCGTCGGCGGCCTTGACCACGATGGAGCTGCCGTTGTTCACCGATTCGATCACGCCTCGCTCGAAGGCGAGCGTGCGGATGGCGCCGGACCGGGTCCGGAAGGAGAACTGGCCGTCAACACCGCGCAGGAGGAAGAAGCGGTGGACCCGGCGGCGGATGAAGCGGCAGCGCGCGGTGGCCGCGCGCGCGGCTCTCGACAGCCGGGGGTGCCCGCTGAGCCGTGCCGCCCTTGCGGCCCTCGCCGCCTTGGCGCATCGCCGCACCGCCGGGGCGGCCGCCGCCGCGCCGGTTCCGGCGCTCGGGGCCGACGCCACCGCGGCCGCGGCGGTGGCGACCGCGGCGTTGGGTGAGGCCGCCGCGTTCAGCGTGGCGTTGAGCAGGGCGGCCTGGCTGCCGCTGCCTGCCGTGCTGGCCGCGGTGCCTGTCCCGCTGCCGCCCGGTCCGCTCCCGGTACTGCCGGCTGCGCCAGTGTCCGCGGAGGGTGTGGTGGAGGGGGACGTGCGGGCCAGAGACGCCCCGGCGATTGCGCCGCCGCCCGCGAGCAGGGCCGCCAGGGCGATCCCCACCGTCCAGTGCCACGCCCTGTGGTGGTCTTTGGTCGCTTGTGCCCGCGGCCCTGGCTGCTGCCAGGGATATCCCGAGCCAGGATCTTGACCGCCTGGTGGCACGCCCTGGCCGTGCCAGAACTGCTCTGTGCGCTGGTGGTCGCCTGGATCGTCGCCAGCGGGCCGGTAGAAGTTGTCCATGGGCGTCATGGTCCCGGCCGGGCCTGTGACAACAGCCAGCCGAAGCTGGGATTTCCCTGGGAACGAGCTACAAGTTCGCTTCGGGCGCTCAGGGGGCTGGCCCGTCTCTGGGCGCCACGCCTGGCGGCGGGCCGCATGGCCCCGGGCTACCTCCGCGCGGCTGCGGTGCCCGGGCTGCGTCCGCGCGGGCTGCGGTGTCCAGGCCGCGTCCGCGCGGGCTACATCCGGTCCGGCACGGGGATCCCAAGCAGGTCAAGCCCCGTCGTCAGAACCCGCAGCGCCAGGGCGCAGAGCGCGAGCCTGCTGTCACGCAGCTCGGGCGACGGGGCATTCAGCACCGGGCACGTCTCGTAGAACGTGGTGAAGGTGCTGGCGACGTCGAACAGGAAGGCCGCGAGCACGTGCGGCTCGGCCCTGCGGCCGGCCCCGCCGACAGCCGCGCCGAAACCGAGTGCGGTGAGCGCGAGCGCACGCTCGGCGCCTTCCGCCAGGTGCAGGCTGGAGGTCACCTTGCCCGGATCGAGCCCGGCCCTGCGGAAGATCGAGCGGATGCGGGCGGTCGCGTACTGAAGATACGGCCCAGTGTTGCCGGTCAGCGCGAGCATGCGGTCGAAGTCGAATATGTAACCCGAGTCCCGGGCCACCGACAGGTCGCCGTACTTGAGTGCTCCGATGCCGACCGCCTCGGCGATCTGCTGGCGCAGGACCGGGTCGTCGTACCGGTCGGCGATCACCTGGCCTGCGCGCTCGACCGCCTCGTCGATCAGTGTGATCAGCTTGACCTGCTCACCGCTGCGGGTCCGGATCCGTCCCCCGTCGGCGCCGCTGACCAGGCCGATGACCGCGTGTTCCGCGGTGACATCGTCGGTCAGCCAGCCCGCCTGGCGGGCGACGGCGAACAGCATGCGGAAGTGCAGCGATTGCTCGGCGCCGACCACGTAGATAAGCCGGTTGGCCTTCAGGTCCCTGATCCGGTACCTGATCGCGGCCAGGTCGGTGGTGTCGTAGCCGTAGCCGCCATCGGTCTTGCGCAAGATCATCGGCAGCGGTTCACCGTCCCGACCGGTGAACCCGGGTGGGAACGCGCACAGCGCACCGTTGCTGATCACCGCGATGCCGTCGGCGGCGAGTTCGTCGCAGACGCTGGCGAGCATCGAGTTGTAAAAGCTCTCCGGTGCCAGGTCATCGTCGGTGAGGGTGATCCCGAGCCGCCGGTAGATCGTGTTGTAGTACTGCTTGGAATCGTCGACAAGCGCCTGCCACAGGCGGAGGGTCTCCTTGTCGCCGCCCTGCAGCAGGACCACCCTGTGCCGCGACCGATCCGCGAAGGCAGGATCGCTGTCGAACTTGACCCGCGCCGCCTGGTAGAAGGCGTTGATCTCTCCGGCCGAAAGCTGCTGCCGGGCGGTGTCCTCGCCGACGTCCAGCAAGTGCTCGATCAGCAGGCCGAACTGCGTGCCCCAGTCGCCGAGGTGGTTGGCGCGGATCACGTCGTGCCCCAGGTACGCCAGAATCCTCACGATCGCGTCCCCCACCACGGTCGTCCGCAGGTGGCCGACGTGCATCTCCTTGGAGACGTTGGGGGACGAGTAGTCGACCACGACGTTCTGCGCGGGGTCCGCCACCGGCACGCCGAGACGAGGGTCCTCGAGCAGGCCGGCGGCCTGCCGGGCGATCCATTCGTCGCGCAGGGTGAAGTTGATGAATCCCGGCCCGCTCACGTCGACGTCGCGGCAGACGTCCTCCAAGCCGAGGTGGCGCGCGATCTCGGCCGCCACATCGCGGGGCGCCCGCCCGAGCCGCTTGGCCAGCGGCAGGGCCACGTTGGCCTGGTAATCGGCGAACGCGGATGGCCGGATGACGGGGTCAGCGTCGGCATACTCCGCGCCGAATGCAGCGCCGAGTGCCGTGCGCACCCGCTCCGCGAGAACCTCCTGGGGATCGGCCATGCCTCCAGCTTAATGGGGGCGAGAGGGGTCCCCCGGCCAGTCCATGATCACGGACGATCCTCTGCGCAAAGCGCCAAAAGTGTCCGTGATCATGGGCTACGGGCCGGCGGGGGAATCCGCTCGGCCGGGCAGGCGGTGTGTGAGCGCGAGGAACACGGTCAGCAGGACCCCCGCGCAGGTCGCGATGCCCAGGCCGATGAGGTCGGAGGCCAGTTCGTGCTGGCGCAATTCAAAGAACATGCGGGATGCCGGGATGGTCAGGGCGAGCACCATCCCGGCGGCCATCGCCGCCACCAGCATGATCCGCCACCAGGTGTAGGGGCGGGCGACGAGGGCGAGCACCCAGAGCGCGGTGGCGGACAAGGTGATCACCGCGGTGGTCCGGTCGGCGATCAGGTTGCTGCCCGGGGTGAGCCGGGCGAGGAGGTAGGCCGAGAACGTGGCCGCGGCGCAGGCGATGCCCGACGGAATCGCGAACCGCAGCACGCGCGAAACGAAGCCGGGTGCCACCCGCTGCGCGCTCGGCGCGAGTGCCAGGACGAACGCGGGCACACCGATGGTCAGCGTCGATATCAGCGTCAGGTGACGAGGCAGGAACGGGAAGCGCAGCCCTTGCAGTTCGGTGACGGCGAGCGCCACCACCGCGGTGGCCACGGACAGCAGCACCGCGTACGCGGTCTTGGTGAGGAACAGGCTCGCCACCCGTTCGATGTTGCCGAGAACACGGCGGCCTTCCGCCACGACGTACGGCAGCGTGGCGAAGCTGTCGTCCAGGAGGACGATCTTGGCGGCGGCACGGGTCGCCCCGCTGCCCGAGCCCATCGCCACGCCCAGATCGGCTCGGGTGAGGGCGAGCACGTCATTGATGCCGTCGCCGGTCATCGCCACCGTGTGGCCGCGGGACTGGAGCGCGGTCACGAAGATCTGCTTCTGGCGCGGGGTGACCCGCCCGAATACCGAGTTGCCCTCCAGAGCGTCGGCCACCGCCGCCAGCTCCGGTCCTGGCAGCTGGTCCCCGCCGTCCGCGGCCCCGTCCGCAGCCCTGGCGTCCCCCTCCCTGGCTCCGGCGGCCCGGTGGCCGACCGCGTGCCTGTCCCCGGCTGCGTCTCTGTCCCCGGCCGCGTCCCTGTGCCCGGCCTGGTCCGCCTCTTCTTCCTCGGTGGGCAGGGTGCGGGCATCGACCGGGTGGTCGGCGCCGCCGATCCCCAGTTGCCTGGCGATGGCACCGACCGACACCGCACTGTCCCCGGAGATCACCTTGATGGCGACGTCCTGCTCGGCGAAGTAGGCCAGCGTGCGGGGCGCCTCGGCGCGCAACCGCTGCCGCAGCACAAGCAGCGCCGCCGCGTCTACCTGCAGCCCGTCCGCGCCGGGACGGCCGAGATCGCTGAACCCGGTCTCGTC
>Ga0114129_10002164_pt1 | contig 27071 bp, 22 predicted proteins | sample RhiMetdeltSRZDD1_FD_80071 | JGI IMG/M metagenome (GOLD analysis project Ga0114129, IMG submission 80071) | Populus rhizosphere microbial communities from Tennessee, USA - Rhizosphere MetaG P. deltoides SRZDD1 (version 2) (version 2) | ecosystem: Host-associated > Plants > Roots > Rhizosphere >...
CACCCAGGCCCTCATGAACGGCGGCAGCGAGAGGTACTGGAAGGAGCCTGGAACGATCGAGGCGAGCCAATCCTGCAGCCCAGGCGTGAAGATGCTCGGGAGGAAGGGGCCCGCGGAGAAGACGCTGGACAGGTCGTTGACCGCCCCGTCTCTCTGGGTCAGCGGGGCGAGGCCGAAGCGATGCTCGATCGTGGCCAGGATCGACGCCGTGTCGTACTGGGTGTTGTCGACCACGTAGTTACCGCGCAGGAAGGGCGCAACGATCAGCGCCGGAATACGTGTCCCCGGGCCCCACTGGTCGTGCGGGCCCGGCGCGGTCCCCTGACCCGGAGGCGGCACGTGATCCCACTGGCCTCCGAACTCGTCGTAGGTGACCACGACCATCGTGTCCGCCGCGCAAGCGCTTCCCACGATCAGCTGGAGCAGCTTCACCAGGTGCGTGCTGCCGACCTCGGTGCTGGCATAGCCGGGATGCTCGTTCTCTGCGCCGATCGGCTTGACGAAGCTGACCGGCTTGAGCGCGCAGCTCGTCGTCGAGGACTGGGCGAGGTTCATGAACTCGACCTCGTCGCGGAGGTGCTGCGCCCGCGCAGCCGTCCCCGGCGCGTAGGGAGCGAAGTAGTTGAACGGTTGGTGGTGATACTGGAACAGCTTGTCCGGGCAGTTGGGGTAGACGGCGCCCGCCGCGGTCTGCGCATTGCACGGGCCGGACGAGCCGTTCGTCCATCCGGGCCCACTGACGTCGCCATTCGCATTCGACCAGCCGCCCGAGTACCAGGCCCAGTCGATCCCGGCACCGCTCAGCTCGTCCCCGATGGTGGGATGCGTCTGGGGAGGGAGCCTGCGGGCGTCGGGCGTCCCGGGCTGATAGGGCTGGTAGAAGGGCTGGACCGTGTTGATCGCGAAGTCGCCGCACGTCACGCCCGGCGGCGTCGGACCGCGGTTCGACGGAGGGTTGCACGATGCCGTCAACTGCCGGTCGAGGACGCCCGCCGACGGGGACGTGTAGAGGGGCGTGTTGCCCGGCATCCCGTTGACGTCTACAACGGAATGCAGGTCGTCGGCCGAGCCGTCGTTGAGGGCGTTCGTGAACACGGGTGGCGCCGCGGAGATCAGGTACAGGTGGTTGAAGAACGACCCGCTGAACCCGCCCTGGAAGAAGTTGTCCGCGATCGCGTACCAGGGATGGAGCGGTTGGTGCAGGTACGTGTAGAGCGGCAGGCCCTTGGTGTTGTAGACGCCCATGGTCAGGCCGGCGGCGTCGCTTCCAGTCACGTACCGGTCGGTCTTTCCTCCATTCAGTTGGTAGAGCGCCTGGTAGTACTTGTGCTGGAGGTCCCGGGTGCAGCCTCCGGGGAGGCCCTGTCCGTTCAGGACTCCATTCGGCGCGTCGACGCCCGGCGTCGGGCACGTGGTCGCCGTTGCAGGGATGTACTGGTCGATCGTGAACGGCGCGTTAAGGAAGGCGCTCGTGAAGGGCGTTCCGGTGGTGGTGTCCGTGCAGGTCGAGGGGAGCGGTGGCGACGTGAGATTGACGTCCTTCTGCAGCAGGCAGGTGAAGGGTTTCCCCTCCTGGTTGACCTGGATGGTGTGAGCAGGATCGGCGTTGGTGAGACCGTTCACGCCCTCCCATCCGCCGTACAGGTTGTCGAAGCTGTGGTTCTCCTCGTAGATGACGACGATGTGATTGATCTTGCTCAGCGTCGTGTCCGCCGCGCTCGCGCTCGTCGCCGCGAGTGCCGCGACCGACGCAAGGACGAGGACGGACGCAGCGAGCCCGATCCACGTGGACCGTGTTCTCGGTACCGACAAGAGTCCTCCCTCCTGTAGCCACTGGGTCTGCGCGCGGCGACCGGATCGTACACCGCCGCTTGACAGAGGAAGCCAACTGTGGTCGAATGTCTAAGTCATTTGACTAAGTCGGTAGGGAGAGAAGGAGGAACCATGTCGCACGGCCAAGCCAACTCGTTCTACGACTCCCCGGACGCCGCGACGAAGGCGCCGGCCGAGGAGTTCCTCTACGTCGGATGCCTGCACGAGGGCACCGGCGTTGACGCACCAGACTTCATGGCCGTCGTCGATACCGAGAGCGGCCGGATCGTGCACGAGACCCCGATGCCGAACGTCGGCGACGAGATCCACCACTTCGGCTGGAACAGGTGCAGCTCGGCCTGCCACGGCCCCGACCGCTCGCACCTGATCGTGCCCGGGTTTCGCTCCTCGCGGATCCACATCCTCGACGTGGCCGACGATCCGCTCCGCCCCAGGGTCGAGAAGGTGATCGAGCCGAAGGAGCTCGTCGACGCAACCGGCTACACCCGGCCCCACACCGTGCACTGCATGCCGGGGGAGAACGTCGTCATCTCGATGCTCGGGGATGCGGACGGCGGCGGAGCCGGCGGGTTCGCCGTGCTCGACGCGACGACGTTCGACATCAAGGGCCGCTGGGAAAACGGCGGCGATCGGGCAGCGTTCAACTACGACTTCTGGTACCAGCCGCGCAAGAACGTCCTCATCTCGTCGGAGTTCGGCGAGCCGAATGCGTACGAGCCGGGCTTCGACCTCGAAGACGTCGGGCGCGGCAGGTATGGCCAGCGAATCCACTTCTGGAACCTGGCCGACCGGACGCTGGAGCAGACGATCGACCTCGGCGAGCAGGGGCTGATACCTCTCGAGGTGCGGTGGCTCCACGATCCCGAGGCCGAGGAAGGCTTCGTCGGAGCGGCGCTCTCCAGCGTCATGTGGCGCTGGCACCGGAACGGCTCGTGGGCGGCGGATCCGGTGATCGCCGTCGAGAGCGTGGAGCTCGAGGGCTGGCCGTTCCCCGTCCCCGGACTGATCACTGACCTGCTGGTCTCGATGGACGACCGCTTCCTCTACTTCTCCAACTGGCTGCATGGCGACCTCCGCCAGTACGACATCTCCGACCCGGCGAACCCCAAGCTCACGGGACAGCTCTGGCTCGGCGGCTTGCTCGGGAAGCCGAGCGATGCTGGCCGTGAGCTGAACGGCGGGCCGCAGATGATTCAGCTGTCGCTCGACGGCCGCCGCCTCTACGTCACGAACTCGCTCTACTCGACCTGGGACAACCAGTTCTATCCCGGGCTGCGCTCGTGGCTGCTGCGGGTGAATTGCGACCCGGCGGGAGGGATGGAGGTCGACCCGGACTTCTTCGTCGACTTCGACGAGCGGCCGGGCGGACCGGCGCGCGCGCACGAGGTGCGTCTCCAGAACGGCGACTGCACGACGGAGATCTTCCAGTGATCCCGGCACACATCCTCGGGATCCCGGTCGAAGAGACGTTCCAGGCGCTCGCGCCGGCCGCTGCGGTGACGGTGGTTGTGGTCGCCGTGGCCGCGCGGGCGCATCTCAGTCGGGCGCGGAGGCAGGTAGGCAAGATCCGTCGCGGTGCTTCCCGTGACGTGGGACCAGGTTCGCGCGCGTCGACTTGAGCGGTCGTCACTCATCCCACGCGCGGCCGCCGACGAGCTCGTCGACGTCACGCACAACACCGCGGGGGTGCACGCGCAGGTGCAAGCGTCCGCCGAGCTCCAGCTGGCCGCCCGCGTCGAGGGGATCACCCGTGCCGACGTGCAGGAGGCGCTGTGGGACCGTCGCGCGCTGGTCAAGGCGTGGACGCTGCGCGGAACGCTGCACCTGCATCCCGCCGGCGAGCTCGCGGTGTGGCTGGCGGCCAGAAGGGCTGTCGTTCCCGCCGAGTCCGGGCTGGACGAATGGCGTGATCCGAACGGCGTGGTCCATCCGGCGCTCGGATCCGACGAGGTGCAGGCGATTCGGCGGGCGGTCTGGGACGCGCTCGACGGCCGGTGCCTGACGCGGGAGGAGCTGTCGGCGGAGGTCGTGAAGCGCGTCGGCCCCGGGCCGTGGGAGCGGCTCCTCTCGGGCTTCGCCTTCTTCCTGGGCGAGCTCTGCCAGGGCCCGCCGCAGGGCAGCAAGGTCACGTTCGTTCGGCCCGATCAGTGGATCGACGACTGGCGGGAGGTGGACCCGCAGGATGCGCTCGGTGAAGTCTGCCGCCGCTTCCTGCATGCGTACGGGCCGGCGCGCCCCGCTGACTTTCGGGAGTGGTTCTCGGGACCGGCCTTCAAGACGTCGGATGCACGAGAGCTCTTCGGCAAGCTCGACCTCGAGGAGGTCGACGTCGAGGATCACCGCGCCTTCGTTCTGGCAGGCGATGCCGTCTTCCCGGAACCGCAGGCGAGCGTCCGGCTGCTCCCAGAGTACGACGTCTTCGTCATGGGCTTCCGCCAGCGGGAGCACCTCGTCCCGGCGCCGGTCAGGGAGCAGGTCGCGGCCCACGGCCGGGGCAGGTACGAAGGGCCGGCGGGCGTTCGCTTCCTGATGATCGACGGCATCGCAGCCGGCCTGTGGGAGCGGAAGAAGCGTGGCAAACACCTCGACCTCCGGATTGACCCCGTGCGCAGGCTCACGCGAGCGCAACGCTCCGACCTCGAGGACGAGGTGGAGCGAATCGGCGCGTTCACGGGACTTTTGACAAGCGGGATCGACTTGGGCTAATGTCTAAGTCAGATGACTAAGACACGGGAGCTGACGTGACCGAAACGGCGTCCACTACGCCGGCGCGCGCGGCGGCCGAAGCGGCTCTCCTCGACGCGGCCGAACGGCTGCTGGTGGAGGTCGGCTACGCCAAGATCACCACTCGGCGGCTGGCTGAGGAAGCCGGCGTCAACCACGGCCTCGTCCACTACTACTTCGGCTCGAACGAAAACCTGCTCGTGCGAGCGCTCGAGCGCTTCACCGGGCGCCTGATCGCCCGCCAGCGCGAGCTGTATGCGGCCGACATTCCCTTCGTGGAGAAATGGCGCATCGCAATGCAGTACCTGGTCGCCGAGGACCGCACGTATGAGAAGGTCTGGCTCGAATTGCAGGCGCTCGGCTGGAACCATCCCGATCTTCGCGACCGGCTCGCGCGCGTCAATGCCGAGTGGCGCGAAGTGCTCACGGAGGCGTTCGACGAGCCGCACCGCCAGCTGAAGATCGACATCCCGCTCGAGGCGCTCGTCTCGCTGGTGATCACCTTCAACATCGGGATCATCGTCGAGCGCCTCGGCGGCATCGAAACAGGGCACGCCGCGCTCCTGGACTGGATAGACACGTGGCTGTCGAGCTGACCGCACCTCCGCGCGAGCAGTCGCGCGCCGTCTATCCAGATACCACGGGCTACGTCGAGCGGGACGGCGTCAACATCTTCTACGAGGTCTACGGATCCGGTGAGCCGACGATCCTGTTCGTACCGCCCTGGGCGATCGTCCACTCGCGCTGCTGGAAGATGCAGATCCCGTACTTCGCCCGCCACTCGCGCGTCGTCGCCTTCGATCCGCGCGGCAACGGGAAGTCGGACCGGCCGCTCGACCGCGAGCTGTACAACGAGTACGAGTACGCCGCGGACACGCTCGCCGTCCTCGACGCAACCGACACCGCGAGCGCCGTGGTCGTGACGCTCTCGCTCGGCGCTCAGCGTTCGCTGATCCTCGCGGCCGAGCATCCGGAGCGCGTACAAGGAATCGTGTTCATCGGCCCGTCAGTACCGCTCGCGCCCGCCCACGAGTACCGCGATCTGCCCTTCGACGAGCCGCTCGACACCGACAAGGGCTGGGCGAAGTACAACGAGCACTACTGGCGCCGCGACTACGCGAGCTTCGTGGAGTTCTTCATCTCGCAGTGCGTGACTGAGCCGCACTCGACGAAGCAGATCGAGGACGGAGTCGGCTGGGGACTGGAGACGACGCCCGAGACGTTGATTGCAACGCAGCTGGGCGAAGGCCTGGACGAAGGGGAGGCACGTGAGCTGGCCGCGCGGTTGCGCTGCCCCGTCCTCGTCATCCACGGCGAGGCGGACGCAATCACTCCTCACCGTCGCGGCGTCGAGCTGGCCAAGGCGACGGCGGGAGAGCTGGTCACCATCCAGGGCGGAGGCCACTTCCCGCACGCGCGTGACCCGGTCAAGGTCAACCTCCTCGTGCGGGACTTCATCGAGCCTCCGGCGCCGGCGACCAGATGGGTGCGCGGCAAGTCGCGCCCCAAGCGCGCGCTCTACATTTCCTCCCCGATCGGGCTCGGGCACGCGCAGCGGGACGCGGCGATCGCCGAGGAGCTGCGCAAGCTCCATCCCGATCTCGAGATCGACTGGCTCGCCCAGCATCCCGTGACGGCGGTCCTCGAAGCGCGCGGCGAGCGGATCCATCCGGCCAGCGCCTTCCTCGCCAATGAATCCGGCCACATCGAGAGCGAATCGGCCGAGCACGACCTCCACTGCTTCCAGGCCATTCGCCGGATGGACGAGATCCTGCTCAACAACTTCATGGTCTTCCACGACGTCGTGCGCGACGAGGAGTACGACCTCTGGATCGGGGACGAGGCGTGGGAGCTCGACTACTACCTGCACGAGAACCCCGAGCAGAAGCGGGCGGCGTACGTGTGGCTGACCGACTTCGTCGGCTGGCTGCCCATGGAAGACGGAGGCGGGCACGAGGCCTTCCTGACCGCCGACTACAACGCGGAGATGATCGAGCACATCGCCCGGTTCCCGCGCGTGCGCGACCGCGCCGTCTTCGTCGGGGGGGCGGACGACATCGTCCCCGAGCGATTCGGCCCCGAGCTGCCGCAGATCCGCACGTGGACGGAGGAGCACTACGACTTCGCCGGGTACGTCACCGGCTTCGACCCGGCCGACTTCGCCGACCGCGAGGCGCTCCGTGCCTCACTGGGCTACGGGCTGCGCGAGCAGGTCTGCATCGTCGCGGTGGGAGGTTCGGGCGTCGGCGGTCACCTGCTGCGGCGCGTGATCGCCTCCTTCCCGGACGCGAAGGAGCTCGTGCCCGACCTGCGCATGATCGTCGTCGCCGGGCCGCGGATCGACCCCGCCTCGCTGCCGTCGCACGAGGGCCTCGAGATCCGCGCGTACGTCCCCGAGTTGTACCGCCATCTCGCCGCCTGCGACCTCGCCGTCGTCCAGGGCGGCCTCACGACCTCGATGGAGCTGACGGCGAACCGCCGTCCCTTCCTCTACTTTCCGCTCCGGCATCACTTCGAGCAGAACTTCCACGTCCGCCACCGGCTCGACCGCTACGAAGCCGGGCGCTGCATGGACTTCGAGACGGAGACGCCGGAGTCGATCGCGCGCGCGATCGCCGACGAGATCGGCCGGGAGGTCGATTACCGGCCCGTCGAGTCGGACGGGGCCGCGCGGGCGGCCTCCCTCATCGCCGAGCTGCTCTGAGTTCATACTCCGGCGCAACGACCGGAGGGGGAGCCTGATGGAGCACACGGACATCGCGACGGTCTTCGACGACCACGTCGCCGCCGAGTTCGTCGACCGCGATCTCGACGCGGCGATGGCGACGATGGCGCCCGATCCCTACGTCTACCACGTTCCCGCAATGACCGGCGGGGACGGCCACGAGAACGTGCGCGCGTTCTACGGGACGCACTTCATCGGCAAGTGGCCCGAGGACACGGCGATCACGCCCGTGTCGCGGACGGTCGGGGCAGCGCAGGTCGTCGACGAGCTCGTCCTCAGCTTCACGCACGACATCGAGATGGACGCGATCCTCCCCGGCGTCCCTCCAACCGGAAGGCAGGTGACGCTCCCGTTCTGCGTCGTCGTCGGCTTCGAGGACGCGAAGGTGAAGCACGAGCACATCTACTGGGACCAGGCCTCGGCGCTGGCCCAGGTCGGCCTCCTCGACGCGGACGTGCTTCCCGTCACCGGCGCCGAGCAGGCGGCCAACCTCCTCGAGCGGCGCGCACAGCCGATGAACCAACTCATACCTGAAACCAATTGACCAAGCCGACGCGTAGATCTAGAGTCATTCGCCTTGCAACCGAGAGGAGGCGTAGTGCGAAACACCAGGTGGGGAATTTTCGCGGCACTTCTCGCGGGAGCTGTGGTGGTAGCGGCGCTGGTCGGCACCACCGGGGGGAAGGCTGCTCCGACGAAGAAGACGAAGGTCGTCATCGGCTGGGCCTATGACTCGTCCGGCCAGATGGCTCCCTTCGACAATCCGGCCCTTGCTGCGGCGAAGATCGAGGCCGCCAAGATCAACGGCCAGAAAAAGGGCACGGTCACATTCGAGATCAAGACCTGCGACACGCAGAACAACGCCCCGGCCCGGGCGAAGTCGTGCGCGCTCGACCTGCTCGACGGCGGGGCGAACATCATCTTCACGACCTGCGACGTCGACTACGCGACGCCGGTCGTGCAGGAGGCGATCAAACGCGGCAAGCTGACGGTCTCCACCTGCATCGGGACCGACCAGATGGGCCCGAAGCGGTTCGGGGCGCAGGGCAGGCTCGCGTTCAGCTTCGGCAACGTCGCTCAGGACGAGGGCTCGGCGATGGCGCAGTATGCGTGGAGCCGGGGCTGGAAGACGGCCGGGCTCGCGACGAACACGTACCTCGTCTACTTCAAGAACGTCGTCCAGGCGTTCGAGAAGCGCTTCAAGCAGCTCGGCGGGAGGATCGTCGACAAGGAGAATTACGCGACGACCCAAAGCAACGTCGGCACCGCGGTCAGCCGCCTGAGCACGCACAAGGCCGCCGTCTACGTCACCTCGACTGCCTTCAACGAGCTGCCGGCGTTCGTCTCCGGGCTCCGATCATTGCGCAACACCACGCCGATCCTGAACTCCTGGGCCGGTGACGGCACCTATTGGGTAACGAACAACCCGAAGGTGACGAACTACTACGAGGTCACGTACGCCTCTGTGTTCGGGGACGACCCGAGCCCGGCCATCAAGAACCTGATCGCGAAGATGAAGGCACAGGGGGGCGCTCCCGGAACGGGCGGCTTCCTGGGTGGTGCCCAGACGATCGATGGGCTCTACGCGGCGATCAACCGCGCCAAGGGGTCCTTGAACGGCGCCAAGCTCGCGAGCCAGCTGGAGAAGTTCAAAGACCTGAAGGTGCTGGGGGGAGAGATCAGCTTCTCGAAGAAGCTGCACACGGTGCACGGCCGCACGTACCGCGTGATCAAGATCCAGAACAACCAGGCAAAGCGCGTCGCCCTCGTCAGGGCGAAGGTCATACCGAACCTGTAGTGACAGAGACCGATGGGAGGCCCGAGGACACCCTTCGGGCCTCCTCCGTCTCACGCTCGTACGAGGGAGTCCGGGCCCTTCAGGAGGTCTCCCTCGAGCTTCACCGCCGGGAGGTCGTCGGCCTGATCGGGCCGAACGGCGCCGGCAAGTCGACACTCGTGAACCTCCTCACCGGCTTCGACTTTCCCACCTCGGGCACGGTGGAGCTGGGCGGCCGCGACATCACCCGCTGGGCCTCGTCCCGCCGTGCGCGAGCCGGCGTCGCCCGCACCTTCCAGCACAGCCGCGCGTTCAGGGGCCTGTCGGTACAGGAGAACGTGGAGGTCTCGGCGCTGGGGGTCGGCGCCCGCGCGGGTGAGGCGCGCCGGCGCGCTGACGAGCTGCTCGAGCTCCTCGGACTGAAGGAGCTCGCCGGCGCGCGGGCGGATTCCCTCTCGCACGGCGACGAGCGTCGGCTCGGCGTTGCCCGGGTCCTCGCGACCGAACCCGCGTTCGTGTTGATGGACGAGCCCGCCGCGGGCCTGCCCGAAGCGGAGGCGCCGCAGTTCAGCGACGTGATACGGGCGGTGCGCGACGACCGAGGCGGCGGCGTGCTCCTGATCGACCACAACATGGCACTGGTGTTCTCGGTCTGCGACCGTATCCACGTCCTCGACCAGGGGCGCACGCTCGCTGCGGGGACGCCGGAGGAGATCCGCGCCAATATCGACGTCGCCGCCGCCTACCTGGGAGAGACCGCCGTTGCTTGAGCTCGAAGGCCTGGAAGTCCGCTACGGAACGGTTCCGGCGATCCGCGACGTGAGCCTGCACGTCGAGCGCGGAGAGATGGTTGGCGTGATCGGTCCGAACGGCGCGGGAAAATCGACGACGCTGCACGCGATCATGGGCGTGCTCCCCTGGCATGCCGGCGACATACGCGTGAACGGCCGCTCGGTTCGCGGCCGCCCACCTGAGGCGATCTCACGGGCAGGCGTCGCGCTGGTTCCGGAAGGACGCCGGATCTTCGGCGACTTCACCGTCGAGGAGAACCTGCGGCTCGGCCTCGCCGGTCGGAAGCGGAACGGCTCGGCCCGCCTCGCCCAGGCCTACGAGCTTTTCCCGGTGCTGCGTGACTTCCGCCGGCGGTCGGCCGGCCTCTTGAGCGGCGGCCAGCAGCAACAGCTCGCGATCGGGCGCGCGCTCGTCGCCGATCCCGAGCTCCTGCTCCTGGACGAGCCGTCTCTGGGGCTCGCACCCCTCGCGGTTGACGGCGTGTTCGAGGCGCTACGGTCGATCCGCGAGCGCGGCGTCACGATCCTCCTCGTCGAGCAGCGGGCCGTCCACACCGTCGCGCTGTGCGACCGGACGCACGTCCTCGTCGCCGGCGAGCTGCGCATGACGCTCGAGCCCAAAGACGCGGCGGACAAGGACAAGATCGTCGCCGCGTACCTCTCCGCATGATCGCGTCCCTCGGCTTCCAGACCGTCACAGACGCGGTCGCGCTCGGCGCGATCTATGCCCTGATGGCGGTGGGCATCGGGCTCGTTTTCGGAGTCCTACGCCTGGTCAACTTCGCCTACGGGCAGCTCATCATGGCCGGGGCCTACACCCTCGCCTTCACGTCGTCCTGGCCCGCCGGGGGAAGCATCGCCCTCTGCGTGGGGGTCGTCGTGACGCTGTCGCTCCTCATGGAGCTGTTCGTCTTCCGTCCGCTGCGGAACCAGTCGCAAGCGGTCATGCTGGTCACCACGTTCGCGATTGCCTTCCTTCTCCAGGCGGTCGCGCAGATCGTCGACCTGCGCAACGACCAGCTGGGTGAGGTGGTTTTCTCGTGGATCACCACGCTGAACCAGTCGATCACGATCGGCGGCGTAGACATCAGGAAGGTGACCATCGTCGCCGTCGTGGTCGCGATCGTGGCGCTCCTTCTGATCACGCTTCTGCTCAACAAGACGACAATCGGGCTGCACACGCGCGCGGCCGCCAGTGACTTCCGCACCGCCAGGCTTCTGGGGGTCCGCGCGAACCGGGTGATCACCTTTGCAGTCGTGCTTTCCGGGGTGCTCGCGGCCGCCGTCGCTGTGCTGTTCGTCGCCGGCACCGACCCAGGCCCGCTCGTCACGCCCGACTTCGCGCTGCGGCAGACGATCGTGGTCCTCGTCGGCGTCGTCGTAGGCGGGATCGACCGTCTCTGGACGGCGACGCTCGGCGGCTTCGCCATCGGCTTCGCGTCCGGCATCATCAACGCGCTGCTCCCCACCGAGAACAGCGTGTACCTGCCCTCGGTGCTGTTCGGGCTCGTGATCGTCGTCCTCCTCCTGCGCCCCGCCGGTCTGTTCGCGTGGGGACGCCGCGGACAGGTGGAGCGCGTATGAGGAGGCATCTAGAGACGGCCTTGCAGCTCCTTGGGCCGGTGGTCGTGGTGGTCGCAGTAGGAGCCGTATCGACCACGGCGTCCCCCGCCAACAAGATCTACTTCCTGAACGCGCTCGTGTACGTGGCGATGGTCGTCGCCATTTACGTCTTCGTCGGGAACTCGGGCGTGCTCTCCTTCGGCCAGATGAGCTTCGTCGCCGTGGGCGCCTTCGCGGCGGGAGTGGTGACGGTCCCCCTCGTGTCGAAGAAAGGCGTGCTCACCGACCTCTTCCCGCTCCTGCGCGACCACACGATCGGGAACATCTGGTCGCTGCTGCTGGCGGCTGCGCTCGGCGGTCTCTTCGCATTCATCGTCGGTCTGCCGCTCATGCGCCTCTCCGGTCTCGCCGCCGGGATCGCGACCTTCGCCCTGCTCGAAATCACGCACAACATCCTCCAGCAGTGGACCAAGATCGGACCAGGCGCGACCACGCTCTCCCTCGTTCCCGAGACGACCGGCGCGCTCCAGGCGACGCTGGGCGCGATCGTGGCGATCGCGGCCGCGTTCCTCTACCAGCGAAGCCGCCTGGGACGGCAGTTGCGCGCAACGCGCGAGGATCCCGCGGCCGCGCGCGGGATCGGGATCCACATCCACCGACAACGGTTGTGGGCGTTCACGCTCTCCGGCGCGATGGCGGGCTTCGCCGGCGCGCTGTTCGTGCACCTGCTCGGCTCGATCACGACCGAACAGGTCTACCTGGAGCTGACCTTCCTGACGCTGGCGATGCTCGTGTTCGGCGGGATCGGGAGCCTGTGGGGAGCAGTGGTGGGGGCCCTCGTGATCAGCGGGCTCGACTCCTTCCTCGGCCAGGCCGAACAAGGCGTCGATCTCGGCTTCACGCTCGACCTGCCGACCGGCACACGGCTCGTCTTCCTCGCCGCGATCATGGCGCTCGTCCTGATCCTGCGCCCTTCCGGGCTGACCGGGGGCCGCGAGTTCAGCCTTCCGGTGCCGAAGCGCCGCGCTCGTTCCGGACCAGGTTCGCGGCCACGGCCCGCAGAATCGCCTTGACGCGCAACACGGCGAGCCGCGGGATGTGGTTCGCAGCGTCCCCCAACCCGCGCGCCTCCCAGCTCACCGGCGTGTAAGAGTCAGCGGGTCTGTGTTCCTTGCCAGAACACCGAAATCGTGAAGCTCGCGGTCATCGGAGGGGGCTCAACCTACACCCCGGAGCTGGTGGCCGGCCTCGCCCGCGAGGCAGAGCGGCTGGAGCTGCGCGAGCTGGTGTTGCAGGACATCGACGCCGAGCGGCGCGAGGTCGTCGGCGGACTAGCTGGTCGGATGCTGTCCGCGGCGGGCTGCGGAAGCAGGCTCACGGTCACGGACGACCTCGAGCGCGCCGTCGAAGGTGCCTTGTTCGTCCTGATCCAGCTGCGTGTGGGAGGACAGGCTGCGCGACTCTCCGATGAAACCGTGCCGCTTGCATGCGGCTGCATCGGACAGGAGACGACGGGAGCGGGAGGTCTGGCAAAGGCGCTACGGACGGTGCCAGTCGTCCTGGAAATCGCCCAGCGCGTCCGCGAGCTCGCGGCCGAGGACGCCTGGATCGTCGACTTCACGAACCCCGTCGGCATCGTCACCCGATCACTCCGCGACGCCGGCCATCGAGCCGTGGGCCTGTGCAACGTCGCGATCGGCTTCCAGCGCTCGATCGGCCGGATGCTCGGCGTCGAGCCGGCGCAGGTGCTGATCGACCAGGTCGGCCTCAACCACCTCACCTGGGTGCGTGCTGTATGGCTGGACGGAAGCGACGTTCTCCCCGAGCTGTTGGCCGAACATGGGGACGAGCTGGCACAGGAGGTCGCTCTCCCGCGCGAGCTGCTCGAGCGGCTCGGCGCCGTCCCGTCCTACTACCTACGGTACTTCTACCTCCACGACGAGGTTCTCCAGGAGCAGCGCACAGGCAAGCGCCGTGCGGCCGTCGTGGCGGAAATCGAGCGCGAGCTGCTCGAGCTGTACCGCGATCCGAAGCTGAACACGAAGCCGGCGCTCCTCGACCGGCGCGGGGGCGCGTATTACAGCGACGCGGCCACGCAGCTCGTCGCCTCACTCGCCACCGCGGACGGAGATGTGCAGGTCGTCGACGTGCGGAACGGCGGCACGCTCGCGGGCCTGAACGAGGACGACGTGGTCGAGGTCCCGGCACGCATCGAGGCGGAAGGGCCGACACCACTCGATCAGTCGGCACTGGCACCGGAGCTGCTCGGCCTCGTCCAGCACGTGGCAGCGTATGAGCGCCTCGCCGCCTCGGCAGCAGTGGCCGGTGACAGGGAGCTGGTCTACGACGCGCTCCTTGCGCACCCCCTCGTCGGTCAGCAGCCAAAGGCCGAAGAGCTCACCGAGCGGCTCCTCGCCGAGGGCCGTGAGCACCTGCCCCAATTCGAGCGGCCGGAGGTAGTCGCGTGATGGGACCGCTCGTGCTCGCGATCGACGGCGGAAATTCGAAAACCGACCTCACCCTCGTCCGGGCGGACGGCGAGGTGCTCGCGCTCGTTCGCGGCCCACAGTGCTCGCCCGAGCATCTCGGCCCCGACGGCTGTCTGTCGGCTCTCGACGGGCTGCTTCAACGAGCACTCGCGGAGGCCGATCTGCCTGACGGAGCCCGTCCGGTAGCCGAGGTCGCGCAACTGTCGCTCGCGGGGGTCGACTTCCCGTCGGACGAGAGGAAGCTGACGGCCGCGGCGAGCGAGCGCCGACTCGCGTCCAGGGTATTCGCAGGGAACGACACCTTCGCTGTGCTCCGCGCGGGAACCGAGCGGGGCTGGGGCGTAGCCGTTGTCTGCGGCGCCGGGATCAACTGTGTTGGCGTCGCACCTGACGGTCGTCACGCCCGCTTTCCGGCGCTCGGTTCGATCACCGGGGATTGGGGCGGCGGCCACGATCTCGGACTGGCGGCTGTCTCGGCAGCGGCGCGAAGCGAGGACGGACGGGGAGACAAAACCACGCTCGAGCAGGCGGTTCCCAGGCACTTCGGCCTGGACACGCCGACGGAACTGGCCGAGGCGTTCCACCGTGACCGAATCGCGCGGACACGGGTGGTCGAGCTCGCGCCCGTCGTCTTCGCCGAGGCCGAGCACGATCCGATCGCAGCCGCGATCATCGGCCTGGTGGCCGCGGAGGTCGTAGTCATGATCCGGGTCACGCTCGAGCGCCTCGAGCTGAGGGAAGACTCCGTGGAGGTCGTCCTCGGGGGCGGCTTGATGCAGTCCGGCAACGCCCGACTGATCGGCGCGATCGAAACCGGGCTTGCGGACGTCGCGCCCGCGGCGACCGTGCACGCCACCCGCTCGCCGCCGATCGTCGGCGCGGCGCTGCTCGGGCTCGACAAGCTGCGAGCCCCCGCGGAGGCACAGGCGCGGGCGCGCCGCGAGCTCGGCGAGGCCTTTCGGCACATCCACGAGGGAGGACAACAAGCGCTCACGTGACGCCGCCCGAGGCGGCGCCGGGCACATCCATCCAGTTTGCTGCAGCATACGAAGCGTGCTGCAGACGACGAGGTTGTACGCCGCGACAACACGCCGAGTCCTCCCGCGGGCGTCGCGGCTGGGCAGCGAGCGGCGGCTCGTCTTCGTCGTCGGCTCCCCGCGCTCCGGCACGACCTTCCTCGCCGGCACGCTCGGCTCGCTGCCCGGCTTCGTCGACCTGGGTGAGGTGGCGCCGCTCAAGGCCGCGATCCCGGACCTGTACGGCACGCCGGCGGGGGCGGAGATTCGCACGATCCTCGACCGCGTCCGGCGCCTCGGCCTGGTGACGGGCCTGCGCGCGGTCGAGCAGACGCCCGAGGTCGCGTTCGTCCTGCAGGACGCGCTGACGGCGTTTCCCGAAGCGCGGGCGGTACACATCGTCCGGGATGGGCGCGATGTCGTCTGTTCGCTGCTCGAGCGGGGCTGGCTGGCCATCGACCGCTCGGGAGCGGACGACGCCCGGCTCCCGTACGGCGCGCGAGCGCGCTTCTGGGTCGAGCCCGAGCGGGCGCAGGAGTTCGAGCAGGCGAGCGAGGCGACCCGGGCGGCCTGGGCCTGGCGCCGCTACGTCGCCGCGGCGCGTGCGGGCGGTGAGCGGACGCTCGAGATCCGCTACGAGTCACTCGGCGGCGCGCACGAGGCACTCGCCGCCCATCTGGACGTTCCGCCGGATGCAGTGCAGGCCGCCCTCGCCGGCGCGCACACGCAGTCGATCGGGCGCTACCGCGAGGACCTTACGCCCGACCAGCTCGCGGACGTCGAGCGCGAAGCCGGAGCGCTTCTGCGAGAGTTCGGCTACGAATGAGATCCGCCCGCGCCCGCTTCGAACGGCTCCTGCTCGGCGCCTTTATGGCCGTCGTGGCCTTCTTGATCGAGCGGAGGCTTTTGCGAGCCAGACCCCCGCGCCGGCCGCAAGCGCACCAGCGATAACGAACCTCTTGCCCGTGCGCAGGATGGCGTCTTCGATCTCCCGCGAGCCGATGAACTCGACCTGCATCCGCCCGCCGGGGCGCGCGCCCGTCATCCGCTCCACCGACTCGATCAACCGCGTCACGCGCACCTTCAACTTCTGCGCCTCGTAGAAGAGCTTCTGGGGATCGGACGCCTCCCGGAGCCGCTCCCCTACGCCGCGCATCAGGAAGTTGCCGATGACCGAGAACGCGTCGAGCTTGGGATCGAGGGCGGCCACTGCCTGCTGCATCTGGCCGAAAGCCTTGCCGCTCAGTGCCAGGGCGGCCGGCAGCTGGATCCGGTGCCGCGCGCCGATGTCGGCCATCTCCTCGAGCATCCCTCCGATGTCGATGTCGCGCAGAGACCCGGTGCCGCGGAAGCGCGTGATGAACTCGGCGAAGTCGGCCTCGAGCGCATCCATGTCCACTTCCGGAACCTGCTCGTCGGAGAGCATCAGCATGACCTCGGTGAGGAAGTGCGGGTCCTCGCGGAGGAAGGCGAGCAGCAGTAGGAGGATCAGCTCGCGAAGGCGCGGCTCGACCTCCCCGACCATCCCGAGGTCGAGGAAGTACACCTTGCCGTTCCACCAGAGCAGATTCCCCGGATGCGGGTCGGCGTGGAAGAAGCCGTCCTGCAGAACCTGGCGGTAGTACGCCTCGAGCAGCTGGCGGGCCACGTCCGTCCGCTCCTCGCAGTCCGGCGCCTCGCGGATGGGGACGCCCTGGATCTCCTCCATCACGAGCAGCCGGCGCGTCGTCAGTTCCCCGTACAGCCGCGGAACGTCGAGCCGGTCGTACGGCTCGAGCACCTCTCGCAAGCGTTCGATGTTCGACGCCTCCTGGCGGAAGTCCAGCTCGCGGCGAAGTGACTCGTCGAGGTTCGAGGCGAGGATGGGGATGTCGATCAGCTCACGAAGCGCCGGCCGCTTCGCCGCCTTCTCGGCGAACAACTCGAGCAGGCCGAGGTCGCGGTAGATCTCCTCCTGCGCAGTCGGCCGCTGCACCTTGACGACGACGCGGTCGCCGTCCTCGAGGCGGGCCCGGTGTACCTGCCCGATCGTCCCCGCCGCGAGGGGCTCTGGATCGATGCTTTCGAACACGTCCTCCCACGGCACCTGCAGCTCCTGCTCCATCACCGCGACGACCTCAGCCTGGGTCAGCGGCGGGACCTTGTCCTGGAGGTGCGTGAGCTCCTCGACGAACTCGTGCGGGAGTAGGCCAGGGCGCGTCGACAGAATCTGGCCAAGCTTCGAGAAGGTCGGCCCGAGCTCCTCGAGCGCCTCCCGCAGCCGCTTCGCCCGCTCCGCGGTCGTCAGCTTGTGGCCTTCCGAGCGCTCGGCCAGGCCGTACTTGCCGATGGTCTTTCCGATCTTCCTAGCGCGAGCGAAGAGCTCGCCTCCCGTCTCGGTCTCCTCGGCCGGGGGCGCGACCACCTGCACGCCGTCGGTCGTATTCACGATCACGACCGTGCAGCGCGCGTTGTGCGAGATCCGGTTCGGGACGTTCCCGAGCAGGAACTCCTTGCGCCCGCTCATGCCGGCGTTTCCGACCACGAGGACGTCCGCTTTCTCGTCCGCCGCAACGTCGACGATCGCCTGAGGCGGATCCGAGTGCACACGCACCGTCGCGCGGCCCCGTTCGCCGGCGATCTCGCGCGCGAGTTCGCGCAGGCTCTCCTCGGCGGCCCCGACGTCGACGTCGCCGTTGTCGAGCAGGACCTGCAGGATGACCAGCTCCGCCGCATAGCGGGCTGCGAGCTCGCTCGCCCACGCAACGGCGCGCTCGGCCGTCTTGGACCTGTCGGTGGCGACGACGACTCGCTGCACCAGGGCAGGTTACCCCGCCGTGTGCTTCAAGTTCGACTCTCGCTGTTGCCCTTCGCGCAGGGTGACCTGCCCGGAGCAGATCTGATGGTTGAGCTCGTTCTCCAGGCCGTCCACCTGAACGGCCCGGTCGATCGGCTGCGGCCAGAGGTTGCGCGGATCGGTCGGATGGCCGCCCACCTCGAGGCTGATCAGGTGATCTTCCTGGTAGTCGGACATCGAACCAGCGCGGTGGTACTCCACCATCTGCTGCGCCTTGAGCTCGTTCGTGTAGTCCGTGGGCGGACGGATCGTCCTCGTCCAGCCCTTCGTACAGATCGTCTCGCCGATGTTTTCCTGCGTCACGTCAGGGTTCGCAACGCCGGGCGTCAGCCGCCAGCTCGCACGGTCGGGTGAGAGAACGTTGGAAGGCGGCCCGGTCCGGAATCCGCCGAGCAGCCCGACGCAGAGCACGGTCGCTACGACGAGCACGCCGAGCTCGGTCCAGGTTCGCGGCATCCTCCGACGCTAGGCGCAAGCCGCCCCCGGGCGGGAGCGAGGGCGAATCCGGCACGCCCTTGTTACCGTTGTGTCGCACACCATGAGGGGAGCGCGTGTGCGAGAGGTGATCGCCCGCCCCCGATACTGGCTCTGGCTCGCAGTCGTCGCCGGAAGCTATATCGGGGCGGCGAAGCTCGGGCTCCACCTCTCGGTCGCGCAGGGCGTGATCACTCCGGTGTGGCCGCCGACGGGGATCGCCCTCGCAGCGCTCGTCCTCGGCGGTTTGCGCTTCTGGCCGGCGGTCTTCGTCGGCGCCCTCGTCGCCAACGCAACCACGGGCGCCTCGATCGAGATGTCCGCCGTGATCGCCGCCGGCAATACCCTCGAGGCGGTCGCGGGCGCGTTTCTCCTCGACCGGGTCGGCTTTCGTCCCTCGTTCGAGCGCGTGCGCGACGTGCTCGCGTTCGCCGTCCTAGCAGCCATCTTCAGCACAGCGTTGAGCGCCACGAACGGCGTCACCGCGCTTTCGATCGCGGACGATCCGGCCGCACATCCGTACGGCTCGGCCTGGCGGCTCTGGTGGGTCGGCGACGCGATGGGCGACTTCCTGGTCGCTCCGCTGATCATGGTCTGGGCGACGCGCTTCCCACGTGCCATCACACGGCGGAAGATGGCCGAGGGCATCGCTTTATTGGGCCTGCTCATCGGGATGAGCTGCGTCGTGTTCCTGACCGGACTCTGGCGCTTTCCGTACCTGCTCTTCCCGCTCCTCATCTGGGCGACCTTCCGGTTCAAGCAGCTCGGGGCGGCGACAGCCAGCTTCCTGGTCGCAGCGGTGGCGGTTGCCGGAGTGGTCGCCGAGCTGACGCCGATCACCGACGACCCGACGCGCGGCGTCGAGGTACTGCAGGCGCTGCTCGCGGTCGTCGCGGTCAGCCTGCTGATTCTCGCGGCGACGCTGTCCGAGCGCGAGACCGCGGAGGTCGCGCTCCAGAGCGCGCACGAGCGACTGGAGGAGGCCCAGGCGATCGCGCAGATGGGTAGCTGGGAATGGGAGATAGACACCGGCAAGGTCACGTGGTCGGACGAGCTGTACCGCATCTTCGGCATCCCGCCGGGCACCAAGGTCGACTACGCCTCGTACCGCCAGCGTCTCCATCCTGACGAGCGGGAGCGGGCGAGTGGTGTGATCGAGGAAGCGCTGGTGGCGCGCACGCCGTTCGAGCTGACGCACCGGATCATCTGGCCGGACGGAACGACGCGCTGGGTCCAGGCGCACGGCCAGCCGATCGTCGACCCGTCCGGCCGCGTCGTCCGGATGATCGGCACGGCCCACGACATCACGGAACGCCGTCGGCTCGAGCAGGTGCGCGAGCACATCCTCGCCACCGTCTCCCACGAGCTGAGGACGCCGCTCACGTCGATCATCGGCTTCGCGCTCACGCTTAAGGAGCGCGGCGACGAGCTGAGTCCGGAGCTCAGGCGCGAGCTCCTGCGCAACCTGACCGAGCAGGCGCTCAAGCTCGAGCGACTCCTCGCCGACCTCCTCGACCTCGATCGTCTGCGCGAAGGCCAGGCGGAGCTGGCCCTCGAGGAGACGGATCTCACCGAGGTCGCGGAGCTGGTGGCGGCCGCCCACGAGCCGGTCGAGGTGATCGGTGCGCCGGTGACCGCGGTCGTCGACCGAGCAAAGGTCGAGCGGATCGTCGAGAACCTGGTCGCGAACGCGGTCAAGCACACCGGTCCCGGCACGAAGGTCCTCGTTTCGGTCTCGGCGGACGGCAACGACTCGGCCTTGATCCGGGTCGACGACGACGGGCCCGGCGTGGCCGAGGGGGACAAGGAGGCCATCTTCGAGCTGTTCTCGCGCTCCGCGCGCAGCAGTGTCGAGACGCCCGGCGCCGGGGTCGGACTCGCCCTCGTCGCGCAGTTTGCCGCCCTGCACGACGGGCGCGCGTGGGTGGAGAACGGAGAGCACGGCGGGGCGTCGTTCCGTGTCCTGCTCCCGCGCCGAACAGTTTCCTAACGGGTTTTCCCTTGCGTAAGCGGGTCATTTCACGTACCACCTGGGGATGCGCCGAGCCGCCGTAGCGGCGTCCGTCGCCGTTTTCGCGCTCCTCGTGCAGGCCGCTCCGGCCGGTCCGCCTGTAGCCGACTACCCGCAGGCGCACTGGCTGGCCGCAAGCACGTCGAACTACACACGAGCCAACCGGCCGCTCTCACACCCGATCGACATGGTCGTCATCCACACCACCGAAGGCTCATACGCGGGAACGCTCCAGTGGTTCCGCAACCCGAGGTCCCACGCGACCGCGCACTACGTCATCCGCTCGAGCGACGGCGACGTCACGCAGATGGTGCGCGACAAGGACGAGGCCTGGCACTCGGGGAACGGCGACACGAACGACCGGAGCATCGGCATCGAGCACGAGGCGTGGACGTACGCGTGCAAGTGGTACACGGACTCGATGTACCGCTCCTCCGCCCAGCTCTCGGCCGATCTCGCACTCAAGTACCTGATCCCGATCGACCGCAAGCACTTCATCGGGCACAACGAGGTGCCGGACCCGAACCATCCGGGCCGGTTCGGCGGCTTCGCCCACCACACCGATCCGGGCCGGTGCTGGGACTGGCCGAAGTACATGGGCCTCGTCAAGGACTTCGCCGCCGCCAGTGTCGGGACGGCCGTCCAGCGGCTCGGGGACGACTCGGCCCGCGCATTCGTCCGCCCGAACGGGTGGAAGCGAGCAGCTTCGGCGGCGGCTTACGGCCGCTCCTTCTCGGTGACCCAGCCGAGCGCGAGCGGAACGCCGGTGAGGTTCCCTCTCACCGTGCCGACGACCGGCAGTTACGCGCTGTATGCGTGGTGGCCAGCCGCCGCCGGGCGCAACAGCTCTGTTCCGATCGGCATCGACTCCACGAACGGCAGCACGTGGATTCGGGTCGATCAGCGCAGGGGAAGCGGCTGGCAGTACCTGGGGACGTTCGCGCTCACGGGCGGGAAGTCCGCCCTCGTCCGCATCTCCCCGCGCACGACCACAACGGGCTCGATCGCGGCGGACGCGGTGAAGCTCGAGTTGCTGGCCCCGCGGCCGACGATCGGGCTCGAGGCGACAGCGGAGGGTTGGGCCGCGACCGCGCGTGGCCTCTCTTCGACCGCGGACGGCGGCGTCTCCTGGGAGGCCCTGTCACCGCGGGGCATCTCTCCGAGCCAGATCCGTGGGATCCACCTCGCCGGCTCGAACGGCTGGCTGGTCGTCGCAACCGGCCTCCGCAAGACGCCGCTCGCGCTCTACTCGACGTTTGACCGCGGCCGCACGTGGAGGTCGGCGATTCTTCCCGTCCCCGCCGACGCCGACGTCGCAGCGCCCGCGGACATCAACTCGGTCGATCCTCAACTGTTCGTCGGCATCCGGCTCCAACCAAACCGCTTCGGCCTCAGTCGCGGTCTGCTCCTCCGGAGCTCCGACGGAGTCAGGTGGAAGCAGTCGGCACTCCCCCTCGGTGGGCGGCTCTCCTTTCCGACGACGCGGGACGGCTGGCTGGTCGGCGGGCTCGCGAACGAGCGGCTGTACGCGACGCACGACGGCGGCAAGTCCTGGAAGGCGGTCACGCCCAGGCCGGCCATTGCGGGCGCCGCCTCGACCGCGTACGCACTCCCCGTCTTCTCCACGGGGACGGATGGTGTTCTCCCGGTCAGCCTCGCCGCCGGGTCGCGCTCGACGCTCGCGTTCCTCACCACCGAGGACGGTGGCCGCTCATGGAGGCCGGTCGAGCTGATACGGCTTGGAAAGTCCCTCTCGTTCGGTGCGACGGCTCCTGCCGCTGTCGTCGACCCCGAGTACTGGCTGGCCGCGGTCGGGACGAAGCTCGTAGCCGTAACCGGCGGCGGACAGGCGCAGAGGACGGTGGGAAAGCTCCCGGGCCTGGTCACGGGACTTCAGTTCACCTCCAGCGAGGTCGGCTGGGCACAGGTCTCGAGCAGCTCGCTCAAGCTCTTCGCCACCACCGACGGCGGCGCGACCTGGACTCGGCTGAAGCCGCCGTAAAGGCTGGCTAGCGCCGCTTGCGGTTGTAGCGCTTGATCCGCAGGATGCGCATCAGCTTGCGGAACAACATCTCGCCTCAGATTATGCGCCTTCAGGCGTTCCTGAGGGCGAGCGCAGCGCCGAATCGCGACGTGGTCGAGCTACCGCCGTTCACCGCCTTCATCCATCCATCCGAGCGGCTCAAGTACTTCAGCTACGCCATCCCCGATGGGGACGTTGAGCCCACCGAGGCTGACATCGTCCGCCTCCGCGCGGCGTTCAGCGCGCGCCAGCGGCTCCCTCGGCTCGAATGGATCGAGGAGGCCGCTCCCAGGGTTGCAGGCGCCCTCGCGAGGGCAGGCATGCGCGAAGAGCTGCGAACGCCGCTGATGTCCTGTGGGCCGGATGCGATCGTCGAGCCCACCGTCGGCGGCGCCACGGTCGCCGCGGCGAGCGACGACGACCTGCGGGAGCTGGCGAACATCCAGCGTTCGGCTTTCGGTCACGAGCCGCTCCGGAACGACGAGGAGCCGCAGCGGCCGAGTGGAGGCGCTGTGCTGGCACGGATCGGCCCCGAAGCCGTCTCCGCCGCCGCGTGGACGGCCGTCGTGGACGACCACTCCGAGATCGTCGGCGTTGCGACCGCCGAGCCGTGGCGCGGCAAGGGGCTCGCCGGTCTCGTGACCGCTGCAGCTTCCAGAGCCGCGTTCGAGGCCGGGGCCTCTACGTGCGTCCTCTCACCCGGCGACGAGGCCGCGCAACGCGTCTACTCGCGCGCAGGCTTCCTCCGCGTCGCCACGATGCTGCACTACTCGGATCCCGACTGACCAGCTGAAAACGGAGTGTTGCGCACCGGAGCGCACGGGTTCAAAATGCCGCAGGAAGCGATCGTTTCATCTACGTCCTCCTATGTCCAGGGGTTGCCGATGTCCGACTTTTGCGGGAAAATCGGCCCAGTGAGCGAGGCAATGGAGCTGTGTTCATCGCCTCATTCGCCGCCGCAGGCGAAGAAGCGCGTGCTCATTCTCTCCGCCGAGGAGGGCGAGGGCCACCGTGCAGTGGCGCGCGCACTGGAGGCCGAGCTGCACGAGGAGGGTGCCGAGGTCGTCGTCCACGACGCGCTCCAGCACGTAGGCCGCGTGATCCCCTTCATGAGCCGTGACGTCTACCGCGTCCAGCTCCGCTGCCTGACCTGGACGTACGGGATCGAGTGCTTCTTCTTCGCCCGCTTCCCGCTCGGCCGCGCAATCGCGCGCGCCGGCCTCGTCCTCTTCGGGTCGAAGCCGCTGCTGCGCCTGATCAGGAGCGTCGACCCGGACGTGATCGTGTCCACGCATCCCGCCGCGACCAGCATCATCGGCTACTTCCGCCGCAAGGGGGTGCTGAAGATGCCGGCCCTCGCGACGGTGAGCGACTTCGGCGTCCATCCGCTCTGGGCCCATCCCGGGATGGACCTCCACCTGGTCGTGCACGAGTCGAGCGTCCGCACGATCGAGCGCGTGGCGGGCGGCGGAAGCGCGCGCGTCGTGCGCCCGTTCGTGCAGGAGCAGTTCCTGCAGCGCAGGCGTAAGCGCGAGGCCCGCCGCGCCCTCGGGCTGCCGCAGGAAGGGCCTCTCATCCTGGTCTCCGGCGGCGGCTGGGGCGTGGGGAAGCTGGAGCGCGCGGTACGCTCGGCACTGCAACTCGAGAACTCGACCGTCGTCTGCATCTGCGGGCTGAACGAGCAGATCCGCGAGCGGCTCGAGGCCGACTTCGGGCGCGAGCCGCGCGCACGCATCCTCGGGTTCACGCACGAGATGAACGACCTGATGGCCGCCGCGGACGCCGTAGTCCACTCAACCGCCGGCGTTACCTGCCTCGAGGCGCTCGTGCGCGGGAAGCCGATCATCGCGTACAGCTCGCCGTCCGGCCACGCACGCTGGAACGCCAAGGCGATCGCGGCCTTGGGGATGGGCGACGCCACGCGCACGTCGCGACAGCTCACGGCCGCGCTCGAGCGGGCCGTATCCCAGCGGTCGGTTGCAATCCGCAGGCTGAGGGCCGAGCGGCCCGCGGGGCCGCTCATCGTCGGGGCCCGGCCGCGCAACGGCCGTCCCTTCTTCCGGCGCCGCCGGAAAGCACGGCGCATCGCCTTCGGGCTGGCCGTGACGACGCTCGTCCTGGCCGGCTGGACCTTCGCGAGCGCCGCGCCATATCCGATCGTCTCGCGGGTGTTGCACCTCCGCCCGCTGTCGACCGCTCCGGTCGGGCCGCGCCAGGTCGCCTTGGTGATCGAGGCGCCCGCACAGCTCGTTCCTGCCGTCGCTGCTGAATTGCGCACGAAGGGCGCTCGCGCAACGTTCGCGATAACCGCTGATCCCGACGCGACGCTGCTGCGCCACATCTCCGACCTGGGCGACGGGTCGCTTCCAGCGCTGCCCGCGAAGGGTCTCCCGCACTGGATCAGCGCGGGACGCGCCCTGCGGAACCGTGCGCGCGAGCTGGGACTCGGGAAAACCTTCCATTACCTCGTCCCGCAGAAGGGGTTCTCGCTCGGCGAATACGTCGTCGCTCGCACGATGGGAGGACGGCCGATCTCCCCCGCAGTCCGCTTCGAGACCGGGAAGGCGCTACCCACCAAGGAGCCTCAGGCCGGCGATGTCGTCGTCTTGACCCTGTCCGACTCGTCGGTCTCGGGACTCTCACTCGTGGACCGCGCGCTGGCGGTGCTCTCGCGCTCGTCGCTCTCCGCGGTTCCCTTCCCCGGCTCCTCCAGGACGGCTCCGACCGCGGGCGACGTCCCGAGGACGGACGCACCGCCGACGATCAGCAGGATGGAAGCTCCCAACGCGACCCGCAGCCACGGATCTTCGCTCCACGTCTCCCCCGCCAGTACCGGCGCAAGCGCCACCGGGACGAGGGTCGTCAAGGCGAAGACGATCGGCGCGACCTGAGTCGCGGGACGACGCTGCAGAGCCGACATCTCGCTGAGCGTCGCGATCCCGGCGGCCAGCCCCATCACGATCCCCCAACCGATCAGGCCGATCCAAGCACTGTTGGAGAAGTCGTCGGAGAAAAACTTCGTTGCGAGGCCGTCGATCGCGTAGGCAGCGCCGGCGCCGACTGCGATCAGTAGCCCGGCGGTGCGGCCGATCATCGCCAGCCCATACGGGACGAGCGCGATGACTGCGAGCACGCCGATCGCGACGATCGTGCCGGCGCCTCCCGCGTGCTCCGCCTCGCGGGGAGGTGCCGCCCACGCGAGGAGCGCGATCCCGAAGACCATTGTGGACACGCTCAGGATCTCCCGCTTGCCTACCCTCTCTCCGAGGACGCGGGAGCCGATGATGAGGAGCACTACGAGGCTCATCGCCAGGGCCGGCTCGACCAGCGTGAGCGGGATCAGCAGGAGCGCGCCGACCTGCGCCACCCACCCGAGCAGCGCAAGGCCGGTCCCGAGAAGCCAGCGCGGCCTGGTGACCAGGCGCCGGAGCAGGGAGAGGCGGAGATGCTGCTCGTCGGGTGCCTCCCGCGCCTCGAGCGCTTGCAGCCCGACCGCCGTTGCGTAGAGGATCGCGGTCGTGAAGGCGAGCGCGAGGCCGGCGACGACTTCCATGGGCAAGGTGCACGATAGCCTCGTCCTGGCCGGGCACCTGCTTCCGGTGCCGGCAGTGGGCCTCCCCTGGTACCGCCGCGCCCTCCGGATCCGCGATCGGGTGGATGATCGCGGCGCGGTCGGGCTGACCTTCGACGACGGCCCCCATCCGGAAGGAACGCCGGCCGTGATGGATGCGCTTGCGGCGGCACGCGCGTCGGCGACCTTCTTCCTGGCGGGCGAGCAGGTCGTGGCACGTCCCCGCCTGGCCGCCGAGATCGCGGCCGCCGGCCACCACGTGGCACTCCATTGCTTCCGGCACCGCAACTTCATACGGCTCACCCCTCGCGAGGCCCGTGAGGACCTGGCGCGCGGTGCGACCGCGATCGAGGATGCGGCGGGCGTCGCCGTGACGCAGTTCCGCCCGCCGCTCGGCTACCTGACCGCGGCGGCGCTCTCGTACGCGCGGGCGCGCGGCTGGGAGGTCGTCCTGTGGAAGCGGATCGGTTACGACTGGCGTCCGTCCGCGACACCGGAGCGGATCGCCGCCCGCGTCACCCGTGGGCTGCGGGGAGGCGAGATCATCGTCCTCCACGACGCCGACTTCTACAGCGTGCCCGGCTCCTGGCGCGCGACGGCGCGCTCGCTCCCGCTCGTGTTCGAGCGGCTGTCGGCGGTCGGCCTGCACGCCGTTTCCGTGTGACCGTCGGAGGCGTCCTCGCTGATGCGGCACGGCTGTACGTCAGGTTCTTCTGGCGCTCGCTCTTCGTCGCAGCTGCGATCTTCATCGTGTTCACGATTCCGGCCGCCGTCGTGGACACCCTGCGCGACACGCGCCTGACCATCCTCATCGCGACGCTGCTCGTCACCCTCTTCACCTCGTATGGCGACTTCCTGCTCGAAGGCGCGCTGGCCGTCGACATCAAGCAGCACCGCGAGGTTGGGGTCGTCCCCGGACTGCGGGCGCTCCTCCGCCGAACGCGACCGCATCTCCTCACGCTGCTGGCGGCGACCCTCGTCTACTCCGTCTCCATCGTCGTGGGGCTGGTGCTCCTCGTCGTGCCCGGCCTCATCGTCCTCGTCCGTTGGAGCGTGATCGTGCCGGTCATCGTGATCGAGGGCCGCGGCATGCGGGACGCCTTCAGGCGCTCGAACCAGCTCGTCCAGGGACACAGCTGGACCGTCCTGTGGATCCTCCTGATCATCTTCATCGTCGCCGGCCTACTGGAGACGTGGTTCGACAACCTCCTGCATCCGCTGCTGCCGGAGTTCTTCTC
>Ga0114129_10002165_pt1 | contig 27065 bp, 28 predicted proteins | sample RhiMetdeltSRZDD1_FD_80071 | JGI IMG/M metagenome (GOLD analysis project Ga0114129, IMG submission 80071) | Populus rhizosphere microbial communities from Tennessee, USA - Rhizosphere MetaG P. deltoides SRZDD1 (version 2) (version 2) | ecosystem: Host-associated > Plants > Roots > Rhizosphere >...
AAGCGTGATAATGCCTGACCACGGTTCCCCGAGAACGTGTCAGCGCTCCCTCTGGCCATGCGGCCTGATCCTGCTCGCCGTGCTCGTAGGCACCCAGCTCCACGACCGGAGCGCGGAGGCGGCCGAGCGCACGGGACCTGTCAAGATCGGGGCCCTGACGCAGTCCTGGGGCCCGACACCCCAGACGATTGGGCTCCGCGAAGGTCTCGTGGCGCTGGGCTACCGAGAGGGGGAACAGTTCATTATCGGTGTCCGGTTCACGCAAGGAAATACGGCCCTTCTTGCGGAGGCGGCGCAGGGCCTGATTCGGGACGGGGCGGACATTCTCTTCCCCGTCGACGCGAACTCGGCGAGGGCGGCGCAGCTGGCAACTACGCGGGTTCCGATTGTCTTCGCTACCGGCGGGGGGGATCCGGTCGAGTTGGGCCTCGTCCAGAGCTTCGCCCGGCCCGGCGGCAACGTCACCGGTGTCACCGATGGGGACATCGAGTTGAGCGCGAAGCGCCTGGAGATCTTCAAGGAGATGCTGCCAGGCCTGAAGCGCGTGCTGCTTCCCTACAATCCAGACGACCCATACGCGGTGAAGGCCGCCCGCGCGTACCGTGACGGTGCCCGGCAGCTCGGGCTGGTCCTCGTTGAGAAGCTCGTGCGCACCCAGGAGGAGGCGCAAGCGATGCTCTCAACGCTCCGGAAGGCCGAGGTGGACGGGATCGTCGTCCCGTCGACCCTGTCGCTGAACATCCCCGGCTTCGCACTGGACGCCACCTCGCAGCGTGCCATTCCGACCATGTTCAATGGAGCCTTCTACGTCGAGCGAGGTGGGCTCGCCAGCTACGGCCCGGATCCCTTCGAGAACGGTCGTCAGGCGGCCCGCTTGGTGGACAAGATCCTCAGGGGCGAGGATCCCGGACGGATCCCGGTCGAGGTGAACCCGAGGATCGAGCTCGCGATCAACATGAAGACGGCCAAGATGTTGAAGCTCGTGATTCCGCCCAGTGTCCTGCAGCGTGCCAACCGGCTCATCGAATAACGGCCCGGTGGAGAGGAGGATGTGATGAACGCTAGGACGCGAGCGAGAACATCGGTGCTTATCGGCGCACTGCTGGTCGCCGCACTCGGTGGAGGGGGCGCCGACGTGGCGACCGCGCTGGAGATCGGCAAGCCGGCGCCCGACTTCACGCTGCCCGCCACGACCGGCGAGAAGATCAGCCTGAGCCAGTTCCGGGGCAAGCTGGTCCTGATCGAGTTCTACGGCGCTGCGTTCGTTCCCACCTGAACGGACAACCTGTCGGCCAGGAAGGCCGACTACAGCAAGTTCAACGAACTGGGTGTCCAGATCCTCGGCATCAGCGCCGACAACCCCTTCGCCCAGAAGACGTTCGCCGACTCGCTGAAGCTGCCGTTCCCGCTGCTCAGCGACTTTCCCGACCGGAAGGTCATCCAGACCTACGGCATCCTGGGCGCGAGCCAGATGACTGCCCAGCGGTCGTTCTTTCTGGTGGACGAGCGGGGGATCCTCCGGCAGCAGTGGCTGCTCGGCGCCGCCGGGGGCAACACCGTCATGCCCAGCGAGCCGATCCTCAAGGCGGTGCAGGAGATCAAGGGCAAGCCGTAGGGGCGGGCCGTGCCCTCGGCGACTCGGGGAGTTCTCGCGGGCTTCGTCGCTTCTCTGACGTTCCTGGCCACGCCGGCGGTTGGCCAGCCCGCCGACGCGCTCCAGCGGCTCGGTCTCGCGGGGTATCCTCCTGACACGCGGCCTCCGGGATTCAGTGGGGCGACGGTGGACGGGCACGCGCTATCGCTGGAGAGCCTGCGGAGCCGCGTTGTCCTTCTCAACTTCTGGGCGACCTGGTGTCTCGAGTGCCGCGCGGAGCTGCCGGCCCTCGAGCGGCTTCACCGCGACTACGCTTCGCGCGGACTCGCAGTGGTCGCGGTGAGCTTCCGGGACGAGCCTGGGACTGTTCGGCAGTACGCTCGCGAACTCGGTCTCACCATACCGCTCGTCCTGGACTCCGCCGGCGACATCAGGCAATCGTATGGAGTGATCGGGTTCCCGACCAGCTTCCTGATCGGGCGAGACGGACGGGCAGTGGCCCGAGCGATCGGCCCGAGGGAGTGGACCACCGCCGAGGCCCGCACGCTCATCGAGTCGCTGCTGACAGAACCGACCGGGCGGCAGTGAGACCGCTTCCCGTCAGTCCGCGGGCGCTCAGCGACCCGCCGGAGGTCTTCCACGAAGCGCTTGAGCAGAAGGCGGCCGATTCGGAGGGAATGCTGGCCGGGGTGCGACGTCGACTCCTGTCGCCTCATCGAGCGATGCCGGGCTTGTCGTCTGCCCGTACATCGAAGCGAAAGGAGGTGCCGTGCGACCCGGAACGCACGAAGGGCTCCGGAGCGCGTCACCCCGCTGATTGGGAGGATCGAGCGTCGTGCCCTCCGACGCGTCCATCCGGCCCAGGAGGCACATGCTGCGCTCCGCAGCCCTACGGTGTTCACCTCGATGCAGCGCCGGTGCTAGGCATCGGTGGTGATTGGCGATGAGATTGGCCGGCCTTTTCTCGGAGCGCTGGCCTCGACGGTCGAGACAACCCGTCGCGCCGAGGACGTCGTGTCGTGAACGGTCCCGCGTAGCGCTCCGGCTCAGGGGGCTCAGAACGGGATCTCCCGGAGCTCCGAGGTCTCCAGGGTGAGCTGCTCGTGCCCCGTCTCGGTGACGACGTGGGTGTCCTCCCAGAGCATCGGCACCCCGTTGAGGCGGAACCCGGGCTCCGTGCTCAGCACCATACCCGGAGCCAGCACGGTGTGATCACGGGGGTTGACGCTCGGCGGCTCGGTGAGCAGCATGCCCTGCCCGTGTCCGAACCGACCGCCCTGGATCCGATTCGGGTGGTCGATGACGCCCCCGACGTCGGCGATCGCCTGGAGCGCGAGACGGTGGAGCTCCGAGCATCGCAGCCCCGGGCGAAGCGCGTCGGCCATTCTCCGCGTAACGTCCAGCACCGCGGCGTGGGCGCGCTTCTGGGCGGCGGTAGCCGGACCCAGGGTCGCCATGCGGGGATAGTCGATCGTGTACATGCCCACATACGCGCCGGTGTCCACCGCGAGAACGTCGCCGCGCCGGAGGGGCCGATCGTAGTGGAACTGGTTCTTGCAGCCCGGCGCATCGAGCTGCAGATGGACAAAGGAGGTCCGATCACCACCCTCCTCCAGGATCAGCCTTCGCATGGTGCGGGCGATGTCCCGCTCGGTCGTCCCCGGCCACACGTGCTGGGCGAACAGCCGCTGGCGCGCGCGGCCCGTGATCTCGGCGGCCCGACGCATGTATGCGAGCTCCTCGTCGGACTTCACCATGCGCAGCCCGATGACGAGGTCGGCTGCGTCGACGAATTCCGTGCCGGGCATCGCGCCGACGAGGGCCAGGTACGCGCCCACCGGGATGCCGAGGCGCTGCTCCTGGCCCAGCTCGGCGCCGACCCGACGGTGTTCAAGCCCGACGTCCCGCAGGGTCTCGGCGACGAGCTCGGGAGGAAAGTGGAGCACGTCGTAGTACTCGCAGAACTCCGTGATGTAGGAGCTGAGGGTCATGTACTCCTTGGTCTGGGTCAGGACGACGGGCTCCCCTCGGTACGGCAGGATCAAGACGTTCGGGCGCGTCAAGGAGTGGTGGAGTGCCAGGCTCGCGCTCGTTCCCGTGAAGTACTGGAAGTTCTCCTCCCCGGTGACGAGCAGGGCGTCGAGGCCCCGAACCGCCATCCCCTCTCGGGCCAGCGCGTAGCGGCGGTCCATCTCGCGACGGGAGAACATTGCGAACTCGGCAACGTCCTTCATGGCGGTCAGCTCCCCTCGTCAGTCGGGGTCGCGTCTCGTGTTGACGCCGGCGAGTCCGGCCGCAAAGCGTCGGTGACGAGGCCCCGTCAGGGCGCGCTCGAAGCAACCTTGCCCCGAGCGCGCGACCGGGACCGGACGGGCTCCCGCCGCGTCGACGACGCGGCTCTCCGCCGAGCCGGGGCGGCGGAGGGCGCGAGCACGGGGTCGGCGCCCGCGGCCTGCTGGAGCTGCCGCGGGCTGGCGCCGGCAGCGCGGCCGATCTCGGCCATGGATCGGCCTGAGACGATCGAGAGCGGCTTCGTGACCGTGAGGTCTTCCCCGCTCGCGTACTCGTCCCGGTGCTTGATGAGGAGCCACTGTCGCGTGCCGCGCGTGCGCACCAGCACCCACGAGCCCGCGAGCTTCTGGCCCAGCAGCACGAACTTGAGCTCCCCCTTCTTCAGCTGGCGGTCGACCTCGTCCTCGTCCCCGAGTCGGTTCTCGACGACGGGAGCCCAGATCCCCTTGTCCCAGATCATGACCGTCCCGCCGCCGTACTCCCCCTCGGGGATGACGCCCTCGAACTGGTTGTAGTCCATCGGGTGTGGCTCGGTCTCCATCGCCAGCCGTTTCACGGAGGGATCGGGCGATGGGCCCTTCGGGACCGCCCACGAGAGCATGACGCCTCGGTGCTCGAGCCGGAAATCGTAGTGGAGCCGGGTCGCCCGGTGCTTCTGGACGACGAACTCGAGCGGCCGCCCGGCCTCCCGCGCCCGTGTCGTTCCCGGCGGTTCAGGCGTGACGCCGAAGTGGCGCTTTCGGTTGTACTCGGCCAAGCGGCCATACTGGCTCAGGTCGGGGAGCCTCGCGTCCCGAGCGGGGTTCGCTCGCCGCGTGGCCGTGCTGGGCGTCGGAGCGTCGCGGGCGGGGCCCTTCTTCATGGCGGCAATTCGAGCATACCGCGGACACCGGGGCCAGGCGCTCCGGCTGACCCCGATTCAGGTGTCGGCGCGCCCTCGGGCGCTCCAGGGCTCACGCCCACGACCGCGGGCGCCGTCTCGGCGATCTCGATGAGGTTGCCGTCGGGATCGCGGACGTAGACGGACCGGATCGGCCCGGTCGCCCCCGTGCGTGGCACTGGGCCAGCCTCGATCGGGATCCCTGCCGCCTCGAGGCGCCGGACCACGGCGTCGAGCGGCTCCGCAGCGAGGAAGCAGAGGTCGAGCGCGCCGGGCGTCGGCCGCTCGGCCTTCGGCTCGAACTCCCGGCCCGCCTCGTGGAGGTTGATCTTCTGGTCGCCGAACCGGAAGGCGATGCGATTCTGGCCGAACGTCTCGAGGCGCATCCCGAGGACACGCGTGTAGAAGTCGACGCAGCGGTCGCGGTCACGCGTCGTCAGGACCAGGTGGTCGAGGTGATGGATCACGGCGGCATTCCCCGGCGGACGGTGGGCAGGCTCACTGGGGCCTGAGCGTGTAGGTCCAGCATTCTCCTTCGAGCACGACGGTTCCGTCCTGGTTCGTGATGGTCGTCTTGATCTGGCAGACGGGCTTGTCCGGCTTGAGCGCGAGGACTTCCACCTCGGCTGTCAGCGTGTCGCCGAGGTAGGTCGGCGCGAGGTACCGGAGCGACTGGCTCATGAAGACCGTGCCGGGACCCGGGAGGTCCATGGCCACCAGGGCGTTCAGCATCCCGGCCGTGATCCCTCCTTGGGCCACGAGGCGGCCGAAGCGGGTACGGGCGGCGAACTCGGGATCGAAGTGGAGCGGGTTCCGGTCCCCGGTGATGTCCGCGTAGAGGTCGACATCCCGGGCGGTCACGGTCTTGGTGCGTCGGGCCCGCTGCCCGACGCTCAGCCCCAGGGGGTTCACGGGTCAGAACGGAGGGAGGGCGCCGTCGGGGCCGAAGGTCATGTCGGCGGGCTCGCCGAGGAGCGTGAGGTCGTCCCGTCCGGCGACCTCGGGCAGGAACGCCTCCGACACCTCGACCTCGGTCAGGCGGAGCGTGTTCCGGACGCGGACGACGCGCGCGTCCTCGATCCGGTCGAGACCGAGGCAGGACAAGGCGACGGCGATTGCCTCCTGCGTCGTGTCGAGGACCGCCGGAAGCTTCGGCCCGCCGGGCGAGCACGCGGTGAGCGCGTTGACGTACGTCGGTTCCCAGTCGATCTTGTCGGCAAGCCGTCGGGTGGTGAAGTCGGCGAGGCCGATGCCGGACGCGTTCCCGTGGGTGGGGGCCGTCAGGTCGCAGGCGACGATGAACGTGATCCGGGGGCTCGTGAACGGCCGCTCGAAGAAGGTCGTGTGCCGGCCGATCACGTTCGTGTCCATTCCGGTCCCCGAGATCTCCTTCCCCATCTCGTCGACGATCAGGAGATCGATCCGGTCGAAGGGCAGCTTCGCCATCCACGCCCGCGCCTTCCGGAGGAGCTCGCGCTCCCCCGCTTCCAGGTCCGCCGGGAGGAAGGCCTCGACGAGCGCCGTCTCGTCGAAGCCGTTCTCGACGACGCCGAGACCGAAGGCGATGCGGCCCGTCCGGAGCATCTCGCGCCCGAGCGCCACGATCATGGGCTCGTAGCCCAGGCGGATGTTCGCCCGGTGCGCCTGCACGGCGCCCCGGTGCTTCCCCATCCCGATGGTCATCATCTTGAACAGACCCGATCCGATCTCGCCCGCGAAGCCCGTGTGGGGCTTGACCCGGTTGATCACGCCCACCCAGTCCGCTTCGGCGGCGTACCGGTCGAGCCAGATGGGGAGCCCGAGCACCTCACCGACCTCGACGACCTCCATGGTCGCGCGCACCGGGCAGCCCATCGTCGCCTCGGTCACGCCGTAGCGCTCGAGGACCGCCCGCTGGCCCTCCGCCGTCCCACCGCCATGGCTCCCCATCGCGGGGATGATGAAGGGGCGAGCGCCCAGACCCTTCATGTGCTCCACGGCGGCGCGGGCGATCGTATCGATGTTGACCACGCCCCGGCTTCCGACGGTGAGGGCAACCGACTGACCTGGCCGCACCGGGAGCTCGAGCCGGCCGAGCGCCACCCGCACCGAAGCGGTCACGTTCTCGACGGTGGGCCCCCCGAACGCCTGCTTGACACGGATCATTCGCGGGAAGCGTGACGCGCGAGGAATGCCGGTGAGCCTCATCGGGGCTCGAGCTCGATCTCTACGAAGATGACCTCACGGTCGTTCGGATTCCACACGTCATGCTCGGCACCGGCGACCCGGAAGTATGCCTGGCCAGGCACGATGTCGTTCGACACCTCCGCCTGCGCCGTTCGGATGCGGAGCGGCCCCACGGTCATGGGGACGACCACGTAGTCGTAGTCGTGGCGGTGCCAGCCGGTCGCATCATCCCGGCCGAAGCGCCATTCGGTAACCCGGACCTGATCGTTGTCGACCTGGATCGTGGACCGAGCTTTCCCGCTCACTTGGCCGCCTCCGCTTCACGGCGAGAGCCGCGCCCGCGACACGCCCGCCTCCATGTCCCAGTCCCGGCAACCGACGTAGGCGCCCCCGAGCGCGAAGTGGGCCATGTGCTCCCTGAACGTCATGCGCTGGCAGCCGGCGGCGGCATAGTGGAACTGGAGCGCGCGTCGGCGGTCCGGGCTCCGGTTCGGCGGCGTCCCGTGGTGGAGGAGCGCGGAGAAGAAGAGACCGCCGCCAGGCCCGAGCGGCACCACTTCCGCCCGGGCCGCGCGGGACGTCTGGTCGACCAGCTGGCAGTCGCGTACGTGGTAGTGCGGCGCCGGCCCTGCGCGGTGCGAGCCGGGCGCGATCTGCATGCAGCCGTTCTCCACTGTCGCCGGGTCGAGGGCGATCCAGACGCCGAGCACGCCGTCGAGCGGCGTCCAGTCGAAGTAGGCGTTGTCCTGGTGCCAGGGCTTCTCGGCCCCCCGGTGCGGCGGCTTCATGAGGGCCATGTCCTGGATCAGCCGGGCGCCCGGCCCGATGAGCTGGTTCAGGATGGCCGTCACCCGGGGAGCGGCGACCGCGGCGCCCAGAGTCGGGTCGACGCCGGCAAACTTCCAGAGCTTCCGGACGCGGAGCTCCGGGCCGACCGCTCCCGTCTCGTCGCCAGCCCGCTGGTAGTAGGGCTCCTCCTGCGCGCCGACCCCCTCCGGCCGGCGGCGCGCGAGGTCATCGAGCGCCGCCTCGCACCGAAGGACCTCGTCAGAGGTCAGCACGCCCTCCATGGCGAGGTACCCCTGCTCGCGGAACCGCTCGAGGTCAGCCGGCTCGAGGCGCGAGCGGTACCCCGGCAGGACGGTGGCCCGCGCCGACGCGTCGGTGCGGTAGAGCGTCCGCCGGACGTGCTCGGCTTCCTCGGCCGAGGCCACGTAGTCGGTGAGCCCATCGTAGACCTTCACGTCACGGACCCTCCGTCTGTGGGCCGCCCGCGGCCACGTCTGGCCCGAAGCGGGCCCGGACGGCGGCGAACGCCGCGTCCGTCCGATCGAGCGCGAATTGCACGTCAGCGTCCGCATGCGCGGCCGACAGGAACCAGTTGTGCCAGGGGTGGAGCCACACGCCACGCCGGGCGGCCTCGCCCGTGAAGACGTTCGCCCGGTCGAAGGTTCCCGCCGCCACGTCGCCCGCGAACGTCAGGAACGGCAGCTGGACGGGGCCGCTCTGGGTGATCCGGAGCCCGTGGGCGCGGGCCTGCCGCCCGAGCCCCTCGCGCAGGAGCGTGCCCGCGCGAATCATCCGCTCGATCGCTCGCTCTGCCTCGAGAGCCTCGAGGGTCGCGAGCGCGGCCGCCATCGGGACAGCGGCGAACCAGAACGATCCCGTGACGAAGACCTGCTGGGCGGCCTCCCGGAGCGCATCCCGGCCGACGACCGCTGCCAGCGGGTAGCCATTGGCGATGGCCTTGCTGTACGCGGAGAGGTCGGGCCGGACCCCGAGGAGCTCCCAGCTCCCGCCGAGGTGGAGGCGAAACCCCGCGCGGACGTCGTCGAGGACCAGCACGGCGCCGCGGCGGTCGCAGAGCGTCCGCAGACCCCGTGCGAAGGCCGGAGCGCATTCCTCCTGGTCGAACCGGGCGTCGTGGCGGAACGTGGACACCAGGACCGCCGCCAGGTCGCCGCCGACCTCATCGGCGGCCGCCTCGACGCTGGCGAGGTTGTTGTAGACGAACGGGACGAGGTGGACCCGGTCCTCCGTCGTGGTCCCGGCCGGGCGCGGTGTGCACCAGGGCGCCGAGCCGTGGTAGGCGCCCCGCGCGACCAGCACCTTCCGGCGCCCCGTCGCCGCGCGGGCGATCGAGAGGGCGAGCGTGGTGGCGTCCGTGCCGTTCTTCGCGAACATCGCCCAGTCGGCATGCGGCACGAGGTCGACCAGACGCTCCGCCAGCTCCACCATCCGGGGGGACGGGCCGTTCTGGCAATCGGCGAGCCTCTGCTGCCGCTCGACGGCCGCCTCGACGGCCGGGTGCGCGTGGCCAAGAACGATGGGCCCGAAGCTGCACACGAAGTCGACGTACTCCCGTCCGTCCACGTCCCAGATCCGGCACCCGCGTCCGCGCTCGAGGAATTGCGGAAACGGCGCCGGCCAGGTCGCCGCGTTCTGGTGCCCGTACATCCCGCCCGGGATGACCCGGCGCGCTCGGTCCCGGAGCATCGCGTCCCGGCTCGCGGGCCGCTCCGGCTCGGCGCCCGTGACCGCCGCGCCACTCCCCGTCCCCACCACGGGCCCCGCCACCGGGCGTCCCACGTCGGGCCTCATCGCGCGGCCTCCCCTTCCCCGCGGAGCGCCGCCCCCAGGCGGGCGAAGCCCGTCTCGAGGTCCGCGATCAGGTCCTCCACAGCCTCGAGACCAACATGAAGACGCAGGAGGAAGCCCGACTCCCGCCAGGGTCGGGCGGTCCGCTCCGGCCGCACGGGGACGACCAGGCTCTCGAAGCCCCCGAAGCTTGCGCCGATCTTGAAGAGCTGGAGCCCGTCGATCATCGCCGCCACCGCCCTCTCCGAGCCGGTGCGGAGGAGCACGCCGAAGAGGCTCGACGCCCCGCGGAAGTCGCGCTTCCAGATCGCGTGACCGGGGTCATCGGGGAGCGCGGGATGGAGGACCCGGGCGACCTCGGGGCGCCGCGCCAGCCACTCCGCGACGCGGAGGGCCGAGGCCTCGTGATGGCGAAGGCGCACGGCGAGGGTCCGCAGCCCGCGAAGCGCCTCGTAACACACGTCGGGGGCCGGACAGTCCCCGAACGTTGACGCGCCGTCTCGCACGATACGGTACAGCTCCTCGGTCCGCATCGTGACCGCGCCCAGCAGGAGGTCGGAGTGGCCGGCGACGAACTTGGTCAGCGCCTGGATCTCCACGTCCACGCCGTGCTCGAACGCCCGGAAGTGAAGCGGCGTCGCCCAGGTGTTGTCCAGCATCACGAGGGCGCCACGCGCGCGGGCAACCGTGGCAATCGCTGCAACATCCTGGACCTCGAACGTCTGCGAGCCCGGAGACTCGAGGTACACGACCCGTGTGTTCGCGCGGATCAGGCGGGCGATGTCAGCCCCGACCAGGGGATCGTAGAAGGTGACCTCTACGCCGAAGCGCGTGAGGACCTCCTCGCAGAACACACGGGTCGGCCCGTACACCGTGTCCGCGATCAGCAGATGATCGTCCCGCCGGAGGAAGGCGGTGAGCGTCTGCGTCACCGCCGAGAGTCCGGACGAGAGGAGAAGCGTGTGGGCGCCGCCCGAGAGCTCCGCCAGGGCCTCCGCGAGGGCGACGGTGGTCGGGGTCCCGTGGATGCCGTAGGCGAAGCTCGAGTACCGGCGCTCGTGGCGACCCTCGTAGGCGGCCATCGTCGGATAGAGGATCGTCGAGGCCCGGTAGACCGGCGGGCTCACGATACCCTCCTGCCGCTCCGGGTCCCGGCCGGCGTGGACCAGCCGCGTCTCCCTCTCCATGCGCCCTCCTCAAGCGAGCCCTGCCCGGCCGAACCCCGGGCGGAGATCATTCTACCCGGTGCCCCGGTCCTTGGCTGCCGCGCGCCGCCGGCACCGCTCACTCCAGGGTCAGCCCTCCGTCGACCACGATGGTGGCGCCCGTCACGTACGCAGCCGCCTCGCTCGCGAGGAACACCGCTGCCCCCGCGACGTCCTGCGGGCGGCCGATGCGGTCCATGGGGATCAGGCTGAGCTTCGCCCGACGGTTCCCGGGCTCGGCGAGAAACTCACGGTTCAGGTCCGTCTCTATGGTCCCCGGCGCGATCAGGTTGACCGTGATTCCCGCGGGCGCCAGCTCGAGCGCCATAGCCTTTGCGAGCTGCATCACGCCGCCCTTGGTCGCCACGTAGTGGGCGATGCCGCGGTTCACCGAGGCCTGATTCACCGAGCTGACCATGATGATCCGCCCGCCGGCACCCCGCGCGACCATGTGGCGCGCCGCTTCCTGGCCGACGGCGAAGTACCCGCGCAGGTTGACGGCGTGGACCCTATCCCACTCGGCGTCGGTCAGCTCGAGGAACGGCACGCGGGACAGGACGGCGGCACAGCAGACGACGACGTCGAGGGCACCGAGCTCGTCGATTGCGCGCCCCACCAGGGCGCGCGCCGCAGTCGGATCGGCGAGGTCGGCCGACAGCGCGACAGCCCCCCGCCCGGACGTCCGGAGCTGAGCGACCAGCTCGAGGGCGACGGCCCCGTCCCCGAAGTAGTGCACGGCCACATCGGCGCCCTCGGCCCCGAGGGCCTCGGCGATCGCGCGTCCGATGCCCCGCGACCCGGCGCCCGTCACCAGGGCCCGCTTCCCCGCGAGTGGCATCTCACCTCCTCAGCGCGTCGTCGGCCTCGCGGCCCGCGAGCCGCATCGTGTCAGGAGGACCGGAACCCGTCAACGAGCGCGATTCCGCGGCCCCTGGCCCGCCACGATACACTCACCGTTGTGAACGAGTCCTCCGCTCCGCTCCCGCCCGAGGCCCTCGCCTACTATGCGCGCGGCCGCGAGGCGGCGCGCCTCGGTGAAGGCCACGGCGTGATCGAGCTCGCGAGGACGCGCGAGATCCTCGAGCGCTGGCTGCCGAACCCGCCCGCGAGCGTCCTCGACGTGGGCGGCGGTCCCGGCGCGTACGCGGTGTGGCTCGCCCGCCGCGGCTATCGCGTCGTCCTGGTCGACGCGGTCCCGCTCCACGTGACGCAGGCCCGGGACGCCGCGTCGAGCGCGGGCCAGAGGATCGACGCGCGGGTCGGCGACGCCCGCCGCCTCGAGGAGGCCGACGGGTCGGTGGACGCGGTGCTCCTGCTCGGGCCGCTCTACCACCTGACGGAGCGGACCGCACGCGTCCAGGCCCTCCGCGAGGCGCGCCGCGTCCTCCGCCCCGGTGGGCTCGTCTTCGCGGCCGGCGTCTCGCGCTTCGCGTCCCTCCTCTCGGGACTCTTCGACGGATTCCTGGCTGACCCGGCGTTCCGCGAGATCGTCGAGCGGGATCTCGTGGATGGTCAGCACCGCAACCCGACCAGCCAGGATTACTTCACCACCGCCTTCTTCCACCACCCGGACGAGCTCCGGGCAGAAGTGACCGAGGCGGGGTTCGCGGTGGAGGCGCTTCTCGGCGTGGAGGGGCCGGGCTGGGCGCTGCCCGACCTCGCGGTCCGCTGGGCCGATCCCGCGCGGCGCACCGAGATCCTGGCCGTAGCCCGCGCGGTGGAGAGCGAGCCCTCGCTCCTCGGCCTCCAGGCCCACATCCTGGCGGTGGGCCGGGTGGCGCCGGGGCCCGCCTGATGACTTGTCAGCGCGGGGTGTCTCGAATACCGTGCCCGTGGGAGACGGGAATCGTGTCGCGACAGGAGCGCGAGCGATGAAGAGGCGGCGCACCCGGCGCAAGCTCTGCGCCGTCCCGTTCACCCTCGCCGTCCTGACCCTCCTCGCGAGCCCCGCCCCGGCCGAGGTCCGCCTGCCTCCGGGCTTCGCGAAGGAGGTCTACGTCACGGGCCAGGGCTTTGCCACGGGGCGTGGCTCCCGGGGCATCCCGGCGACGTCGACCCTGGTCTTCGACCGGTCGGGGAGCCTCTTTCTCGCCCGGACCGGTACCCGGTACCAGAACACCGAGACCGACGACCTGACCCCGGTGTACCGGGTGCCACCGGGCGGGGGCCGCCTGACGCCCGAGACGGAGTCCCGGTACCTCTATGGGCCGCCGCTGCGGAACGCGCAGACTGCCGCCGTCCGCGCGGGCCTCGAGCTGTTCGTGACGACCTTCGACCGGGACCGGCGCCTCGGCGTCGTCTATCGGGTGGTCAACGGGCGCGCCGAGCTCTTCGCGGGCGGTACACCTCCCCGGGAGACCCCGCCACTCCTGCGTCAACCGGAAGGCATGGCCGTCGACTCGGTCGGCCGGCTCTACGTCGCCGACCGCGAGTCGGGGCTCGTGCTTCGCCTGGACCCCGCCGGGCGCGTGCTCGACCCGCGCTACGTCGTGGTGCAGCGTCCCCGCGTCCTCGCCATGGACGCGACCGACGCGCTCTGGATCGGCGCCGACGGGAACGCCGAGGCGCCTTGGCAGCAAGGCCCGGGGGAGATCTGGCGCGCTCCCCGCGGCGGCACGGCGGCTCTCCTCCTCCGGGGGCCCATGCCGGCCGCGATCGCGGTGAGCCCCGGAGGCCACCTCCTCGTGGCCGACCGCCAGGGCAGTGAGCTGTTCGCCCTCACGCCGGAAGGGCAGCGTGTCCCCTTCCTCACCTACACTCAGGGAGACGCGCCGCGGGGTCTGGCCTTCGCGCCCGACACGCCCGAGACGCGCCGCGCCGGCATCGCGGGGGACCTGTTCGTGGCGACGATCAACCTCGGCGCGTGGCCCGTCAACGAGGTCATCCGAATTTCTGGCCCGCTCGACGAGCTCATCCGCCAGCGCGCCGCCGCGTCGCCTTGACCCGATCGCGACCCCGCTGGCGGAGGGGGTTTCCTTGGAGGCCGAACTCCCCGTCTGCTAGCATCGGTTCGAGCCCGATCGTGGAACAGGCCGGCTGGCCGATGATCAGGCAGGAGAGCCGCGTGAGGCGACGGGGGGAGCTTGCGGCAGCCCTCCTGCTTGCCGTCATGGCGATGCTGGCGGCGGGATGCGCGGGGCCGCCCCGGACGTCGGCGCGCTCGGAGCTGCTGCGCAGCGTCCTGCCGTCGACCGTCCAGCTCCTCGCGGAGCGGCCCGACGGGGGGCGTCGGGCCGCATCCGGGGTCGTCGTCGCGTCGGACCCCGTCCGCGGGTGCACCTGGGTCCTGACGGCCGGGCACTTCGTCGCTCCCCCGGTTCCGGAGACGATCTACATCCGGACGACCGGCGGCCGCGAGCGATTCCGCGCCACGGTGGTGCGTGCGAACGCCGAGTCCGATCTGGCCCTGCTCTTCGTGCCGGGCCTGGTGCTGCCGCCCACCCGGCGGCGGGAGCTCGCGCACCTCGGAGACGACGTGTGGGTCGTCGCCTTCCCGAGGGGGCGTCAGATGACCGTGGCCAGCGGGACCGTGAGCCAGGTCGGCACGGGCAGCGAGACGGACGCCACCGAGGGCCCGGTGCGCCTGATCGACACCTCGGTGAGCTACGGTGCCAGTGGCGCCGGGGTCTTCGACGCCGAGACCGGCGAGCTGATCGGCGTGGTGGAAGGATACCGGACGGCACAGATCGCGGCTCGCGACGCCCCGGACCGCGTCATGGAGATTCCCGTCCCGGGCGAGACGCTCGTCATCTCGGCGGAGACGATCCGGCGCTTCCTGGCCGGCTCGGAGCTCGAAGCCCTCGAGCGCCGGTGACCATCGGGCACGCCGATGACCGGCGTGCCCGATGGCGCTCCCGACTCTACTGCGACACTTCGATCTGCGTGACGACCTTCTTCCCGTCCTTCTCCTCGTACGATGCCTTGACGGTGGCCCCTTCCTTGAGCGCGTCGGCCGAGACGGATTCCGCCAGCCAGAGCTGCGTGCCGTCCTCCAGGACGATGCTGCGGTCAGTGGTGTCGACCTTCTGGATCTTGCCCGAGACTTCCTCCGCCCAGAGCGGCGCAGCCGCGAATGCCAGGAGCAATGCCACGATCGCGAGCTTCCTGAGCATAATGCCCTCCTGCGGTCGCGCGGGGTGCGCGGACCGATCGGTGTCGCGTTCTGTTTCAGACGGGCGGCTGGAGCCGCCGGCGGCCGAGATCAGCCGGAGAAGCTCAGGAGCTGGGGGGGGGCGCGCGAATGAGCGGTGGTGAGGAAGGCTTCCCTGGTAAGCCAGGGCTCCGACACGGTGACGCAGCCCGTCACCATCGCCAGCAGCTCGTGCGGCACGAGGCGAAGGTCGGCCGACTTCGCGTACGCAATGCGGATCGTCTGCAGGACGTCGTCGAGACCCTGGGCGTCGAAGACGCCCGAGGTCCAGGGAAGCGGAGTCGGATTCGCGTGCGAGAGTGACCGCAGGGCGATGAAGATCAGGACGGGGAGCAGGCACGCGAACCTTGTGCGGCTGACCACGTTTCGACTCCATTCGTACAGTGGACCCCCGACCCGGTGAAGTCAAGGTAGGCGCGACCGAGGGCGGTGCGGGACAGGCCGAGCAGCGGGCGCCGCGCCCTCGTCTTTTCAGCGTCGGTGTTCTTCGCCGGCCGGGTCGGTCAGCGAGCCGTGGCCACTCCCGTTGAGCACGCGACGCCGGTGCCCCCGAGCCCGCAATAACCCGCGGGGTTCTTGGCGAGGTACTGCTGGTGATAGTCCTCGGCGTAGTAGAACGGCGGGGCCGGGCGGATCTCCGTCGTGATCGAGCCATAGCCGGCGCGCCCGAGCGCAAGCTGGTAGACGTCGCGTGCCGCTAGCGCGGCTGAGTGCTGGGTTTCACCGTACGTGTAGATCGCCGACCGGTACTGCGTGCCCACGTCGTTCCCCTGCCGCATCCCCTGGGTCGGATCGTGCGCCTCCCAGAAGACCCGGAGCAGGGCATCATAGGACACCGCCTTGGGATCGAACACGACCAGGACCGCCTCGGTGTGGCCGGTGAGCCCTGAGCACACCTCCTCGTAGGTCGGGTTCGGGGTCACGCCGCCCGCGTACCCGGCCGCCGTCGTCCACACGCCGGGGATCTCCCAGAACTTCCGCTCCGCGCCCCAGAAACAGCCGAGCCCGAAGACGGCCTGCTCGAGGCCCTCGGGAAACGGCGGCTTGATCGGCCGCCGCGTCACGAAGTGACGATTGGGCACCGCGATCGGCTCGGTCCGGCCGGGGAGCGCTTCCTCAGCCGTGGGAAATCCAGCCTTCTTCCGGAAGGAGAAGAGCGCCATCGGGACCTCCTCGGGTCCGGGGGTCGTCCCCCGGCACGTCCACTCTACACTCAGACGATTGCATGAGGCTCGTCGGAACGGCCGGCGTCCGGGGACGTCCGGAACTCGCGTACCGCTCTACCGACAGGCGGCTCGGCGCGGTCAGAACGGGGCGCCCGCCAGCGGAAGCGGGCGGTACTCGTGCTCCACCCCCGCCCCGGTCAGGCGAACCACGCGGATTCCCGACGGATCGTCGCCGAGCGGGTAGCCCACTGAGCCCGTCAGTACCTCCACCATTTCCCCGTCCCGGGTCTCGTGGTTCCGGTGCCAGTGGCCACAGAACGTCGCCTGGACCCCGTACCGGCGGAACAGCTCGACCACCGGCATGCGCCGGGCTCGGGGCACGACCCAGTAGCCCGGTGGACGGCCCGGGGGGCTCGGTGCCCAGGGGTAGTCCTCGTCCGGCTCCTCGGGACGCGCCATGAAGAGCGGCTGGTGGGTGAAGGCGATGATGTGGGAGGCGCCGGCGCGGTTCGCGTCCTTCAGCGCGCCTTCGAGCCACGACATCTGCCGATCGAAGTCCTCCGGGACCCGCTCGGGATGCTGCAGGAGGCACGCGTTGAGGACGATGAAGTGCGCGTCACCCTCGTGGAAGGCGTAGAAATCGGGGCCAAAGTCGGCGCGATAGCGGGCCAGGCTCTCGGGGTCGGGCACCTCGTTGTCGGGGCAGGCGTCGTGGTTGCCCGCCACGTAGCGGATCGGCACGCTCGCGGGCAAGGCGGCGGCGATCCGCTTCACTTCGGCCACCTGCCCGGGATCCCCCGCGGTGTTCACCATGTCACCGCATACGATCATGAAGCGGGGTCCCGCCGCTCCCGCGATGGCGATCGCCGCCTCGAAGCGCCGCGTCTCCTCCCGGAAGTGCGACACCTTCGGGGAAGCCCGCACGTTGAGGCCGTGACGGCGGTAGCGGGCGAGCTCCTCGGGCGTGCGACCGGAGAAGTGGGCGAACTGGCCGAACTGCGGATCGGCCATCTGGACGAAGGTGAGCGGGTCAGCCACGGTCGGCTCAGAAGGGACTAGAGCACCCCGCGGAACGTGTCGTCAAGGGGCGCTCGGGTCAGCGCGGCCTGGTCTTCGCGTCTCGGACAGTCCCGAGTGGCGAAGAGGTTGATCGCGTCCGGTCGGCATGCGCTTTGACACTGTGTTCTCCGCTGTGGTATCAGCCCTCGAAGCCATGCGTCCACGGCCCGCAGCGCCTCCGCCTGCCTCGAGAGAACGTCTACCGGGGGCCGCCTGGCCTCTGACCGACAAGGAGCCCTAACCCGTGCGCGTGACGGATCTCTCGGTCCGGCTGTATCGGATTCCTCCGCCCATCCGCATCCAGGACTCGATCCAGCGGGTCGCCCACTGGGAGTGGATCGTCACCACGGTCACCACGGATGCGGGGCTGACCGGCACCGGGTTCGCCTACACGGGCGGCCTCGGCGGCACCGCGATCCGGGAGCTAGTGGACACGTACCTGGCGCCCCTCGTCCGCGGCCAGGACCCGCGGGACGTGGAGCGTATCTGGACGCGCTGCTGGTGGGAGCTCCATTCCCTCGGCTCCGGTGGACTCACCCGCTACGCGCTCGCGACGGTCGACGTCGCCCTGTGGGACATCCTGGCCAAGCACGCCGGGGTTGCGCTCTACCGGCTGCTGGGCGGGGCGCGCGACCGCATCCGCGCCTATGGCAGCGGCATCAACATGCATCTCGACGGGGAGCCGCTCCTCGACCAGATGCGGGGCTTCCTCGACCGGGGCTACCGGGCCGTCAAGATGAAGGTCGGACGGGACAACCCCGAGGAGGACGTCGAGCGGGTGGGCGCCGTCCGGCAGCTGGTGGGCCCCGAGGTCCTTCTCATGCTCGACGCCAACCAGAAGTGGACCGCGGGCGAGGCCATCCGTCGGGCACGGATGCTCACCCGCTTCGCCCCGTTCTGGCTGGAGGAGCCGGTGCTGGCGGACGACCGCGTCGCGCACTGCCGAGTGCGGGAGGGCGCGGGAATCCCCCTGGCGGCCGGCGAGACCATGTACACACGCTACGAGTTCGCCGACTTCATGCGGAGCGGCGCTCTCGACGTGGTCCAGGCCGACATCGTGCGGGTGGGTGGCTTCACCGAATGGCTGAAGATCGCCAAGCTCGCCGAGAGCTTCAACCTACCGGTCGCGCCCCACTTTGTGATGGAGCTGTCGATCCACGGCCTGTGCGCGGTGCCGAATGGACTGATCCTCGAGGACTTGCAGGGCGGGTCGTTCACCGACCTCGGGCTCCTCGCGGAGCCCATCCGGGTCGAGCAGGGCGAGCTGGCACCTCCGCCCCGACCAGGCCACGGCGTCGTCCTCGACGACGCGGCGCTCCGCCGCTACGAGGTCATCGGCAAGCCGACCGACGTGGCACCGACGCGGAGCTGAGCGCCGGCGCCTCAGCCGGTGTGGCGTAGCGCGGCGAGCAGCCGGTCGACGAAGCCGCCGAAGGCGCCGTTGCTCATGACGAGGACGACGTCGCCGGGCCGGACGCCGTCGGCCACCGCGCGGATCAGCTGGTCGACGTCGGCCTCGGCGCGCGCGTCGACGCCGCGGGCCCGGAGGTCGGCAACCACCCGCTCGGCGTCCAGCCGCTGGTCCGCGGGCACCATGTCGTGGGGCTCGGGCACCTTGAGCGCGACGCACGGCGCGCCCGCGAGGGCCTCCACGTACTCGTCCTGGTGCAGTCGCCGGCGGCTCGTGTTCGACCGGGGCTCGAACACCGCCCAGAGCCGCCGCCCCGGGAATCGGGCGCGGATGGCGGCGATCGTCGCGCGGACGGCGGTCGGGTGGTGGGCGAAGTCGTCGACCACCACCACTCCGCCGGCCTCCCCGCGCACCTCCTGGCGGCGGCGCACGCCCGCGAAGGTCGCGAGACCCCGGGCGATCTCCCCGAACTCGAGCCCGAGAGCCCGCGCCGCGGCCACGACGCCGAGCGCATTCTCGACGTTCTGGGCCCCGCCGCCCGGCAGGGTCGCCACCCCCATGGGGTGAGAGCGTTCGAGGACCGCGAAGCGGACGTCCTCCGGGCCGTGCACCAGCTCGCGCGCGGAATAGTCGACGCCCGGCGCGCCAGCGGCCCCGCCGGAGCCCGTCGCGAGCCCGTAGGTGACGACCCGCGCGGCGGAGGCCCGGGCGATCCGGAGCGCGTTCGGATACGCCGCGCTCACCGCGAGGCAGCCGTCCGGGGGCAGCAGGCGGACGAACCGCTCGAACGCCGCCTCGTAGTGAGGAAGATCCTGGAAGATGTCGGCGTGGTCGAACTCGATGCCGGTCAAGATGGCCGTTCGTGGCCGGTAGTGGAGGAACTTCGGCCCCTTGTCGAAGTAGGCCGTGTCGTACTCGTCGCCCTCGACCACGAAGTGCGGACCCCCGCCGAGCCGGTAGCTCGCGTCGTAGTTTTGCGCGACGCCGCCGACGAGAAACGACGGGTCTCGGCCGGCGGCGGCCAGCACGTGCCCGAGGAGCGCCGTGCTCGTGGTCTTGCCGTGCGTCCCGATCACGACCACGGAGTGGCGGTCCCGCAGGAAGAACGCGCCGAGCGCCGCGGGGAAGCTCATCTGCGGCAGTCGCCGCGCGCGCACCTCCGTGGCCTCCGGGTTCACCCGGCGGATCACGTTCCCGATCACGACCAGATCGGGTTTGACGATGTCGAGGTTCGCCGGGTTGTACGGGGTCAGCACCGGGATCGCCCAGGTGCGGAGCATGTCGCTCATCGGCGGGTAGACGTTCTGGTCGCTCCCGGTGACCTCGTAGCCGGCCGTCTTCAGCATGCCGGCGAACGCGCCCATCCCCGTTCCGGCGACGCCGACCAGGTGGATGCGCCGGATGGCGGCCGGATCGACGTCGTCGAGAACGAGACCGTCGTCCGGTGTAGCCACGAGACGAGCGTAACACTCAGTGGATGAGGTCGGCGAGCTCCGGGACGACCCACTGTGGCCGCTCTCCCCGCTGGACGCGGGTGATGTTCGCGTAGGCGTTGCCGAACCGACGGGGCCAGCTCTGCCAGGTCGGACCGGCCACGTGCGGGGTCAGCACGGTGTTAGGGGTCGACAGGAGCGGATGACTGGGCGGCGGCGGCTCCGCCGAGAGGACGTCGAGTCCGGCGGCGCCGATTCGGCCGCCCCTGAGGGCGTCGGCCAGCGCGGCCTCGTCGACCAGCTCGCCGCGTGATGTGTTGACCAGGACCGCCGTCGGCTTCATCCGGGCGAGAGCCCGGGCGTCGAGCAGCTGGCGGGTGGCGATCGACAGGGGCACGTGCACGGTCACCACGTCCGCACGCTCGAGGAGGGCTTCCAGGGACACGAAGCCCACCCCCAGCTCCCGCTCCCGCTCCCGCGCTAGCCGGACCGGGTCGAAGTAGACCAGGGTCGCTCCCCACCCCGCGAGTCGCTGAGCGACCTCCTGGCCGATGCGCCCCATCCCCACGATCCCGATCGTCGAGCTCCACAGCTCGTAGAGCCGCCTCGACCCGGAGCTCCAGCGCCCGGCCCGCACGCCGGCGTCGAGCTCGGTCAGGTGCCGAAGGGTTGCCATCATGAGCATGATCGCGTGCTCGGCGACCGCGATGGCGTTGGCGCCGCCGTTGACGGCGACCGGCACGCAGGCCGCTCGGGCTCCGGCCAGGTTGAACCGGTCGTACCCGACGCTCAGGAGCTGGACGAGCCGGAGACGCCGCGCTCCGGCCAGCGTCTCGTCGTCGAGCAGGCCGATGAACCCCATGAGATAGTCGGCGGCGCGTAGCGCGTCGGACAGCCGATCGGCCGGAATCAGACGCAACTCGAACCCCGGGGGCAGCATCTGGCGTGCGATCGCGACGACGTCCGCCTCGAGGTTGCGGCTGGGCGGCATCACGATGACGGGATCAGCCATGATTCCTCCGGGTTCCGGCGTGTTGCCGAGCCAAGGATCGATACAGTATGGTATCAGCGACCGCGAGGAGACGTCGGCATGCGTCCGTCAACCGCACGTCCTGACCGCGGAGCGCAGCGCGGTACCTGCGAACCGCAGCGAGTCTCACCTACCCCGGTATCAGGCCGGGAAGCTCCCAGGGCCCGGGCGCACGGCCTGACGCGCGCACAACCGAGACCGAGCGACCTTCACCTCGGTGCGGTGTCGACACGTCCTCGTGGTACCGATGCTTCATGGGACGGATTGACACCCGCTGCCGGAGCTGTTCGCGGCGCTCACAGGAGGATGAAGCCAATGTCGGTGCGACGATGAAGCTCAACGTCAAGAGCCTCACGCGGGGTCTGACCTTCCACGGTGAGGTGCTCGGGAAGCGCCAGCACTACTACGTGCTGTCGAGCGCCCGCCACTACTTCGTCATGTCCGTGTCAAACCGCAAGCGGGATGCCGGCAACTTCAATCTCGTCGGGAAGGCCGCCGTCGACCGGCTCGCCCGCCGACTTCGGGGTCAGCAGGGTCTGACGGCGAGGCGCGTCTTCGACCGAACGAGGAACCGACGCCTCTTGTCCTCGCCCCTGGCCGCGCTGAACATCCTCTACGTGCTGGTGGCGACGGACCGCGCGAGCATCGACAGGCGTCACAAGTCGCGGGAGATCTTCTTCAACATGAAACGGCGGTAGCATCGAGCGTCGGGGCACGGAGTCGGCGCGCCACGACTTTCCGTCACGCCCCGGAGCGGTGCTCCTACCCCGCGACATCTCCCCGCGGCGCGGCCTTCCGCACGAGTTCCTCCAGCGCCTCGTACGGCTGCGCGCCGACGACACCGTAGCGACCGACGACGAACGTCGGCACGCCCGTGATCCCGTACTGGCGCGAGAGCGCCCAGTCCGCATCAACGGCGTTCTTGAATGTCCGCCGCTCCAGCACCTCGCGGGCGGCGTCGGCCGACAGGCCCACGCCCTCCGCGACGTCCAGGAGGACGGCGGGCTGGGAGATGTCGCGGGCCTCCACGAAATAGGCGCGGAACAACGCGTCATGGATCGCCTCGCCGCCCGGCTGCGTGTCGGCCCACTTGCCCAGCTCCTGGGCCAGACGACTGTTGTACGTCATGGTGCGCTCGCCGTAGGGCAAGCCTTCGGCCGCCATGCGAGCCTTCATCTGCGTGTACATGGCCCGCAGGTCGACGTTCCGCCCGGCGAATAGATCGGCTAGCGCGCGCCCCTCTGCGGGAGTGTCCGGGTGCAGGGGAAAGTGTACCCACTCGACCTTCACGTCGTGCTCTCTCCGGAGCCGCTCAATACGCACGGTACTGAGATAGCACCACGGTCAGACGTAGTCGGAGAAGATCCGCATCGTCACTGGCTGGATCACGGTGCCTCCTGTCGTCGATGACCTGGTGATCGCCGGCCGTCGCGCGACCGGCGGGAGCAGCATTCGAGGTGTCCCCGCCGTCCGCCACCATTCTAGCCGCTTCATCCCGAGTTTTCCGGTGCACCGGCCCTAGGCGTCACGGTGAGGCGGCGACGGAGGCCTCGACCGCCACGTCGTGGAAGCGCGGGCGGAACTCGCGGATCCGCAGCTCCGCGCGCCCGCGCGGGCCGGCCGTCCGGTTCGTGCAGAGCGCGATCACCAGCTCGCGCCCGAGGTCGATCCAGAGGCTCGTCCCGGTGAACCCGGTGTGACCCACCGCGCCGGGTGGGGCTGTCCCCACGAGCCGGCCGGCCGAGCTGCTGCCCTCCGGGTCGCCCGGGAGACGCGTGTCGAACCCGAGGGCGCGCGTGCTCCCCGGTGTCACCGTGTCTCGCCGGAGCGCCGCCGTCCAGTACTCGGTTGGCGCCAATCGCCCCGCGCCCGTCCAGTCGTCCAGCACAGTCTGGCCGAAGGCGGCGACGTCGGCCGCCGTTCCGAACAGGCCGGCGTGGCCCGCGACTCCGTCCATCACCCAGGCGTTGTCGTCGTCGACCTCGCCCGCGGACGAGGGTCGGGGCCCGATGGTCTCCCAGAGCCCTTCCTGGCCCGGAGCCGGCTCGCGGGGCCGCGTCCGTCCGGTCGGCGCGATCAGGACGCCTCCCGGAGGAGGCCCCGGCGTTTCGACCGGCGGCCCCGGCCCCATGCGACTCGATAGACGATGGAACCGCGCGCCCACCCGGAGTGGCCCTGCGACGCGGTCGAGGAAGAGGGCGTCCAGGGAACGACTCGCCGCCTGCGCCAGAACCTCGCCGAGCACGAGAAAGCCGATGTCGCTGTAGCCCGCGCGCGCTCCCCAGAGCGCATCCGGGACCACCGCCAGGGCGCTCGTCACGACGTGCACCCGGGCCGCCGCCCGTATCTCCGGCGGGCAGCCGGGCTCGAGGAGTGCCGGCGTCTCGCGCAAGACCGGGGCGAACAGCGGGAGGAACGCCGGGAGTCCCGCGCGATGGGTCAGGAGGTCCGCCACCGTGATCCCGGCGCGGCCGGCGGCCGATTCCGGCAGGATCTGCGCCACCGGCGTCTCGGGGCGGAGTGCACCGTCACGCCAGAGCGCGAGCCACGCGGCTGTCGTGGCGAGGATCTTGGTCAAGGACGCGAGGTCGAAGACGGTGCGGGACGTCGCCCCACCGGCGGCCCCCTCGAAGACCCGGCGGCCCCCGTGGAGCACGACGGCCGCCGCGCACGGGAAGACGCCGGCCGCCACCCCCTCGTCGAGAAGCGCCTGCAGGCGGGCGGCGCCCGTCACCCGACGCGCTTCTGCTTCCGGGCGAGGTAGTCCACGAGGACATACTGGCCCAGCCGGTCCGGCTGGACGAAGAAGGCGCGCCCCCGGTTGATTCGCGACATCTCCGTGACGAAGCGAACCAGCCCGGGGCTGTCCTCGAGCATGAAGGTGTTGATCGTGACACCCTCGCGCGCGCAGCGCAGCACCTCGGCCTGCGTGAGCTGCCAGGTCCGCCGGGTCGTGGGGTAGTCGAAGTACGCCTCGCTGCCCTCGAGGTGGGCGGTCGGCTCGCCGTCCGTGATCATGACCACCTGTCGGTTGCCGCCGCGGTGGCGCCCGAGCAGCCGCCGCGCCAGCAGCAGCGCGTGCTGCATGTTCGTGCCGTAGTGGCGATCGGTGAGGACGACGGCCGGCACCTCGTCGGGATCGAGCTCCCGCGCGTAGAGCGAGAACCCGATCACGTACAGCGCGTCCTGCGGGTACTGGGCCCGGATGAGGGCATGAAGCGCGAGCGCGACCTTCTTCGCCGCGGTCCAGCACCCCCGGTAGATCATCGAGCGGCTCATGTCGAGGAGGAGCGCAGTGGCGCATCGAGTGGACGCCTCGGTTCGGTGAACCGCGAAGTCCGCGGGCTCGAGGCGCAGCGGGAGACCGGGGCCTTGTCGCCGGAGCGCGCTTCCGAGCGTCTCGCGGAGATCGAGCAGGAACTGATCGCCGAACTCGTACGCCTTGCTCTCGTCCGTCGGATCGCCGCCAGAGCCGCGAACGTCGACGGGGTGGGGACCCGGCCGGTCCCGCTTGAGCTGGCCGAGCACTTCCGCGAGGGCACGCTGGGCGATCTTGCGGATCGCCTGCGGCGTGAGTACCCACTGGCGCCCTCGCTGCTCGAGGTAGCCCGCGGCCTCGAGGGTCTCCGCGAGGCGGCGCAGCGCCTCCGCCTCCCCGGCCGCCTGCTCGCCCAGCGCCTCCCGCACCGCCCCCGGATCGACCCGGTCGACGCGCCCGGTCCGCTCCGCGTCCTGGAGGTCCTGCTCCAGCCGGTCGAGCCCGTGCAGCTGGCCCATCAGCCGGAGTGCCTCCTGGAGGGAGAGAGGCGTGTCCCCCTGCGTGCGGTACCGTCGCGCTTGCTGTGCCAGCCCCAGGCGGTCGAGGTGCTCACCCAGCTCGGCGAGAGCCTCCCGCATTGCCGGGTCGTCGAAGATCGCCTGCTGGAGGGCCTCCAGCTCGCGGCGCTGCTCCGGCGTGAGGCTCTCCAGCAGCGACTGGAACTGCGCGGACTGGCGCGCCAGCTGGTCGAGCAGCTGATCGAGGCTCTCGGCGCCCGGGAACATCTGGCCCCAGCGCTCCATGAAGCCCCGGATGTCGGGCCGGCCGCCGGCGGCTTGCTGGCGCAGGAGGCGATTGAGGTCGCCCAGCATCTCCCGGAGGCCGTCCGTGCCCTGGGAGCCAAGGCCCTCCAGCCCCTGCTTCAGCTGGCCGAACAGGCTTTGCGTCATCTCCTGGCGCAGCCGCAGCATCAGCTCCTGGAACTTCCGCCAGGCCTCGGGATCGACGAACTGGTAGTCCTGGAGCCCGCGAACGGCGCCGCCCAGGTCCTCCGGCAGCGCGTCCAGCGCCGCGCGCCGCTCGGCCGCGATGCGCTCGAGCTCCTGGCGGTGCGTCTCCGCGGCCGGCTCTCCACCCTCGGCCGCCTGCCGTGCGGCCTCGACGCGCCGGTCGATCCCTTGCCGCTCGGTGTCGAGCACGTCCTGGAGCTGCCGCCGAAGGTCACCGAGGACGTCGCTGAGGTCGTGCTGGTCCAGCAGCGCCTGGCGCTGACGGCGAAGCCGCTCGACGAGCTCGCGCAGGCCCGCCACCTGCTCCCCGTCGCGCGTGCGGAAGCCATGCCGGAGCAGCCGCTCGAGGGCGCGCCTGAAGTCCCCGTCGGCGACGAGGTCGTCCGCCATCGCCGCGAGCAGATCGTCCGCGTCGAAGTCCGGCAGCGACTGGGAGCCGTCCCAGCGGGAGTAACGGCTCCTCACGCTTTGTACCGCGGTCCGCCCGCGCCGCGGTCCTTGTTGAGCTTCCGGTTCAGGTGAAGGCCCTCCAGCACGAACTCGACGGCAGCGGCCACGCGGGCCGGGTGGCCAGCCGCGCCGAGCCGCGTCATCGCGGCCCCGAAGCCCGCTGCCTGGCCGGCCTGGCGCTCGTAGTCGGCGGCCGGCATCGCCTCGCCCACTTCCCACGTGAGCCCGCGGCTGAACGCCTCCAGCAGCTCCGCGAACGCGGCGGCCTGGAAGTGCCGGTTGAAGACCGTGAGTACGGCCTTCTGGGTGAGGCGCTCGATCACCTTCCCCTCGTCCCCGTCGCCCGCCGCCTCGAGCTCGATCTTCCCGGCCGTCGACGGGAACGTGGCGCCCAGATCCGAGACGCGTGGTACAGCGAGCGGCTCGCGGAGCCGCAGGGCGCGGCGAAGCGCGTTGGACACGAGATTCTCGTAGTTGCAGATCGACACGCGGACGCTGACTCCGCTTCGCTGGCTGATCTCGGGGCTCCGTCGGGCGAGGTGCGTCAGCTCGGCGACGATCTCCTGCATGTACGCCGGTACCTCGACCGGGTAGCCGTCGGACGCGAAGTGCGTGGCCTCCTGCTCGACGATGCCGATCTCGTGGGCAAGCGTCCGCGGGTAGTGGGTGCGGACCTGCGAGCCGAAGCGGTCCTTGAGCGGCGTGATGATGCGGCCGCGGTTCGTGTAGTCCTCCGGATTCGCGGAGGCGACGACCAGAAGGTCGAGCGGCAGACGCACGAGGTAGCCGCGGATCTGGACGTCTCGCTCCTCCATGATGTTGAGAAGTCCCACCTGGATGCGCTCGGCGAGGTCGGGCAGCTCGTTGAGGACGAAGATGCCGCGATGCGTCCGGGGGAGCAACCCGTAGTGGATCGTCAGCTCGTCGGCGAGGTACCGGCCCTCGGCGACCTTGATCGGATCCACCTCGCCGATCAGGTCGGCGATCGTGATGTCGGGCGTGGCGAGCTTCTCCCCGTACCGGCGCTCCCGGGCCACCCACTCGATGGGGGCGCGGTCGCCGAGCTCCGCGACGAGCGCGCGTCCGGCCTTGCTGATCGGCTGGAGCGGGTCGTCGTTGACCTCGCTACCGGCAAGCGCCGGCACGGCCTCGTCGAGGAGCGCCGCGAGCGAGCGGGCCAGGCGGCTCTTGGCCTGGCCGCGCTCGCCGAGCAGGATGAGGTCCTGGCCGGAGAGGAGCGCGTTCTCGATTTGGGGGAGGACGGTCTCGTCGAAGCCGACGATCCCGGGGAAGATCCGTTCGCCGCGCTCGAGCTTCCGGATGAGGTTTTGCCGGATCTCGATCTTGACCGAGCGCGGCGCG
>Ga0114129_10002166_pt1 | contig 27062 bp, 25 predicted proteins | sample RhiMetdeltSRZDD1_FD_80071 | JGI IMG/M metagenome (GOLD analysis project Ga0114129, IMG submission 80071) | Populus rhizosphere microbial communities from Tennessee, USA - Rhizosphere MetaG P. deltoides SRZDD1 (version 2) (version 2) | ecosystem: Host-associated > Plants > Roots > Rhizosphere >...
GAGGCGTTCCTGGGGTCGCGCGTCATGGACCAGCTCTTCTTCCTCACCGACGCCAACGGCCCCCGCCTGACCAACTCCCCCGGCTTCCGGGCCGCCGCCGACTGGTCGGTGCGCCGGCTGAAGGAATGGGGCGTGGCCAACGCCCGCCTGGAGAAATGGGGCACGTTCGGGCGCGGCTGGTCCCTCACCCGCTTCTCGGCCCACCTGAAGGAGCCGGTGTACGCGCCGCTGCCCGGCATCCCCAAGGCGTGGTCGGCGGCGACGCCGGGCGTGATCACGGCCGAGGTCGTCTCGGCTCCGGTGTTCACCGCCCAGGAGGACTCCGACCGGTTCGACCTGGTCAAGGTGACCGAGCGCATCGCGCGCTACTCCTCCGAGCAGAAGGGAAAGATCAAGGGCCGCATCGTCCTCGTCGAGCCCCTCCGGGAGCTGAAGCCACCCACGGAGGCGCCGAGCGAGCGCTACGACGACAAGAAGCTCGCCGAGATCGCGGCCGCTCCCGAGCCCTTCGCCGCGCCTCCGCTCGAGCGGCCGCTCCTGCGCCTGGACCCCGATCCCAAGAAGAGGCGGGAGATCTTCGAGGCGTATCCCGACGTCGAGGCGATCCTCGTCCCGATCGGCGGCGGCAGCGGCGCGTGCGGCTGCGCGATCGTCCGATCCGGTCTGGGCAGCCGCGCGCAGGTGATCGGCGTGCAGGCGGCGCGCGCCGACGCCTTCGCACGCTCGTGGCGCGACCGCGTGCGCGTCGTCGGCGAGAAGGCGGACACGTTCGCCGAGGGGATGGCGACGCGCGTCACCTTCGATCTGACCTTCGGCATCCTTCAGCGCGAGCTCGACGACATCGTCACGCTGACGGAAGAGGAGCTCGCAGGCGGCGTGCGCCTCGCGCTCGCGGCGACCCACAATCTTGCCGAAGGCGCCGGCGCCGCGCCGCTGGCGGCGGCCGTCAAGCTGCGCGATCGGCTCGCGGGGAAGAGGGTCGTCTGCGTGATGAGCGGCGGCAACATCGATCGCGCGACGCTCACCAGGGTTCTCGAGGCTCGCTAGGTTCGCTAGGTTCACGATGTTCTCGGCGAATGTGAGGTTCGCGATGCGTTCATCGATCGTCATCCTGGTTGTACTCCTCGTCGTTCCCGCGGCTGCGCACGCGCAGAAGCCGCGCGAGCGCGATCTGCGGCTGCCGATCGGCGGGACGCCCGGGCCGCTCGACGCGATCACCGACGTCGCCGGCGTCGAGGTCGGCCAGACGACGCTGATTTCAGGAGCGGGGGCGCTGAGGGTGGGCAAGGGTCCCGTGCGGACCGGCGTCACCGTGATCCATCCGCGCGGAAAGGCGAATCCGGATCCGGTCTTCGCAGCGTGGTTCACGCTCAACGGCAACGGCGAGATGACCGGCACGACGTGGGTGCAGGAGAGCGGACTGCTCGAAGGCCCGGTCGCGATCACGAACACGCACAGCGTCGGCGTCGTGCGCGACGCGATCATCCAGTGGGAAGTGTCGCAGAAGAACGCGCTGCAGCCGTGGTGGCTGCCCGTTGTCGCGGAGACGTACGACGGCGGGCTGAACGACATCAACGGCTTTCACGTGAAGTCCGAGCACGTCCTCGCGGCGTTGAATCAGGCGTCGCGCGGCGTGCCTGCCGAAGGCGGCGTCGGCGGCGGCACAGGCATGGTGTGCCACGGGTTCAAGGGCGGCATCGGTACCGCGTCGCGGAAGCTCACCGCGGAGCAGGGCGGCTACACCGTCGGCGTGCTCGTCCAGTGCAACTACGGATCGCGCCGCGACCTGCGGATCGCCGGAGTACCCGTCGGCGAGGAGATTTCGGATCTGACGGCCTGCATCGCGAACAACGATCCGCTGCCGGCCGGATCGTCACGGCGCCGATGCAGCGACAGCGGCCGCGGAGGCGTTGACGACGCGCTGGAACAAGGCTCGATCATCGTCGTCGTCGCGACCGACGCGCCGCTCCTGCCGCATCAGCTCAAGCGCATCGCCACGCGCGTGTCGCTCGGCATCGGCCGCCAGGGCGGATTCGGCGGGAACAGCTCCGGCGACATCTTCATCGCGTTCTCCACCGCGAACGCCCGCGCGTGGTTCAACGACAAGCCGGTGCGCGACGTGCAGATGCTGCCGAACGATCGACTCACGCCGCTCTTCCAGGCCACGGCGCAGGCGACGGAAGCCGCCATCACGAACGCGCTGCTCGCGGCCGAGACGTTGACCGGCGCGAACGATCTGCGCGTCTACGCGATGCCCGTGGACCGGATGCTGGCGGCGATGCGGAAGTACGGCCGGCTGCCCTAGCAGCCCGTGGTGAAACGTCGACGATGAGTCGCGGCGCGCCAATGCAAACTCATGCGCCCACGGCTCCATCGCGTTGTTGCGCGGCGTCGACCCGCTACACCTACATCGTTTCCACACGACGACCCGGTCGACAGAACGCGGGCCTTGGCGAGTGTACGTGATGGACCCGGGAGATTGATTCTCAGCGTCTCATTCGGACATCTTCAGCACCACCAGGATTGCGATGGCTATGCAAACCACAACCAGACCGCACATGAATCCGAACCATCCCGCTATGCCGCCATACCATCCGCCCCCGCTCTCGTATTGCTCGAACGTGCCGGCAATCACGAGTACAGCGCCGACGACGAGCAGAAGAACCGCTCCAGCTTTCGCGGGGCCGCGGCATCCTGACGGAGGTTCGTCTCGAGCGGTCAGCGTGACGCTATTCATCTGCGAGTTGCTGGTGTTGCCGGAACGTCACGTGATTGTACCGGACGGTTTGGCGGCCGCACAACAGCGCACGCGGCGCCCGCACAAGACCACACACCACTACGCGCGGTGGCGGGATCGTTCGGTGCAGCGACCGCATATGCCATCTGGCGGGTCGAGTTGTTCGACACCCTCAGATGCGGCATCCCGGCCCCGGACTTCTGCTGGCGTCCGGTTGCTACGTTGCCGCGTTTACCGCGGCTGGCTGGTTCGTGGCCACTCTCCTCACACCGCGTCGTCGGATCAGAAATACACCTTCACCGCGATCTGAATGAACCTCGGCGTATACGGCGAGCGCGCGCCGAGGAAGCCCCAGCGATCCGGCGTGTACGCCTGACGCAGCCGATACAACTTCAGCCCGTTCGGCGTCGTGATGTTGAAGGCGTTCGCATCCGTCGAGTGGAAGCCTTTCGGCACCGGCACGTGGAAGAAGTCGGGGACGAGCGTCACCGTGCCGGGAATCCGCCCGTTGATCCGGCGTCGGCTAAGCGCGCACGCTAGTCTAGTCTCCTGACTAGCGCAACCTGAAATTCACGGTCACGGTCAGGATGACCGGTACGAGCCGGCCGTTCAGCCGTGTCGGCGTGAACTTCCACTGCTTCACGGCGTCGAGCGCGGCCTGATCGAGCATCGGCACGCCGCGCAGCACGCGCGCGCCCACCACGTTGCCCGCGACGTCGATCGTCGCGTCGATGACGACCGTCCCTTCGACGTGCACGCGCAGCGCCAGCGCCGGATAGATCGGCTGCCTGTCGACGATCTTGACCGGCATGTTGAAGCCTTCGAACACGCGGACCGGCTGGGGTGTCGGCGCGGGCGTCGGCATCGCCGCGATCGTGTTGCCCAGTCCGCCGTCGACGCCCATGGTCGGCGAGTCGCCGGCGCCGCGGGGTACGCCGCCACCGGATCGCTCGGGCGGGATTCCCGTCGGCGCCTCAACGGACGGACGCAGATCGATCGGCTCAGTGTCAGTGATATCGGTCGCGCGAGCGGGCGATGGCGGACCCGGGCGAGCCGCGCGCGGGGCCGGCGGCGGAACGACGATGGTGATACGCGCGGGCTCGAAGTAGTCGATGACGCGAGCGACTGCCGGCAGCGGATCGCCGTCGGCGACGAGCGGCGCGATCAGCACGCTGGCGAGGACGATGACGTGTGCGAGCGCAGTGAAGAAGGCGACGGAGGGCTTGCGCCAGTGCGGAGAAGTCGATCGAACGCCGACGTCGCCAAACAGATCGTGCGGCATGGCGCCCTCCCGTCGAATCAGTTGGACACCACGCCGCGCGGAAAGGTTCCGCGTCAGTCCCTGACGATCGTCGTGCCGCCGCCTCCGCCGACGGCCATGACAATCAGGATGACGAGCACGACGAGCGCGAGCACGCCGATCGCGATCCACACCGGGCTGCGCCACCAGTAGCCGCCGCCGCGATTATTCACGTTGATGTCGACGTTCACGTCCTTCGGCGGTTGGGGTTGACCCTGCTCGAGACTCGCCGCCGTCGCCGCCGTCAGTGCGGCGCCGCTGGATCCTGACGAAGCCGACGCAGACGCCGGTACGAGCGCAACGACCGACGCCAGCGCGAGCGCGCACAACACGCCTCGCATGAGGTTCCTCCCTGGGCTGCCTTCACACAGCCCGCCCACATGTGTGCAAGAGGCGCACCCTCGCGATCGCAAATACCTCATCCATCATGCGGCTCGTCAGTTTGCCGGTATTCGTATTCTGCCGGCTTGGGTGGTAGCAGCCAATCAGCAGCTGTCCGTTCGGCAGCAGCGCCTGCGACGCGTGCGCGAACGCCGGCTTCGGCCGCACGGCGAGGCCGCGCTGCTTCAACAGCCGCAAGTACGCGTCATGCCCGATGCGCCCCAGCGCGACGACGACGCGCACGCGAGGCAGCGCGGCGACCTCGGCGTCGAGGTGCGGCAGGCAGTTGGCGAGTTCTTCCGGCGTCGGCTTGTTCGCGGGCGGCGCGCAGCGCACGGCCGCGGCGATGAACGCGCTCGTCAGCCGCAGGCCGTCATCCGGATCGCGTGACGTCGGCATGTTGGCGAAGCCGGCGCGATGGAGCGCCGCCATGAGGAAATCGCCCGACCCGCCGGCGCCGTCGCCGGTGAAGACGCGGCCCGTGCGGTTGGCGCCGTGCGCGGCCGGCGCGAGACCGACGACGAGCAGCTGCGCGCGCGGATCGCCGAAGCCGGGGACGGGCCGCGCCCAGTACACCTCGTCGCGAAACGCGCGGCGCTTCTCGCGGCCGACGCGTGCGCAGTAGGCGCGCAGCCGCGGGCAGCGCTCACACGAGACGATGGCGTCGTGGACGAGCGTCAGTCGCAGGGAACGTCGCGTGGCCGGCACTGGGTATACAATGGAAATTTGGTCTACAGGCGCTCGGCCGCAGAGCCGACACCTTGACCGAGCCCGGTGTCGCGAAAGGACCTCGACCTCGTGAGAAGCACAGCCCCGAAAGACGCCGCGGAGCTCGACGCCGTCGAGCGGCGCGAATGGCTCGACTCGCTCGATTATGTGCTCCAGAGCGGCGGTCCCGTCAAAGTGGCGCGGCTGCTGCAGGCTCTGACGATTCACGCGCGCCAGAACGGCGTCAAGCTGCCGTTCACCGCCAAAACGCCCTACATCAATACCATTCCCGCCGACGAGCAGGTGCTGATGCCGGGCAGTCCCGACGTCGAGCGGCGCATCAAGAGCCTCGTCCGCTGGAACGCCGCCGCGATGGTCGTGCGCGCCAACAAAGCCGAGGAGGGCATCGGCGGGCACATCTCGACGTTCGCGTCGGCCGCGACGCTCTACGAGGTTGGCTTCAACCATTTCTTTCACGGCCACGACGATGCCAAGGGCGACGGCGACGTGATCTACTTCCAGGGCCACGCCGCGCCCGGGATCTACGCGCGCGCGTACCTCGAAGGCCGCATCGACGAGACGCACCTCGAGAACTTCCGCCGCGAGACGCGTCCCGGCGGCGGCCTCTCGTCGTACCCGCATCCGTGGCTGATGCCGGATTTCTGGGAGTACCCGACCGTCTCGATGGGCCTCGGGCCGATCATGGCGATCTACCAGGCGCGCTTCATGCGCTACCTGGAGGATCGCGGCCTCAAGCCGCATTCCGACGCGAAGGTGTGGGCGTTTCTCGGCGACGGCGAGTGCGACGAGCCCGAAGCGCTCGGCGCGATCACGCTGCCGGCGCGCGAGAAGCTCGACAACCTGATCTTCGTCGTCAACTGCAACCTGCAGCGGCTCGACGGCCCGGTGCGCGGCAACGGCCAGATCATCCAGGAGCTCGAAGCCGCGTTCCGCGGCGCCGGCTGGAACGTGATCAAGGTGCTGTGGGGCCGCGAGTGGGATCCGGTGCTCGCCAAGGATCGCGAGGGCCTGCTCGTCAAGCGCATGGGCGAGGTCGTCGACGGCCAGTATCAGAAGTACGCGGTCGAATCGGGCGCGTACGTGCGCGAGCATTTCTGGGGCGCCGATCCGCGGCTGCTCGACATGGTCAAGCACCTGTCGGACGACCAGCTGAAGAAGATGTCGCTCGGCGGCCACGATCCGATCAAGGTCTACAACGCGTACAAGGCGGCGGTCGAGCACAAGGGCGCGCCGACGGTCATCCTCGCGCGCACGATCAAGGGCTACGGCCTCGGCGAAGCGGGTGAAGGCAAGAACATCACGCACCAGCAGAAAAAAATGAACGAAGAAGAGCTGCGGGCCTTCCGCACGCGCTTCGGCATTCCGGTGTCCGACGCCGACATCGCCAAGACGCCGTTCTACCGCCCGCCCGAGGACAGCCTCGAGATCCGCTACATGCGCGAGCGCCGCCAGGCGCTCGGGGGCTACGTCCCGAGCCGCAGGGTGCGCAGCGAGCCGCTCGCGGCGGTTCCCTCGGAGCTCTTCGAGGAATTCTACAAAGGCACCGAGGGCCGCAAGGCGTCGACGACGATGGTGTTCGTGCGGATGCTGTCGAAGATGCTGCGCGACCAGGAACTCGGACGGCTGGTCGTGCCGATCGTGCCCGACGAGGCGCGGACCTTCGGCATGGAGGCGCTGTTCCGCCAGGTCGGCATCTACTCGCATGCCGGGCAGGTGTACGAGCCGGTCGACATGGACACGCTCCTGTATTACAAGGAGGCGTCCGACGGCCAGATTCTGGAAGAGGGCATCACCGAGGCCGGATCGATGTCGTCGTTCATCGCCGCCGGCACCGCCTACGCGACGCACGGCGTCAACACGATCCCGTTCTTCATCTACTACTCGATGTTCGGATTCCAGCGGATTGGCGATCTGATCTGGGCGGCCGCCGATTCGCGCACACGCGGCTTCCTCCTCGGCGGCACGTCCGGGCGCACGACGCTCGCCGGCGAGGGGCTGCAGCACCAGGACGGCAACAGTCACCTCCTGGCGTACCCGGTGCCGAATCTCGTCGGCTACGATCCGGCGTTCGCCTACGAGATCGCGGTCATCATCCAGGACGGCATCCGCCGCATGTATGTCGATCGCGAGAGCATCTTCTACTACCTGACGGTGATGAACGAGCAGTACGAGATGCCGGCGATGCCCGAAGGATCGCGTGACGGCATTCTCAAAGGCCTCTATCGGTTCCGCGCGACGGCGAAGCCGAACGCGCCCGCGCGCGCGCAGCTGTTCGGAAGCGGCGCGATTCTGCACGAGGTGATCAAGGCGCAGGAAGTCCTCGAGTCGATGTACGGCGTCGGCGCCGACGTGTGGAGCGTCACGAGCTATGGCGAGCTCTATCGCGACGGCCACGCCGCGGAGCGGTGGAACGTCCTGCATCCGGCCGAGCCGCCGCGCGTGCCCTACGTCACGCAGTGCCTGAAGGACGTCCCCGGCGTGCTCGTGGCTGCGTCCGACTACGTGAAGGCGCTGCCCGACTCGATCGACCGCTGGCTGCCGCGTCCGCTCGTCGCGCTCGGCACCGACGGCTTCGGCCGCAGCGAGAGCCGCGCCGGCCTGCGCGAGTTCTTCGAGGTCGACCATCGCTGGGTGGTCGCGGCGACGCTCGCCGCCCTGGCGCGGGACGGCCGGATCGACAGGTCGGTCGTCGATCAGGCCATGAAGACGTTCAACATCGACCCTGAGAAGCCGAACCCGGCGACTTCGTGAAACCGTGACAGACTTCACGCTCCCCGAGCTCGGCGAGAACATCACGGCCGGCGACGTCCTGCGCGTCCTCGTCAACCCCGGCGACATCCTCGCCAAGGATCAGCCGGTCCTCGAGCTCGAAACCGACAAGGCGACGATCGAAGTGCCTTCGTCGGTCGCCGGCCAGGTCAAAGAGGTCAAGGTCAAGACCGGCGACAAGGTGAAAGTCGGCCAGCCGATCCTGACCGTTGAGGAGGGTGCGTCTTCAGCAGCGTCGAGCCAGGCTGCGGCCAAGCCCCAGCCTGTCACGGCGAAGCAGGGTGCTGCGAAGGCTGAGCCTGCGAAGGCGGAAGCCCGAAAGCCGGAGCCTGAAAGAACGCAGCAGGTTGCGAAGACAGGACAAGCTGTCGGCGCGAACACCGCGGCCAAAGTGCCGGACGAGGAAGCCGGCCTCGAGCAGCACGTCGAGGGCGGCAAGCGCGAGACGTCGGACAAGCCCGGCACCAAGCGCCCGGTCGGCGATAACGTCGTCGACATCAACCGCCCGCGCGCGGCATCCGAGACCGCCGCATCCGCGGCCGAGACGCCACCGGCGCCCGCGGCGCCATCGGTGCGGCGCATGGCGCGCGAGCTCGGTGTCGACATCGACACCGTCTCGGGCACCGGCCCGAGCGGCCGTATCTCGAACGAGGACGTGAAGGCGCACGCGAAGGAGCTGGTGAGCAGCGTCGGCCACTCCGGGCGCGTGGAGCCGATCGCGTCCGAGCCGCTCCCGGATTTCAACCGCTGGGGCGACGTCGACCGTCAGCCGATGCGCGCGATCCGGCGGAAGACGGCGGAGCATCTGAGCGCCGCGTGGGCGACGATTCCGCACGTCACGCAGCACGACCTCGCCGACATCACGGGCCTCGAGGAGCTGCGGAAGAAATACGCGAAGCAGGCGGAAGCGGCCGGCGGCAACCTGACGATCACCGCGATCGCGCTCAAGATCGTCGCGGCGGCGCTGAAGGTCTTCCCGCAGTTCAATGCGTCGATCGATCTGGCGAACGAGACGATCACCTACAAGAAATACGTCCACATCGGCGTGGCGGTCGATACCGATCGCGGGCTGCTGGTGCCGGTGATCCGCGACGCCGACCGGAAGAACATCATCCAGCTCGCCGTGGAGCTCGCGCAGGCGTCCGAGAAGGCGCGCAGCCGCAAGCTGACGCTCGAGGAGATGCAGGGCGGCTGCTTCAGCATCTCGAACCTCGGCGGCATCGGCGGCACCTTCTTCACGCCGATCGTCAACGCGCCGGAAGTCGCCATCCTCGGCATCTCGCGCGCGCGGATGGAGCCGGTCTATCACGACGGCGCGTTCATCCCGCGGCTGATGCTGCCGCTGTCGCTCTCCTACGACCACCGCGCGATCGACGGCGCCGACGGCATCCGCTTCGTCCGCTGGGTGGCCGAGGCGCTCGAGCAGCCGTTCCTGCTCGCCCTCCAGGGATGAACACCCAGCTCGCCGTCATTGGAGCGGGCCCGGGCGGCTACGCGGCGGCGTTCCTTGCCGCGGATCTCGGCCTGACCGTCGCGCTGATCGATCCCGAGGTCAACCCCGGCGGCATCTGTGTCTACCGCGGGTGCATTCCGTCGAAGGCGCTGCTGCACGTCGCCAAGGTGATGGACGAGGCGCGTCACGCGAAAGCGTGGGGCATCCAGTTCGGCGAGCCGAAGATCGATCTCTCCGGGCTGCGCGCGTTCAAGGACAACGTCGTCAAGCGGCTGACCGGCGGGACGGGCGCGCTCGTCAAGCATCGCAAGGTGCAGTACCTGCAGGGCTACGCCGAGCTCGTCGACGCGCATTCGCTGCGCGTCGAGCTCGTGACCGGCGGCGAAGAGCGGGTGCAGTTCGAGCACGCGATCGTGGCGACCGGATCGGTGCCGACGGTTCCCGCCGCGCTGCGCGTCGACGACCCGCGCGTCATGGACTCGACCACGGCGCTCGATCTGCCAGACATCCCGAAGTCGCTGCTCGTCGTCGGCGGCGGCTACATCGGCCTCGAGCTCGGCACCGTGTACGCGACGCTTGGCAGCGCGGTGACGGTCGTCGAGATGACGGCGGGGCTCCTCCCCGGCGCGGATCGCGATCTTGTCGAGGTGCTGGCCAAGCGCGTCCGCAACACGATGAAGAGCGTGCTGCTGAATACGCAGGTCACGGCGATGAGGCCGGAGTCGAGTGGCATCCGCGTGACGTTCGCTGGTGAGGCTGAGGCGAAGGAGCAGCTCTTCGATCGCGTGCTCGTGTCCGTCGGCCGGCGGCCGAACGCGAGCGTCCCGGGCCTCGATCGCACGCGGGTCACGCTGAACGATCGCGGCTTCATCGTCGTCGACGGCCAGCGGCGGACGGCGGAGCCGTCGATCTTCGCGATCGGCGACGTGGCGGGCGAGCCGATGCTGGCGCACAAGGCGTCGCACGAGGGTCGCGTCGCCGTGGAGGTGATCGCCGGCCACAACGCCGCGTTCCAGCCGCGCGCGATCCCCGCCGTCGTCTTCACCGATCCCGAGCTCGCGTGGGCGGGATTGACCGAGGCGCAGGCGCAGCAGGACAACCGCGCCGTGGCGATCGCGAAGTTCCCGTGGGCGGCGTCGGGCCGCGCCATCACGCTCGATCGGACTGGCGGGTTGACCAAGCTGGTGCTCGATCGGCAGAGCGAGCAGGTCCTCGGCGTCGGCCTCGTCGGCCCCGGCGCGGGCGAGCTCGTCGCGGAGGGCGTGCTCGCGATCGAGATGGGCGCGAACGCGACCGACCTCAAGCTCTCCATCCACCCGCACCCGACGCTGACCGAGACGATGATGGAGTCGGCCGAGGTGTTCTTCGGCCAGGCGACACACGTTTACAGGCCGCGGAAGAAGTAAAGTCAAAAGTACAAAGTCAAAAGTACAAAGTCAAATTCGCGCGTCGCTATTAGAGTCCTTTGACGATCGCCGTGAATATGGCGACGAGTTCGGTTGATTCCTGGAGCAGGCGCTGCCGTTCGGCCCGACGTCCCAGGTTCTTCGCTTCTGCGAGGCGCAGCCAGAATCTGGACTCGCGGCTTTCGCGGAGGCAGATTGAGTTTTTTGCCTTGAAGTCTTTCCGGCTGTACGCAGATTTTGCTTCAGCCCGATTCGCGCCGACCGAGCCGGCGGCGTCGAAGAGCTGATACGCCAGACGGCACGGAAGACCGCGACGTGGCACGAGGTCGGCACAATAGTCGTACACGTCACAGGCGAATTTGAACGTCCTGATCGCCAGATCTTCAGGAGGCATCGATTCCATGGACGCGCGCGTGTTCAACGATCGAGCCGAGTCCGTCCGTTCTTTCCGTGCTTTTGACTTTTGACTTTGTACTTTTGACTTTTCCGTGCAGCTGCTCTTCATCCGGGTGGTGTCCGAGTCGCTCCAGGGGTTCATGCCCGTTGCGGTGGCGCTGGCGTGGCTGCGTTCGGAAGGACTTGTGGAGAGCGCGGACGCGATGCGGCGCGGCACGGTCGCCGCGATTCCGATCTCGATCGTGGTCGGCTACCTGTTCGACAACAGCAGCCGCCACATCGAGTGGGAGACGATCCTTGCGGCGGCGGCGTGGGGCATCGGCATCTGGTTCGTGGGAGCCGTTCGGCGCCGCCGCGTGTTGAATCGACACGCGATCACGGCCGCAACCGTCCTGCTGATCGTGCGCGAGACGATGCTGATCGTCTCGGTGCTGCTGACGATCGTGTTCGGGCTGCGGTCGATGCGCGTGCTGCTCGTCGTGGTCTTCGCGGTCGCCGCGGCGGTGGCCGTGGCGTACGGCTGGACGTCGTTCGCCCGGCGGTTGGCGGCGGCCTCGTCGCGCCGCGCGGCGGCGGCATTTGCCGTCGTCTTCCTCGCGGAGCTGACGCTGTACGTCTTCCACAAGTTGACCGAGCTGCGGCTGGTGGCGATGAGCGACGCGCTGCACCTGGCGACCGAGCCGTACGGGCCGGACGGCGTCTACGGGCAATATTTCACGGGAATGCTCATCGTGGCGCCGCTGGTCGCGGCGATCGCGGGGCGAAACCGGACCAATCTGCTATACTGATGCTTCCAATGTATTCCGCCTTCGCTCGCTCGCGCCGTTCTACCAGCGGGGAAGTCGTGTCGCCGGTTCTCGGTCTGCTGCTTATCAGCCTCAGCATTGTTGGCCTGCCGCAAGCGGGTCGGGTGATGTAGCCAGCAAGACCAAGCAAGCGTTTCCAAAGGCCATCACCCGAACCCGGGTGATGGCCTTTTTCGTTTTTGAGGAGGTTTGCCGTGATGACGCCGCGATACGACCACCGGACGCCCGCGCCCGCATCGACGGGCTCGCCCTCAGCCCATCCGCCGCCGCCGACGCCCCGGCGCGAGGCGCCGCGCGCGCCCGACGCCGCGGCCGATCGCGCGCGCACGTCGCCGCACGACGACGAGCACGAGTCGGGCTACGGCCACGGCGTGTAGCGTCAGGCAACCCGGACGACAGGTTGCACGCCGGGCGAGAGATGCTGGTGCATCAGATCCGCCGCCCCATCGGCGTCACCACGCTCGATGGCCTCGGCGATCCGCCGGTGTGCATACACGTCCCTGGCACCAACCCGCTCCGCGCAGTCGCCGGCCGCAGCGGTCGCCTCGACCCGGTCGATATCGACGAGCGCCTGGACAATGACGACGATGGCCGAGTTCCCGGTGCAGTCCGCGACGCCGCGATGAAACTCGCGGTCCCGCACGGCCGCAGTCTCTTCCCCTTGTCGGACGGCGTGCTCGTGCGCCGCCATGAGTTGATGAAGCCGCGCGACGTCGCGCCGCGACGCCGCGCCCGCCGCCAGCCGCGCGGCGACCGGTTCGATCCATCGCCGCGCTTCGCGCACTTCCTCGACGATCGCCGAACCGAGGCGCAGCGCGGGGGCAAGGGACTGCTCGGCTGCCTGGCGCTGGATGTTCCTGGGCACGTCTCCTCCTCCTGAAATCGCGTTCACCGATCCACGCGCGTCACAATGCCGCCATCGGTGCGGCGCAGAAACGAATCATGCTCGAGCCGTGTGACGACGGCGTCACAGGTCGGCGCGTCGAGTCCCCAGAGCCGGGCTGCCTGCGGCATCGAGAGGCGCAGACCGGGCATCTCGAGGAATTCGGCACGGATGCGGCGAGCGAGCGGATCAAGGTCCATGGACGGCCCTCAGGTCGCGCCGGACGGCGCGTTCGGCCAGTTGTGCGGCGACGGTCTCGAAGGCGCGCACGCCGCCCCTGCGCGACCCGACTTCCACGCCAATCGATTCGTAGAAGCGCGTCAGGGTGAGCGCGTCGACCACCTCCGGCGCATCGGCGATTTCGGTGGCGTGGCGAAGCTCGTGCGCCACGAGCGGCACGAGCGCCTCGTCGGTCAGGGTGCAGCGGAAGCGAGCCGCGACGTAGCGATAGCCGCCGGCCGCGGACACCAGCGTGCTCCACGCGTCGTAGCCGGCATGGGCGCTGCCGGCGTCGCACTCCAGATACACGACCACGGGCGCGGCGTCGAGCCGCGCGACGAGCGCCTGGAATACGGGCGATCGCCCGACGCCCAGGGCGACGAGCGCCGCGAGCCGCGCCACGGTCGAGCGGACGTGCGTCGGCGGATCCGCGTCCGCAGGCGCGACGCCGCACGCGAAGAGCAGAGCGAGAAGGCCGGCGAGACGCGCGGGCGAGAACGGCATCGAGGTCTCCGCGGGCATGCGTAGCAAGCCGCGGTCCAGCCGGCGACGCCGCTGATTTCCTGCAGGATCGCGCGGATTGGCGCGGCGCCGCCGGCGGCAGGCCGACATGAATGTCGGAGCATCCGCCGCGTCCTACATTAATGTTTGTCCGCTGAGGGTTCCGCGGGAGCCGCAGCTGAATTACAATCGGTCCTGCGGCCACAGTTTGGTGGCGAGATCATCGTAAGCGACAAAAGTGTAGGACGCGCGAATGCCCATCGCCGGTTCCGAAGCGCGGGAGGCGCGGCGGCTGTCGACGCTGCTCGATGTCAGCCAGGCGCTCTCGGGGACGCTCAATCTGAAAGCCGCCTTCCATCGCGTGCTCGAGATCCTCGGCGAGCGCCACGGCGCGCTGCGCAGCATCGTCGCGCTCGTCGCGGACGGCGCCGCCCAGGTCGAGGCGGCCGACGGCTTCGACGGCCCGCTCCACGGCGTCCGCTACAAGCCCGGCGAAGGCATCACCGGACGCGTCGTCGAGAGCGGCAAGCCGATCGTGGTGCCGCGCGCGAGCCACGAGCCCGAGCTGCTGTGGAAGGCGCATCGACGCCACGACGTCGCGCGCCACGAGCTGAGCTTCGTCTGCGTCCCCATTCTCCTGAACCGGCGCGCCGTCGGCGCGCTGGGCGTCGCGCTGCGCTTCAAGGCCGAGCGCGACTTCGACAGCAGCGTCAAGTTCCTCGGCGTCGTCGGTTCGATGATCGCGCAGGCGATCAAGTTTCAGCGGCTCGTGGAGGAGGACAAGAAGCGGCTGGTCGACGAGAACACGCACCTGCGGCAGGAGCTGCGGGAGCGGTACGACTTCTCGACGATCATCGGGACCAGCGGACCCGTCCGGCAGATGTACGAGCAGGTGGCGCAGGTCGCAGGCACCAGCACGACCGTCCTCATCCGCGGCGAGTCAGGGACCGGCAAGGAGCTGATTGCCCACGCGATCCACTACAACTCGCCGCGCGCGAAGAAGCCGTTCGTCAAGGTGAGCTGCGCCGCGCTGCCCGACAGCCTGATCGAGTCGGAGCTGTTCGGCTACGAGAAGGGCGCGTTCACCGGCGCCGACGCGCGGAAGAAGGGACGCTTCGAGCTGGCCGACGGCGGCACGCTGTTCCTCGACGAAATCGGCGACATCAACGCGACGACGCAGGTGAAGCTCCTGCGGGTCCTGCAGGAGCGCGAGCTCGAGCGCCTGGGCGGGACCGAGACGATCACGATCAACGTCCGGCTCATCGCCGCGACCAATAAGGACATGGAGCGCGCCATCGCGGCCGGCACGTTCCGCCAGGATTTGTACTACCGCCTGAACGTCTTCACGATCTTCGTCCCGCCGCTGCGCGAGCGGAAGGCCGACCTGCTGCTGCTGGTCGATCATTTTCTCGAGAAGTTCTCGCGGGAGCATCACAAGACGATCAAGCGCATCTCGACGCCTGCCATCGACATGCTGGCGAGCTATCACTGGCCCGGCAACGTGCGCGAGCTCGAGAACGCCCTCGAGCGATCGGTGCTGACCTGTGACGGCCACGTGATTCACGCCCATCACCTCCCGCCCTCGCTGCAGACGGCGGAAGCGTCGGGCACGATCACCCGTGTGTCGCTCAAGGGCGCGGTGGCCGCGTACGAGAAAGATCTGATTCAGGACGCGTTGAAGACGACGAGAGGCAACTGCGCGAAGGCGGCGAGGCTGCTCGACACGACCGAGCGCATCCTGGCGTACAAGGTGCGGACCTACGCGATCGATCCGCGCCGCTTCAAGTAGCGCGAGGCTTCAGCCGAGCGCAGCGCGCTGATACGCATCCGCCGTCTCGTGCGCGTGATAGGAGCTGCGGACGAGCGGGCCGGATTCGACGTGCACGAAGCCGAGGTCGAGCGCGATCTGCTTCAGATCGCGGAACTCGTCGGGATGGTAGTAGCGGACCATCGGCGCGTGCGCGGGCGACGGGCGGAGGTACTGACCGATCGTCAGGATTCCGCAGCCGACGCCTCGCAGGTCCTTGAACGTCGCGACGAGCTCGTCGCGCTCCTCGCCCAGGCCGACCATCAGTCCCGTCTTGGTCGGGATCGCCGGCGCATATCGGCGCGATCGATCGAGTAGCTCGAGCGTCCGCGCGTAGCGCCCGCCGGAGCGCGCCATCCGATAGAGGCGCGGCACCGTCTCCGTGTTGTGGTTGAGGATGTCCGGCCGCGCGTCGAGCACCTCCCGCAGTGCCGCCTCGTTCCCCTGGAAGTCGGGGATGAGGACCTCGATGCGGCACTCGGGCAGCCGCGCGCGCGTCTCCACGATCGTCCGCGCGAAGATCGACGCGCCGCCGTCGGCGAGATCGTCGCGGTCGACCGACGTGATGACGACGTAGTCGAGCGCGAGCGTCTGGATGGCGCGGGCGACGCGCTCAGGCTCCGCCAGGTCGGCCGGCGCCGGACGGCCGTGCGACACGGCGCAGTAGGAACAGGCGCGCGTGCACACGTCGCCGAGGATCATGAACGTCGCCGTGCCGTGATGCCAGCACTCGCCGATGTTCGGGCACTGCGCCTCCTCGCACACCGTGTGGAGGCCGAGGTCGCGCATCAGCCCCTTCAGCCGCGCGTAGCCGGGCGACCCGGGCGCGCGCACCTTCAGCCACGCCGGCTTCGGCAGCCGGGGCTGAGCAGGAGAGAGCGGGATGACGCGACCCACCATCCTTGATTATATCGGTCGGACGCAGCCGGCGCCGGTGGCGGCCGGCTCGTCGGTCTTCGTCACGGCCGAACGCGATCCGAGCACCGCGCGCGTCGGGGTCAACCATCGAGCGTGTGTGGTAGATTCCGGACCGTGAACGCCTTCCATCGGCTGGACGCGCGCGTCATGTGGGCCGACACCGACGCGGCCGGCATCGTCTGGTTCGGCGTCTTCATGCGGTACTTCGAGAACGCCGAAGAGGAGCTGTTCCGCGTGCTGGGACGTGACCGGACCGCGGTCCTGCGCGATCTGCACGTCTTCATGCCGCGCACCTCGCTCACCTGCGGATTCCGGTCGCCGGCGCGGCTCGGCGACGAGATGTCGATCGGCATCGCGATCGGCGAGATGACCGATCGGCGCATTCAGTACGTCTTCGACATTCACGAGCGCGGCACGGACCGGCTGATCTGCGAGGCCTCGTACCGCGTCGCATGCGTCGACGCGAGGACGTTCGCGCCGCGGGCTTTTCCGGCCGAGATCGTGGCGATGCTGGCGCGCGCTGTCGCCGCCGAACCGCATCGGTCATGACGCCGGTCGTCGGCGCGGCGGCGCTCGGCGTGCCCGAGACCTTCAACGCTGCGGCTCATTTCGTCGACCGTCACATCGGCGAGGGACGCGGCGCGAAGGTCGCCATCGAGTGCGGCGACGAGCGCGTGACGTACCGCGAGCTCGTCGAGCGGGTGAATCGCGTCGGCAGCGCGCTGCGCCGGTCGCTCGACGTCCGCCGCGAGGAGCGAATCGCGCTGCTGCTCCTCGACGGTCCGGCGTTCTTCTACAGCTTCTTCGGCGCCATCAAGATCGGCGCCGTCCCGATTCCGCTCAACACACTCTGGAAGCCTGCCGACTACGAGTACGTGCTGAACGATTCGCGCGCGCGCGTGCTCGTCGTCAGCCCGGAGCTTCACCCGCAGATCGAGAAGATTCCGCGCGATCGGCTGCCGCTTCTCGAGCACGTCGTCGTCCACGTCGACGAGCTGCTCGGCAGCGGAGACGCCGAGCTCGAGGCGGCGCCGACCAGCCGCGACGAGGCGGCGTTCTGGCTGTATTCGTCCGGCAGCACCGGCCGGCCGAAGGGGTGCGTCCACCTGCAGCACGACATGGTGATCTGCGCCGAGCTGTTCGCAAAGGGCGTGATCGGGATGCGCGAGGACGATCGCGCGTTCAGCGTCGCGAAGCTGTTCTTCGCGTACGGCCTCGGCAACGCCGGCTATTTCCCGCTGGCCGCCGGCGCGACGAGCATCCTGTGGCCGGACGCGCCGACGCCGCAAAACGTCTACCGCGTCATCGAACGCCATCGGCCGACGCTGGTCTTCTCCGTGCCGACGAGCTACGGCATGCTGCTCGCGCACGGCAGGCCTGAAGGCCGGGATTTCGATCTTTCCAGCATCCGTCTGGCAGTCTCCGCCGGCGAGGCGCTGCCGCCGGCGCTGTACGAACGCTTCAAGGCGCGCTTCGGCGTCGACATCCTCGACGGCATCGGTTCCACCGAAGCGCTGCACATGTTCATCTCCAATCGCCCCGATGCGATTCGGCCCGGCTCGAGCGGTCTCATCGTTCGCGGCTACGACGCGCGGGTCCTGGACGACAACGGTGCAGCGGTGCCGGCTGGCGAGATCGGAAACCTGTGGGTCGCCGGCGACTCGATGTGCGCGTGCTACTGGAACCAGCACGAGAAGACGAAGGCGACGATCGAAGGAGGATGGCTCCGCACCGGCGATAAGTACTCGCAGGACGCCGACGGCTACTACTGGTACGCCGGTCGGTCGGACGACATGCTGAAAGTCGGCGGTCTGTGGGTGAGCCCGATCGAGGTCGAGAACGCGCTCGTGCAGCATGCGGCGGTCCAGGAGTGCGGCGTCGTGGGACGCGAGGATCGCGACACGCTCATGAAACCCGCCGCCTTCGTGGTCCTCAAGGCCGGCATCGCCGGGACGCCGGAGCTGGCGAGCGAGCTGCAGCAGTTCGTCCGCGAGCGCCTCGCCGAGTACAAGCGTCCGCGATGGGTCGAGTTCCTTCCGGAGCTGCCGAAGACGGCGACGGGAAAGATCCAGCGGTTCCGATTGCGGGAGCTGACGCGGCTGTAGCGCGAGGCTCCAGCCGAGCGCCCTACTCGCAGCGCCGCAGCCCGGCGATCAGGTAACTCGAAAACGTGTCCGCGATCTGCTCCGAGCTCGCGGCGCCCGACGGATTGAACCAGCGCGGGATCCAGTTGACGGCGCCGAGGATCGCGAACGCCAGCAGCTTCGCGTCGCCGCGCGCGAACGCGCCGGCGGCCATCCCTTCCTCGATGACGCGGCGGATGCCGCGATCGAACCGATCGCGCCGCACGATGACGGTCCGCAGATGCGACGGCGACAGCGCTTCGAGATCGAGGAAGAGCGCCGTCCCGTGCAGCTCGTCGAGAATCGTCTGGACGAAGGCCGCGATCAACCGGCGCAGCTTTTCGTCCGGTGCCTGGCCGCTGCGCTCCACCTCGTCGAGGATCTCGTGCAGCCGATCGAGCGAATACTGGTGGCAGGCGAAGAGAATCTCTTCCTTGTTGCGGAAGTAGTAGTAGAGGTTGCCCTTCTTCATGCGCAGGGCGGCCGCGATCGCCTCGACCGTCGCGCCGTGATAGCCGAGCCGGCGGAAGGCGGCGGCGGCGCTCTTGAGAATGTCGATGCGCGTCGAGGCGCTGGCGGCGGGATTGCGCGGCCGGCCGCGCGGACGCGGGCGCGGCCGGGCTTCGGCGCGCCCCGCGGCAGTTGACTTGGCCGTTCGCACGGACCTAGAATAGTTTGAACAAGCGTTCAATTTCAAGCCTGATCGGGCACTTCACCGGGGGACGCACCGTGGAACCTGTCATCACCGAAGACGCAGCGGCCGAACCGGTCTCTTATCAAACCGATCCGACGCGCTACCGTCACTGGCGCGTCGCCTATGACGGGGCGGTCGCGACCATCACCATGGACGTCGCCGAGGACGGCGGCCTGCGGCCCGGCTACAAGCTGAAGCTCAACTCCTACGACCTCGGCGTCGACATCGAGCTGCACGACGTGCTGCAGCGCATTCGCTTCGAGCATCCCGAGATTCGCGTCGTCGTCATCACGAGCGCCAGGAACCGCATCTTCTGCTCGGGCGCCAACATCTACATGCTCGGCCTCTCCAGCCATGCGTGGAAGGTGAACTTCTGCAAGTTCACCAACGAGACGCGCAACGGCATCGAGGATGCGAGCCGCCACTCGGGGCTGAAGTTCATCGCGGCGCTGAACGGCACGACGGCGGGCGGCGGCTACGAGCTCGCGCTCGCGTGCGATGAGATCGTCCTCGTCGACGACCGCAGCTCCGCGGTGAGCCTGCCCGAAGTGCCGCTGCTCGGCGTGCTCCCCGGCACCGGCGGTCTGACGCGCGTCACGGACAAGCGAAAGGTCCGGCGCGATCACGCCGACATCTTCTGCACGTCGCCCGACGGCGTCCGCGGCCAGCGCGCGAAGGAGTGGCGCCTGGTCGACGCGGCTGTCCGGACGCAGGAGTTCGCCGCCTACGTGAAGCAGCGCGCCGCCGCCCTCGCGGCGCTGAGCGATCGCCCCGCGGATGCCAAGGGCATCACGCTGACGCCCGTCGCGCGCGTCGTCGACGAGAAAGGCTTGCACTACGAGTACGTCGACGCGCAGCTGAATCGGGACGCGCGAACGGTGACGATCACGGTCCGCGCGCCCGAGTCGGTCGAGCCGCAGTCGGTCGAGCAGACGCTCGCGGCGGGCGCGCGCTGGTGGCCGCTGCAGATGGCGCGCGAGCTCGACGACGCGATCCTGAGCCTGCGTACCAACGAGCTCGAGCTCGGCCTGTGGTTGTTCAGGACGACGGGCAACCCCGACGCCGTCGTCGCGCTCGATCACTTCATGCTGGATCATCAGGACGACTGGTTCGTTCGTGAGGCGCTCGGGATGATCCGCCGTACGCTCGCGCGGCTCGACGTCTCGTCGCGATCGATGTTCACGTTCGTCGAGCCCGGCTCGTGCTTCGCGGGAACGCTGCTCGAGCTGCTGCTCGCGTCGGACCGCGTGTACATGCTCGACGATCCGGAGCAGTCCCCGCAGCCCGCTGTCATGCTGTCGCGCGTCAACTTCGGCGCGCTGCCGATGGTCAACCAGCTGTCGCGTCTTGCCGCGCGCTTCAACCAGGGCGCGGACGCCATCGATCCGCTGCGCGCGCGCATCGGCGAGCGGCTGGGGCCGGCGTTGGCGCTCGAAGCGGGTCTCGTCACCGCGGCGCCCGACGCGCTCGACTGGGACGATGAAGTGCGGCAGGCGATCGAATCGCGGACCGCTCTGTCGCCCGACGCGCTCACCGGGATGGAATCGAACCTGCGGTTCGGCATTCCCGAGACGGCGGAGTCGCGCGTCTTCGGGCGGCTGTCGGCGTGGCAGAACTGGATTTTCGTCCGGCCGAACGCGGTCGGCCCGAGCGGCGCGCTCAAGGTGTACGGCACCGGCGCGGCGTCGAAGTTCAACTGGGAGCGAGTCTGAAGCAAATCGATTCTGGAGCGTCCCATGGAAATGGACCACATCAGCTACATCGACAAGATTCCGAACAACGTCGATCTCGGACGCGACCGCGTGCTGCAGCGCGCGCTCGAGCACTGGCAGCCGGCCTACATGGGGTGGTGGTACGACATGGGGCCGGCCGAGAGCCACAACTTCGACGTGTATCTGCGCACGGCGGTCAGCGTCGATCCCGAAGGGTGGGCGCAGTTCGACTACGTCAAGATGCCGCACTATCGCTGGGGCATCTTCCTGGTTCCGCCGACCGGCGGCCGCGAGGTCAACTTCGGCGTCAACAAAGGGCAGCCGGCGTGGCAGGAAGTGCCGGGTGAGTTCCGATCGACGCTGCGGCGGATCATCGTGACGCAGGGCGACACCGAGCCGGCCTCCGTCGAGCAGCAGCGGATGCTCGGCGCGTCGTGCCCGTCGCTCTACGACCTGCGCAACATCTTCCAGGTGAACGTCGAAGAAGGGCGTCATCTCTGGGCGATGGTGTATCTGCTGCACCGGTACTTCGGCCGCGACGGGCGCGAGGAAGCCGAGGCGCTGCTCGAGCGCCGCTCGGGCGACGCGGACAACCCGCGCATCCTCGGCGCGTTCAACGAGCCGACGCCTGACTGGCTCGCGTTCTTCATGTTCACGTTCTTCACCGATCGCGACGGCAAGTACCAGCTCTCCTCGCTCGCCGAGTCGGGCTTCGATCCGCTCGCGCGGACCTGCCGGTTCATGCTGACCGAGGAAGCGCACCACATGTTCGTCGGCGAGACCGGCATCGGCCGCATCGTGCAGCGCACCGCGGAAGTAATGGCCGAGCGGAAGATCGACGAGCCCAATCGCGTCCGCGCGGAAGGCGTGATCGATCTGCAGACGATGCAGCGCTATCTGAATTTTCACTACAGCGTCACGCTGGACCTCTTCGGATCGGACGTCTCGTCGAACGCGGCGACCTACTACACGACGGGATTGAAGGGCCGCTTCGAGGAGACGCGGATCAAGGACGATCACGTCCTGACCGACGACACGTACGACGTGATGGAGGTCGTCGGCGACCAGGTGGTCACCAAGGCAGTCCCCGCGCTGACGGCGCTCAACGAGCGGCTGCGCGACGACTACATCCGCGAGGTACAGTCGGGCGTCGACCGCTGGAACCGGATCATCACGAAGACCGGCGCGCCGTTCCGACTCACGCTGCCGCACAAGGGCTTCCACCGCGCGATCGGCAACTTCGCCGGCCGCCACATCGGCCTCGACGGGCGCGTCATGAGCGAAGCGGAGTGGAAGAAGCATGAGTACGAGTGGCTGCCGGGCCCGCAGGATCACGCGTTCGTGCAATCGCTGATGGCCGGCCGCGTCGTCGAGCCGGGCAAGTTCGCGAACTGGATCGCGCCGCCGCGGGCGGGGATCAACAATCAGCCGCTGAATTTCGAGTACGTGCGGTTCAACTGAGTGGCTCAGTGCCTGAGGTGCCTATCGGTGCCTGAGGTACCTGGAGTGCGCGCCCCGATCCCGAACCCCGACGCCCGCGCTATCGCAGCTTCCGCAAATCGACGCTCTCGTCGCCGGCCTGCTCCGGCGTGACGCCCACGTGCGCCGACAGCAGCCGCCGCGCGACGATGTGGTCGGCGGGCCGGTTGATCGAGTCGACCGCGACGAGCTGTGGACCTCTGAAATAGAACACCGAGAACTTCCTCGTCCCGGGATTGCCTCGCGTGACGATGCTGTCGTAGCCCTGCGACAGACCTGCCATCTGCAGCCTGACGTCGAACTGGTCGGTCCAGAACCACGGCAGCGCCGTGTACGGCGCGCGCCGTCCGGCGATCGACGCGGCGACGCATCGCGCCTGGTCGGCCGCGTTCTGCACCGACTCGAGCCGCACGCGGCGGCCGGCGAATGCGTTCGGATGCTCGGCGCAGTCGCCGACGGCGTAGATCGCCGGATCGGCAGTCTGCAGATGTTCGTCGACCGCGATGCCGTTGCTGACAGGCAGGCCGGCGGTCTGCGCGACCTCCACGTTGGGCGCGACGCCAATCCCCACCACGACGAGATCCGCTGGATACGACGCGCCGCCGCTCAGACGGACTGCGCGCACCCTGCCGCCGTACCCTTCGATCTCGGCGACCGCGGCTTCGCAGACGATCGTCACGCCTTTCGCGGCGTGCAGCTCGCGATAGAACTCCGAGATCCGCGGCGCCACGACGCGCGGCATCAACCGCGGCTGCGCCTCGAGGACCGTGACGGCCTTGCCCAGCACGCAGGCCGACGCCGCAACCTCGAGCCCGATGAAGCCGCCGCCGATGACGACGACCTGCGCGGACGCCGCGAGGCGCTGCTTGAGCGCAATCGACTCGTCGAGCGTCCGCAGATAGACGACGCCGTCGAGCTCCGCGCCGTCGACCGGCAGCCCGCGGTTGTGCGCGCCGACCGCGAGCACGAGCGACTGGAACGCCAGCTCGCCGCCCGACGCGAGGCGCACGCGCCTCGCTGCGCGGTCGATCGCCGTCACGCGCTCGCCGGGAACGAGATCGATGCGATGGTCGCGATAGAACGCGTCGGGCCGGAGCTCCACTTCGTCCATGCCCTGCGTGTCGAGGACGAAGCCTTTCGACAGCGGCGGCCGCTGATAGGGGAGGTGCGGCTCCTCGCCGACGAGCGCGATCGGTTCCTCGTAGCCCGCTTCGCGCAGCGACGCGGCGACCTCGAACCCGGCCTGTCCCGTCCCGACGACGACGCAGCCGTCGGCCATCAGCGCTGCGAGGTTGGGATCTGGACGGTGAGGCCGTCGAGCTCGGCGGTCATCTTGATCTGGCAGCTCAGGCGGCTGTTCGGCAGGCGCTCCGCGTTGGTCACCTCGAGGACGGCTTCTTCCGTGTCCTTGATCGGCGGCAGCTTGTCGAGGAACTCCTCGTTGACGTAGACATGGCAGGTGGCGCACATGCAGACGCCGCCGCACTCGCCGATGATGCCCTCGACGCCGTGCTTGACGGCCGCGGTCATGAGCGTGGTGCCGGGCGCGACGTCCACGGTGCGCGTCTCGCCGGTCGGCAGGATGTAGTTGACCGTGGGCATCGCGTCGACCTACAGTAACTTGAACAATCGTTCAATTTCAAGCGTGCCGCTCTCCTTCACGTGGCTCGGCCACTCGACGTTCCTGTTTCGATCTCCCGGCGGCCGCCGGCTGCTCGTCGAGCCGTGGGTGGCGGGCAACCCCGCGTGCCCCGCGTCGGCGAAAAGCGTCGGCGCGCTCGATCTCATCCTGATCACGCACGGCCACGACGATCACATGGGCGATGCGATCGCGATCGGCCGCGCGACCCTCGCGCGCATCGTCGCGCCGTACGAGCTGGCCGTGTGGCTGCAGCACAAAGGGCTGCAGCAGGTCACGGGGATGAACCCGGGCGGCACGCTCGACGCGCTCGGCCTGTCGATCACGATGGTGCCGGCGATCCACAGCAGCTCGATCCAGGACGGCGATCGCGTGCTGTACGCGGGGCTGGCCGTCGGCTACGTGGTGCGATTCGAGGACGGCCTGACGATCTACTATGCGGGCGACACGGCGCTCTTCGGCGACATGCGGCTCATCGGCGAGCTGTACCGGCCGTCGATCGCGTTTCTCCCGATCGGCGATACATACACGATGGGGCCGGAGCAGGCGGCGAAGGCCTGCGCACTCGTCGGCGTCCGCCAGGTGGTGCCGATGCACTACGGCACGTTTCCGGCGCTGACCGGCACGCCGGCGCGGCTCCGCGAGCTGGTGGAGCCGCAGGGCGTTCAGGTCTTGGAACTGAAGCCGGGCGAGACGGCCGGCTAAATGTCGAGCGCACGAAGCGAGATCAAAAGGATTCGTGTGCCTTCGTGATCTTCGAGTCTTCGTGATAAAAGACCCTGCGATGTACCAGAAGATCCGATATCTCGTCGCCGACGGCATCGCGACCCTGGAACTGAACGATCCGCCCGCCAACACGTACTCGTACGAGATGATGCGCGAGATCGACGCGGCGGTGCTCGACGCACGCATGGACGCCGCCGTCCACGTGATCGTCCTGCGCGGCGCGGGCGAGAAGTTCTTCTGCGCCGGCGCGAACATCGGCATGCTCAAGGAGGCGGATCCGACGTTCAAGTACTATTTCTGCCTGCACGCGAACGAGACCCTGAACCGTCTCGAGCAGACGCCGAAGCTGGTGATTGCCGCGCTGAACGGCCATACGGTCGGCGGCGGCCTCGAGGTGGCGATGGCGGCCGACATCCGCATCGCGAAGAAGGACGCGGGGAAGATCGGGCTGCCGGAGGTGGCGCTCGGCGTGCTGCCCGGCACCGGCGGCACGCAGCGGCTCGCGCGGCTGTGCGGCAAGGCGCGCGCGATCGAGCTGATGGTGCAGGGAAGGCTGATGTCGTTCGACGAGGCGAAGGCGATCGGGCTCGTGAACGAGGTGTGGGACGAGACGGCGCTCGCCGGGCGATCGTTCGCGGACGCGGTCCACGAGTACGCGCGTCAGTTCACGCCGCCGCACAAGGCGAGCAAGGCAGTCGGGCGGATCAAGCGCGCCGTGCAATCGGGCGTGGAGATGAGCTTCGGCGACGGTCTCGCGATCGAGCGGGAGCTGCAGCAGCTGCTGTTCGAGAGCGAGGACGCGCGCGAAGGGATTGCGGCCAACGTGGAGAAGCGCAAGCCCCGTTTTCAGGGTAATTAGCAACGTACTTTCCTCACGAAGGCACGAAGCACACGAAGAAACACGAAGATCTCTTTTGACAAAACTGACTTCGTGTACCTTCGTGTTCTTCGTGACTTCGTGAAAGAGGGATGATTGGACCATGACGACGACCACCACCGTGATGCGCAAACAGCTCTTTATCAACAACGCCTGGCGCGATGCCGCCTCCGGCCAGACGATCGACGTCGTCAACCCCGCGACCGAGGACGTCATCGCGTCGGTGCCGTCGGCCGACAAGGCCGATCTGGACGCGGCGGTTGCGGCGGCGCGGGTGGCGTACGACGGCCCGTGGGGGCGCATGTCGGCCCGCGATCGCGGCCGGCTGCTGTGGAAGATCGGCGAGAAGCTGATGGAGAAGGCTGACGAGGTCGCGCGGCTCGAGACGCTGCACAACGGCAAGCCGATCTTCGAGTCGCGGCACATCGAGGTGCCCGCATCTGCGGAGTGCTTCCAGTACTACGCCGGCTGGGCCGACAAGATCCACGGCGAGACGATCCCGGTCAGGGGCAACTACCTCACCTACACGCTGCGCGAGCCGATCGGCGTGGTCGCGGCGATCGTGCCGTGGAATTTCCCGCTGCTCCTGACGTCGTGGAAGGTCGCGCCGGCGCTCGCGTGCGGGAACACGATCATCATCAAGCCGGCGAGCCAGACGCCGCTGACCGCGCTCGCGCTCGCCGAGATCGCGCAGGAAGTCGGCCTGCCGCCCGGCGTGCTGAACGTTGTCACCGGTCCGGGCGCGAAAGTCGGGCAGATGATCGTCGAGCACCCGGGCATCGACAAGATCGCCTTCACCGGCGACACGTCGACCGGCAAACAGATCATGCGCGGGTCGGCCGACACGCTGAAGCACATCACACTGGAGCTCGGCGGCAAGTCGCCGAACATCGTCTTTCCCGACGCGGACCTCGACGCGGCGCTCCGCGGCGCGACGATGGGGATCTTCTACGGGAAGGGTGAAGTGTGCGCGGCCGGATCGCGGCTGCTCGTCGACAAGGCGATCAAGAACGAGTTCATCGACAAGGTGGCGTCGCGCGCGAAGAAGATGGTGTGCGGCGATCCGCTGGATCCGCGGACGCGCCTCGGCGCGATCTCGTCGAAGAAGCAGCTCGAGAACGATCTGCGCTACATCGACATCGCGAAGCAGGAAGGCGCGACGCTCGTCGCCGGCGGCGGGCGCGCGGACATCGGGACGGGGAAGGGCTACTTCCTGCAGCCGACGGTGTTCGCGGACGTCACGCCGGAGATGACCATCTTCCGCGAGGAGATTTTCGGGCCGGTGCTCGCCGCGGTCGAGTTCGCCGACGTCGACGAAGCGATCGCGCGCGCCAACGGCACGAGCTACGGCCTGGCCGCCGCGGTGTGGACGAAGGACGTCAAGAAGGCGCACTACGTCGCGCGCCGGCTGCAGGCCGGCACGGTGTGGGTGAACACCTACAACGTCTACGACACGGCGGCGCCGTTCGGCGGCTACAAGCAGAGCGGCTTCGGCCGCGAGATGAGC
>Ga0114129_10002168_pt1 | contig 27047 bp, 16 predicted proteins | sample RhiMetdeltSRZDD1_FD_80071 | JGI IMG/M metagenome (GOLD analysis project Ga0114129, IMG submission 80071) | Populus rhizosphere microbial communities from Tennessee, USA - Rhizosphere MetaG P. deltoides SRZDD1 (version 2) (version 2) | ecosystem: Host-associated > Plants > Roots > Rhizosphere >...
CCGCGCTCCGGAGACGCCGAAGCGCGCCAGGGAACGCCGACCGCGTCGACGGGTTGGGCCGGCGCAGCCGGCCCAACGTGCGGGCGGAGAGGATCCGGTGGAAACGAGTCGCACGCGATCTCCACGCGATTCGTTTTCACCGGATCCTCTCCGTCCGCCGCGGCGCTGCGCGCCGCCCGTCGACGTGCGGCCCTCTGTGGCTCTGTGTCTCTGTGGTTAGCTTTTGAACCCTGTTTCGTTCGGCGCGCCAGGCGTTCGATCACTGCAGCACGCTAGAATATCGGCCGTCTTCGATATGGCGAGCTGCGGCCACGAAGGCCTCGTATGACCGCGCGCACCGCCTTCACGACCCGCCGTTTCGAGGTGTCGCGCCTCGAAGGCTTCAGCGACGCCGTGTTCGCCTTCGCCGTGACGCTGCTCGTCGTCTCCCTCGAGGTGCCGCGGACGTTCGACGAGCTGTGGAAGACGATGCAGGGGTTCATCGCCTTTGCGATCTGCTTCACGCTGCTCTTCCAGGTGTGGTGGCGCCATCACACGTACTTCCGCCGCTACGGCCTCGAGGACACGCTGACGAAGACGCTCACCGGCGTGCTGCTGTTCGTCGTCCTCTTCTACGTCTACCCGCTGAAGTTCGTGTGGACGGTCCTCGTGAAACAGGTGCTGCACGGCGTCGGCGGCGCGGTCGCGACGCTTCCCGACGGCCGCGTCGAGCCGATGATGCGCGCGTCGCAGGTCTGGCAGCTGTTCGTCATCTATGGCCTCGGCGCCGCGGCGATGTTCGGCGTCTTCGCCGCGCTGTACGGTCACGCGTATCGGCGCCGGGCCGCGCTGCGGCTCACGCCCGAGGAAGAGCTCGAGACCCGCCTCAGCGTGATGAGCAACCTCGGCATGGTCGGCGTCGCGCTGCTGTCGGTCTCCCTCGCGCTCATCGGCCGCGCCGTCGGCAGCATGGTAGTCGTCGTCTCCGCCGGCTACATCTACTCGGCGATCGGGCTTTCCGAATGGGCGGTCGGCGAATACGGCGGCCGTGCCCGCAAGAAGCTCGTCGGACACGAGATTGCCATTCAGGCCCATCAGTGACCGCGAAAATCGGAGAAAGAGTGGGTACCGGGCGGCCGCCACGGAGCGATAATCTGCCGTTGGCGCCGGGCCTCCAATCAGGCCTGCGTGCGCAGAGGAGGCGTATGTTCGACCGGCACATCCGATTCGTGACCGCCTGCGGCGTCATGCTCGCCGCCATGCTTGCGGCGAGCGTCGCGCGACCGATCGCGCAGCGCCGCGATCGCGCGTTCACCGCCGACGAGCGTCAGTGGTGGTCGCTTCAGCCGGTCCGCCGCGTCGAGCCTCCCGCCGTTCGCCATCGCGACTGGGTCCGGACGCCGATCGATGCGTTCATCGCGTCGGCGCTCGAAGCGAAGCAGCTCGCGCCCGCGCCGGCTGCCGATCGCATGACGCTGCTGCGCCGCGCCTATCTCGATCTGATCGGCCTTCCTCCGACGCCCGACGCCGTCGACGCTTTTCTCGCGGATCGGTCCCCGGACGCCTTCTCGAAAGTGGTCGACCGTCTGCTCGCGTCGCCGCAGTACGGGGAGCGCTGGGCGCGGCACTGGCTCGATCTGGCGCGGTATGCCGAGAGCGAAGGGTTCAAGGCTGACGAGACGCGGCCGAACGCGTGGCGGTACCGCGACTACGTGATCAAATCGCTGAACGACGACAAGCCGTACGATCGCTTCGTTCGCGAGCAGATCGCGGGCGACGAGCTGTGGCCGAACGACACCGGCGCGCGCATCGCGACGGCATTCAACCGCCACTATCCCGACGAAAGCAACGCGCGCAATCTCGTCCAGCGCCGTCAGGAGATTCTGAACGACGTGACCGATACGGTCGGCGCCGTGTTCCTCGGCATGACGTACGGCTGCGCCCGCTGCCACGACCACAAGTTCGATCCGATTCTCCAGACGGACTACTACCGCCTGCAGGCATTCTTCGCGAACATGCGCGCGAACGACAACATCGTCCTCGCGTCGCCGCAGGAGATCGAGCAGCACCGCGCGAAGCTCGCCGCGTGGGAGGAGAAGACGCGCGACGTTCGCGAGCGGATGGCGGCGCTCGAGGCGGCGAAGCGGAAGGAGCTCGTCGACGATCTCGTCGAGAAATACCCGGAGGACGTGCAGCACGCGCTCAAGACCAGCCCGGCGGATCGGACGCCGTTGGACTGGCAGCTGTACTACAAGGCGATGGCGTACATCGATCCCGCGTCGCACGCGTACGTCGCGTCGAGCCGGTCGATCGGCAACGGCCTGAAAGGCGACGCGAAGAAAGCGTGGCAGGAAGCGAAGGCGGAGCTCGACTCGTTCGCGAGCCTCTACCCCGGCGAGCTGCCGACCGGGGTCGGCATCGCCGACGCCGACCGTCACGCGCCGGCGACCTACACGCTGCGGCTGGGCGTCTACGATGCGCGCGTCGATCGCGTCGAGCCCGGGTTCCTCTCCATCCTCGCACCGGGCCCGGCGGCGGTCACGCCGCCTTCAGGCGTCGAATCGTCGGGACGCCGCACCGCGCTCGCCAACTGGATCGCGAGCGCCGACAATCCGCTCACGGCGCGCGTGATGGCGAATCGCATCTGGCACTACCATTTCGGCCGCGGTCTCGTCGGCACGCCGAGCAATTTCGGGTTCGCCGGCGAGAAGCCGTCGCATCCGGAGCTGCTCGACTGGCTCGCGTCCGAGCTCGTGAAACAGGGCTGGAGCCTGAAAGCGATGCACCGGCTGATCATGAACTCCAGCGTGTACCAGCAGGCGTCGATCGTCGATGCGCCCGCGGCCGCGAAGGCCGATTCCGAAGACGCGTTGCTGTGGCACTTCCCGCGTCAGCGCCTCGACGGCGAGACGCTGCGCGACGCGTCGCTGGCGATCGCCGGCGCGCTGAATCCGAAGATGGGCGGCCCGAGCGTCTTCCCCGAGGTTCCCGCGGGGATGGAAAGCCGCGGCGGGTGGAAGACCTCCCCGGATGCCGCCGAACGGAACCGGCGAAGCGTGTACGTGTTCGTCCGCCGCAACACGCGGTATCCGATGTTCGAGGCGTTCGACATGCCCGACACGCACGAAAGCTGTCCGCGCCGCGACGTCACGACGAGCCCGGTGCAGGCGCTGACGATGATGAACAGCCCGGTGGCGCTGGAGTGGGCGCAGGGATTCGCGGCGCGCGTGCTGCAGTCCGATCCGGCGGATCGCGAACGGCAGATCGCCGCCGCGTACCGGATGGCCTACTCGCGAACGCCGACGCGCGATGAATACAAGACGGCGGTCGACTTCTTCGAGCGCCATCGCGCAATCGTCGCGGCTCGCGCGGCGGCCGGCGGCAAGCTGGCCGTCCCGAACGAGCTGCCGCCGGGCGTCAGCGCGGTGGACGCAGCGACGTTCGTCGACTTCTGCCACATGCTGATCAACTCGAACGAGTTCGTTTACGTCAACTGACGCGGACCACGATGGCCATTCCACATTTCGTCAACGTCTCGTCGCGCCGCGAGTTCCTGTCCCGCGCGGGCGCGGGGTTCGGCGCGATCGCGTTCAACTATCTGCTGGCCCAGGATCGGCTGCTCGCCGCCGCGGCGGGCCGCACGCTGCCGCACCCGCACCATCCGCCAAAAGCCAAGTCGATCATCTGGCTGTTCATGGAGGGCGGACCGAGCCACCTCGATCTGTTCGATCCGAAGCCGACGCTCGAGAAGCTCGCCGGCCAGCCGCTGCCGGAGTCGTTCGGGCGGCCGATCACCGCCATGGGGACCGCCGGCAACCAGCTGATGCCCTCGAAACGCACCTGGAAGCAGTACGGCCAGAGCGGCATCTGGGTGTCGGACTGGTATCCGGAGATCGCGCGGCACGTCGACGACATGGCGGTGTTTCACTCGTGCTGGGCCGACGGCCTCAACCACGTAGGGTCGGTCTGCCAGATGAACACCGGATCGATTCTCGCGGGACGGCCGTCGATGGGCGCGTGGGTGACCTACGGCCTCGGCACCGCCAATGAAAGCCTGCCGACGTTCGTCATCCTGACCGACGCCGGCGAAGTGCTCGGCGGTCCGAAGAACTGGAGCGCCGGGTTCCTGCCGGCGAACTACCAGGGCACGCTGCTGCGGCGCGAAGGCTCCCCGATCTTCCATCTGAGCCCGCCCGAGAGCGTCGGCGACGAGCAGCAGCGCAGCAAGCTCGACTTCCTCGCGGCGCTGAACCGCCGCTACAACGCCGCGAGTCCGGGCGATTCCGAGCTCGACGCGCGGCTCGAGTCCTACGAGCTCGCGTATCGCATGCAGTCGGCGGCGCCCGAGGCGATCGATTTGACGAAGGAATCGGACGCGACGCGATCGCTGTACGGCATCGACGATCCGGCGACCGAGAAGTTCGGGACGAACTGCCTGCTCGCGCGGCGGTTCGTGGAGCGCGGCGTGCGCTTCATCCAGTTGTACAGCGGCAGCGGCAGCGGCTGGGACGCGCACGAGAACATCGAGGCGAACCACTCGAAGATGTGCCGGCAGACCGATCGGCCGATCGCCGGCCTGCTGACGGATCTCAAGTCGCGCGGCCTCCTCGACTCGACGCTCGTCGTCTGGGGCGGCGAGTTCGGCCGCACGCCGTTCAACGAGAAAGGCACCGGCCGCGATCACAACCCGTGGGGCTTCACGATCTGGATGGCGGGCGGCGGCATCAAGGGCGGCCAGACCATCGGCACGACCGACGAGATCGGCATGAAGGCGGTCGATGTGCCGTGCCACGTGCACGACATCCACGCGACGATTCTTCACCTGCTCGGCCTCAACCATCGCCAGCTGACGTTCGAGCACAACGGACGCGACGAGCGGCCGACAATCACGGGCGGCCGAGTGATCACGCAGGCGTTGGCGTAATCCCGGTGCGGAGTTGTGTTGACGTAGCTGCGCCGCGAATCCGTGTCCGGTCGCCGGACCGCGCTGCGAGGACACGCAGAGCACTGGCAGGCCAGCTCCGTGAGCTGGCCTGGTCTCTCAGTCTTCTCGCGCGGTCCTGAGCTACGAGCGGCGACCTTCCAACGGATTCACGTCGCAGCTACGTCAACACAAGTGCCGACCGCATTTTCCATCCGCAGTGTCCGTTGGAGACGATCTGTGACGTTTCATCGGCGGCGCGGAGCGATAATCCGCCCGTCGATCCATGAACCACTAAGCTCACGAAGATCACGAAGAGCACATGCTTTGTGTGCTTGGTGAGCTTGGTGGTTCATGTTCTGTGTCTGGGTTGGACCTGGTGCTCCATTCGCAGGAGTTTGTATGACCGCACGCATGCTTGCCGCTCTGGTGGCGGCCTCGCTCGCCTCGTTCGGATCGGCGATGCGCGCCGCGGAACCGATCAAATGCGATCTGTCTGAATACAAGACCGCCGCGGGCCTGACCGCCGCGGTTCAGCAGGATCTCCTCGTCGTGTCGTGGACCGGGCAGGCCGGCGCGGAGCTGCGCGCGCGCTACGCGATCGACAACGGCCAGCCGATCGTTCGCGACATCGCGATTCGAAAGGGCGGGCAGTGGGCGACGCTCGGCCAGAACCTCGTGCCCGAGTACCGCGTGACGAGCGGCATCCGCCGCATGTCCGAGCAGCAGGCACAGCCGCTCCGCGACGCCGGCGTGCAGCTGACGCCGCAGGTGATCGAAAAGAACCGCTGGTACGCGTTCTGGGACGCGCCGCTCGTCATGCCGGACGGTCCGGAGATGCGCGACGCGATGGCGCGGCGGCCGCCGAACGCGCCGCCGCCCGCGCCGCGGGTGCTCGGCCCCGCGAGAAGTCCGTCCGACATTCGCCGCGCCGCTGCGTCGTTCGCGGCCTCGTCGTGCGCGGTGAAGACCGACGGCGCGAGCCTCGAGGTCACGTTCCCCGGGCTCTCGATGGGAATCTTTTCCGGCAGTCTGCGCTTCACGGCGTATCGCGGCGCGAACCTGTGGCGTATGGACGCCATCGCGAGCACGAACGAGCCGTGGGTCGCCTACAAGTACGAGGGCGGCCTCAAAGGCCTCTCGACCGACCTCACGCCGCGGGTGACCTGGCGCGACACGGGCGGCCATCCGCAGCGATACGAGTTCGGCGGCATGACGAGCGGGACGATCGTGCCGGTGAAGGCCGCGAGCCGCGTGCTCGTCGCCGAAGGGAAATCCGGATCGATCGCCGCGTTCCCGCCGCCGCATACGTTCTTCTTCACTCGTGAGGTCGACACGAACCTCGGCTACGTCTGGTATCGCAAGGACGCGTCCGGACGGTTCGGCATCGGCATCCGTCAGGCGGACCGCGAGGAGAATCCGCAGTACGTCGAGAACTTCGCGCTGTTCAACGCGCCGCCGGGCACGAAGCAGCGGATGGCGGTGTATTTCCTCGTGAGCGGCGACGCCGGCGAGGCGACGCGCGACGCGGTGCTCGCCTACACGCATGGCGACACGTTCAAGCCGGTGGCCGGCTACAAGACGATGGTGAACCACTTTCATCTGCGGTTCACCGAGCGCGTGCGGGCGTCGGGATCGTTCGACACGCCGATGCAGGATCTCGCGGCGATGAAAGCGCTGGGCCTCAACGTGGTCGGCCTGAGCGATTTCCACGGCGACATGCACCCGAACGATCCGGGTCCGCTGCGGTTCAAGGATCAGAAGGATTACGCGGAGGCCAGCCGCCGCGCGTCCGATGCCGATTTCCTCATCACGCCGTGGGAAGAGCCGAGCGCGTACTTCGGCGGCCACTACAACATCATGTTCCCGAAGAACGTGTACTGGTCGAAGGTGCGCCAGGCGGGACAGCCGTTCTCCGAACGCGACGCGGCGTACGGCACGGTGTATCACACTGGCAGTACGGACGATGTGCAGAAGATGCTCGACGCGGAGAACGGGTACTGGTATCACGCACACCCGCGCACGAAAGGCACGACCGGCTACCCGGATCTGATCTTCGACAAGGCGTGGACGAAGAACGATCGCTATCTTGGCGTCGCGTTCAAGCCGGGAATGGGCATGGACCTCTCGGAGGAGCGCATGTGCGAGTGGCGCTGCTTCGACGTCGCCGACACGATGAACAACATGTACGCCGGCTCGGGCCTGCGTCCGAAATACATCATCGCGGACATCGACACATATCAGAAAGGTCCCGAGGACGATCTGTACGCGAACTTCCCCGTCAACTACCTGAAGCTGCCGAAGACGCCGGGGCCGGCCGACGACTGGAGTCCGGTGCTCACGGCGCTCCGAACCGGCGACTTCTTCGTCACGACCGGAGAGATCCTCATCAAGAGCTACGCGGTCCAGGGCACCGGCAGCCAGCGGACGATTGCGGCGGACGTCGAGTGGACGTTCCCGTTGTCGTTCGTCGAAGTCGTCTGGGGCGACGGCAAGAAGATCGATCGGCAGGTGATTCCGGCGGCCGATCTGTCGGCGTTCGGCGCGAAGCGCTTTTCGATTCCGTTCGACGCGGCCGGAAAGGCGTGGGTCCGCTTCGCCGCCTGGGATTCCGCGGGCAACGGCGCATTCGTGCAGCCGGTGTGGCTCACGGCGCCGGTGAAGTCGACGACCGCGCAGCGATAAGGATCGCGACACGCGATCCAATGGCGACTTGACAGGTCGGACTTCGGCTGACTAGGATCTCCACGCGAAGTGAGATTGAATCTCATTTCGTCGGCGGCGTACGTGAAAAGCCCGCGGGTGCTGATGACACCCGCGGGCGCGAACGCCGTTCGGATTTCCGGTTGGCCCGAGCCCGAACGCGACGTTCCGCTGCAGTCTAGCCGACGGCGTCTCCCGTCGCAAACCGCGCCCGGGCTCCTCCGCGAGCGGTGCTCGCGAAAGGAGTCGCATGTCTCTGCTCCGATTCATTGCTGCTCTCGCCGCGACCGTCGCGGCAGTCCCCGCGTCCGCCCAGGAACGCCCGTTTTTCGTGACGTACGACCACTACCTGGAAGAACCGGGAAATCTCGAAATCGCCGTCGCCAGCACGACGGGAATTCCGAAACGCGGTCGTGCCGCGTATACCGCGCCGTGGCTCGAGCTCGAATACGGATTCACCGGCTGGTGGACCGGCGAGCTCTACCTGGAGGGTGTCACCACTCGCGGCGACGGCCATGCATTCACGGGTTGGCGATTCGAGAACCGGTTTCGACCGCTCAAGGGTGAGCATCGCGTCAATCCGGTGCTGTATGTCGAATACGAAAGCATCAACGAGGCGAGCCGAATCCAGAAGGAGATCGTCGGCGCCGGCGGCATTCCCTTCGAGCCGATCGCCGAGCTGCGCGAGGAGCACGAGCACGAGCTCGAGGGCAAGCTGATTCTCTCGAGCGCCGTGCGCGGCTGGAACATCTCCGAGAACATGATTGTCGAAAAGAATCTGTCCGCGGGTGAAGGTCTGGAATGGGGGTACAGCGTCGGGCTCGCACGTTCGCTGGGCGCGCTGGCCACCGGCGCCGAGTGTCACCTCTGCGCCGAGAATTTCGTGGTGGGACTCGAGGCCTACGGCGGGCTCGGCTCGACGGAAGGTTTTGACCGTGCCTCGCAGCGCCACTACTTGGCGCCGGTGGTCAGCTGGCACCTGAACGGTCGCACGACGCTCAAAGGATCGGTCGGGCTCGGTCTCACCGACCAAAGCGAGCGGTACCTCGTGCGGCTCGGCTTCGCGTATGAGCTTCCAATTCGAGGGCGCAAATGAGGCGCCCGATCATCGCGGCGGTTTTCCTGTTCGTCTCGTTCGCGGCGGCCGGCACCATGCGCGGCGCGCCACCGATTCGCCCGCACGATGCGGAGTGGATGGCGCCGGCCGAAGCCTCGTCGAGGAACAACCCGCTTGCAAGCCGACCGGAGACGGCGGCGGGCGGTCGAAAGCTGTTCGCTCAGCGCTGCAGCACCTGCCATGGCGACGATGGCGGCGGCACCGATCGAGCGCCGGATTTGACCGGCGCTCCCGTGCAGACTCAGAGTGATGGCGCGTTGTTCTGGAAGATCACCGGCGGCAACGCCAGAACCGGCATGCCGACGTTCAGTTTTCTGCCAGAGCTGCAGCGGTGGCAGCTCGTGATGTACGTGCGTCAGCTTGGCCGAAACCCCTGAGGTTGTGTCTCGACGTTCTCAATGGTCCGTCGATTGCTAAGTGCGCCAGACGGAGAATGTCTACCTTGCTCGTTTGTGGCAGGTGATGCTGAGGAGGAGGATATGCAAAGGCGTCAGCTCCGCATCGTCGCGGCGTTCGGTTCGGTGATCGTCCTCATTTTCCTGGCGGTGGTTGTGGGCGCGCGTCAGGCCGGCACGACGCAGCCGCGCACGCAGCGTCCCAGCGGGACGACTGGCGCGACCGTCGATCCGACACCCGCACGCGCAGGCTTCGACGCGGAGATCAGGCGCAACTCCGATCGCATGATCGAGGAAGGCTGGAAGATTTTCCGCTACGACACGTTCGGCGACGAAGCGTTCTGGGGCGATCAGCTCAAGCTGCATCAGGCAATCGTCGGCGCGAAGCTCGGCGGCGTCGGACCAGGTGTGAGTCCCAAGATGGCGCTGTCGGTCGGACTGAAGGTGGACGCGGATGCGCTGCCGCCCGCGCTCGCGGATCAACTCAAGGCCGGAAAAGTCGACCTCGACGATCCGGCGTCGACCGTCGCGTTGTTGAAAGTCAACGCGGTCGTCGGTGTGACCGCGTTTCTCAATCCGGACGGCACGGCGAAGAGCGTCGGCATTCAGTGCGCGCTCTGTCATTCCACCGTTGACGATGCGGTCGCGCCGGGCATCGGCCACCGGCTCGACGGCTGGCCGAATCGCGATCTCAACGTCGGCGCGATTGTCGCGCTCGCGCCGAACCTGAAGCCCTTCAGCGATCTGCTCGGTGTCAACGACGCGGGCGTCCGCGACGTCCTGAAGAGTTGGGGGCCCGGCAAGTACGACGCCGAGCTCGTGCAGGACGGCAAAGCGAAAGGTCCAAAGGATCGATCCGGCGCGACCGTGCTGCCGGCTGCCTTCGGTCTGGCGGGCGTGAACCTCCACACGTATTCCGGGTGGGGCTCGGTGCCGTACTGGAATGCGTACGTGGCGAACACGCAGATGCACGGCAAAGGGACGTTCTTCGACCCGCGTCTCGACGACAAGGGGCAGTTCCCGGTTGCGGCGAAAGCGGGCTTCGCGAACATGCGCAACAAGCCGGACATGATTACATCGAAGCTGGCGGCGCTGCAGTTCTACCAGCTCGCCATCCCCGCGCCGAAGCCGCCGGCCGGCAGCTTCAACGCGCAGGCAGCGCAGCGCGGCGAGACGCTGTTCTCCAACCAGGCGAAATGCGCAACGTGCCACGTGCCCCCGCTTTTCACCGAGCCCGGATGGGCGATGCACAAGCCTGAAGAGATCGGCATCGACGACTTCCAGGCGAATCGATCGCCCGACAAGCGCTACCGGACGACGCCGCTGCGCGGGCTCTTCACGCGCATGAAGGGCGGCTTCTATCACGACGGCCGATTCGCCGCGTTGTCAGATGTGGTCGACCACTACGATCGTCACCTCAGGTTGAATCTCAGCGCGGACCAGAAGAGGGACCTGATCGAGTACCTCAAGTCACTCTGACCGGGAACCTGCGCCGGGAGCGCGAGGGGCAGGCCGCCCGGGGTGTCGTTGTCTTCCAGTCGCGTTTCGCGCCGCGAAACGCGGATCCCGACCCGCCTTTGGTCGGACCTTTGGGTGCATAATGTGCCCCCAACTGATTCGAGAGAGGTCACGTATGGACGACGCTCGGACCGTGTGCTCCCGCATCCTCCTCGTTGTCGCGCTGGCATGCGCGTCGGCGCTGCCGTCGTTCGCGCAGGTCACGACCGGCACGCTCGTCGGGCAGCTGCGCGATACGACGTCCGCGGTCGTCCCGGGCGCGACGGTCGTCGCGACCCATGAAGGCACGGGCGTCTCCCGCCAGGCGGTGACCGACACGAACGGCGAGTTCGTCCTGTCGGCGCTGCCAGCCGGGTCGTACACGGTCAAGGTCGAGCTCACCGGGTTCAAGATCCTGCAGCAGAAAGGCATCGAGTTGAGCGCCGGCCAGACAGTGCGCCAGGCGTTCACGCTGCAGCTCGGCGGCCTCGAAGAGACGGTCACGGTCGCAGGACAGTCGCCGCTGGTCGAGACCTCGGCGTCGCTGCAGGCCGACCGGCTCGGGACCCAGGAAGTCCGCGAGCTGCCGGTCAACCGCCGCAACATCACGAACCTCATGAGCCTCACGCCGGGCGTCAGCACGAGCGGCGCCGGCGACGTGCAAATGAACGGCGTTGCCGCCGGTGGAACGGGCATCACCGTGGACGGCACCGAGGCGAACTCGAATCCGGAGGCGCGATCGCTCGCGCAATACGGCGGACAGAATCAGATCTCGGTGATGGGCCTCGACTCGATCGCGGAGATCCAGATCGTGAAGGGCGTGCTGCCGGCGGAGTACGGCGGCGTCGCCGGCGGACAGGTCAACGTGATCAGCCGATCGGGCACCAACAGTTTCCACGGCTCGTCGTTTTACAGCGGCCAGAACGAAGAATTCAACGCGCGCGCGTTTTTCTCGTCGGCGCAGCAGCCGATCGGCACCTTCCATCAGTACGGCGGCACGCTCGGCGGACCGGTCATCCGCAGCCGGGCGTTCTTCTTCGGTACTTACGAGGGATACCGCGAGAACGTGCAGGTGAATCTGACCACGACCGTGCCGTATCAGGCGACGCGGGACGAACTGCTGCGCGCGCTGCCGTTCCCGGAAACCGCGACCGTGCTCGGCGTGCTCAACCTGCCCACCGAACCGATCGTATCGACGTCGGGCGTCGTCGATCCGCGAGTCGGACGCTGGCGCGGCCTCGGCACGCGCCGCCGCACGGAGAACCACGTCGTCGCCAAGGGCGACGTGGCGGTGTTCAACGGGGCGAACCTCGCGTTCACGTACACGCGCCTCCGGCCGTTCACGCTGGAGCCGCGGCCGGTCCTGAACAACGCCAACGATCGTGAGTACCCGAACGAGCAGGATCGCGTCGCCACCCAGCTGGTGATGACGCGCGGTGCGTGGGTCTCGGAGAGCCGATTCGGGTGGAACCGGACGTATCTGGCGCGGCTCGACGCGTTCCTCGGCGTCAAGCAGCAGAATGCGCCGGCCGAGATCCTGCCGTACGGCCGGCGCATGCCGGCATTCAACATCACCGGCGTGTTCGCGACGCCGCGCTCCGAGATCTGGGACATGTCGGGCAAGACCTACAGCTTCGAGCAGAAGATCAGCCGCGGCTTCCAGCGGCATCTCGTGAAGGCGGGCTTCCGTTTCATGCGCGAGGGCGGCGGCCGTCTGAATCCGGAGAACCCGTCGTTCACGTATCAGACGTATGCCGACGCGCTCGCGAACATCCCGCAGTCGCTGAGCACCTCGTTCGGCGCGCCGCCGCACGACTCGTCGATGGATCAGTACAGCGGGTTCCTGCAGGACGACTGGCGGATCGGCCACCGGCTCACGCTGAATCTCGGCGTGCGCTACGACTACTACGGCGTGGTCAAAGTCCACGCGACGACGCCCGTCGAAGTGGAGATCGTCAACTTCGAGGCGCCGACGGATCTGCGCAAGCTGGATTTCGGCGCGCTGAGAGATCCGCTGCGGCCCTACGAACCCGACGGCAACAACATCGCGCCGCGCGCCGGGTTCGCGTGGACCGTGGACGACAGCGAACGAACGGTCATCCGCGGCGGCGTCGGCTACATGTACAGCCCGCACCTGATCGCGACCGTTCGTCAGAGCGCCGCGAACCCCATCATCCCGTTCCGGATCATCTACAACCGGACGGAGATTGCGACGAGGAACATCAAGTGGCCCATCTACACGGACGAGTCGAGGCTGTTCGCGCTCGCCGACGCCGCCGGCAAGCGCAGCGTCTTCTCGCTCTTCGACCCGAACATCCAGGTGCCGTACACCATCCAGTCGATGGTCAGCGTGCAGCGATCGTTCGGCCGTACGATGGCCGCGGAGGTCGGCTACCTCCGCACCGACGGCAATGATTTCCCGCTGCAGCGGCAGTTCACGCAGGCGTTCGACCGCGTCACGGGGGCCCGGCCGAATCCCGCGATCGGCGCGCCCGGCGGCTACTACGTCGACAGCAGCCAGACGATGGTCTACAACGGGCTGCAGACGTCGATCCGCAAGCGTTTTTCGAATCGCCACTCCTGGGAGGTGAACTACACGTTCGGCAAGAGTCGGGCGACGCAGGGCGGCGACCTGTCCGCGTACTACATCGCCAGCTTCGACAACAACCAGGACTTCTGGAATCCGGAATTCGATCGCGGGCCCGCCAGCAACGACGTCCGCCACCGGATGAGCGCGTCGTTCATCTACGAGCTGCCGGGCGTTCACGGAGGGCATGGCGCGCTCAACGGCGCGCTCGGCGGCTGGCAGCTCTCCGGCGTGATCCAGGCCCGCTCGGGAACGGCGCTGCGCGTGCAGCAGCCGTCCGGAATCGATCGCAGCCGGCCCGATGTCGTGCCCGGCGTCGACCTGATCTTCGACGACTGGCGGAACCGCTGCGACGCTCGCGGGTGCAACTACCTCAATCCCGCGGCATTCGCCAGGGTGCCGGTGAGCCCGACCACCAACGCGACGCTCCGGCCCGGCACCTACATGCTGGACATGGCCCGCGGCCCGGCATCGCTGAACGTCCACACCACGATAGCGAAGAGCTTCGACATCGGGAGCGGCCGGAGGCTGCAGGTGCGGGCCGACGTGTTCAACATCCTGAACCGGCCGAACTACGACAATCCCGAGCTGCGCATCAACAACGTCGACTTCGGCCGCATCACCGGCGCGAGCGGCTCCCGGACGTTCCAGTTCGGGGGCCGGCTGACCTTCTGATGGCGTGTCGCGGCGTCATGCGACGTTGGCGGGCACCATCGGGGGGACGGTGAGGCGGGGAACGCTACCTTTATATATAGGCGTTACGGCCGTGCTGGTCGGATGGACGGCGCCCGGCGGCGTGGGCGCCGTGCAGCAGACGGTCACGGTCCGGCTGAAGCCGCAGACGATCACGGTCCGGCTGAAGCCGGATACTACGTACGGACCCGCGCAGACGACGGGCGCCGACGAACCGCGTGCGGTCGTCACGCGTCACTGCACCGGCTGTCACAACGCACGAACGAAGAGCGGCGGCCTCGCGCTCGACGCTCTCGATGTGGACCACGTCGAGGCGGCGCCGGGAGTCTGGGAGAAAGTCGTGCGCAAGCTGCGCGCGCGCATGATGCCGCCGCCCGCGCCGGACCGCGCGAGACCGGACGAGGCGACCTACGACGCGCTCGTCGCGCACATCGAGACTCGGCTCGATCGCGCGGCGTCGCTTGCTCCGGATCCGGGTCGCACCGATACGTTCCACCGACTCAATCGCACGGAATACCGGAACGCGATCCGCGATCTGCTGGCGCTCGACATCGACGCCGAGTCGCTCGTCCCGGCGGACGATGCGAGCCACGGGTTCGACAACGTGAATCTCGGCGCCCTGTCGCCCACGCTGCTCGAGCGGTATCTGACCGCCGCTCAGAAGATCGCGCGCCTCGCTGTCGGCGCTCCGGCTCGTACGCCGAACGCGAGGACCGTCGTGCTGCCCGCGGATCTCACGCAGAACGACCAGTTCGAGAACCTGCCGTACGGCACGCGCGGCGGAACGGCTTTCCGTCATACCTTTGCAGCCGACGGCGAGTACGCGTTTCAGATTCGACTGACCCGCGATCGGAACGAGAACATCGAGGGTCTCACGGATCCACACGAGATCGAGCTGGCGATCGACGGCGAGCGCGTCGGGCTCTTTCCGATCGCGGCGCGACAGGCGCGCGACCCGGACGCCGGACCCGATCCCGAAGCGCCGGCGGATGCGGGCCTCGCGACGCGCGTCCCTGTCAAGGCCGGGCCGCACGTCGTGACGGCGGCGTTTCTGAAGAAGCCGTCGGTACTCAGCGAGGCGCTGCGCCAGCCATTCAAGGCCGACTACAACGGCCGGAGGCAGGCGGCGATCTTCTCCGTATCGGTGACCGGCCCATTCAACGCGACCGGTCCCGGCGAGACGCCGAGCCGCCGGCGGATCTTCGCCTGCCATCCCTCGGTCCGCCGAAGCGCGGAGCGCGAAGGCCGGAAGGCGGACACGACGTACGGTGCCGGGCAGGAGGCCGGCTGCGCGAGGACGATCCTGACCACGACCGCGCGGCACGCCTACCGCCACGCGGCGACGGGCGACGAGATCCGCGACCTGATGAAGTTCTACGACGACGCACGCGCCGAGGGCGGCGGGTTCGACGCCGGCATCGAAATGGCGATTCGCGCGATGCTCGTCAGCCCGCAGTTTCTCTTCCGCGTCGAGCGCGATCCGGCCGGCATCGCGCCGGGCACGGCCTACCGGCTCAGCGACGTCGAGCTCGCCTCGCGGCTCTCGTTCTTTCTGTGGAGCAGCATTCCGGACGACACGCTGCTCGATGCCGCGGCGCGCGGGACGCTGAGCGATCCGCGCGTGCTCGAGGCGCAGGTCCGACGCATGCTGGCCGATCCGCGCTCGGAGACGCTCGTGACGAGCTTCGCCGATCAGTGGCTGTACCTGCGGAACCTGCGCGCGGCGAATCCGGATCCCCGGCTCTTCCCGGACTTCGACGAGAACCTGCGGCGCGCGTTCCGGCGCGAGACGGAGCTGTTCTTCGAAAGCGTCACGCGCGAGGACCGCAGCGTGCTCGACCTGCTGCGCGCCGACTACACGTTCGTCAACGAGCGGCTCGCGAAGCATTACGGCATCCCCAACGTCTACGGCAGCCACTTCCGCCGCGTCACGCTGCCGGCCGGCGGGCCGCGCGTCGGACTGCTCGGGCAGGGCAGCGTGCTGACGGTGACGTCGTACGGCACGCGCACGTCGCCCGTGCAGCGTGGAAAGTGGGTGCTCGAGAACCTGCTCGGCGCGCCGCCTCCGCCGCCGCCGGCGAACGTTCCGCCGCTCAAGGAGACCGCCGCCGCCGGCAAGGTGCTGTCGATGCGCGAGCGCATGGTCGAGCACCGCGCGAACCCCGCGTGCGCGTCGTGCCACCAGCTGATGGATCCGATCGGACTGTCCACGGAGAACTTCGACGCGATCGGCCGCTGGCGTACGACGGCTGAATCGGGCGATCCGATCGACGCGAGCGGCGGCCTGCCCGACGGGTCGACGTTCGACGGCATCGCCGGCCTGGAGCGCGCGCTGCTGAACCGGCCGGAGTTGTTCGTGTCGACGCTGACGGAAAAGCTGCTGACGTACGCCATCGGCCGCGGCGTGGAATTCGAGGACGCGCCGGCGGTCCGCGCGATCGTGCGCGACGCGCGCGCCACCGGCTATCGCTTCTCGTCCATCGTGCTCGGCATCGTCAGAAGCACGCCCTTCACCATGAGGAAGGCCCTATGATCGTCACGAAGTTGGCGCTGCCGCGGCGGACGTTCCTGCGCGGCGTGGGCGCGACGCTGGCGCTGCCGCTGCTCGACGCGATGGTGCCGGCACTCACGGCGTCGGCCAAAACGGCGGCGCAGCCTGTCCGCCGGCTCGGCTTCGTCTACCTGCCGATGGGCGCCACGCCCGGCAAGTGGTCGCCGCAGGCGGCGGGCGCGATCACCGAGCTGTCGCCGATTCTCAACCCGCTCGCGGGATTCCTCGATCGCATCACGGTCATCTCGAATCTCGAGCACAAGAACGCGTACGCCGCCGGCAACCACGCGACGGCGAACTGCACGTTCCTGAGCGGCGTGCGCGCGAAGTTCACCGACGGCAGCGACTACGAGATGGGCACGACGGTCGATCAGATTGCCGCGCAGCAGATCGGGCACGACACGCGGCTGCCCTCGCTCGAGCTCGCCACCGACTTCACCTACGTCGTCGGCAACTGCGACAACGGGTACGCGTGCGTCTACATGAACACGCTCTCGTGGTCGTCGCCGACGACGCCGCTGCCGATGGAAGCGGATCCGCGCGTGGTCTTCGAGCGGCTGTTCGGCGACGGCGGGTCTGTGGAAGAGCGCAAGGCCGATCTGCGGCGGACCGGGAGCATCCTCGACTGGGTGCTCGGCGACATGGCCCGGCTCCAGCGCTCGCTCGGCTCGGCCGATCGCGTGAAGGTCGACCAGTACCTCGATTCCGTCCGCGAGATCGAGCGGCGAATCCAGCGCGCAGAACACGAAGGCGCCGTCAGCGATCGGCTGGCGATCGACCGCCCGCTCGGCGCGCCGGCGGCGTGGGAGGATCACGTCAAGCTGATGTTCGATCTGCAGGTGCTGGCGCTGCAGGCGGACATCACGCGCGTCATCACGTTCCAGCTCGCGAGAGAGGTGAGCACGCGCACGTACCCGCAGATTGGCGTGCCCGAGGCGCACCATCCGACGTCGCACCACCAGAACGATCCGGAGAAGCTCGCGAAGCTCGAGAAGATCAACACGTATCACGTGTCGCTGTTCGGATACCTGCTGGACAAGCTGAAGTCGACGCCCGACGGCGATGGCTCGCTGCTGGACCACTCGATGTATCTGTTCGGCAGCGGCATGGGCAATCCCGACGTGCACGACCACAGCAAGCTGCCGATTCTCGTGGCGGGCGGCGGTACCGGAACGATGAAGGGCGGACGGCACATCAGCTATGCGGAGCCGACGCCACTGTCGAACCTGCTGCTCACGATGCTGAACAAGGCGGGCATCGAGAGCGACGCGTTCGCCGACAGCAACGGCAAGGTGGAGGAGCTGCTCGAACCACTATCGCTGTGACAAACGAACCACGAAGCTCACGAAGCACTTACAGGAACTCGCGATGCACGTGAAACAGTTCGGCTTGGCCGCGATCGTCACGCTGGCTGGCGCCATCGCAGCCGCGAGCGCCGATCAGCCGACGCTGCTCGACGCCGTCAGAGCCGGCGACCGGGAGACGGTTCGGGCGCTGATACGAACGCGCACGGACGTCAACGTGTCGTCGGCCGACGGCACGACGGCGCTCCACATCGCCGCCGAACGGAACGATCTCGATCTCGTCGCGCTGCTCGTCAAGGCCGGCGCGGACGCAAACGCCGCGACGCGGTATGGCGCCACTCCGCTCATGCTCGCGTGCGTCAACGGCAATCGCGCCATCGTCAACGAGCTGCTCGACGCCGGCGCCGACCCGAACGCGGCGTCGCCGCGGGGCGAAACGGTCATGATGACCGCGGCGCGGACGGGCGTCCCGGCCGTCATCGGCGCGCTCGTCGATCGCGGTGCCGACGTCGACGCGAAAGAAGCCACGCGAGGCCAGACCGCGTTGATGTGGGCGGCCGGGGAAGGCCATGTCGGCGCCATCAACGCGCTGGTCGCGGCCGGAGCCGACATCAAGGCGCGCTCTACCGGCGGCTGGACGGCGCTGCTGTTCGCGGTTCGCGAGGGACAGACAGCCGCGGTTCGCGCGCTGCTCGATGCGGGCGCGAACGTCAACGACGCGCAGGTTCCGCCGCCGGCCGCACCTCGCGGTCGAGGAAACGCCACCGTGGCCGGCGCCGGCGCGCAGCGTGGCCGGGGAGCCGCTGCCGCGGGCGGTCCGAGCGCGCTCGTGCTCGCCGTCGGCAGCAAGCACTACGAGCTCGCGTCGGACCTTCTCGATCGCGGCGCGGATCCCAATGCCGCCGCGCAAGGGTGGACGGCGCTGCACCAGATCACCTGGATGCGCAAGCCGGGCCAGGGCAGCAACGGCGCGGGCCCGACCGGGTCCGGAACCATGGACAGCCTCGAGCTCGTGCGGCGCCTCGCGGCACGCGGCGCGGATCTGAACGCCCGGATGACGAGGCGCGCGCCGGTAGGCACGAACGATCTCAACATGATCGGCGCGACCGCGTTCATGATGGCCGCGCGCACCGCCGACGTGCCGTTGATGCGCCTCCTCGCCGAGCTCGGCGCCGATCCGCTGCTGACCAACGAGGACGGCACCACGCCGTTGATGGCGGCGGCGGGCGTGGGCGTCCACTCGCCCGGCGAGGATCCGGGCACCGAGGCGGAGGCGCTCGACGCCGTGAAGGTCGCGCTTCAGCTGGGCGCCGACGTGAACGCCGTCGACAAGAACGGCGATACCGCGATCCATGGCGCGGCGTACAAACAGTTTCCGTCCGTCGTTCAGCTGCTGGTGGACAACGGCGCGACGATCGACGTGTGGAACACGAAGAACAAGCAGGGCTGGACGCCGCTGCGAATCGCCGTCGGCGTGCACCGCGGCATGAACTTCAGGTTCTCGCCGCCCACCGCGGCCGTCCTCACGCGCATCATGAAGGCCGAAGGCGTCTCGACGGCCGTCGAGCCGGAGCGGGTGATTAGCGGGGCGACGAAGTAAACGTCCCCGTCGCCCCGCCTACATCCGCCGCAAAGCACGGTTATCGCGCGCAGGTCGGAGCCAGCATCTCGAGCGACACGACGTTGATCGCATCGCCGTCGGGACGCCGCACGAGAAACCCGGTCGCCGCCATGCGGTGACCGCGGTGCGCCGCCGGACCCGGAAACGGATTGAGCAGCACAATCGTTCGCGACCCGGCTTCGGTCGACGGTGAAGCGGCGGGTGACGGCGGCGATGCCGCCTCGAGCGTCGCTCGCTGCGGCTCGGTCGCATTCGTCAGCTGCCATTCGCGATCGTCGAGCGGATCCAGGCAGCCGATGGCCCGAACGAGCGTGCCGGTTCTGGGCGGCGCCGGTCCGCCTTTCCCCGTGATCTGAATCGCGGCGAGCGCGTCGGCGTCGGTGGTCAGATCCGCGCGGCCTTCAGGGAATCCATTCTGCTGGAGCACGTACGCCATCGTGTCGAGCTTTTCCGGCTCCGGCACCGTGTCTACTCCACCCGCCGGCATCGTGTCGCGAATCCGACGGAACAGGTCCGCGAGCGTTCGTGCCTCCCAATGCTCGGCGAACCGTTCTCCGGCCAGCGGATTCCGCGGGTTGGCGAGGTCCTCCCCATGGCATCGGCCGCAATGCCTCACGTAGGTGGCCTTCCCGCGTTCCGCCTGGGCCGGGGAGTAGACGCCATCCCACACGGTTGAACCGGTGCGGCCGTTCGGCTGCTGGGCGCCGACCTCCGCGAGCAGCGCAACCGTGGACGCAATGAGGAACGCGACTCCGGGAAACCAATTCGCCGTCGGCATCTTCCCAATTCTACGATTGGCCGCGCAAAAACAGTTGACGCCGCCGCCGCCCGGCTATGTAATCGCGCCATCATTCGTCGGCGCGCGCTCTTTTTCTTTCGCGGGACTGCTTCCTCGTCCACGTGCAGGGAGGGCAAATGCGCAACGTCTCAGTCGTTCCGCTCCTGACCGCGCTGCTTCTCGCGACCGCCGCTCCACTCCGGGCACAGCAAGGCACCGCGGAAATCGGCGGACGCGTCACCGACGAGCAGGGTGGCGCGCTGCCGGGCGTGTCGATCACCATCACGAATGAAGAGACCGGGAAGTTTCGCGACGTAACGAGCGGCGCCGACGGCAGCTACTTCGCGTCGCAGCTCATCCCGGGGCGCTATCGTCTGGCGGCGAAGATCGCGAGCTTCAAGAATTTCGAGCGCAGCGGTCTGGTGCTCGCCGTGGGCAACAGGCTCACCGTCGACGTCACCCTCGCGATCGGCGCGCTGGAGGAAACGGTCAGAGTCAGCGGCGAATCGCCGCTCGTCGACACGACGAGCGTGAAAGTGGGCGGCAACATCGGGACCGACGAGCTCGCCGAGGTCCCGGCGATGAACCGCAACTACTTCGCGGCGGTGGCGCTGCTGCCGGGCGTCCAGTTCGCGCCGTCGAACCAGATGGGCAACGACACCATCGTCGCGGCGGGGCAGACGACGCAGAACAACAACGTCTCGGTGGACGGCGGCTACAACTCCGACGATGCGCTGGGGACGAGCGCCGGCGCGCAGGTGCGGACGCCGATCGAGGCCGTGCAGGAGTTCCAGGTCCTGACGAGCATGTACGACGCCGAGTTCGGGCGCGCCAGCGGCGCGGTCGTCAATGCCGTGACGAAGTCGGGCACCAACCAGTTCAAGGGCGTGATCTTCGGCAGCGCCGCGAGCAACAAGCTGACGGCGGAAGACTACTTCGTCCACGAGAAACATCTCCTGAAGCCGACGACCACGCGGCGCGACTGGGGCGGGGTGCTCGGCGGGCCGATCGTGAAGAACAAGGCGCACTTCTTCGTCAGCCTCGAGCGGCAGGTCGACAACCCGAACCGGACGCGCACGTTCGACACGCGGCCGTCGCTGGACTTCGCGATCGCCGAGGATCGCACCGACTGGAACACGCTGTTCCGGTTCGATCATCAGATCAACGCGAACCATACGTGGGCGGTCCGCTGGCTGCGCGAGTGGGCGCCGCAGTGGTACACGATCGGGAACCGTCAGACGCTCCAGTCCTATCAGGACGAGACCGACCTCGATCAGACGGCGGTGGGAACGCTCACGAGCGTGCTGAGCAACGCGCGCGTCAACACCGTGCGCGTGGCGCGGACGTGGGAGCACTGGTGGCACGGCAACGAATGCTTCCGCGCGCAGGGTCCGCTCGGTGGACGCGAAGGCTTCAAGTTCGGCGAGGAGACGAGCGGCAACCAGGCGCTGTGCCCGGCGCAGCTCGATAATCCGGGGTTCCTCACCGGCGCGAGCACCGAGTCGCAGGGGCCGTGGGACTCGAACTACCAGATCGAGGACGACTTCTCGTGGTTCGTGCCCGGCAAGAAAGGCGACCACGACCTGAAGTTCGGCGTGCGCTACAACTACACCGAGCTCCGGCGCGTGTCGCAGATCAACATGAACGGCACGTTCCGGTTCGTCAGCGACCTGCCGTTCGACCCCGCGAACCCCCGGACCTATCCGGAGCGGTTCACCGTTCGAACCGACACGTTCAACGAGTTCATCAAGAACCACAGCTACGAGGCGTACGCGCAGGACAAGTGGCGGCTCCATGAGGGCACCACGCTGAGCCTGGGCATCCGCTACGACCTCGAGATCATCCCGATGGACGAGGCGGGTAATCCGCTGTTCCGCGACAGCAGCAAATACCCGGTCGACAGGAACAACTTCGGTCCGCGGATTGGCTTCACGCACGCGCTCGACTCGTCGGCCAGGTCGGTCGTCCGCGGCGGCTACGGGATCTTCTACAACCGGACGATCCTCGGCGCGGTCGACGACGCGCTGGAGTTCGGCAAGTTCCTGACATCCCAGAACCTCACCTTCCCGGCCAACGGCCAGGCCGATCCGGGTCCGAGCGCGGGACGGCTGCCGACGGATGCGATGCTGGTCAACGGGCCGGTCGTGAACCGCGCGCTGCTCAACCGCCTTTATCCGGCGGGCGTGCCGGGCAAGAACGCCGGCACGGTCATCTTCGATTCGCCGGACCGCCGGCAGCCGTACGCCCATCAGTTCACGGTCGGCTACGTGCGCGAGATCTTCACATCGCTCGCGGCGCACGTCGATTACATCCACTCGAAGAACAAGGACATGTTCCTGGCGCGCAACCTGAACCCGGCCGTGCGCGTCGATACGAGCCGGACCGGGGCGCTCACACGAGTGGACGCGTTCGGCGTCCTCGGCGAGCCGTACGCCCAGCAGGTGTGGGTGATGGAAAACACCGGCGAGTCGGAGTACGACGCGCTGAATCTGTCGATCGAGAAGCGCTACCGGAACAACTGGTCGGGCCGGGTCTCGTACTCGCTCTCGAAGTCGCGCGGCACCGCCGAGAACCAGGCCGATCGGAACACCTACCAGTTCCTCACCGATCCGAACCTCGATCTCTGGCGCGGGGCGAGCAGCGTGGACCGTCGCCATATCCTGTCGATTGGCGCGCGGCTCGAAGTCCCGAAGACCCGCGGCCTCAACCTCTCGACGGCGATTCGCTACATGAGCGGCGCGCCCTTCACGATCTACAACAGCGCGGTCGACGTGAACCGGAACGGCGAGCTCGAGGATCCGGTGCCGGCCGGGACCTACAGCGGCACGGCGCCGTTCTCGATGAAGAACGTCGCGTTCGACGGGAAGCGGAACGGCGCGCGAGGTCCCGATTACTTCCAGGCCGACGTCCGCGCGGGCTGGCACCAGCGCGTGCGGGGCGGCCGGACGCTCGAAGTGTTCCTCGACATCTTCAACATCACGAACCGGGCGAACCTCGAGAATCCGATCAACGCGAACCGCGACATGCGGATTCCGACGTCGTTCCTCGTGCTGACGAACCTCGTTGGCGGCGGCGGCTTCCCGCGGCAGGCGATGACGGGCGTGCGGTTCGCGTTCTGAGCGTCACGACAGTCTCCAGTCGGCCGTCTGCAGTCGCGGACAGCATCCTGAGACCGCCGACTGCTGACTGACTCGATCGCCACGACTGCAGACAGCCGGACCGGGGACTGAATTCTGATTCGCTGTTACCAGTTGAACGGGATTGGTACGGGGAGGAAAGACGCGGCGACGACGCGGCGCACTAGAGGCCGCGTCGTCGCGCGAACGAGGCGCTTACTGAACCGGCGCGACCGTGCCGCTGGTCGCCAGCGTCGTGGCCGTCAGAGCCGTGTCGGTCGTGTCCTGGAAGATCGTGCCGCGCGCGTCCGTCCCGAAGTGACGGTTGCCGGTGCCGGCGTACTTGACCGGGTCGGACTTCGCGAAGTACGTGCTCTGCGCGTCGGCCGCGGCCGCGTTGCAGGTCGAGGCCTTGACCGTCACGACCACCGGCGCGTCGCCGGCCGCCAGCGTCACGATGAAGCCGCTCTTGACCACGCCGGTCTTGTTCAGGTCAGGGCTGACGAATCCCTGCGAGCTGCCGGTCGCCGGCTTGACGAGATCCTCCAGCGTCTGCGCGTAGCCGCCGGCCGCGCAGCTCGAGGAGTACGCCGCCTCGCCGCTGTTGATCGCGCGTAGCGATCCGATCGCCGACGCCTCGTTGCCCGACATGCGCGCGCGCAACAGGCCAGGCACCGCGATCGCGGCGATGATGCCGATGATCGCCACCACGATGAGAAGCTCGATCAGGGTGAACCCTCGTGAATCGCGAACTTTCATTTATGCTCTCCTTACTTACTTACCGCACCATTCCGCGTGCGGCGAATCGCCCAGCATCGAGCAACCGGAATGCCAGAGCGCCAGCGGTTGCGCGTACGGAGCAAGACGCGAGATATCGCCGACTTACAGCGCGTGAGTCAGCGCCGCCGCGGGAGGGAGCGTTGAAACGGACAATTATTGTTACCGTCCGCCGACAACGGTTGTCAGTTCCGCGGCGCGCATCAGGAAAGCGGGTGATTCAGCACGGAACAGGCTGTCGCAGAAAAAGCGTCGACGATGACTGCGCCAGCGATCGTGAGAGGGAGCAAATTCGTGCAGTGTCGTGCGTCACTTCGAGCGCTCGCGATCGAGCTGGCGAACGTTGAGCGTCCAGGTCAGCGGGACGACCTGCGGTGAAAAGCACACCTTGTCGTCGCAGGCCTGGTAACCGAACGTCGCCTTCAGCGTCAGCGATGAAACGTCCTTCAAGGCGGCCTGGCCTTCGGGCGACGCATCGAGCGCAACGTCCTGCACGATCCGGAATGGCCGCTGATACACGCGCACGTGCTCGTTCAGCGGCTTGAAGTAATAGTCCTCCGACGTCGGAAACTGCAACGCGCGCACGATCACCCATCGTTGCGGTTCGATCGTGAGCGTCGTCGGTTTGTATCCAGACACTCCTGGCGCGTACACGTGAATGCCAGGCGCAGGGCGCACGTCGAGTACCAGTGAGAAATGAGTGCCCGGTGCGACCGTCGCGTCCGTCGCGAACGACGTGATGTCGATCTGCGGCGACGAAATCCTGGTGGCGGGCACATCCAGCTGATGTCCGAGACGCGCGAGCACGCTCCCGACAGTGTTCCGCTCCTGATACGCCGGCTCGAAGAAGCGCGCCGTGACGATGCCGTCTGTGGTCAGGATGAAGGTGCCTGGAAAGGGCACGCCGTACGTCTCCCGGTTCGTTTCAGGCACCGTCGTGTTGAAAATCCCAAACCGCTTGATCGTCAGCGATCCGGGATCGGAGAGCAGCGGGAACGTCACGCCGCGCCGCGCCGAAAACCCGGCGAGGACCTCGATCGGATCGTAGCTGACGGCGGCGAGGCCGAGGCCTTCACGCGTCAACGCGCCGACGCGACCCTGCAGCTCCACGAGCTGCGTCTTGCAGTACGGTCACCAGTCGGCCGATCGAAAGAACACGAGCATCAGCCCCTTCGGTCCCATCAGCGACGCGAGCGAGCGCGACCGGCCCTGTTGATCGGTCAGTGTGAAATCTGGAACGCGCTGCCCGATCTGCGGGCCGAGTTTCTGGACGTCTGGCGCGGCGGGGCCTTGCGACCCTCCGTGCGCGGCGGCGCGAACGGCAAGGCACGAGGCGATGAGCGCGACGGCGAAGTGAAAACCCGTTCGAGTCACACGAGCTTCAAATCGCGGACCGCGCGGCCGGCCGCGCGCAGGTTGGCGAGCGTCATCTCGGAGTATTTCCGCGACAGCAGCACGCCGTGCGCGCCGCCGTCGAACGCCGCCCTCACCGCGGCGTAGACATCGTCGGGCTGGGTCTTCTTTTCGTTCGCGCCGGTCGGGATGTCGATGTCGATGCCGGGCCATATCCTGACCTTGCTCCCGGCCGCGGCGACGCCGGCGACCGCGCGCTTCGTCTCGCGCCGCACGTAGTCGGCCGACAGGCCGGCCTTCGAGATCTGATCGAGCGGCTTCTCGCCCTCGTACTGCTGCAGGCGATACGTCAGCTCGAGCGTCTGCTCCGGCGTCAGGTCCCCGAAGATCGTCCCGTGCACGTTTCGAACGTACTGCGCCATCCGCGGCCCGCCGGAATTATTGTAGATGACGACCTTCAGGAAGTCCGAATACTTGCTGAACTCCGCGTAGTCCTGTTCGGCGCGATAGAACGGCGCGAACGAGTTCGTGTGCCACAGGTGCCAGCCGATGCCCTTCGCCGGAGCGATCTCGTGCGCCTTGCGGTACATGTCCCGATAGGTGTCACGCAGTCCTTCGTTCCACAGCCGCTCCCACGCGAGCACCTCCGGATACTCGACCAGGATTCGCCAGAACGTGACGAACGCGCCGTCGACGGGACGTTTGCCGCCGCGCATGGCGGTCACCCAGTTCTCGAGTGCCGTGTAACCCTGGCGCGCCCGCGCGGCGTCGATTCCCATTTTCCTGGCGGCGTCGAGACAGTGCTGACAGAAGCATCCGACGGTCGCCGGATTTCCACCGCCGCCGTGACTGGCGCCAATCGCGTTGTTGAGCGGCCCCTGCCGCTCGCTGCCCCACATCAGGCCGTCGACGTCGTAGGACCGCAGGTAGTCCTCCACCATGCCGACCCAGAAATTGCGGGTGTTCGGATTGCGCGGACAGGTGCGCGTCGTCCGGCGGCCGTGCAGATCGATCTCGGCCGCTCCATCGAGCCCGCGGACGTCGCTGCGGAAGACGTCCTCGAACCAGCAGATCACTTTCGTGTTCCGCCGCCGCGCGGCGGGCAGCACGTCCGCGATGATGTCGTAGTTCGGATGGTCGGGCGCTTTCTCCGGGACGATTGACGTGCCCTTGTAGAACTGTGGATGCGGCGTCGAGAAAATCCCGCCGTGGTAATCGTCGTCGTACTCCTGCTTCCCGTGATCGGGCAGCGGGTTGCCGCGCGGCTGACGGCCCGCGATGCCGCGGCCGTACGTGAAGGTCGCGAGGAACAGCGTGTTGACGGCCGCCATCTCGCGGACGTTGTCGAGCACCTTGTCGGTGCCCTCGTCCACGAACGACACCGCGCCGACCTGAATGCCAATCATCGGCGGATCGGATCGCTCGGACTTTTGTTGAGCCGGCTGGGCCGGCTGCGGCCCGATCGCGATCCCGCCGACGGCCATCAGCGAGCTTTCCAGGAACGTTCGTCGATTCACGGGTCAATGCCCTCCGCGCATCACATTCGACTCGCCTTCATCATGAGTGGAAGGCCGCTTCACGTACGAACCACAGAGGCACAGAGCCACCGAGCGCCTCATTCGCCGGGCGGCGCGAAGCGCCGCGGCGAACGATCG
>Ga0114129_10002169_pt1 | contig 27039 bp, 27 predicted proteins | sample RhiMetdeltSRZDD1_FD_80071 | JGI IMG/M metagenome (GOLD analysis project Ga0114129, IMG submission 80071) | Populus rhizosphere microbial communities from Tennessee, USA - Rhizosphere MetaG P. deltoides SRZDD1 (version 2) (version 2) | ecosystem: Host-associated > Plants > Roots > Rhizosphere >...
AAGAAGGCGACGTCGTCGTCCGGTGCGCTGACCGAGGTCCATCCGAGGGCCTCGTAGAACGACCGGGCCCGCCGCAGGTCCCCGACCCCGAGCGTGACGACGCTCACCCGCTGCTCCATCGTGTCCCCCTCCCCGACCTCACCCGCCGGATCCTCGGACGCGCGCGAGCGCCTCGTCCAGCGAGTCCTCGAACGGCACGACGCTCTCGGCACCGGCGATCGTGAGAACGCCGCGCACCCTCGAACCGGGGGGCGCGACCACGACGAACCGCTGCTCGCGCCAGCCGAGACGCTCCCCGATCTCGCCGAGCATGCGGATCCCCGAGCTGTCGAGGTAGCTCACGACCGACAGGTCGACCACCATGGCCTCGGCCGTGTTCGGCACGGCGTGGAGCATCGACCGCTGCAGGTCGCCGGCGTTCGACAGGTCGACCTCACCGGCCAGGCGGGCCACCACGACCCGCCCCTGCTCCTCGAACGCGAGGTGCGCGAGCTGGCTCACGAGGCGACCGAGGACCTGACGGGTCGACGCATGCGGACGACGGTCCCGTCCGATCCGTGCTCGATGTCCACCGAGGCCATGCAGGCCTGCATGAGGTCGATCCCCCGGCCGCCCTCGCCGCGCGGCGGACGCCACGTCCCGCTGTCGCGCACCACGACCTCGACCTGGCCGTCGTCGAGCTCGGCCTCGATCTCGACCCACGCGCTCGCGGGACCGTAGGCGTGACGGATGCTGTTCGACACGGCCTCGGAGGTGGCCACGACGACGTCGTCGCGCACGTCGTCCGGCGCGTCGGCGCCTTCGAGCCAGCGCCGCAGCCGACGCCGAACCTGCCGAAGGGCGTCGGGTTCGGCCGGGATCCGCAGCCGGAGCTCTCCGTCCTCGACCGCGAGCAACCGCATTGCCAGCAGCGCGATGTCGTCCGAGGCCTCCCCCTGCACCATCGCCGACAGGATGCCGTCGCAGATCCGGGTCATCTCGGCGTCGGCGTTGCCCTCGGCAGCCCGGAGCAGCCGGTCGATGCCCTCGTCGATGGGGAGGTCCGGCCGGTCGATGAGACCGTCCGTGTACAGCACCAGCGTGGTCCCGGGTTCCAGCACCACCGTGGACTCGGGGTACGACCCGCGACCCAGCCCGAGGGGCGGCGCCGACTCGACCGGCAGGAGCCGGGCGCGCCCCGCCGAGATCGCGATCGGGCGGGGGTGCCCCGCGCCCACCGTGGTTGCGGTCCGCGTCTCGACGTCCAGCACCACGATGAGGAGGGTGGCCATGTCGTCCTCGGCCACGTCGTGCAGGAGCGCATCCGTGCGCTCGGCGATCACACCCGGCGGGTGCCCCTCGAGCGCGTAGGCGCGCACGGCCAGGCGGAGCTGCCCCATGAGGCTCGCGGCCTCCAGGCCGTGCCCGGCGACGTCACCGATCACCAGCGCGACGCGCCCGCCCACGAGCGTGATCACATCGAACCAATCGCCCCCGGCGGCCAGGCCGGTCTCCGCGGGGACGTAGCGAGCCGCGACCTCCGCCCCCTCGACGTGCGGGAACGACGCCGGAAGCAGGGCCTGCTGCAGCGTGTCGGCGATCCGGTGTTCGCGCTCGAACGCCCGATGCTCGGTCACGTCCTGGACGATGCCGAGCATCCGCACCGGCTTCCCGTCGGGCCCGAGTGAGAGCTTGGACCGGGCATGCAGTGTCCGGACCTCAGCGTCGGGGAGGACGACCCGGTACTCGATGTCCGGGGTCTCGTCACCGCGCCCGGCGATCAATGCCTCCACGTCCTCGCGGATCCGGGCGCGATCGTCCTTGTGCACGAAGGTCATCGCGCGTTCGAACGTGACCTCGAACGAGTCCGGCTCGACCCCGTGGATCCGGAACATCTCCTCGGACCACGAGACCTTGCCGCTCCCGACATCCCACTCCCACGAGCCGATGCGGGCCATCCGGTGCGCCTCGGCCAGCTGGCGTTCGCTGCGCCGGAGCTGGGATTCGGCCTCGCGTCGCTCCGTGATCTGGCCGGCCAGGCGGCGGTTCGCCTCGGACAGCTGGGCGGTTCGGCGTTCGACGCGAACCTCGAGGTCGGCGGCCCCGCGTTCGAGCGCCTCGCGGGAGCGGCCGCGCTCGGCGACCAGCGCGGCCAGGAAGAAGGCGGTGAACGCGACCGTCGCATTGAACCCCTGCAGCGTGATCATCTTGTCCAGCAGGCTCGAGCCCTCGAAGGGGCCGCGGTCCTGCACCGCCGCCCAGGTCGCGGCGCTCGAGACCAGCAGCGCCGCGGGCGCCGCGCCCCAGAGCTGGAACCGCCATGCCGCCCACCCGACGATCGGCAGGACCAGGAACAGGACCGAGACGCCCGCCGTCACGGCGAGCAGCGAGATGACGACCAGGACGCACAGCACCGCTGACAGCTCGAGCAGATCGAACCGTTTCGGCGGGCGATACAGCCCGTGCGCCTGGTTCCAGACGACCAGCAGGAGCGGAGCGACCACCAGGACGCCCATCGAGTCGCCGGCCCACCACACCGCCCAGGCCTGCCAGTAGTCGGCCGCCGAGATCTGACCCGCGATCAGGAGCGTCGTCGCGCCGATCGTAGCGCTCACGGACATCGTGAGCGGCGCCACAACCAGGAGGGCGACCACGTCCCGGACGCGGTCGAGCTGGGTCCGGAACCCGACGAGGTGCAGGACGTACACGGCCGCGATCGGGGCGATCGTGTTCCCGGCCGCGGTCGCGGCGGCCGCGAGCGGCGACGGGGTGATGGGCAGGTTCACGATGAACGCGGCCACCGCGATCCCCGGCCACAGCCGCGTCCCGAACAGCAGGAGAGCCACTACCGCGATCCCGGTCGGCGGCCACAGGGGCGTGACGTTCTCACCCACGAGCGCAAGGCGCAGGCTGAGAAACCCCGTCAGGCCGTAGACGACCCCCAGCGCGGCGATGGACAGGAGGTCCTTGCGCTCGAGGTCGTACCGGCGCAGCAGACCGATCACCCGTGCCCTCCCGTCCCGTTCGACAGGGTCAACCATGCCTCAGACCGGCCGAGCCTGCCAGCATCCGGACGGCTCGCCCGTCCGGAGGCGGCTAGGCTTGGCGCTCCGCGCGAACGCCAACGCCTCGTTCTGCGTATGGATAGGGCAAGAGGGGTGATCCGCTTGATGCGTTCGAAGACGCTCGTTCCGAGGGGGCAGCACGTCCGGGCCGCGATGGCATCGATGCTCCTGCTGATCGCCGCATGCACATCGTCCTCGGCCGCCTCCCCGGATCCGTCCCCTTCGACCGTCTCGGAGGGCGGGTCGACGACGCAGGCGCCATCGCCCGAGCCATCGAGTGAGGTGTCGAACGGGAAGGTGTTCAACTCGAGCCACGCAGCGCACCCGTACGAGTTCAACAACATCAACAAGTTCCAGGTCGCGCCGCAGGACATGCCCTACCCCTACACCACTCCGGTCCCGCCGGACGAGAAGACGCCGATCGACGGCACCTACATGCGGATCCTCACCCTCGAAGACACCGACGGGCTGCTGCCCTTCCGCTGCCTACGTTGCCCACCGTACTTCCCGAACGCGGGCGTGAGCACCCTCGCCATGTCGAAGGGCAACTACTGGGTGAACCACCAGCTCTCGGGGTTCCGGGCGCTGGGGATGTACACCGTGGAGGGGAACCGGGTCACCTTCTTCAACGACCCGTGGTGCCCGCAGGATCACGGCACCTATCGATGGGCCGTCGAGGACGACGAGCTGCTGCTCGAACCGACCTCCAGCACCTGTCCGTACGAGAAGGCCAGGACCGACGACTTCACCACCGGCCATTGGATCCATATCCGGCCGTGCATCTACCGGATCGAGCTCCTGTGGCCGGGGCCCGTGGCCTGCTAGCCGCGCGCTACTGGTACCGGCGGGGCGGCTCGACGGGGAACATCTCCCCCGTGCAGTCCTGCGGCAGCGGCCGGGTCTCCCCCGGCCTGGGCCTCTGTTCGAAGTCGAACGCGTCGAACAGCGGGGTTGCGAGCCGGTCGCGTTCGGCGAGCTGCGGCAGGGACCAGTTGTCCTGGATGAACCGAACCGGCGAGGAGAACTCGGAAAGCTCGTGGCTCGTGTGGCCCTGCTTCGCGTAGGCAGAGAGCACCAGCATCGGCGCGCGGATGCCGAACCCCAGTACGTCGACCTGCGGCGGCGGGACGTGGTCGTAGAAACCGCCGTAGTCGTCCCAGGTGAGGAACACGGCCGTCTCCCTCCACGACGGGCTGCGCATCAACGCGTTCAGGACCTCGGTGGTCCAGTACTCGCCCCAGCAGAAGTTGTACTCGGGGTGCTCGGACACCTCGAAGCGCGGCGTGACCCACGTGACCGGGGGCAGGCGGTCTTCGCCGATGTCGCGGACCAGGTTGTCCACCGGGAAGATGTGCTGCGCCCACCGCTCCTCGTCGTGGCGGACGTGCGAGATCGCCGAGTACGCGTTCCACAGGTACCCGTTCTGGTACGGATTGGCCGAATAGAACGCCCAGGGGATCTGCTTGCGCTCGAGCAGGTCGCCCACGGTCTCGATGTCGAAGCATGGGAAGACCTGGCTGGTCGTGCCCTCCTTATCCTTGACCGCGACGGTGGCGTTGCTCAGCGAGTCGCACCCCCACGCCTTGAACAATCCCGTCGAGCGATGGCGCTTCTCGAGCTCGCGGTTGTCCTGCGCCGGGTTCTCGAACGCACCCCCGGACTGTCCGGCGATCGCGAACATGTGGTTGGGGAACGACGGCCCGTGCGCCGAGGTGAAGTGGTTGTCCAGGAGCACGTACTGGTCGGCCCAGTGGAGGTAATTGCCCAGGTCCTCGGGGCGGAACTGCGTGTAGGCGTCGCGATCCGAGGCCTCGTCGCGGTTGAAGCCGTCCATCTTGCCCTCGTTCCACGCCTCGATCGCGCAGTCGTAGCAGTGCTCGATGTCCTGCGCGATCGCGCCGCGCGTGGCGGGGGTGAGCGCGCGTTCGGTGCCCTTGTCCATGCCGACGCTCGCGCCGTGCACGCCGGGCAGCGCGCCGAACATGTGATCGAAGGTCCGGTTCTCCTTGATGATGTAGACGACGCGCTTGATCGGCGTCTGCGTGTGGAATCGTGTCGCGTCCACCGGGTCGGGGGCCGTGCCCATGGGCGCCGGCGGCAACCAGGTCACGTCCGAGCGGAAGGGGCGCGTGCACGCGGCGAGCACGGCGCCGCCGGCCGCCAGCAGCGTCCGGCGCATGAACGAGCGACGGGACACGCGCCGCTGCATCACGGGTACCGGATCGTCGGCGGCTCGGGTTCGAGCCCCGCCGGCCAGCCGGCGTAGTCGTCGGGCCAGTCGTAGAACTTGTAGGTGGCGGCCACCTTTCGGCGGGGCTCGGGCGCCCGTGGGTTGCGGCCGAATTCGAAGACGTGCTCGTAGTTGTGCGAGGCCTCGATGCGCGGCGAGTTGTACGGCAGCCCCCAGTTGTCCGAGACGAACCGAAGCGGCGAGGAGAAGTCCGACCGTGCGTCGTCCAGGTACCCCCTCTTTGCGTACGGTGAGATGACCATCATCGGCACCCGGAAGCCGAGGTCGACCTCGTCGATCTTCGGCGGGCGGACGTGATCGTACAGACCGCCCCACTCGTCCCACGTGACGAAGATCGCCACGTCATCCCACAGCGGCCCGCGCATGACGGCGTTCACGACGTCGGTGACCCAGTTGTGGGCGTGCTTGGTGCTGAACGGCGGGTGATCCGAGAGCTGGAACCTCGGGGTGACCCAGGTGACCGGCGGCAGGGTCCCGGCCTCGATATCCCGCAGCAGGTCGTCCACGGGCCAGATGTGCTCGTCCCACAGCTCCTCGTTCCTGTACACGTCCTCGATGGCCGAGTAGGCCTGCCAGATGTAGCCCGCCTGGTAGGGGTCGGCCGAATAGGAGGCCCAGTCGATGTCTCGTTCGGACAGCTGCTCGCCGACCGTCTGGAATCCGAAGCACGTCGAGTGCCTCGACCGGTTGCCGTGCTCGTCCTCGACGACGACGTACACGTTCTCGCCGAACGCGTCGCACCCCCAGCTCTTGAACTCCCGCCCGTCGTTCAGGTGCTTGGTCAGGATGTTCTCCGGATTGTCGCGGGCGCCGCCGGCCTGGCCGGCGATGAAGAACAGGTGGTTCGGGAACGAGGGACCCGCCACGGACGCGAACGTGTGGTCGTTCAGCACGAAGTCCTCGGCCCACCCGTAGTAGTTCGGGATGTCGTCTCGATGGAACTGCGAGTACGCGTAGTAGATCCCGTAGGAACCGATCGCGAACCCGTCCATCGCGCCGTCGCGGTAACACAGGTCCCACGCGGCGCGGTCGTGCGGGAGGTCGCCCGGCAGCCATTCGGGGCAGTGGATCAGCGGGACCTCGTCCCCGTAGCGGATCCCCGTCGTCGTCCCGCGGGCGCTGGGGAACCGCCCGAACAGGTTGTCGAAGCTCCGGTTCTCGAGCATCAGGTAGATCACGTGCTTGATCGGCCAGCGCGTCTCCAGCTGCGCAGCCGGCGTCGCGCTGAACGTCGGTCGCGGCGTGGGCGTCGTCGACATCTTCTCGCCGAAGCAGGAGGACAGGAACACTCCGGCGGCCGCCGCCGCCGAGCGGGTCATGAAACGTCGTCGGGTCAACCGTTCCGGGAACATCACCGAGCGCGCCGAACGATGGCTTCGGGCGTTCTGGCGCCCGGCTCGCGTTCGCCTACGCCGTCACTTCACCTCGGTGACGAGCGCGTAGTCCGAGTTCGAGAACGTGTCGCACAGGCCGCGTGCCGCATCGAGGTGAGCCCGGAAGTCGGCATGCGAGCGCCAGTTGTCTCGCGAGCCCTCGTCCGACCACTCGGAGAGCGAGAGGAAATGGCGCGGGTCCTGGTCGTCGCGAAGCAGGTGCGCCTCGATCAGGCCGGGAGCCTCCGCCTTGGTCCACTCTAGGAACTCGGTCCAACGCCGGATGAACTCGTCCTCCTTCCCCTGCGCAACGACCCAATCACCGGACGCGAACTGTTTCATCTCGACCTCCTCGAGCGATGGACGCCCAGGATACCGACACCCCCGCGAAAGCAGGGTCACGCCATCGTGTCCACGAGCAACCATCCGAAGCCGGCCGCCCAGACCGCCACGGCCAGGGGCGCGGTCAGCCGGACCCATCGGGGCCGGGCGGCCACCAACACACCGAGGACCATCCCGACCACGACGATCGCCTTCTTCAGCAGGAGGTAGCTCGTCGGCTCCGACGTCGTCGGCGGGTGCTGGCACAGGACCAGCACGTCGTCGAACGTGCCCCGAGCGCACGTGTACGCCGGGATCCTCGAGCCGATGAACACGGCCCCGAGCGCGACAAGGACGCCGAGCGCCCAGACATAGCGTGAGCTCCCCTCGGGATCCACCGGTCGCCGGCGCGTCCGTGCGAGGATGCCGACGCCCCACCCGGCGGCCACGAGCGACCCGAGCGAGAAGATGATCGCGCCCGCAGAGCGTTCGGTGCAGGGTCCCGAGATCTCGTTGCAGACGCGCCAGATGTCGTCCCACGACACCGCGACCATCGCCACCGCCGACGCGATCAGCGCTACCGCGAACACCCACGCGGCAAGCAGCCCTTCGGCGCTGATCTCCGACAGCGCGACGCGGGCGCGGCCATCCGAACGCCCCACCGGCAGAGCATGCGCCACGGGTCGCCGGTACGGCGACCCTGAACGGCTAGGGCAGGAAGCGCGCGACGCCGAAGTCCTGGGAGCCGATCTGCGCGAATCCCGCGGTCAGGATGCGGCCGTTCGACTGCAGCGCCGAGGCGTTCGGGCTGCTCTGGCTCGCTCCGGGGAAGGTGGCCAGGATGAACCCGTCCCCGCCCCCGAACCCCGTGTCGAGATCCCCGTTGGGCTTGAAGCGAGCCACGAAGATCTGGTTGTCGAAGGTTTCCGCCGTCACGATGAGCTTCTTCCCCGCGAGATCGAGATCGGCGTCGCCGAGCCCCGCCGGAACCGGATCGACGATCAGGAAGCCGTCGCCGTGAAACGTCGGGTCCGCCTTGCCGCGGGTCGTGAGTCGGATGAGCGCGAGCGGGTCTCCGCCCACGCCCGATACGGCGACGCTCTTCCCGTCGCCTCGGATGCCGATGCTGTCCACCTCGTCGTTGACATCGGAGACGTCGAGGATCTTCTTCCCGTCTCCGCTGAACGTGGGGTCGAGCGTCCCGTTGGTGCGGTAGCGGGCGAAGGCCGACCGATAGTTGTCCTGCCCCGGGTTGTGCGCCCACCCGCCGACCAGCGCCTTGCCGTCGGACTGGATGGCCATGGCCTGGATCCCGTCGTCCCCGCTGAAGTTCGTGACGGCGCGTCCGTCCCCGCCCCCGAAGGTCCCGTCGAGACGTCCCCCGGCGGTGATCCGGGCGATCGCGAAGTCCCAGTCCGTCTCGGAGCCGATGGTTCCGACCTGTCCGGCGATGAGGATTCCGCCATCATCCTGAACCGCGCCCACGTACCCGAACGCGCCGGTGTAGCCCCGGAACTTCACGAGGAGCAGGCCATCGCCGGAGAACGTCGGGTCGAGCGTCCCGTTGGTCCGGAACCTGAGGATCGCCATGTGCGAAGCCGAGCCGTCCGCGTTCTCCGCCCAACCGAAGGCGAGGATCTTCCCGTCGTCCTGCTGGGCAAGCTCCTCGATCCGATCGTCGCCGCCGACGCCGCGGATGTCGAGGGTGAAGGATCCGTCGCCGCTGAACGAGGTATCGAGCCCGCCGTTGCCTCGGAACCGTGCGACCGCTGCATCGTCCGGCCCCCCCGAACCGGTCTCTCCACCCAGCACGATCCGGCCGTTCGACAGTTGAAGGACGGCGTAGGCCTCGTCGTTCTGACTCCCGGGTAGGTTCAGCGTCTGGAACCCGTCGCCGTCGAACGACGTGTCCGGGTCTCCGGGCGCCGCCCATGCGGCGTTCGGAAGGACGGCGATCGCGAAGCCGATCACCGTGACGAAGACGCGACGAAACAGCTTCTGGGTACTCAACGTGGAACCTTCCCCCTCGATGGCCTGATGGCCGCGCGAGTGTAGCGACCGACCCTGTGAAAAGGCCAGACGGGGGTTCGCTCGTGAGGAACTCCTACGCCCAGGACGAACCAGACCGCCACCACCGCCTTGGTCGCCTTCCGAGTCAGGGAGATCGTGAAGGTGTCGGCGCTCGGGTTCGGGACTGCCGAGGCCACGGCGGCTCGGCCCTTCTGCTGCACCGTGGCCAGCACCATGCTGGAATTCCCGAGCGGAACGCTCACGACCACCTTCTTGCTGCCGATCGGCACCCGGTCCCGGTCGCGCTCTCACCGAGCACGCCGGTCGATCCCTCTCCCATCAGACCCACCGCCGAGTTGGAGGGGTCGTTGGGGATGACCAGCAAGCCGACGCCGTTCGTGGTGTTCACCGACGTCCCGAGGATGCGTTATTCCCGAACCCGAGCAGGATCGGGTCACCGTTCGACGCGTCGGCGACACCGCCCATCACGATCGCCGCGACCAAGATCGAGGCATATGCACGCCAAGCCGATCATCGATCTCCGGTTCCGTTCCGTCCATCGCTCCTTCCTCCTGATCAACCCGACCCGGGGGCCGAGACTCCGAAACGTGCGTCATCTGCCCCAGAACGGGTCCGAGCGCCTGCGCGTTGCCTGCGAGCCAACCCGACAAGTGGCCGTTCGGCCGATGTGCCCGCCTCCTCGACTGCCTAGATTGGGATCGTTCGAGGGGGTCGGGAGGCATGCGCTACTACGTGCTCGCGCCGGATGATCAGGAACCCGGCGTGTGGATGGTGCTCGCCGAGACCATCGGCGAGCCCACGTACCCGGGCGACGAGGTGCCCGGGCTCCCACCCGTGCTCGCCAGCAAGGCCTACCTCGCCGAGCAGCTCGGGGTCGCCCACGCGCTGATCATGACCCGGGACGAGGCCGCGGCCCGGCCCGAGACCCGGACGGCCCTGGAAGCATGGGAGTCGGGCGACGACGCTCGATACGAGGCCCAGGCTACCCGCGAGAAGCATCGAGAGGACGAGGAGGACATCCGGCTCATGGCCCAGCAGGGAAGCGAGCTGGCGCAGCGCCTGATCGAGCGCGGCTTCCCGTTCGCCGAAGGACGGCGCTTCCTCCACGAGGACGACGTCAGCCACTGGATCCTCGCCCAGCTCAACGACGGCGTCTGGATCGAGGATCCCCGTCCCCTCGAGGACGGTTAGCACTCACTCCACGTCTCCGCACCCTCCATGTCATCCCCGTGCCGCGTATCGCGGGACGGCGCTAGGGTGGAACGTGAGGAGGTGATCGTCGTGGACGTGATGCAGACGATCGAACAGGCCAGGGACTCCTTGACCGTGAAGCGGGTCTTCGGGGATCCGATCGAGAAGAACGGCGTCACGGTGATCCCCGCCGCCCGGGTGCAGGGCGGCGCGGGCGGCGGCGGCGGCGAGGGCCCGCAGGGGCAAGGCAAGGGCTCGGGAAGCGGCTTCGGCGTGAACGCGAGGCCCGTCGGGGCGCTCGTGATCCGCGGCGACGAGATCGTGTGGCGACCGACGGTCGACGTGAACCGTGTGATCATCGGCGGGCAGATCGTGGCGCTCGTCGCGCTTCTGGTGGCAAGGTCCATCGCGAAGGCGCGTTCGCTCCACGACTAGCGTCGACGATCCGAAGAGAGCGCAGGGAGGCGGGGTGGAACGGGAAGATCCGTGGGACGAAGACGGCGACGACGAGCTCGAGGCGGAGATCATGCGGGCCGATCGCCCGTTCGGCGCAGACCGCCGGGGCACGACGCAGGAGGAAGAGCTCGCGGGCGAGAGCCTCGACGACGAGCTCGCCCAGGAACGCCCGGGTAAGCCGGCGACCGAGGAGTCGGTCGGTCTCGAGGACGAAGGCGCGATCGACGTCGAGGGCCAGCTCGTCTCCGACGATTCCGTCGAGCAGGACGAGTTCGCCTCACCGGAAGAGGCGGCGCTGACGATCAGGAACGAGCTGCCGGGCGCCACCGATCACGACGACCCGCACCCGACAGACGATCGGTGACGTGAGCCGGTCGGGCTATCACGGGTCTGCCTCGCTCATGACCCCGGGGCTCTGAATCCCTCGTACACCATGTACGCGGGGCAGAAGATCGCCTTGGGGAAGATCGCCCACACGTATTCCCAGAAGCGTCGGCCTGCCGCCAGTAGTAGAACAACGCGCCGAAGATCCCGATGGCGTACAGAGCGCCACCCCCGGCGGCTGCGCTGGTGTCGGTCGATGCGCCACGCGCGCTGCCGGCATGATGCGAGACATGCAAAGGAAGGGCACGTGAACATAGAGGCGTTCCTGGCGGGTGGTCATGTGGACGCCGCGGTGTTCGCCCTCCGCCCCGATTACCGCGCCATGCTGCTGGCCATCGAAGGGCTCCATCCCCATCAGGGAGACCGGGAGAGCGAAGCGCTGCTCCAGGCGGCGGAGGAGTCGGCACGCGAAGCGCTCCGCAACGAGCCGGTGGAGGAGTTCGCGCACGTCGCAGCGTGGCGGGAGGCGTACCGAGCCTTCGGAGCCAAGCCGCAACGCACCCGCAACAGCCTGGAAGCGCTCCTTCGCCGTGCGGCGTCCGGACTCCCCCGCGTGAATCGGCTTACCGACACCTACAACGCCATCTCAGTGTTGCATCAGGTCCCTCTCGGCGGGGAGGACCTGATCCGATACACGGGTTCGCCGCGGCTGCTCCGGGCTACCGGCGAAGAGCCGTTCGACACCGTCGCCGATGGGAAAGGCGTGATCGACCATCCCGACCCAGGCGAGGTGGTGTGGTGCGACGATTCCGCCGTGACGTGCCGGCGCTGGAACTGGCGGCAAGCACGCCGCACGCAGCTCCGCGAAGACACCACCTCCGCGCTGTTCATCCTCGACGCGCTTGCCCCGATGGCTGACGAGGCGCTCGATGCCGCCGCCCAAGACCTCCTCGATCACCTCATTCGGCTCGGCCCCGACGTCCGAGTCGCTCGGCGCCTGATCGCTCCCGGATGATTGAGCCTGGCACGATCAGTTCGCGAGCGGACGGGCCACCTTCGCGGAACGATGTGGAATGCTTCAGATGCCTACGTCTTCGGGGGAAGAGATGTCCGATCCGGTGCTCGGGTATGCAGCAGGGACGCTCATCGTGCTCACCCTCGTTGTCCTGGGCGTGGGGTTTGCTGGGGTATGCCGTGTACTTCTTCTTCATCAAGAAGTGGTAGCGGTCTCGACCGTGCCTACTCCGCTTCGGCCACGCCTGCCTCGGCATTCGGACCGCAGATCTAGCCAGACAAGATCCGCGTCTGACCTGCGGGGATACTGGTGGGCGAGGAAGACTTGGACATCTGACCTCTTCCGCGTCAAGAAGTTCCAGGCACACCGCCTGACCTGCGGCGATACAAGAACGCGCAGGTCAGCGCAAACACAGGTCACACCGGGGTCATCTTGCGACAGGTCGCGCCGGGTGGCGCACTGCCTGTTTGCCGCCCGTTTGCCGCCAGCTCTGGGCGACTAGGGGGACGAGCTGACGCATCACGGCGTTGCCAGACTTCTCGCTAGCGCCGAACGAAATACAAGACCGCCAGGATGATGACAATGACGACGATGATGCCGACGATGCCGATCCCTCCAAGGGCTGCAATCATGGCTCCTCCCTCTCTCCCGCATTCCAGTACGGCATTCCTGGGCTTTGGCGAGCAGGCTTAGGACCCCTGACCCACACATCTCAGGATGCGGTTCTCGAAATCGATCTGAAGCTCCCCGTGAACGAACTTGACCACGGAGATGACACGGCTGATGAGCACCGGGCCTCCCGGCTGAGACATCGTCATCCGGTCGGTGCTCGTGACGCCGCCTCCGGGTGGAAACACGCCGGAGAACCCGAAGCTCACGTGATACACCTTCCCGGAGTCCCGGCCGATGGCCCGGTTGGCGACGATCGCGACCCGGATCAGCTTGGTTCCTTGATCAAGGATCGTCGAGGTGGCCACGCCCTGGATCTCGATGAGGTCGTCTTCCGGGAACCAGAACGGGGCCGAGGTGAAGAAGGTCGTGGGCTCTTTCGTAACCTCCGCCTGTGCCATGGCAGGTGACCCCACGAGCACACAGAGAACGGCCGCCAGGGCGGCCAACGTGACCTTACGCATACGTCCTCACTCGGTTGCGTCGTGGGTTCCCCTCAGGGCCGAGCCCTAACCTCCCGTTCCGGGCAGTGCTGGTCGAGATGCTGCGACAGCGTGAGCGGGGGCCGTATTGAGGCATGCAGCCAAGGGCCCCCTGGGTAAGCCTGCCGGCGTAAGACGAGCGACAGGAGCCAGGGTATGTTGGATTGACCACGCGAGTAGGCGTCTCCCAGGAGAAGTCCCGGTGCCAGGCCCCCCAGGGAAGTGCCCCAGGACCGTCCGCGAGATCATCGAGATGCTGGGGCACTCCAAGGTGGAGATGACGCTGGGTCTGTACTCCCACTTGCTGCCCGGCTTGCAGGAGCAGACGGCCGACAAGCTCGACGCGATGTTCGCTGCGTCGCAATCGGAGGAATCGAATGTGATCGCCCTGGCGCGATAGCCATCAACAAACCGCCGCAACACTCAACCGGCCAGCCTCTGGGGCCGGTTGTCTTATTGACCGCCCTGCCTAAACCTGCCTTGTTTAGCCAAATGACAAAAGATCGCTTCCCTCCGTTCGAGGAAAACGGCCTTCTACCTGCAACTTCTTTCGTGGGCGCTAGAGGATTTGAACCTCTGACCTCTTCCGCGTCAAGGAAGCGCTCTGCCCCTGAGCTAAGCGCCCGAGGTTCGGCATGCTACCGCCGATCCGAGGCGGGGACCGGAATTGAACCGGTGTAGAGGGTTTTGCAGACCCTTGCCTAACCACTCGGCCACCCCGCCGAACACACCGAGTTGCAGGTGCGAGCCAGCAAGTCTACCCGGGCATGAACGAGGGCCCGTTCGGGCCCCCTGGAGCGGACGACGGGATTCGAACCCGCGACCCCCACCTTGGCAAGGTGGTGCTCTACCGCTGAGCCACGTCCGCGTGAAGCCTTCGAGTCTAGGCGCTCGGGTCCGGGCCCTCAACCGGTCCTCAGGACGTCCCGGTCGAGCCGAATCCGCCCTCCCCTCTGGTGGATCCGGGCAATTCCTCAACCCACGTCGGCCGAACCTCGGGCACTGCCACGATCACCAGCTGGGCGATCCGGTCCCCCTTGGCGATCGAGACGGGCTGTTCCCGGTCCAGGTTCACCACGGCACAGACGACCTCTCCCCGGTAGCCGGCGTCGATCAACCCCGGTGCGTTCGAGAGCGTAAGCCCGTGTGTCGACGCCAGTCCGCTCCTGGGCAGCACGAGGCCGGCATGACCGTCCGGGATCGCCACGGCGAGGCCGGTCCGCACCATCGCGCGTTCGCCCGGCTTGACCTCGACCTCGATCACCGATCGCAGGTCGAGCCCGGCGTCGCCCGGGTGCGCCTGCTCGGGCAGGGACGCGTCGGGGTCCAGGCGCTTGAACGGGAGCTCGCTCACGCGGGTTCGACGAGCTCGAGCCGGTTGCCGAACGGATCCCGGACGTGGAACCGGCGGAAGCCCTCGAGCTGCACGTCCTCGTCGATCCGGTAGCCGGCCTCCTCCAGGCCCTCGCGGAGCTCGTCCAAGCCACTGACCAGGAACGCCGGGTGCGCCTTGGTCGCCGGCCGGAAGTCCGCGCGCTCGACGCCGAGGTGTACCTCGAGCTCGCCCGAGCGGAACCAGATGCCGCCCCGGGGCGCGAGCTCGCTGGGCTTGGGGATCTCGGTCAGGCCGAGGATGTCGCCGTAGAAGCGGCGGCCGGCGTCCTCCTCCCCGACCGGCATCGCGAGCTGGATGTGGTGGATCCCGGTCAGCCGATGCGCCATCGCCGCGAGCCTAGTCGAACGGACGCGCGTGGGAGCGCGCGTCCGTTCGACCGGATGGACGTGCCTACGAGCAGCCGCTGGTCGAGCCGCAGGACGGGCAGACGTAGCACGAGCCCGCCGGCAGCATCTTCGAGCCGCACGTGTAGCAGAGCGGCGCGTCCGCGGCGTGGGCCTGGGGCATACCGGAGGACTCCACGATCGGGAGCGGGGACGGTGCCTCCGACTTCACGGCCGCGATGACCTCCTCGACCGTCGTTCCGAGCTTCTCGGCCGCCTCGGCGGCGGCCGTCTCCTTGCGTTCGTCGATCGACCGGATCCCGAGCGCCTCGCGCTGCTCGATCGGCAGGTGGTCCAGCGCCAGCCGCCGGAACACGTAGTCCACGAGCGAGGTCGCGAACCGGATGTCCGGGTCGTTGGTCATCCCGCTCGGCTCGAACTTCATGTTGATGAACTTCGACACGAAGGACTCGAGCGGCACCCCGTACTGCAGGCCGATCGAGACCGCGATCGCGAACGCGTCCATCACGCCCGACAGCGTCGAACCCTGCTTGGATGTCTTCAGGAAGATCTCGCCGAGCCCGTCGTCGGGGTACATGCCGGCCGTGATGTAGCCCTCGGCGTCCCCGACCTGGAACGAGCGCGTCGTGCTCGGCCGCAGCGACGGCAGACGCTTACGCTCGGGCCTGGCCAGATCGGCCGGCACGGTGGCCGTGGCGCCCTTCTTCTTGTCGGCCGACAGCGGCTGGGCGACCTTGCAGTTGTCGCGGTAGATCGCCACGGCCTTCAGGCCGAGCTTCCACGACTCGATGAACAGCTGCTCGACCTCTTCGACCGTGACGTGCTCGGGCATGTTCACGGTCTTGCTGATCGCGCCGGAGATGAACGGCTGGGCCGCTGCCATCATCCGAACATGGCCCATGTAGTGGATCGGCTCGCTGCCCATCGCGGTGTCGAACACCGGCTGGTGCTCCTCCTTCAGGTGCGGCGCCTCGGCGACCGAGTTGTGCTCGGCGATGTAGGCCACGACGTCCTCGACCTGCGCCGCGTCGTAGCCGAGCCGCTGCAGCGCCCGCGGCACGGTCTGGTTGACGAACTGCATCGTGCCGCCGCCCACCAGCTTCTTGGTCTTGACGAGCGCGAGCTCGGGCTCGATGCCGGTGGTGTCGCAGTCCATCATCAGGCCGATCGTGCCCGTGGGCGCGAGGACCGTGGCCTGCGAGTTGCGGTACCCGTGCTTGGCCCCGAACGCGATCGCGTCGTCCCACGACTGCTTGGCCGCGGACAGGAGCGCCTCCGGCAACAGATCCCCATCGATCTCGTCTGCAGCGGCGCGGTGCTTGCGCATCACGCGGAGCATCGCGTCGGCGTTGGGCGCGTACCCGTCGAACGGCCCCATCGCCTCGGCGATCCGCGCGCTGGTCCGGTAGGCCTGACCGGTCATGAGCGCCGTGATGGCGCCGGCCCACGCCCGCCCGCCGTCCGAGTCGTAGGGCAGCCCGCGGGCCATCAGCAGCGCGCCGAGGTTGGCGTAGCCGAGCCCCAGCTGGCGGTAGGCCCTCGCGTTCGCGCCGATCTTCTCGGTCGGGTAGTCGGCCGGGCCCACGATGATCTCCTGGGCCGTGAACACGACCTCGACGGCCTTGCGGAACGACTTCACGTCGAACGTGCCCTCGTCGTCGATGAACTTCATCAGGTTCAGCGAGGCGAGGTTGCACGCGCTGTTGTCCAGGTGCATGTACTCCGAGCACGGGTTCGAGGCGTTGATGCGCCCCGAGGCCGGACACGTGTGCCACTCGTTGATCGTGGTGTCGTACTGCATGCCCGGGTCGGCGCACTCCCACGCGGCCTGCGCGACCTCGCGGGCGATCTCTCGCGCCCGGACCGTCTCGACGCTCTCGCCCGTGGTGACCGACTTCAGCTTCCAGTCCTGGTCCTGCTCGTAGGCCCGCATGAACTCGTCGGACACGCGGACCGAGTTGTTGGCGTTCTGGTACTGGATCGAGTAGCTGTCCGCGCCGTCCAGGTCCATGTCGAACCCGGCGTCCCGCAGCGCGCGCGCCTTGCGCTCCTCGTGCGCCTTGCACCAGATGAAGTCGCGCACGTCCGGATGGTCGGCGTTGAGGATGACCATCTTGGCGGCGCGCCGCGTCTTGCCGCCGGACTTGATCGTGCCGGCCGACGCATCGGCGCCCCGCATGAACGAGACGGGGCCGCTCGCGGTTCCGCCCCCGTTGACCCGCTCCTTGGACGAACGCAGCGTGGACAGGTTGATGCCCGAACCCGACCCGCCCTTGAAGATCGTCCCCTCCTCGACGTACCAGTTCAGGATCGAGGACATGTGGTCGTCGACGGCCAGGATGAAGCAGGCGCTCGCCTGCGCGGACATGCCTGGGACGCCGAGGTTGAACCACACGGGCGAGTTGAACGACGCCTTCTGCGTCACGAGCAGGTGCGAGAGCTCCTCGGAGAAGACCTGCGCGTCGTGCTCGGAAGCGAAGTAGCCGCCGTCGCGGCCCCAGCCGGTGACGGTGTCGACCACGCGGCCAACGAGCTGGCGAACGCTCGACTCACGCTCGGGCGTGCCGAGGGTGCCGCGGAAGTACTTCTGGGCGACGATGTTGGTGGCGTTCTGCGACCAGGTGGTGGGGAACTCCACGTCGCGTTGCTCGAAGGCGTTGCCGCCCTCCTTGTAGTTGGGGATCACCGCGTCCCGCTGTTCCCACTCGACCTCGTCGAACGGATGCACGCCCTCGCGCGTGAAGTAGCGCTTGAACGTGAGGCCCTCCCGGATCACCTGCACGTCGCCCTGCTTGGTGGCCACCGGCACCTCCCTACTCGTCTGGCCCACTCATCTGGCCCCTGGAGATCCTTCCCCCACCCGTGGAAGGATCTGTGGAGAACTACAGGCGTGTGATTCTGACCTCCGAGGCCGACGCAGTCAAGCCTTCGTCAAGGATATCTTGTGGTCGAGGGAATCGGCATCCACTAGATGTTGTGCTTACCGCGGCCGGGCCTTCGTCTCTCGCTTCGGGAGCAGGAGGCCCAGCTCGCGCTCGAAATCGCCGATCCCCTGGAAGTCCTTGTAGACGCTCGCGAAGCGCACGTAGGCGACCTGGTCGAGCCGCTGCAGGTTGGAAAGGACCTCGAGCCCGACCTGCTGGGACGTGATCTCGGGGCCCTTCCGACGCAGGCGCTCCTCGATCTTGGAGACCAGGGTCCCGACCTGCTCTTCGGTGACGGGGCGATTGACCAGGGCTTTTCGGATCCCGACGAGCATCTTCTCGCGGTCGTACGGCTCGGTCGTCCCGTCGCGTTTGACCACGACCAGGCCGAGCTGCTCGACGCGCTCGTACGTCGTGAACCGGCGGCCGCAGCTCAGGCATTCGCGGCGTCGTCGGATCGCCTCCCCCCGCTCGGCCGAGCGCGAGTCGACGACCTTGTCCTGCGTGCGCCCGCACCACGGGCATCGCATCGTCTGGCACCCCTAGATGTGGTGGAGCGCCGCACGCTAGCCGCGAGATGTAGGCCCGTCAACGCGGATCTAGCTGCCGGCCGAGACGACCAGCACCTGACCGGGCACGAGTTCGCCCGCCGAGATGCCGTTGTCGGCCGAGAGCGAGTCGACCATCGAGCGCGGGTCCCTCTCCGGCGCCACCTCCCGGGCGATCGACCAGAGCGTGTCGCCCTGCCGCACCACGTAGGCGCTCCGGTCGACCCGGACGGGCGCGTTCGGCGCGAACGCACGGACGGCCGGGCCCGCCCAGGCCGCCCCCACGAGCACGACGCACACCGCGAGGGTCGTCCGGCGGCGGCGAACATGTGTTCGACTCACGCTGCGATCCTACCGAACAGGTGTTCGGCGTCAAGGGTCGATTCGAACATATGTTTGAACGCTCCCTTCGCCCGTGCTAGCGTCCGCCAGGCTAGAAGGAGGCACCGACATGGCTTCCAAGGGATCGGCCAAAGGGCCCGAAGGCGCCGCCGAGGCGGAGCCGTTGACCGTTCGTCAGCGACGGATCGTGGACTTCATCGCCGAGACCGTCCAGCAGCGCGGCTACCCTCCCACCGTCCGCGAGATCGGAGAGGCGGTCGGGCTCACCTCGTCCTCCAGCGTGCACGCCCAGCTCGCGAACCTCGAGCGGCGCGGCCTGCTCCGGAAGGACCCGACGAAGCCCCGCGCGATGACCCTGTCCGAGAGCGAGCGGGCCGAGGGCGTCGTCGTCCCGCTGGTCGGCCGGATCGCCGCCGGCAGTCCGGTCCTTGCCGAGCAGAACGTCGAGGACCACCTCGTGGTGCCGATGGGCTTCGCGGGCGACGCCGAGCACTTCGCGCTCACGGTGCACGGCGACTCGATGGTCGGGGCCGGGATCCTGGACGGGGACGTCGTGATCGTTCGGGCGCAGGAGGCCGCGGAGGACCGTGACGTGGTCGCCGTCCTGCTCCCCGGGCCGGCCGAGGACGAGGCGACCGTCAAGCGGATCAGGCGTCGGCGCGGCCGGGTGATGCTGGTCCCGGAGAACCCCGCGATGGAGCCGTCCGAGATGGACCCGGAGGGTCGCATCCTGGGCCGGGTCGTCGCGGTCCTTCGCAGGCTCTAGGCTCGGCGCACTCGCCGCGGCCGGAGGCCCCGTGTCCGAACGCTCGACCGCCCTCGAACGTCAGATCGCATCCCAGCCCGACCAGCTCGAGGCGGTCCTCGCGCGACCGTTGCCGTCTTCGGCCGTCGAGCGTCTCCGCGACGCCTCACGGATCTGGCTCGTCGGCACCGGCACCAGCCAGCACGCGGCCGAGCTCGGCGCGTGGATGTTCCAGGAGGGCGGCCGCGCGGCGCACGCGATGGGCTCGATGGCGTTCGCGAACCGGACGCCGCCGCTCGCCGACGGCGACGCGCTCGTCCTGATCAGCCACAACGCCGGCGCCGAGACCGCATACGCCGGCGCGGCGTGGACGCTCGCGACCGCGGCCGGCCTGCCCGCGGTCGCGATCACGCGGGTCGGCGGCGCGCTCCCCGAACCGGTCGAGACCGTCGACAAGGAGACCTCGCACACGTACACCGTCAGCTACACGGCCGCGGTCGTCCAGCTCGCGCGGCTCGCGTTCGAGCTCGGCGCGACGGTCTTCTCGCCCGAGGTCCTCGCGAGGATCCCGGACGCGGCACGTTCGGCGATCACTGACCCTGCGCCGGTCGAACAGCCCGGGCGCCTGCTGGTGCTCACCGGCGAGGGGCCCGCGGGCGTCACCGCACGCGAGGGCGCCCTGAAGGTCCGCGAGGCCTCGAGGTTCCCGGCCGAGGGCTACGAGGTCGAGACCTTGCTCCACGGCCACGCGGTGCCGCTCGACGCGTCCGACCATCTCGTCACGCTCGTCCCGCCGGACACGCAGGGCCTCACGGCCGGCGTGGAGGCGGCCGCGCGGGGGGTGGGCATCGGCGTCACGAGGGTGGAGGAGCGCGCCGACCTGCCGCCGCTCCTCGCGCAGATCCCGCTCACCGTGCGGCTGCAGTCGCTGGCGCTGCGGTTCGCGCTCGAGCGCGATCAGAACCCCGACGTCGCGATCGAGGGCCCGTGGGACGACCCCGGCCTGTGGGAGATCGGGTCGCCGGGGACCTAGGACACGGCCTCTGCCAGGGCGCGGATCGCCTCCGCGTCTCGCGTCTCGGCAAGCAACGTGCCGACGCCGGCGGCGCGCCACGCGGCCAGGCGCTCGCGGACGCGTTCGACGGGCCCCGCCAGGCAGAGCCCGTCGACCATCGCGTCGGGAACGAGCGCCGCCGCCTCGGCGCGGCGGCCGTCCAGGAACGCCTCCTGGATGCGTTCGGCTGCCCCGCCGAACCCGTAGCGCGTGACCGCGTCCTTGTAGAAGTTCGCGTCGCGCGACCCCATCCCGCCGACGTACCGCGCGAGGTGCGGGCGGAGCGCGTCCCGGCAGGCGTCCACGTGGTCGCCGAACGCGACCGCAACGACGGGCGCGACGTCGAAGCGCTCGGGCTTGCGATCGCCGCGCACGAAGCCTGCCGCCAGCGCGTCGGTGAACGCGTCCGCGTGCTCCGGCGCGAACAGATACGGCATCCAGCCGTCGGCGATCTCGGCGGCGAGCGCGATGTTGCGCGGGCCCATCGCCGCCAGGTAGACGGGCAGGTCCGGACGCAGCGGCTTCACGTTCGGCTTGAGCGGCTTGCCCTTGGTGAGTGGAAGCGGGTAGTGCGGCCCGGGCGAGCTCACCGGTGCCTCGCGATGCAGGATGTCGCGGACGATGCCGACGTACTCGCGCGTGCGTTCGAGCGGGCGGTCGAACGGCGTGCCGTGCCAGCCCTCCGCGACCTGCGGCCCGGACACCCCGAGCCCGAGCCGGAAGCGTCCGCCGCTGAGGTGGTCGAGCGTGAGCGCCACCATCGCGGCCGCGGCGGGGGTTCGGCCGGCCATCTGCAGGACGCCGGTGCCCACGCCGATCCGCTCGGTGTGGGCCGCGATCCATCCCGCCAGGATCGCGGCGTCCGAACCCCACGTCTCAGACGTCCACACGGAGTCGAACCCCGCGCGCTCCGCCTCGAGGGCAAGGCCGGCGACGTCGTTCGGACGACCCTCCCAGTGCCCCACGTGGATGCCGATCCGCACGCGCGGAGGCTACCCGACGCGTCTAGCCGGCCGCGCGCTCCGAGGAGGGTTCGACCACGAAAGGGGCGACCGCCGCATGCTCGCGCTCGTTCACGCGCGCGTGCACGAGCGTCCCGTCGGGACCAGACTCCTCCGACAGCACCTCGGCATTGCGGTACAGCATCGCCGTCACGTCCTCCCGCCCCCACGGCACGAGGATCCTGACGTCCACCGGGAAGCGCGGCAGGGCGTCCTCGATCCGCCGCATCAGCCGGTCGAGGTTCTCCCCGGTGACCGCGCTGATCGGCAGGGCGTCGCCGTCGATCCGCGACGCGACGCGGGCGCGCTCGGTCTCGGAGAGGCGATCGACCTTGTTCAGGGCCAGCACCTCCGGGATCCGCCCGGCGCCGATCTCGACGAGCACCTCGCGGACGGCGTCGATCTGGTTCGCGAGCTCGGGCGAGGACGCGTCGGCGACGTGGACGATCAGCGTCGAGCGCGCGACCTCCTCGAGCGTGGAGCGGAACGCCTCCACGAGGTCGTGCGGGAGCTTGCTCACGAAGCCGACCGTGTCCGAGAGGGTGGCGGCCCGACCCGACGGGAGCTGGATCCTTCGGACGGTCGGATCGAGCGTCGCGAACAGCTGGTTGGCCACCACGACGTCCGAACGCGTGAGGGCGTTCATGAGCGTCGACTTGCCCGCGTTCGTGTAGCCGGCGATCGCGACCTGCGGGATGCCCGAGCGCTCCCGGCTCGAGCGTTTGACCTCGCGCTGGCGGGCCAGGTCTTTCAGGTCCTTGCGCAGCTTGGAGATCCGGCGCCGGATGTGCTGGCGGTCGGTCTCCATCTTGGTCTCGCCGCCGCCCATCCGAGTGCCGATGCCGCCGCCCGAACGGCTCATCGCCTCGCCCCAGCCGCGCAGTCGCGGCAGGAGGTAGTTCAGCTGGGCAAGCTCGACCTGCGCCTTGCCCTCCCGGCTGCGCGCATGCAGCGCGAAGATGTCCAGGATCAGCGCGGTGCGGTCGATCACCTTGACCTTGAGCCGCTCCTCCAGGTTTCGCAGCTGCCCCGGCGTGAGCTCGTCGTCGAGCATCACCGCCTCCGCGCCGTTGCGGTGCAACGCCTGGTGGACCTCGTCGATCTTGCCGCGGCCGATGAAGGTCGCCGGGTTCGGATCTTGCCGCGTCTGGAGCACCCGCGCGACGGGTTCGGCGCCGGCCGAGTCCGCGAGCGCCGCGAGCTCGTCGAGGTCTGCCTCCTCGATCCCGCGCCCCACGCCGACCAGCACGGCCTTCTCCGGGACGCGCGGCCGCCAGGTCGCCGCCAGCGGCGACTCGAGCGTCGTGGTCTCGTGGAGCCCGCGCTTGCTTCGACCGTTGCCGCTCGTCACGCGAGGGCCCGGCCGACGCGGTCCATGGCCTCGGCGAGGCGGTCGTCCGGCACCGTGAGCGAGAACCGGACGAAGCCCTCGCCGCGCTCGCCGTAGCCGTTGCCCGGCGCCACGAAGACGCCGGTCTCGTCCAGGAGCCGATCGGCGAACCCCACCGAGGGCTCGCCGTCGGGGGTGGGCACCCACACGTAACAGGAGCCGAGCGGCGGCTTGAGCGACCACCCGAGCCCGTTCAGCGTGCCCACCACCAGATCGCGCCGGCGCTGATAGGTGGCGCGGAGCTCGTCCAGGTGCTCCTCGGGGCCCTCCAGCGCGGCGATCGCGGCGCGCTGCACCGCGGTGAACTGCCCGCTGTCGAGGTTGGTCTTGACGACCCCCAGCGCGCGGATCGCCTCGGCCGAACCCGCCGCCCACCCGATCCGCCAGCCGGTCATGTTGTAGAACTTCGACGCCGAGCCGAACTCGAGCGCGACCTCCTTGGCGCCCGCCACCTGCAGGGCGGAGGGCGCAACGTACCCGTCGAACGTGATCTCGGTGTAGGCGGCGTCGTGCAGCAGAAGCAGGTCGTGCTCGCGCGCGAACGCGGTCGCGCGCTCGAACGTGTCGAGGTCGGCGACCGCGGCCGTCGGGTTGCTCGGGAAGTTGAGCCAGATCGTCTTGGTGCGTTCGCTCACCGGGGCCGCGTCCAGGTCCGGCAGGAACCCGGACCCCTCGGTCATCGGCAGCGAGACCGGCGTGCCGCCCGCCAGGCGCGTCGAGACCCCGTACACCGGATAGCCCGGATCGGGGATCAGCGCCTCGTCGCCGGGGTCGACGTACGCGAACGCGATGTGCCCGATCCCCTCCTTCGATCCGATCAGCGCCATGACCTCGGTGTCGGGGTCGAGCTCGACGCCGAACCGCCGCGCATACCAGCCCGCCACGGCCCGGCGGAACTCGGGACCGCCGTAGTAGCTCGGGTACTGGTGCGTCGCCGGGTCGGCCACGGCCTCCCGCATCGCGTCCACGATGTGGTCGGGCGTCGGTAGGTCGGGGTCCCCCACGCCGAGCGAGATCACGTCGACGCCCTCGGCACGCTTGGCGGACAGCTTCTTGTCGAGCTCGGCGAACAGGTACGGCGGCAGGGCCTCGACGCGCTTCGCGGTCTTCAACCGGCGACCGCTCCCAGCCACGACGGGTCGACGACGCCCTCGGCGACTCGGACGGCGGGACCGGTGAGCAGGACCTCGTCGCCCTCGAGCCGTTCGATCTGCAGGACCCCACCCGGGAACCGCGCCGGAGCCTTCGCGGGGACCAGGCCCGCCTCGTTGGCTGCGACGACCGCTGCGCACGCGCCGGTCCCGCATGCCATCGTCTCGCCCGCGCCTCGCTCCCAGACCCGGACCTTGACTCCGTCCCCCTGGACGGCCACGAACTCGACGTTCGTCCGCTCGGGGAACCGCTCGTCGCGTTCGACCATCGGGCCGATCCGATGGACGTCGACGTCGTCCGGGTCCTCCTCGACGAACAGCACCAGGTGCGGGTTGCCCATCGACAGCGCGGTGGCCTTGTAGCTGCGCCCGTCGACCTCGAAGGGTTCACCGACGAACGGTTCGTCGGGATTGCCGGCCATCGGCAGCGCGCCGCGCGCGAACCGCGCAGGTCCCATCCCGACGGTTACCGAATCGACGGCGTCGCCCTCGACGTGCAGCGAGAGCGTCTTGATGCCCGAACGCGTGTCCACGCGGATCTCGGTGCGATCGATCAGGCCTCGGTCGAACACCAGCTTGCCCAGGCACCGGATCCCGTTGCCACACATCTGCGCCAGGCTGCCGTCGGAGTTGCGGTGATCCATGAAGAAGTCGGCGTCGGAGGACGGGCCGACGCGGATCACGCCGTCGGCGCCGATCCCGAACCGGCGGTCGCACAGCCGGCGGGCAAGCTCCTCGCCGACCTCGATCCCGCCCTCGACGTCCTCGAGCAGGACGAAGTCGTTGCCCGTCCCGTGGTACTTCCAGAACCGGAGCTCATCCATCCGCGGTCTCCAGATGCTCGATGACGTCCTCGACGAGCGGCTCGGCCCCCGCCTCCCCCGCCTCGAACCAGCGGATCCTCGGGTCCCGCCGGAAGAAGGCGAGCTGCCGACGCGCGAGCGTCCTCGTGCGCTTCACCGTGCCCGCGATCGCCGCCTCGAGCGTGAGCTCGCCGGCGAGGTGACGGGCCAACTCAGCGTACCCGATGGCCTGGGCCGAAGTGAGCCAGGCACCGAACCCGCGCTCGACGAGCCCGCGCACCTCGTCGAGCCATCCGCGCTCGAGCATCTCGGCGACGCGCTCTTCGATCCGCGTTCGGAGCAGCGCCGCTGGCATCCAGATGCCGGCGGCCCGGACCCGATCGGCCTCGTAGACGTCCCAACCCTCGGCGAAGCTCGAGAACGGTTGTCCGGTCAGCTCGGCGACCTCGAGCGCCCGCACGGTGCGCCGGAGGTTTCCGGGCTCGATCTTCGCAGCCGCGGCGGGGTCGGACGCGGCAAGGCGCTCGTGGAGTCCGGTCGCCCCGACCACCGCGGCCTCTGCCTCCAGATCCCTGCGGGTGTCCGGGTCGGTCCCGGGGAACCCGAGGTCGTCCACCACCGCCCGCTCATAGAGGGCCGAACCGCCCACGAGCAACACGCGCCGCCCGCGCGAACGGATCCCGGCGACCGCCGCCCTCGCCAGGTCCTGGTAGCGGGCGACGCTGAACGGCTCGGACGGCTCAGCGTTGTCGAGGAGGTGATGCGGGACCCGGGCTCGCTGCTCCGCGGTCGGCTTGGCCGTCCCGACGTCCATCCCGCGGTAGACGAGCATCGAATCGACCGAGACGATCTCGGCGCCGAGGCGTTCGGCGACGGAGATCCCGGCTTCGGTCTTGCCCGCGGCCGTCGGACCCACGAGCGCGAGGAGCGGCGTTTCGGCGCCCGATCCCTGGCGCGCGGCCATCAGCCGACGACGGCCGGCTCCCGCTGATCCGCGAGCTCGCCGTCCAGGTGATGCGGGTGCGCACCGACGATCCGCACATCGAGGAACGTCCCAGGCGGATGTTCGCCGCCCACGTGCACGACCCGGTTGCCCCGCGTCCGGCCGCGCGCGCCGCCCTTGCGTCCCAGCCCCTCGATCAGCACCTCCGCCGGGGAGCCGACCTGCCGGCGCATCCGGTCGAGGGCGATCGCCTCCTGGAGCGCGACCAGCCGGTCGAACCGCTCCTGCACGACCGCCTTGTCCAGCTGGTCATCCATCATCGCCGCCCGGGTGCCCGGCCTCGGCGAGTACTGGAACGTGTAAGCCTGGTCGAACCGGGCCCGCCTGACCACGTCCAACGTCTGCTCGAAGTCCTCCTCGGTCTCGCCGGGGAACCCGACGATGATGTCCGTGCTCGCGGCGATGTCGGGGATCGCGGCCCGGATGCGCTCGAGCCAGCCTAGGTAGCGCTCGCGCCGGTACGAGCGCTGCATCGCCCTCAGCACCCGGTCCGAGCCCGACTGCAGCGGGAAGTGGATGTGCTCGCACACCTTGTCGCTCTCGGCCATCGCGTCGATGACGTCGGGCGTGAAGTCGTGCGGATGCGGGCTGGTGAACCGGATCCGCCGCAGGCCCTCGAGCTCGTTCACGGCGCGCAGCAGCTCGGCGAAGAGCGGCCGGCGCGACGACCCCGGAACCGTGAGGTCGCGGCCGTACGTGTTCACGTTCTGGCCCAGCAGCGTGACCTCGACCACGCCGCGGCGCGCGAGCCCCTGAACCTCGGCGAGCACGTCGCCGATCGGGCGCGAGAGCTGCGGTCCGCGCACGAGGGGCACGATGCAGAACGTGCACGCGTTGTCGCATCCGACCGCGATCGAGACCCAGGCGTGGTGCGCGACCTCCCGGCGGGCCGGGAGCGCGCTCGGGAACACCTCGGTGAACTCGCGCACGTCCATCTGCGGGCCCTCGGTCTCGGCCCGGTGGAGCAGGTCGAGCAAACCGGGCAACGCGTGCGTGCCGATGACGACGTCGACCCACGGCGCGCGGTCCTGGATCAGCCCGCCGTCCTTCTGGGCCAGGCAGCCGGCCACCACGATGCGCATGCGCGGGTTCCGCTCCTTCAGCGGCCGTAGGTGTCCGAGGTTCCCGTAGAGGCGATTGTCCGCGTTCTCGCGGATCGCGCACGTGTTGAACACGACGAC
>Ga0114129_10002170_pt1 | contig 27015 bp, 16 predicted proteins | sample RhiMetdeltSRZDD1_FD_80071 | JGI IMG/M metagenome (GOLD analysis project Ga0114129, IMG submission 80071) | Populus rhizosphere microbial communities from Tennessee, USA - Rhizosphere MetaG P. deltoides SRZDD1 (version 2) (version 2) | ecosystem: Host-associated > Plants > Roots > Rhizosphere >...
GACGGTGACGATCGGTGGGGTGGCGATGCCGTCCTTCAGCCTGGGGGCAGGCGAGAGCACGCGTAAGAGCTACGCGGGGGTAAATAGTGGACCCGTGCAGATCGCGAGCACGCAGAGTATTGTGGTCGCGGAGCGGCTGATCTACAAAGTCAATAACCTCAACACGAGTTTCTCGGAGATGATGGGGTTGCCGGCGCCGCTGCTCAACAGCAGCTTCTGGCTGCCCTGGTACAACAACGTCGATCTCGATACCCAGCTCAGGTTTGGCGTGCCGTAACCGGTTGCCACTGCAAAGAAGTTATGCCCAAAATGCAACCTGTGTATTTTGGGCATTGTCTCTTAAATCCTGTGGAACATGCTCGATTGGCGATGTGACAGCCTGCAACTGCCTTGCCTCAGGACCCATCCCAACGGCGACCCATACTCTTCGCCCAACCCTCACCGCGACGGGTGGCGTTGTACCCACTTCTACCTATACACTGACATCCACGCCCTCCCAGGTCGTCATCTCGGTGACACCCACATTTACCCGAACACCGACCATCGTTCCTTCCCATACACCGACACATACACAAACAACCGGTAGCAGCCTGCTCACCTTTACACCAACCGCCGACGCCTGCGTGGATTCGGGTAACCCGGCGATAAACTAGGGCACATTAACAACTCTGCGTGTGGATGGTTCGCCAATCGTCCGCAGCTATCTGCGTTTCAACGTCCAGGGGTTAAGCGGCGCCATCACCAGCGCCACGCTGCGGATTTTTGCCAATAGCGCCTCGAGTCAGGGTTGCACGGCGAGCAGTGTCAGCGACAGCACCTGGTCGGAGTCGACGCTCAATTACAACAACGCACCGCCACTCGGCAGTGCGCCGGGATCGAGTGGCGCTTTTGGGGCCGGCGTGTGGATCAGCATGGATGTGACCGCTTACATTACTGGCAATGGCACGTATAATCTCGCGCTCACCACACCGGGCAGCACGGCGGTCAGCCTTGCCAGCCGGCAATCAGGCGCCGATGCGCCGCAGCTTATCGTCGAGACTGCCCTCTAAAAGCATGCCAAAGACAGATCTGTCGACTACGCTTAGCCAGGGTGGCAGGCAGATTTGACAGGATTGTACGCATTCCCTGCATCGAAAACAGGCGACCGAGCGGTCGCCTGTTTTTGTGAGGCACAAAGTACCTAATGGTACAATTATTACTTGTATATTTGTGCTTATCCTTTGTGAAAGAAACGTATCAAATAAACATGAAATTGTCCTACACTGAATCCCGAAATGGGCAGACAGAACTTGGAAGTGAGCAGACGAAAGATTTTTTATGGCTAAATATCAAAGATTTGCCATATTTTCGGGCTTTGCTTCGAGCTGTAGAAGCAAAGTTTTATGAAGAATTCAATTTAGCGGTTCCTACCCTGGATGTTGGTTGCGGAGAAGGACACTTTGCCAGCCTGATCTTCAAGCGAAAAATCGAGGTAGGTCTGGATCCGTCCTACGAGTCCCTCCACGAAGCGTCGGGCCGCCATGTGTACCAGCTTCTGACCGAGGCGGATGGCGGCAAGATGCCATATTCCAACGGATATTTTTCCAGTGCTTTTAGTAATTCTGTGCTGGAACACATCCCCCATGTAGAAAAGGTTCTGGAAGAAACGGCTCGTGTGTTAAAACCCGGAGCCTTATTCGCCTTCTGTGTACCCAACCATCGTTTTAATGGATCTCTATCTGTCTCTCGCTTTTTCGAGAAACTTCACCTCAGCGGGCTGGCAAAACTCTACCGGACGTTCTTTACGTTTATCGCTCGTCATCGTCACCTGGATAGTCCCGACGTCTGGAAGAAACGCCTGGAGGCATCCGGATTTGTGGTGGAAAAATGGTGGGACTACTTTCCGCCGAATGCTCTGGCTGTGCTCGAGTGGGGGCATTATTTTGGATTGCCATCGCTTCTTATTCGCAAGCTTACAGGGCGCTGGATTCTCGTCCCTGCCCACTGGAATTTAATGCCGACCTACCGCCTGTTACAGCCCTACGCAGAGGCTGTCCCCAGCGATGACGGCGTATGTACCTTCTATATTGCCCGGCGGGTCAGTTAAACTTAGGTGGTTGTGTCACGCTTACTTCGAATGTATTCTTATTATTTGTTGTCTATTTTTAAGCTGCTCTCTGGCTTTCATGATCCCATATCGCTTGCGAAGATCTTTCTGAAGCCTGAGGATGCCGGAGTCAAAACAGTCCGCCTCCGAACCAGCGGGTTGCAGTTTCGGGTCCGTGGCGCGATGGATGTGTGGAGCATTAAAGAAACATATCTGGATCGCTTTTACGAAAGATATGGCTTTACAATTCAGCCTCGCTGGAATATTCTCGATATCGGTGCGGGAATCGGCGAGTACACATTGTATGCTGCTGTCATGGGACCGGAGAGCCGGGTGTTTTCCTTTGAACCCTATCCACAATCCTTTGTCCTGATGCAGGAAAACTTGCGCCTGAACAAGGTCTCCAATGCTGAAGCCTTTGAGAAGGCGATTGGCGCCGTCTCCGGCGAGCTTGTGCTGGACCTCACCGGAGGAGAGCCTCTGCAGTTTCAGAGCTCCATGGCGCAGACGTCACAGGTTGAAAAGGGTCTGTCTGTGAATGCCCTTTCGCTGGCGGATGCCTTTGCCATGCTGGAGATAGATTCCTGCGATCTGTTAAAACTGGATTGTGAAGGTGCGGAATACGCAATTCTCTTTAATACGCCGCGGCCTGTTCTGGAACTTGTGAAGCGTATTGTCATGGAATATCATGATAACGTGGTTGAATATACTCATCGTGACCTGACTCGTTTTCTAAACGAACAGGGATTTGAAGTAGAAACATTTCGCAACCCGGTCCATTCCTATTTAGGATATTTGCGCGCAGTGCGAAAAAATTAGGAGAGAGAGTTTATGCAGGAACCCAGTGTCTTGGATTTCGTTAAGAGCCGCATACGTTCTTGGTTGAATCCAGTACAGCAGATCTCCGTGACCACGGAAGAAGTGGCCGCCAAACCCGAGATTTGGAAGGCAGAGACGGTGACTCCCGTCATTGCCGAGACCTATCCGGAGCGGGCTGTGACCGACGCCTCCTTCCGTTTTCCATGGCCCGCGTTCCTGGTGCTGGGTATCGGTTTGTGGGCGCAGCTCTCCATGGAGCCAAAGCTGGACTCTCCGCGCTCCTGGCAACTCGGGTTGATCCTCTACGTGCTGGCGGGCGCAGTGCTTGTCCTGGTCAGCTCCCGGCAAGTCTGGGGATTGCAGGACTGGCGTGAAAACGTCCAGGATGAGACACACGAGAGGACATTCCTGCGATCGCTCGCGGCGTTTATTGTCGCCCTGGTGTTTTCGTTGATCGCATTTATCGCGTTCAAGGGTGGGCGATTTAACCCATTCAACCTGACTGCCTGGTTGATCGCGATATTCACCATGGTGCTGGCTTTCTGGTCGCCCCGCACGCCTTTCCTGACCTGGGCTGGTCGTGTCAGGAACTTCATCACTCATCCGAGATGGAATATCTCGTTCGATCGTTCGGCGTTCCTGTTCCTGATCGCCCTTGCTCTGGTTCTCTTTTTCCGTGTCTACCGTTTATTGGATGTTCCCTCACAAATGATCAGTGACCACGCGGAGAAGTTATGGGATATCGCCGATGTCCTGAATGGACAGACCTCCACCTACTTTACGCGTAACACGGGCCGGGAATTTTTCCAGTTCTATCTGACAGCAGGTATTATTCTCTTATTCAAAACTGGGCTGAGCTATGTGAGTTTGAAAATTGGAACGGTTGCCGCGGGGATTGTCACCCTGTTTTATATCTATTTGCTTGGGAGGGAAATTGCGAATGAACGGGTAGGGCTGCTTGCAATGATTTTTGCAGGGATTGCCTACTGGCCCAATGTGATCTCGCGCTACGGTCTGCGTTTCCCGTTCTACCCCTTATTCTATGCACCGGCCCTTTACTATCTGGTCTGGGGGCTGCGAAAGCGTTCCCGCCTTGGGTTTATCCTGAGCGGCTTATTCCTCGGACTGGGACTCAATGGATACAGCCCCTTCCGCGTTGTCCCGATTATTATTCTTTTGGCGGTCGGGCTCTATCTGCTGCATCGACAGTCAGAGGGATATCGCAGGCAGGCGGTCTGGGGATTTTTCATTATTGCGATTTTGTCGTTCATCATTTTTATACCGCTCTTAAGATTCATGATCGATGATCCCAGTATTGTCCTGTACCGTGCCATGACGCGCCTAGGAGACCTGGAACGACCTCTGCCCGGTCCTGCCTGGCAGATCTTCCTGCAAAATTTAAGGAATTCCCTGACGATGTTTGCCTGGGATGATGGGGAGATCTGGCCGATTTCTGTCCCGCATCGTCCCGCGCTAGATGTGGTGACCTCAGTGTTTTTTCACCTGGGAGTGGTGCTGGTCCTCATCCGCTATTTCCGGCAGCGGCACTGGCTGGATATTTTCACTCTGATTTCCATTCCGATGTTGATGATGCCATCCATTATGTCGCTGAGCTTCCCCGCTGAGAACCCCTCCTTTAACCGTTCCGGGGCAGCGATTGTGCCGGTCTTCCTGATCGTGGGCCTGGCCCTCGACAGCTTCCTGAAAGCGCTGGAGTCCAGCCGCAACAGGCGGCTTGCCTGGGCCGTGGGTGTTTTTCTCGTGCTCTGGGCGTCTCTTCAGAATTATGACCTTGTGTTCAACCAATATCGAAAGCTTTACGATCAATCTTCCTGGAACACAACCGAAATGGGCGATGCGGTACGCAGCTTCGCCAAATTAAATGGTACGGCAGATACGGCGTGGCTGGTGGGTTTCCCTCACTGGGCAGATAGCCGCCTCGTGATGATCAATGCCGGTTATCCCTATCGGGATAACGCAATCTGGCCCGAAAGTTTTGCGGGGACGTTGGACGATCCCCGTGCCAAACTGTTTCTGATTAATACCAATGACCTTGCCGATCTCGAAGCCTTGCAGGCTTTATATCCGGAAGGATGGCTGACGGAATATCAATCCAAATATGAAAGTAGAAACTTCCTGCTGTTCTTCGTGCCAGCCCACTGAACAAGGAATGGGTAATCTGTATGTCCAGTCCAACTAAACGCTCCTGGCTTTATGATGTGCTTTTTTTGCTTGTCCTGGTTCTGGCAGGTTATTTACGCCTGACCGGAGTCAACTGGGGGGAGGGTCAACACCAGCACCCGGATGAAAATTTCTTCAGCGGTGTGACGGAAAGCTTGCGCGCCAAAACCTGTGTGGATCCGGCTATCCCTGTGGATCAATGTCCCCTGGACCAGAGGCGCTGGATCAGTTTCGGTGAATATTTCGACACCTCCACTTCCTCTCTCAACCCGTATACGCGCGGCTATTCGTTTTATGTCTACGGCAATTTGCCTCTGACGATCATCCGCATTGCAGCAGATGCTACGGATCAAGTTAACCTGAGGTTGTTTGGCCGCCAGTTCTCTGCCCTGGCGGATCTGTTTGCCATTCTGTTCCTGTATTTTATTACCTCGCGTTTGTATGGTCAGCGTGTGGGACTCCTCGCTGCGCTGTTCTCGGCGCTGACTGTGATGCAGATCCAGCAATCGCACTTTTTCACGGTGGATTTATTCGTCAACACCTTTGCATTTCTGGCGCTCTGGTTTGCTGTGGCGATTCTGGGATACAGGGAACGGAAGTCGGCGCGGGCAGATCTCCAGGAAGAGTCCTCTGATACGATGGACAGCGAGGCCGAACCGGCGGCTCAACGCACACAACTCCAAAATCTGCCTGGACTGATTCGTCATCCTCTTTTCCTGTACAGTGTTGGATTCGGCGTCGCTCTGGGCATGGCAATGGCTTCAAAAATCAACATTGCCTTGCTGGCGATTGCGCTGCCGACGGCACTTATCCTACGTTACTTGATCCAGAGAAAGGAAGAGAATCAACCTTTCTTTGCGAATTGGTTCACAGATGACCGGTACTGGACGCTGGTCATAGTCTGTCTGGTTGCCGGCGGGCTTGCCACCATGCTCTCCTTCCGTGTCTTCCAGCCGTATGCCTTTGATGGCATTGGGCTGAACCCGCAGTGGGTTGCGAATATCAAAGAGCAACGGGTCCAGGCGACGGGCGGCGCGGACCTTCCCTGGGAGCTGCAATGGGCACGGCGCACGCATCTATTCTCGTTTACGAACCTGACGGTTTGGGGGCTCGGGCTTCCGCTGGGAATCCTTGCCTGGGCAGGTTTCCTGTATATGGGCTGGCGGATTCTCAAAGGAGAGCTGCAGCACTTGCTCCTATGGGGCTGGACAGCGGCCTATTTTCTCTGGCAATCGCTCCAGTTCAACCCCACGATGCGGTACCAACTGCCGATTTACCCTCTGCTGGCGATGATGGCAGCGTGGTTTATCTTTGAATTAGCAGGTTTGAATCGACCGGCACAACAGCATGCCCAGACGGCAGAAAACGTGTCAAAACCCTCCAATGCCAATATTCGAACAGTTCTGGCCAGTCTCATCGGAGTCACAGTCCTTGCCCTGACGGCGGCCTGGGCGTTTGCCTTTAATTCTATTTACCTGCGGAATGAACCGCGGATGGCTGCCTCGCGCTGGATCTATCAGAATATCCCGGGTGCGATCAATATTCGAATTCAGAACGGGGACGGGACCTACAATCAGCCTCTGCCATTCCCCATGAATAGTTTTATCAAACCGGACCAGCCCTACGATACTTCCTTCAGTGCGAACAGCTCCGGAATCCTGGAAAACATTACACTTGGAGATGCAGTCAACGGGCCGGGTTCCTCCGCGACCGTCACGCTGACCCTATCGGATACGCCGAACCCGGCTGACGGGCAGACGCTTGCCACAGCCTCGCTGACATCGGATTTTGCCCGCCAGAGTGACGGGCAGGGTAAATCGTATACTTTCGAGCTTGACAAACCTGTCTCTCTTCAGAAGGATTCACAGTATTATCTACACATTGAAATCGATGAAGGGCTTCTGCAACTCAACGGTGCCGCGGTTGCCAACGAAACCGATTACGATTATGCGCTGCCCTTCCGCGTGGATGGTTACGACGCCTTCGGTGGGATTTATCGCGGTGACCTGAACCTGCAGGTCTACTGGGACGATAACGCGGAGAAACTCACCCGCTACGTAGATATGCTAAGCCAGGCGGATTACATCCTGATCCCCACGAATCACCAGTATGGCCAGATCACGCGTCTGCCCGAACGTTATCCGCTGACCACGTTGTATTATCGAGAGCTTATCGGCTGCCCCGATGGAAAAGACATCATCTGGTGCTACTATGTGGCAGAACCGGGCCAGTTCGAGGGCCGCCTCGGGTACGATCTCGCGGCCGTCTTCGAAACTTATCCAGCTTTGGGTTCCGTTGTCATTAACGATCAGTACGCAGAGGAAGCCTTCACCTTTTATGATCATCCCAAGGTCCTGATCTTTAAGAAGAACAAGGATTTCAGTCGCGCCGAGGTGGAAGCAAGTCTCAGCCGCGTCGATCTAACAAGAGTCGTCCGCCTCACAGCCCGCCAGTTTAATGAGTTTTCCGATTTGCTATTACCCGCCGATCGCTTGAAAGAGCAGCGTCTTGGCGGCACATGGTCTGATCTGTTTGACTATGACGCGATCCAGAACCGCGATCCCTGGCTGGGATTGGTCTTCTGGTATCTCTTCATCTTCATTCTTGGCCTGGCTATTTATCCACTCACCCGGCTGGCGCTGCCCGGGCTTGCCGATAAAGGCTATCCGCTCAGCCGCGCCCTGGGCCTGGTGCTGTTCGGTTATCTGGCATGGATTGGCGGATCCTTTGGAGTTCCGTACACGCGTCTCACCATAGCGCTCGTCTTCGGCTTGATCGTTCTCGCTGGCGCGCTGCTCGCGTATTACCAGCGTGACGAGCTGCGCCAGGAATGGCAGACCAGCCGCAATTATTTCCTGATGATCGAAGGACTGTTCCTGGCTTTCTTCGTCATGGACTTGATCATCCGCATTGGCAACCCGGAGCTCTGGCATGTAGCCAAAGGCGGCGAGCGCCCGATGGATTTTTCCTACTTCAACGCGGTCATCAAGAGCACAGTTTTTCCGCCTTACGATCCATGGTTCGCAGGCGGATATATTAACTATTACTATTACGGCTTTGTGCTGGTTGGGACACCGGTTAAATTATTGGGGATTGTCCCCTCGATTGCGTACAACTTCATCCTGCCCACATTGTTTGCGATGGTTGGGGTGTGTGCATTTTCATTGGGCTGGAACCTGATCCAGGCCCGCAGGTCAGATGCCGAGGAAACGCAACCAGCGCCATTCGATCTTGGATTGATTGCGGGTCTCGCTGCTTCCGCGCTGACTTTGCTCCTTGGCAATCTGGGCACGATCCAGACGGTCTATCATAAATTACAGGAGTTGGGCGCCCAGGGCACATTCAGCTGGGAGCCAACCATTCCGATCTTCCAGCGCTGGTCCTGGGCGATGCAGGGCTTCATGCTGAACCTGGCGGGGAACCCGCTCCCCATGGGGCCCGGAGACTGGTACTGGAACCCGAGCCGCGTCATTCCGCCACTGGGCGGCAATGAGATCACCGAGTTCCCGCTGTTCACGTTCATTTACAGCGACCTGCACGCGCACATGATCGCCATTCCGCTGGCGCTGCTGGCGGTGAGCTGGGCGCTTGCCATGGTACTGAACCGCGCCCGCTGGAAGAACCCGCTTTCGGCAGCGCTGGGACTGCTGGTGGGAGGGCTGCTCATCGGCGTGTTCTATCCTGCCAACCTGTCCGACACCTACACGTACCTTTTGATCGGTATCATCGCGATCGGGTATGCCGTCTTTCGCTTCGCGCCGACCTCATCCATACTGTACCGTGCCATTCTGGCGGCGGGCGCGGTGATCCTCTTGTTCCTGCTGGCGCGTTATCTCTACATGCCTTACAGCGACTGGTATGCCCAGGCATATAGCAAGCTCGATCCGTGGAAGGGCCCGTTCACGCCGATCTTCTCGTACCTGACCCACTGGCTGGTCTTCCTGTTCATCGTCGTTGCCTGGATGGCATGGGAGACGCGCGAATGGATGGCGACCACGCCTGTCTCCGCGCTCCGAAAACTCAAGCCGTATGCGCTGTTGATCGAGGGCGCAGCCGTCCTGTTTGTGCTGGCATTGCTCGCGCTCAAGTTTTTTGGGAAGACCAATATTGGCTGGATCGCGTTACCGATTGCCGGGTGGGCGGGTGTCCTCATGTTGCGTCCCAACCTGCCGGAGACCAAACGATTTGTTCTATTCCTGATCGGCACCGCCTTGTTAATCACGATTGTTGTGGAAGTCGTGGTCGTCAGCGGTGATATCGGTCGCCAGAATACAATCTTCAAGTTCTATATGCAAGCCTGGATCCTGCTGGCTGTCAGTGCTGCGGCCGCGTTCGCATGGACACTGCCTGCCTTCTTCCGCTGGCTGCCGGGCTGGCGGGTCTTCTGGCAGGTTAGCATGGTATCCCTGATCGCTGGCGCGGCGCTGTTCACGATTATGGGCACTGCCGGGAAGATCCGCGACCGCTGGGTCCCGGAGGCCCCGCGCGAGCTGGATTCGATGACGTTCATGAAGTACGCCTTCTATGATGATTTCGGACAGCGCCTGGATCTGAGTGAGGATTATCGCGCCATCCGCTGGATGCAGGATAACGTGAAAGGGTCGCCGGTCATCGTCGAAGCCAACTGCTCAGAGTATCGCTGGTGTACCCGCTTCACTATCTACACCGGCCTGCCCGGTGTGGTGGGCTGGAACTGGCACCAGCGCCAGCAGCGCGTCTTCACCTCCACCTGGGTGGAAGCGCGCGTGGCGGATGTGGGGAATTTCTACAACGCTGTCGATGAAGGATCGACGGACGCTTTTCTCGAAAAATACGACGTCCGCTACATTGTGGTGGGCCAGCTGGAGCGTGCGGCATACACTCCTGAAGGAATTGCCAAGTTCGAGCGTTTAAATGATAAATACTGGCACGAGGTCTATCATGACGGGAATACAGCCATCTATGAGGTGATCGATTAAAACCATGATCTACCATCTTACGTCGTACCAGGCATGGAGTGAAGCGCAGCGTCACGGCGAGTATCGTGCCGAAAGCCTGGAGAGTGAGGGCTTCATCCACTGCTCGACCGAGACGCAGGTGCTGCCGGTCGCCGAAAAATATTACAAAGGGCAGACGGGTATGGTCCTGCTTAAGATCGATCCGGCCCTGCTCTCCTCCGAGCTGCGCTGGGAACCGCCCTCGGGCGGCGCGCCTCCACCCGGTGTGCCGGAAGGCGAGTTGTTCCCGCATATTTATGGACCCATTAACTTGGATGCCGTTATCAAAGTATATGACCTTGAAACCAACCCTGATGGCAGTTATAAATCTCCGGCGTTCGAATAACCCCGCATGACAGCTTTCCTTTCCTGGTACGTCCTCCTGACCCTGCTTGGCTTGCTCACGTTCCCGCTGGGATTTTATCTCTTCCCGGCTCTGGCGGACCGCGGCTATACCCTGGCGCGCACATTCGGTCTGCTGATCTGGGGCTACGTGTTCTGGCTATTTGCCTCGTTCAATATCGCACAAAATGACGTTGGCGGGTTGCTGCTGGGGCTGGTGGTTCTGGGTGGGCTCAGCACATGGGCGTTTCTCAACTGCAGAGTGGAGATCACGGAATGGTTCCGCGCGAACCGCCAGCTGATCGTGACAACGGAAAGCCTGTTCCTGCTTGCGTTTGGTTTCATGGTATTTGTCCGCGCTGCGAATCCGGAGATCGTCGGCACCGAAAAGCCGATGGAGCTGATGTTCATCAACGGCATCATGAATTCGCCGACCTTCCCGCCGCGCGACCTCTGGCTCTCAGGCTATTCCATCTCATACTATTATTTCGGCTACGTGATGGCCTCCATGCTGGCGACGTTCACCGGCGTCCCTGCGACCATGGCGTTCAACTTGATGATCTCGTTGATCTTTGGCTTGAGCGCCGTCGGCGCGTATGGGATCTTGTATAACCTTCTTTCTACGTTCCATCTTCCTTTAACCGATCACCAATCGTCGACACTTGCCTCTGATACCAGCGTAGAGGTCGTCCGGCCTCCATTGACGAGCCCTCTTTCCTCTCTCCTCTCTCCTCTTTTAGCTCCTCTCTTCCTCCTCATCGTCTCCAACGTCGAAGGCTTTCTGGAAGTCCTGCATGTGCGCGGATTCCTGTGGAAGGAGGGCAGCAACTTCTGGACGTGGCTGGACATCCCTGAACTGAGGGATGTGCCCACTCAGACCGCTGCCTGGGTGCCGGAACGCTTCTGGTGGTGGTGGCGCGCTTCCCGCGTGATCCAGGACTATGAATTGAACGGCACATTCCGTGAAGTAATCGATGAGTTTCCATTCTTCTCCTATTTGCTGGGCGACCTGCACCCTCACGTGCTGGCAATGCCATTCAATTTGCTGGCGATCGCCATAGCGTTGAACATTTTCTATGGCGGCTGGCGCGGTCGGATGAATCTGTGGTTCGGCGAGTTGCGGATCAACAAGGCCGGCTTCTTTACCATCGCGCTCGTGCTCGGTGGACTGGCGTTCCTGAACACCTGGGACATCCTGATTGCTGGCGCACTGATCGTTTTCAGCTATGGGTTGGCACAGGTCCGCGAATCCGGCTGGGGCTGGGAACGGCTCGAAGACCTCCTGTTGTTGGGATTTCCCGCTGTGGTCACGGCCTTCCTGATGTACCTCCCGTTTTACATTGGTTTCGATTCCCAGTTGGGTGGCGTGATCCCGAACTTTATGTTCGTCACACGCGGCGCACACCTGTGGGTGATGTGGGGAACCCTGTTCATCCCGCTCTTTGCTTTCCTGTTCTATCTATGGCGGAACGGAGCGCCCGCGGCATGGCGCGCGAGTTTCTTTACGGCTCTTGGCGTTCTGGTCGTGTTGCTCCTGGCGATGTTCGCGATCGGATTCATCGCCCTGCGGCTAAAGCCCGATCTCGTGCTGCCCCTGGTGCAATCACAGGGACGCGATCTCTCCGCATTCATTGCCGATAGCATGGTTCGCAGATTCATCTACATCGGTGGCCTGCTCACGTTGCTGGCACTGTTCATCCCTGCGCTTGCGTTTCTGCTTAAGGCCGAACGAAATCCCTCCTCGTTTGTTCTGCTGCTGATCGCTCTTGGTGCTTTGCTGATTATCGGCCCTGAATTCATGTATCTGCGAGACAATTTCGGCTATCGCATCAACACCATCTTCAAGTTCTATTACCAGGCATGGATTGTGTTGAGCCTTGCCGCTGCGTATGGAATCGCAGTTCTGCTTCAAAACATGCGTGGTCGCTGGGATATACTATTTATATTGAGTCTGATCGTTCTGTTGGGTATTGGATTGACGTATCCCACCCTCAGCCTCTTCAACAAGACCAATAATTTCAAACCGCCTTCCGGCTATACCCTGGATGATTTCGACCGCGTGCAGCGTGAGAACCCCGATGAAGCCGCGGCGATCACATGGCTCCGTTCCGCGCCGGATGGCGTTGTCGCTGAGGCGGTAGGAGGTGCCTACTCCAGTTACGGGCGCGTTTCGATCTATACGGGGCTCCCAACCGTACTGGGCTGGGGCAATCACGAGGGCCAATGGCGCGATCAGGCACTGCAAGGCTCCAGGCAAAGCGATATCGAAACTCTGTACACGACCAATGACTGGCTCACCACACAGGACATTATCAATCGTTACGGGATTCGCTATGTCTTCGTCGGCGGTCTCGAGCGTTCCAGCTATCACGTGAATGAAGAGAAGTTCAATCGCTTCCTCAGACCGGTCTTTCAACAGGGTAATGTGACCGTGTATGAGGTGCCATAATCATTTCATGTCATTGCGAGTGTTCATTGCGATTGCGCACGCCGCGAAGCGGCAGTCCTGAAAGGAAGCAATCCTCTCTTATCAAACATGAGGTTGTGCCGTCGGTCTTCGCTTCGGTGTTATGGCCCCGAAGCCCGCGTCCTCCTCGCAATGACGTATGCGAGTAAAATAACTTTATGAATTCCTCCCCGTTCAAAAACGAAGGCTGGCTGTATGGGCTAGCCTTTCTTATCGCCCTGGGTTTTCGACTCTTTCAACTCGGTGCTTCGCCTCTCACCGACTCGGAAGCGACGCTGGCCTTGCAAGCTCTGCAAATTGCGCAAGGGAAAGCGCCCCTGTTGGGATCGCAGCCTGCCTATATTCTTTTTACCAGTATATTGTTTGCCGTCATCAACGCCACGAATTTCATGGCGCGCCTTGTCCCGGCGCTTGCGGGGAGCACACTGGTGTTCGCGCCATACTTTCTTAGAGAGAAGATCAAGCCACGGCCCGCGTTGATCCTTGCCTTCCTCATTGCCATCGACCCCGGTCTGGTTGCCCTGTCACGCCAGGCGAGCGGAACCATGCTGGCAGTGGCATTCCTGCTGTTCGCCTGGGCAATGTGGAGGATGCGGCGTCTCGTTCCCGCAGGAATATTTGCTGGTCTCGCCCTCCTCTCCGGTCCCTCGCTCTGGGCAGGTTTGTTCGTCCTGGGACTCACCTGGCTCTTCCTGCAGGGGATGGAAGCAAAGCCGAGACCAGCTGAAACGACCGACCAGTCTCCAGTCTCTGGTTCTCTGGTCTCTAATCTCCACTCCTCCACCCTTGAGCTTCGCCCGGCCCTCCTCGCCCTGCTCGTCACTCTCCTCTTCGGCGGTACGCTCTTCTTCCTCTCGCCCAATGGATTAAGTGCCTGGCTCTCCGCTCTGCCAGATTACCTCAGCGGCTGGATAGCTCCCTCCTCCATGAGCTCGGGGCGCGTGCTGTTGACCTTTCTTGCGTATGAGCCACTGGGAGTTTTCCTTGCCATCCTTTCCCTCATCCGCGGGTACCGGACCAAAAGCCGGCGCATTCTCCGCCTGGGTCTGTGGCTGGGAGTGGCCCTCTTGCTTGCCATCTTCTATCGCCAGGCGAGTGCGCTGGTCTGGGCGATCCTCCCACTGCTCACACTCGCCGCCTTGGAACTCTCGCGGGCTCTCAACATCTTTGCAGAGGAACGCGTCGAAGTCGGCGTAGTCGTCCTGGCGCTGATGATCCTGCTCGTTTATATCTGGTTCGATGTCTCGAAGATCGCGATGGACCCGGTCAGCAATCTGGCTGCGACAGCACTGCCGTTCTTTGGCAGTACGATTCAACTCGCAGGCGCCTCGTATATGGTTCTGCTGGGCGCGTTTCTGATCATGATCCTGTGTGTTTCCTTTGTGGCTTTTGGATGGTCTGTTCGTACAGCATGGCTCGGGACGACCTGGGCGTTGGTGATCTACCTGGGGATCTATAGCCTGGCGGCTGCCTGGGGCGCAAGCGGACTGCGCTACCCAACTGGCGTGGAGCTCTGGTCATCCGACCCGGCGCCGGCACAACCGGAATTGCTGCTTGCCAGCGTGGATGACGTCTCTGAGTTCAGCCTCGGTCATGACACCTCCCAGCCGGTGATTGTGATGGGGATCGATTCGCCAGCACTGGAATGGGTGCTGCGGGGTCGCCCTGTGGAACTGGTTTCCACGCTCGATCCACAGGTCGCGCCGCCGATCGTCATTACACCGGTCATGAGTGACCTGGGTCTCCCCGCTGCCTATCGCGGACAGGATTTCATCTGGAGACAAAGGCCGCGCTGGCAGGAGATGCAAAACCCGGAGTGGATCCGCTGGCTGGTATTCCGCCAGTTGACCCGGGAGGACGAGACCATTGTCCTCTGGGTGCGCGATGACCTCTTCCCGGACGCGCGCGAAGCCTCACAACAACCGTAGAGGCGGGGTCACCCCGGCCCTACGCATCGTACATGGATAAAATACTCTCCCACACTCCCTCTATTATCGCCATCGACGGACCTGCCGCTTCGGGCAAATCCACGATCGGGTTGCGGCTTGCCAGCGCTCTTGGTTATCTCTTCTTCGACACCGGTGTGATGTATCGTGCAGTCACCTGGCTTGCATTGGAACGCGGTATTGATGTACGCGATGAGGCCCGGGTCACCGCGCTGGCGGAAGAAGCGCAGATTGATATCGCACCAGCTTCCAAGGAGGATGGGCGTTCCTGTGATGTCTTTGTGGACAGCCGCGATATCACCTGGGAAACGCGCAGTCGCAAAGTGGATGCGAACGTGTCCATTGTTGCCGCATATGCCGGCGTACGAAAGGCGCTGAGCCAGCAGCAGCGACGCATCGGGCAGCGCGGCCGGATCGTAATGGTCGGTCGTGACATCGGCACTGTGGTTTTGCCGGGAGCAGATCTGAAAATCTATCTGGATGCAACGGCCGAAGAACGCGCCCGCAGACGGTATGAAGAGATCGTCGCCCGCGGCGGCACGCCTGAGTACGAGGCAATTCTTAAGAGGGTCGTCGAACGCGACCGCATCGATTCAACCCGTGACGTGGCTCCACTGAAGGCAGCCGAGGATGCGGTGGTGCTCGACTCAGATCAACTGAGTGCTGATGAAGTCTTCGAACGGGTGCTGGCGCTGGTCAAATGAACGATGCGAATCTTTATCGGGTCCCGCTCCACTTCAAGATCATTCGCCCGTTCCTAAAGACCCTGTTCCGCGGCATCTTTCGCCTGCTGGCGCGCGTAAAGATCACCGGGCAGGAAAACATCCCCCATGGCAGTCCTTATGTAGCAGCCATCAATCACGTTTCGATCTTCGATCCGCCATTTATAGCTGCGTTCTGGCCCGAAGAATTGGAAATCATCGGTGCCATCGATGTCTTTGGCAAGCCGGGCCAGGGACAGTTGCTGAGGTTGTACGGTGTCATCCCCGTCCATCGCGGTGACTATGATCGTTCGCTCTTCACAAAGTTGATCTCGATCCTGAAATCGGGGCGCCCGTTATTGATCGCACCGGAGGGTGCGCGCTCCCACGATACCGCCATGCGCCGCGCCAAACCCGGGATCGCCTACATCGTGGAAAAAACAGGTGTCCCTGTCCTGCCGGTCGGCATTGTGGGAACGACCGAGGATTTCTGGCAGCGTGCCAGACGGGGAAAGCGGCCGTTGCTCGAAATGCGCATTGGCAAGCCCATCGCACTGCCTCCCATGACCACGAAGGGTTCCGACAAACACAACGCGCGTCAGCAAAATGCGGACCTGGTGATGTCTTATCTGGCAGGCTTGCTGCCAGAGGAATATCGAGGTGTGTATGCTGGATCAGCCATCGTCTCCTCCTAAGCCGGTCAGCGATGTGTGGCGGCCGGATCTGGTCGCGCTCCCCAAGCTCACAGTCCTGAGGCGCATGTTTCGGGTATTCCTGCGAGGCCTGACAAAGCTGCTGACCTTCCTCCTGCTGCGAGCAGAGGTCAGTGGGCTGGAGAACTTCCCGCGGCGTGGACCCGCCCTCATCGTCTTCAACCATCTGGGCGATGCGGACGCCGTTCTGATGCTCGGGACCCTTCCGTTGAAAGCGCCGGCAGAGGGGATTGGAAAGATCGAGCTGAACGAGCACTGGCTGGTGGGACCCATCTTTCGCGCCTACGGGATCATCTGGGTCCACCGCGGCCAGCCCGACCGCAGAGCGATACGTGCGGCGCTGGATGGACTGGCAGAGGGACGCCTGGTGACCCTTGCACCGGAAGGCAGACAATCTGTGATCGGTGGGCTGGAGGAAGGCAATTCGGGCGCAGCATTTCTGGCGATGAAATCCGGTGCGCCGATCGTTCCGATTGGGATGACAGGGACAGAGAATAGTAATATCTACGGTCACTTGAAACGCTGGCAGCGTGCACCCGTTACACTTAAGGTAGGAAAGCCATTTTTCCTTCCGCCACACGTGGGTCGCCAGCAGACATTACAGGAGGGGACGCGCTTAATCATGCAGACTCTGGCGAGCCTGCTTCCGGAGGCGTACCAGGGGCAGTACAAAAGTAATCCAACAAAATAGGTGTCTGATTTAGGGCTATAATGACTTCCTATGCAATTCCTGCGCACACTGCTGGACAATCTTGCATACTTGAACCCCATCCCGCTGCCGGGATGGCTTGTATGGTTGGGGTTGGCAGGGCTGCTGGGGATTGCTCTTTTTAATTGGCGTAAATATCACATTGAATGGAGTGGGCGCGCAACCTGGATTTTGGCTGCCCTGATTCTCGCAACCCCCTTCGCCGCCTTATTTTACGGACTAGAATTTTCCACAGGTTCCACCCTGCCCGTACCGGGTCTGCCGGAGGAGCCGGCCGGTTCCACCATGATGATCTTCTCTGCCATCCCATGGATCCTGGCAGGTGGGTTGCTGGGTCCCTTTGCGGCAGCGGGTCTGGGCATCTTCAGCGGGTTGTTGCGCGGCGTCTGGGATACGCACACTCTCTTTACGGCGCTGGACTTCGGGCTTATGGCGGTCATGTTCGCCGTCGCCAGCCGGCAGCGTTATCGAACCTTCCTCTATCGGTTATTAAGACAACCCTTGTTCAGCGCGTTGAGCCTGACCCTGCCGCATGCGGCTCTCTTTGTGCTGGGGACCCTTTTCACGCTTTCCGCATCTGCTTCGGTCACAGAACGGCTGGATTATGCCTTCAGCAACCTCGCCATCGTGAGCCTGGCGTTCGCCGGTGAGATGCTGGTTGCCGGGATGGCTGCACAGGTCATCGCCACAGTCTTCCGCAATCGCTGGGGCAGCCTGGGTATGCTTCTGCCTTCGCCGTCGGAACGGAGCATCGAAACACGTTTCATCTTCGGCGCCGGAACGATCATTTCGATCCTGCTGCTCACGCTCCTGATCGGCGACTGGCTGGTCGCGGGCGCCGCCGCCCGCAATTTATTACGTGACCGGCTCAAAAGCTCCGCCGAACTGGCAGCGCAAAATGTACCCTTCTTTCTGGAGACCGGTCAGAACCTGGCGCTGCAGATCGCGACAGATCCGCGTTTGCAGGAAGCAGACGCCGATCTCACCAGGCTCCTGAAGGAGCACAGCCAGGCAGTACCCTATTTCAGCCAGCTGGTGCTCTATGAGATACCGACCAATACCAGACTGGCGGCGTACCCGGCTGAACCTGCCTTCGAGATCACGCGCCCGGAGGAAGATGGCTTAATCCTTGCACAGCAGGGTGTGCCAAACCAGGTTTACGTAATTCCGCCCATCGTGGAGGGGGAGGCGGCTGGCATTTCCTTCCTGGCTGCCGTTCCACCGACGGAGAGCCGGCACTATGTGCTGATCGGTCGTACCTATCTAAGTACTAACCCCTACACGCGCCCTCTGGTCAATAACCTCAACAGCCTGGCGGGGGTCAATGGCGCGGGGATGTTGATCGCCGATGGCGTGGTGGTCTATCACTCGGAAGGCGCGCAGAACTGGACAACGTATGAGGGTCAGCAGAGCGACCAGCCAGCCTTCTTTGATGAGACGGCTTCGCTTGGCACGCGGCAGCTGGTCTATTACCAACCGGTCGCCAGCCATCCCTGGGCAATTGTGCTCGCCATCCCCGCCCAGGAGACGCAACAGCTTGCCATCAATATCGCTCTGCCGATCTCGCTAATGATCATCCTGCTGGGGCTGGTGGCGTTGATCTCTCTGCGCGTGAACCTGCGCTCCGTTACGGGTTCACTCCAGAGCCTGGCGGCCGAGACGAAATATCTTGCCACCGGACAACTGGACCGGCCCCTGAATATAGCAGGCGAGGATGAGGTGAGCGAGCTGCGACGGGCCTTCGAGCAGATGCGCGTCAGCCTGCAGGCGCGCTTACAGGAGCTGAACCGGCTGCTGATTGCCAGTCAGGGGGTATCCTCGAGCCTCACCCTCGCCGGGGCGCTGCAGCCTGTGCTCGAAGCGGTCGTGGCAAACGGGGCCAGCTCGGCGCGCATTATCCTCCTGCGCGAGATGCTGCCAACGCCCGTGGAAACCCCCGTCCGTTTTGCGGACGGAGTCGAACAGGATGTGTACATGCACCTCGATCAACAGGTGCTCGCGCTGGCCGAGGAACAGGAGCGGATTGTGATGGCAACCCTCTCGCGGACGCGCGGCCTTGTGCTGGACCCGAACCTGCCCTACCCCGAATCTCTGATCGCCCTGGCCTTGCGCCATGAGAATCGTTACTATGGTGTTCTGTGGGCGGCATACAACAAGCAGCGTGTTTTCTCGGACGCCGATCTGCGCTTCATAAGCACGCTTGCCAGCCAGGCATCGCTGGCAGTCGCCAACATCCGCCTGTTCCTCACGGTGGAACTGAGCCGCCGCCAGCTGGAGGCGATCCTCAATTCTACGCCTGACCCGGTCCTGGTGACCGACGCTTCGAACCGGCTCATCCTGGCAAACCCTGCCGCGGGACATGTGTTCGGTGTCACCATCCGGCGTGGTGAGCGTCCCGATTTCGAGAAAACGATCCACAACCAAGGATTGCGGGATCTGCTCCAGGCATCCGCGACCGAGCGGCATTCCTCAGAAATCACCACAGCCGACGGCAAGACCTACCTGGCCATGGCATCTCCCATGACGGCGGAAGGCAAAACGGTGGGGCGAGTGTGCATCCTGCGCGATGTCACCCAGCTCAAGGAGATCGATACCTTGAAATCCGATTTTGTCTCGACGGTGAGTCACGACCTGCGTTCCCCGCTGACCCTGATGCGCGGTTACGCCACCATGCTGGAGATGGCAGGTCAACTGAACGAACAGCAAAAGAATTATGCGCGCATGATCGTGCAGGGCGTGGACAGCATGGCGAAGCTCGTCAACAACCTGCTCGATCTCGGCCGGATCGAGTTTGGCGTGGGCCTGCAGGTGGACAGCATCCCCGTGCTGGATATCCTCGAGCGGGTCACAGGCTCTCTGCAAATGCAGGCGAAACAAAAAGGGATCTCGCTTGGCGTGGAGATCCCCAAAGACTTGCCGAATGTCATCGAAGCGGATGAAGCCCTCTTACACCAGGCACTTTATAACCTTGTAGAGAACGCTCTCAAATACACGCCTCAAAATGGAGAAGTCACCATTCGTCTTGAAACCGACCCCTCCGGATTGACATTCGCCGTGCAGGACAGGGGCATCGGTATTCCTGAAAAGGACCTGCCGCGCCTGTTCGAAAAGTTCTACCGGGGCACGAACCGCGAAGCCCTGTCGCAGCGCGGCACCGGCCTGGGATTGGCGATCGTCAAATCCATCGCCGAGCGTCACGGCGGAAGCGTCCGGGTGGAGAGTGAGCTGGGTAAGGGCAGCACGTTCTATTTACAGATCCCACTCATGCAGGCAAGAGTGGCGCAGCGCGTTCCATAAAAACAATACGTTAATGACGACCATTTTCTTCGTGCACATGATAAGGCACACTGACGATAATGATTCCATGTTGACGTTTGAGCTGGCTGCGAAGCAGTCCTGCAGTGTTCATATGTAATACGGCAGCCATGCGGTTGGTTGAGACAAATTCAGGTACGACGATGGTGATGGTTTCACCCGGCTGACGCTGCCGCCCAATGTCCGTAATATATTCCAATAAAGGCTCGAGCAGGAGGCGATACGGAGAATTCAACATCACCATACGTACGCCTTCCCCCCACGTTTCCCACTTTTTGCGTATCTTTTCAGACTCAGTTGGTTCGATCATGACATAGACAGCTGTCACGTCATCTGACAATATACGCGCATAACGAAGCGCCGCCAGCGTGCCCTGATGCACGCCGCTGACCGGCATGATGACGCGATGACGAGTGGTATGCGGGGGTGTTACAACAAAATTATCAAGGGAGAGTTTCTTGGCAAGTCCCCTATAGTGAAGATGGATCCCCCAGAAAATCCAAACTAAAAGGGGAATCAGAATCAAGACAACGTATGCGCCATCATAAAATTTGGTTACAGCAAACACCATCATCACGACCGCGGTACATACTGCTCCAAATCCATTGATTAGCATTTTGATCGGCCAATCTTTTACAAAGCGCAGCGTTGAGCCGCGTTCCGATTTCACTTCCCCGGGTTTAAGCTTGCCGATTTTATTCCAGCGCAGTGCCATACCTCCCTGCGAAAGGGTAAAGGATAGAAACACGCCAATCGCATACAGAGGAATTAGTCGTGTAACGCTTGCCTTGAAAATGATAAGTATGATGGAGGCAATGCAGGCGAGCACCACGATGCCACCTGAATACACCAGGCGGCTTCCTCGATACGTAAGCTGACGCGGGAGGAATCCATCTTTTGCAACGAGAGCGCCCAAACGTGGAAAATCCGCAAACGCTGTGTTAGCTGCCATAATGAGAATGACGGTCGTGGCACCCATTAACATGAGATAAAGAATGCCGCGCCCGGCAAAAATGGTGCGCGCCAGTTGTGAAATGATGGTTTCACTCTCCGAGGGGATCACGCTAATTTCCTTCGCCAGGTAGGAGATCCCAAGAAAAAGCGAGCCGAGAATAAGCGCCATCCAGATCAAAGTAACCCCCGCATTCCTGCTGCGCGGTTCCTTGAACGCAGTGATGCCATTGGAGATCGCTTCCACACCGGTGAGCGCAGTGGTCCCACTTGCAAATGCATGAAGTATCAGGAAGGGTGTAATCTTTGAAATACCCTCCAGCAGTTCCAGCTCTGGCGGATCAACAACGGTACCCAGGGTATTTGTAATAAACAAGCGGAAAAGGCCAAGTCCAACGGTAACGAACATAAGTATGACAAAGAAATATGTAGGAATGGCAAAAGCAGCACCCGATTCTTTTACACCGCGCAAATTCATCATCATGACGAACAGAATGAAGCCCACCGAGAGCAGGACGCGATAATCATACAAAATTGGAAAAGCAGAAGTAATCTGTGCAACTCCAGACGCAATCGAAACCGAAACGGTCAGAACGTAATCCGTTAACAGGGCTGCCCCGGCAATCAGAGCTGGAAATTCGCCAAGATTGTCGCGCGCGACGATATAGGCCCCCCCGCCCCCGGGGTATGCATGAATGGTTTGCTCATACGAAACCGCAACGATTCCCAGCAAAAGGACGATCGCAAGGGAGATTGGAAAAACAAGACCAAAGGCCATTGTGCCAGCCGCAGCCAAAATAACAAGGATCTCCTGTGTAGCATACGCTGTAGAAGAAAGTGCATCCGATGCGAAAACGGCAAGGCCAATCGCCTTTCCGATGGTTTGATCTGGTGCATCTGCGGTGGATAAGGGGCGACCGATAAACCAGGAACGCAAGGTCCATGCTGGTTTGAAATCCGAGTCTCGATTAATAATTGATGTTGGTAAATTGTCTTCGTGTCTGATCATGGAATAGTTTTCCGCGTAAATCTGATTTCCAGTGCTTATCTGAACCAGTTGTTCCAGGCCCAGATGAACCAGATCTCCCCAAACACTGATAATAGCAATAGAGTTGTTTGTGCCCAGTCCTGAGGTAACGATGTGATTCGGGCTTGAAGCAGGAAAGAGCCTGCGATGATCCCGGCCGAACCGAGCCATGCTATGGCCTGAGACAGCCAATCTGCTTGTGGCAGCTTTCGAGGAGTTAAAGGAGACAAGATGTATACAGCGACATTCAGATTGGATTGTAGAATCTGGCCCAGTGGTCGGTGCAAAAGCCCGGCGCGTTGTTCTGCAAAGCATAGGATCATATCCCCCGCGTGATGGGTTTGCCTAACAGCCTCAACCCAGTTTGCTCCAAATTCAATTTTTATGTCTGCAGATACTTCACCGTCTTGTAGCAAAGACGCCATAATAACCAGCCCACGACGAAGACCCGGCTCCTCCACTGCATCCTTGCATAAACCTAAGAGCAGAACAGGCATGCCTAGGGTATTTGAATGTTTCCAAATCCGTCGCGTGGCGGCGCTGTAATCTATATCAGGGGGAACAAGAACAATGAGACGATTACCGGACTCCGGGGACGTGTTCGAATTGGCGATACGTGTCACAGATCTTGGAATTGGGTCAAGTTTGATCATGGTACCTCACAGTGACATTATCCTAACAAGCTGTCATAAAACCCTGACAAAGAAATCGGCCGATCGTATAAAGAACAAATAAAAATGCCCCAAAACTGGGGCGATTAAGAAAAACGTCACTAGTGATTCAGTGACGAAAATTATGCCGAGTTTGGGACGGAGTCAACGTCTCCAGACGTTGAATTTAGACACCGCCAAAGTCTGGAGACGTTAGACTCCTTTTACTCATCGGCAATAAAGCGATACCCAATGCCAGGCTCTGTCAGGATAAATTGCGGGCGCTCAGGATCAGCTTCCAGTTTTTTGCGAAGCTGGCGCATATAGACCCGCAGATATTCCGTGTGATCGGCATCCTCCTGTCCCCACACATGCGTGAGAATACTTTGATGCGTGAGCACGCGTCCATGGTTGGCGGCAAGATACGCCAGCAGCTTGTGTTCGGTGCCGGTGAGTTTAACTTCCTCTTCCCCGCGTTTCACAATATGCCAGGCGAGATCAATTGTGATGGGTCCCGCCTTTACCACCTTGCTTTGCGCCCCCTGCGCGCCTTTCCGGTTTGCCGAATGACGCAGCGCCACACGGACGCGTGCTAATAATTCCTCGATACTAAAGGGTTTGGTAAGGTAATCATCTGCCCCTGTATCGAGGGCTGCGACCTTGTCCCGTTCACTATCCCGCACAGAAAGGATGATGATCGGGGTCTGAGTCCATTCTCGGAGGCGCGTGCAGACTTCCACACCTTCCATATCGGGCAGACCTAAATCAAGAATAATGATATCAGGCTCGGTTGTCGCCGCCAGGGTCAGCCCTTCCTCGCCGCGGCTGGCAGTCGTCACCCTGAATTGTTTTTCGGTGAGAATGGTCCGCATGGCGCGCAGGATCTGAGGCTCATCGTCGATAACCAGAATGTGAGGTGCGTTGCTCATTCTGCCTCCGTATCCATGGGCAGTGGAGGAGGCAATGCCCCATCCCAGGTAAGCGGTACGGTGAAATTGAAGGCAAGACCATCCGCTACGTTTTCCGCCCAGATGTGCCCGTCATGTGCCTCGATAATCCCTCTGCAGATTGAAAGGCCAAGGCCAGTGCCGGTCACACGGTCTGCGGCGGTGGTGCGGTAAAACTTATCAAATATCCGCTCCAGATCTTCCTGAGGCACTTGTGGCCCCTGATTGCTCACCTGAACGTGAACGGATTCACCTTCCACCCGGGCACGGATACAAACGACTGTATCGGCGGGCGCATACTTCAAACTGTTGCTGATCAAATTCGTAAAGACCTGCTCCATTTGCACATAATCCACTGGTATGAGCGGCAGGCTTTCAGGGACATCCACTTCAAGTTTATGATCCACAGCAAGACGCTTCATGCGCGCGAGCACGCTTCCAATGATCTCCGGCAAAATGTTCCACTCGCGTTTCGGGTTGAGAGCCCCTGACTCGATCCGTGACATGTCGAGCAAATTTCCAACCAGCATGTTTAAGTGATCGGCTTCATCATCGATGGCTGCAACCAGATCCACGCGGGCAGGTGAATCCCAGCTCACCTCCTTGCCGCGCAGGCTGGATGCCGCGGCTTTGATCGTCGAAAGCGGTGTGCGCAATTCATGAGATACGGACGATAAGATGGCAGTCTTTAATCTGTCACTCTCTTCGAGCACTCTTGCCCGCGATTCCGCCCGGGCGAGCCAGGCACGCTCCAGGGCCAGTGCACTCTGACTTGCAAATGTTTGAAATAATCGCTGCTCTCTTAAAGAAATAGCTTGCTCTGCCCGCCAAAGCCTGATCTCTCCCAGAACACCCCGCGCCGCTTCAATGGGGACGATCAGTTCTGGCGGTCGTTCGGGTGGATTCCTTTCGGGTAGTTGATAAACAAATGGCTCTATGCCTGTAATATAGAGTTCCAGATATTCGCTCTCTGCGAGAGCATGAACTTGGTTGGCAAGGATTCGTCCAATGGCATGTTCGTCCTGTAACCCCGTTAATGCGGTGCTGAGTTCATAGAGCTGGGTTGCTTCACGTTCTCGGGCTGTTGCTGCAGCAAGACCCGCCTGCGCCCGACCCACCAATTGCCCAATGACCACAGCCACCATGAGAAACACCACCAAAATCACTATGTCCGCAGGTTGATGAACTGTGAACGTGTAATACGGTTTTATAAAGAAATAGTTTAAAGTAAGAAATGTGATGAATGCGCTTGTAATCCCAGGTCCAAGTCCCCACAAAGCGGTAATAATGCCAAGAGGTATCAAATATAGCAAAGCGACCAGGGTTGTGTTGAGTGCATCGCGCAACAAAAAGAATACCGTGGTGACTGAGGCAATCAGCATCAGGGCAAACACATACTTCCAGAGTCGTGAGAGAAAGGCTGAACTTTTCATGTTGGCGGCATTCATTATACCTTTTAGAGAATTCCTGCCTCACCTGGTTTGATGCCTCGAGTTCTCGACCCAAATAATCATCCTGATCCGCCTGTGGGCTGTGCTGGCAGGTATGTTGCAGCCGTAGGTCTGTGTGACGGGGCAAAGACTTCCACATTCGCTCATGAAAATCTAAAGTTTTGTTGATGAAATGACGAAACGGAAGGTTGAATCACTCGTTAACCAATATGCAGAGGATTGTTAAGTTACTAGGTATATGTCCTCAGGCGAAATCTATTTATGGATGATTTGAAATGAGTGGTACTAAGAACAGGCAGCGGGGCAGATCGGTGGAGGTGGTGGTTCCCGCTCCCGGGGATTTCGGTGAAATAGCGAATGAGCTGTGTGAAAAAGCCATGCAAGATGCAAAAGAGCAATTGCACCCACTGCTAAGGAATGCTCACCTGAATCTCCTCAATCGACGGTCTGAATTTGTACAGACCTTCAAGAGCACATTGGAACTGAGGATTGCACGAACTCTGGCCGCCTGGCAGCCGGGCGTCCAGGCAGTTTTTAAGTTCGATGAATCATCCACGGAGAATTGGGAAACCTGGGATGGTTCCATTCATCTCTTGGTCAAGGTGCCGTGCCTCTCAGGTGCATTGAAGAGTATGGGGAGAATGCTTGACCGAAGTCTGGTGAAATGCTTCAGGCAATTGGGCTGGTCACGCTTCCAGGAGTGTCAATCAATCCTGGATCTCCAACAGGTGACAGAGGGCGAATTGCGTCATTGTGTGGGTTACGGAGCGATGTTTTGTGCAGTGTACACCGTTCCGGTCAGGGTCTGGCCGCAGGAAAAGAATCGCTCCTCATAAATGTATGTATCGATCCCTATGGGTTGGGAGATGCGCGTTTATTCCTTGCTATTGAAACCAGGTCCCGATTGATTACAATGGATTCATGGAAAAACCACAAAAAGTAGATGATGAATTCGAGAGCAATGGGGGCTTTCTAAATCTGAACCGTGTTGCAACCCGGAAACCGGAACTCTCTTGGCGCACCTGGCTGATCGGCCGCCCCCTTGCCACAGCCGACGCACCTCACCAGACGGTCAGCAAGGCGGTGGGGCTCGCAGTTTTTGGCGCAGATGCCTTGTCTTCGATCGCGTACGCGCCCCAGGAAACGCTTGTAATTCTGGCGGTTGCCGGAACGCAGGCACTTGGTTATGCATTTCCCATTTCAATCGTCATCACGCTTTTGCTTGCCATCGTTTCCATTTCTTATTTGCAGACCATCCATGCCTACCCAAGCGGCGGCGGTGCGTACACGGTCGTTAAGGAAAACCTTGGGGAGTCGGCCGCGCTTGTGGCTGGTGCGGCACTGCTTATGGACTACATTCTGCTCGCGGCCGTTACGGTGTCATCTGGTGTGGCGCAGATCGTTTCTGCCTTCCCTGACCTTTTCCCCTTTCGAGTATGGCTTTCTGTTGGTTTGCTGGGGTTGATTGCCATTGCGAACCTGCGGGGCGTCAAGGAATCGGGGAACATATTCGCCCTGCCAACCTATTTCTTTCTAGTGATGACGACACTGGCTGTTGTCGTCGGTTTCTTTCGATATTTCACAGGTAGCCTCGGTGTTGTGGTGGACCCTCCCTTACAGGAAACAATTCACACCGAACCAATAACCCTATTCTTATTGTTACGTGCCTTCTCGAATGGCACAACGGCATTAACAGGAGTCGAGGTGATTGCAAATGGTGTCCGATCCTTCAGA
>Ga0114129_10002171_pt1 | contig 27014 bp, 23 predicted proteins | sample RhiMetdeltSRZDD1_FD_80071 | JGI IMG/M metagenome (GOLD analysis project Ga0114129, IMG submission 80071) | Populus rhizosphere microbial communities from Tennessee, USA - Rhizosphere MetaG P. deltoides SRZDD1 (version 2) (version 2) | ecosystem: Host-associated > Plants > Roots > Rhizosphere >...
AGTTGCCTGATTCTCAGCTTCGTCTCTTCCGTTTCGCGTCTGTCCTTTCGCCAGCCGAAGACCATTGTAAACAAAATCCCTATGATGCCGACTAGAGATGCTAGAGGTTCGATTTTATCGACAATTCGCGCCGCCATCTCCCGAATAAAATCCTCCCACGTCATTGGCTTGGGGGGTTCGGGGGGCTCGGGGAACTCCTCCACCGGTGGTGGTGGTAACGGGCTCCACATCAGGACGACTTGAACAGCGGCAGAGATCAGAACGGCCACCGTGAGAAATATGGCGATCCTGTAAAGGCCCGCCCCCGATATTCTTTTCATGGCCCTACACTCGCGCTGCACGCTGATGCGGAAGCGCTCCCGCTCAGGCACTTCGTATCGCGCGTCTGGTTCCGGCCAGTGACCGTGAAGAAGAGGCGCTCCGACTTCCTCTTTAGCATGAAGACCCTCCCGCCTTGGGAACGAATGAAGATTCCCGGTCGTTTCCGTGCGGCAGATTACTAGGCTGAGGAGCAGCTATGACTCAGGCACGCAGTGCGCCGAGGGACGAGCAGGGGGGCGTCGGTCATCCGTCGGGGAAGCGCAAGAAGCAGCTGGACAAGGATCTCGAAGGCGCTCGAGGACTCGTTCCCAGCCTCCGACCCGCCCGCACCTTCGCAGCCCACCGGAACCGAGCCCGCCGGTGATCCCAAGGTCAAGCCTTAGGCTTTCCCGCGTCCCACACGCGCTGCAGCAGGCCGTGCTGTGGCGCTGATGGGCAGCTTTCATCCGGCGGGGGATAGCAAGGCGGGTCGCAACGCGCCCGGCTTGGGAGTCGCATCTAAAACGGCCCGCCTGCGGAGCGGAATACAGACGGGCCGCTGGCTTGCAGATCACCGCCTGCGGTCCACCGAAGGAGGCACAAGGAGGTCCACGGGCAAGTTAAAAACGCGACGGCACCCCAGACGGTTCCGCTGACGCGGGGGCGACAGATATACTGACCCTGATCTCGATCACGTTCGGGCGGTTAAAGCCGTCAAACCGGCTGAAGGCCCCGGCCCTACCACGCGGCGGCGACCCACGGCGTCCAGGCGCCGGCAAAAATTGCGGCGACGATCAGCCAGAACGAAAGACCGTGCGCATTTGGTTGAGGCGGAGAGCGCATCGGCTGGGTGTACCGTTACAACGGCCCGCCGACGGGAGTGGGGGGCAAGATGCCGGCGGGCCGTCCCTGTAGAGGTGTATCAAATGCCCGGCACTAGCTAATCCCTCGGTGCCGCGCATCGGCATTCAACCACTAACAGTCGTTCATGTCTGTCTGGTGCCCGACACAACGCGCGTTCGGGACAATCGATTCCCAACGGAATGTTGCATCCACGCAACTGGCGCAATTCCAATCGCGAGCTGCTCAAGCTGGCACAGAGAGAACTCTAGGCCGCCGAGGGTACCCGCCCTCAGGCTTCCGGCCACAGCGGCGGGCTTCCCGCATTGATGTTTGAGTCGCGGAACAATCAAGAAGCGCATAGGTTGATTCCCACAAGAACAATACGACTACAGGAGGGTCCAAATGGCGGGCGCAAAGCAAACTTCGAAGCGGAAACGTCGAGAGAAAGCCCTGCCGGTTTGGGGGGCCGCAGGAATGTCCTTGGCTATGGCTGGCGGTGCATCGGCCGCAGTTGCGCCGACAACGAATGGGTCGTCGCAAACGGCTGCACCGGCTCCGCTGTTTACTCTTGACGAGGAGGAAATCTCCGATGTCAGCCTCGCGACATTCTATGTCTTTGACCGGGAAAACATGGGAGCTCCCCGGCTCGATGAACGGATAGCCCAAAGGTGCGGACGTTGCGGCGGTGGGTGCCGATGCGGAGGCGGGTGCGGGGTAGTGGGCCGGTGCGGAGGCGGGTGCGCAGCGATAGCCCGATGCGGCGGCTGCAGATGCGGAGCGGGCTGCAGATGCGGTGGCTGCCGATGCGGCGTGGGCATCTTCGGCATAGGCTGCGTAGGCTGTGTCGGCTGCACCTGCAGCTGCAACTGCTGCATATCGTGGGGATCCTGCACATGGCTCTGCTAGGGCTCGACACGTCCGATTGACGTTGAAGTAACGCGGATCATGCTGGGCCGCCCTGCGGGGCGGCCTTTCTCTTTCCCGCGAGAACGAGAAGGCTGACGCAAGGGCCTGAGAAGTGCGGGCGATCCTGGCCGACCGATCTGCCGCGCTAATGCAGGCCCGGCGCCGGGCTGCGCGAGAAGCTGCGTGCGGCCGGTCCGTCGTATTCGCGAGCGCTGCATTTTCACGAGCAAGCGGCTTCGACCTTCAACAGTTCAACCAGATGGTCGCAGAGGCCTAATGCGCAAGATCGGACGGAGATTCAACGATTTCATTTTCATTATGCGAGATTAATCAATCATGCCACAACAGGGCATTGTCACATGGTTCAACGAGTTCAAGAGTTATGAGTTCATCAAGCCCGACGAAGAGCCAGATATCTTCGTGCATATCTCTGCGCTGGACGCGGCCGAGATTGACATGATCGACACGGACGACCGCGTGGAGTTTGAGGTCGCCACGAACACCAAGAACGGCCGACGTATGGCGACCGCGCTGCGGTTATTGGCCGAAGGGTAAGGGGGGGTATCTCGAATTATAGGACCTTAGGGGGTTGAACCGCGCCCCACCCGATTTGTGCTAATCGGCCAGAATTTCGATAGACCGGTCGGCAATTAGCTTGAAGGCGCCCCGTGTCGCCGGAAGCTGTCCCCGCCACGCCGCCGGACGCGGCAAAGGGGGCCTTTGGACGCCTTGGACGCGCGGATCGGTGACGCACAGACGCTTGCTCCGTCCGCAGCATGAGGATGAACTTGCCGGCGGGAGCGGGCAGCACTCGCGCTCAAGTGTCTCGACACCTGTCGGTTACAATTACATCGCCTACTGGGATGGGCTCTATCGCCGTGCCACGTGAGCGGGTTTGTCTACAGATGGACTTAAGCTGGACCAACCGTCGCCGGCGGACGCTCGCTTGGACCCCGGGGGGGAGGATCGATCTAAGAAAATCGATCACCAAATGACCGCACGCCCCTCATCCGCAGATTTTTTTATTCCTGACGAACAATGCAACGGCTAGGTTTTTGGACAAATGCCCAGCGACCAACAAAGATCCTGGAAGGTTTTTCCACAAATGACTGCGCAAGCGGTGCCGGAGAACGCCCCGCTTAAGCTTTGGACCTCGCCTCAAATGAAATGCCCCATTAATAGCCCCATACCCTACCTATGCTCACGACTCGGTTTGTATAAGTTATTGAATTAACTAGCCTTTGTGCCGAAACTCGGAAATTTGCACGTCGTCAATCCCGCCATCCAAGCGCGCGCATGGCGGGGTCCACAAAAGTCGGGGGTTCGGTATCGAGCGCCCGCTCTCGCTTCGACGCGATCCAGCGGCACGCCTCAACCGTGGACGGGGGGACGAAGCTGATCTCGGTTCCCTGAATCCCGGGCGTGTATCCGGCGAGCATGTGCCGCCTCAACCCATTCCGCCGCGGGCCAGGTGTCAGACAACGGAAACCGCTTCACGAACCGCTTCCGCTTCCGCTTGTCGTAAGGGACTCTCGGCTCGCGTTCGTCGGTCAAGAAGTAGAATCGTAGCTTTCGCCGGCATCTCAACCTCGTCTGTTGCGTCGGCGCGCATTGGGCTTGCCTGGATAGGGGCTTCACGTTTGTAGCCATCGCCCAGCGTCACGCTCTCTGTTGCCGCCCCGCGAGCCCCCAGCGAAGCGGGCGAGGGCTTCGCCCCGCCCATGGGGGTATGGGGGAGAGTGTGCACACATCGTTGGAAGGCGTTGGAAGGCGTTGGAAGGTGGCGTTGGAAGGGGTCATTTTGCCTCTGGCCCCGCGCCTGCCCGCAACCGGCGGCGTGATCGACTGGCGGGCCCTTCCTTCGCGACGTGAATCTGGTTCGCCATGAATAGGCGCCGCATCGCTTCGGCCATGTCCGCCTTCTTGAGCCGGTATTCCTTCGCTTCGGCCTCCGCTGCGAACAGCGTCGGCGCGTAGGTCGGCCCGGGCTTGTCACTCACATCGCGGTCGTTGCCGGCGAACCGCCCCAGGAGTTTGAGGAACACCGCATCGGCGAGCTCGGCAGCCGCAACCCTGTCGTCAATCCCGGAGCTGACAGGCAGGAATAGTCCCCGCTGCCACCGCAACGTGATTCCCGAGATGCCGGCCCGTATTGATTCTTCGGGAACGTCAGCTTGCGGAGGCCGGTGTCTATACCGTTGGCGTCCTCTTCTTCGGCCCAGAGCACTTCGCGACTGCGGGATGAGTTGTGCCATTGCGTCGAACCGCTCTCGCCGGTCCTATCTCTCAACCCGCGGACTGATGGATGTGCGCCCAGCACAATGGAGGTGTCGCCCCGGATCGCCAAGGGGCGAAGCATGCCGCCGACGAATTGGTTGACTTGTAGCCGGTCAATCTCACTGCCAGCGAACACGTCGGCTGCCGAGTTGATGATGACGGCCGCGGGGTTGATGTCCTTCACAACAGCTTCCAACTCGGTAAACGTCGCGGTCTTCACCATGAGGCCGCCCCCCGGCACCGCAAGCAGCTTGTCGGCGCGGTCGGCGTAGCTCAACAGATGCAGTCCGGCGGCGAACAGCGTGGCGAAGCTCACCCCGTAATAGCTGGCAACGTCCGCCAGGCGCCGGTGGAGCACCGTCACAGGGTCTTCGGCATCGAAGAAGATCGCGGGCCCTTGCCGGGTTCCCATCCCCAGCCATTCGAGGCCGAGCACATGCGCGACGGCTTGTTGCAGCCCGATCGTGCTTTTACCAGTGCCGCCGCCGCCAGAGCGTAGGTGGACGTTCTGATGTGGGATGCGGTCAGCCACGGCCCACTCCTGGTCAGGAACCGGCACGTTGTCCCAGTTGCTGAAGTTGATGAACGGGAGCTTGGGGGGCTTTTTCTCCTGCTTCGGCGCGTCGTCGCCTTGGCTGTCCGCTTCGTCATTCGGCGCCTCGATATCTACCGCCTCGAACGACGCGGCAAGGTACTCCGGATGCTTGCAGCCGCACGCGCTGTTGCGGCTCGCCGGCAAGCTTCTAACGTTGCGCTCGATTTCCCCCACCGCGAGCGGCGGGTGGCACTTCTCTTCGTTCCACGTCAACATCCGCTCGATGATGGTTTCCGCGCTGCAGCCGTAGTCATAACCCTCGTGGATGGGTGTCAATGATGTGGCGTGACGGTTCTCCCCTTCGAAGGCTTCCGGCGCTTCGTCGCGCATGTATTCCTCGAAGCGCTGGAGCGCCCACGGCGTATCAGGTTCGACAACCCACTGGCCTGCGTTCGCCGCCTTCGGACGCACCTTGTTGCATCGGTCAAGCATCCATTGCGGCGTGGCCGCTGGCTTCAATTTGTTGCGCCAGCTGTAACAGCCCGGACCTGTTGCGCCAGGGGCCACCGCAACGACGCTTCCAGGCGCGACGATGTAGTTGTGCCAGCTTCGCAGATCGATGCCTTGGCCGAACACCTTGTTCGCTGTTTTGGAGCTTCCGCTGATTGGCGGGGTATCTGGCGGAAGCTTGAAAATCAGATGGCGACCGCCGTGGCGCGTCTCCGCTTCGCGCGTCTCCGGTATCTCCTCCCCCAATAGCTCATATAGGGCCCATGTATCGGCGCCGCCTTTGAGCGGGTCGATGTCGATGACGAACAAGTCGGTCGTATCAATCGCGACGTTGTAGTTGGGGTTCTCCCGCCACCAAGTCTTAATCTGCTCGGGGTTTGTCGTCGCCATCTTCAGCCAGCGCCCCATGGGCTGGTCTTTAGTTCCGGGCGCTAGTGGGAATACGCGGAAGCCTTCGGCCGCATGTTCGAGCGCCGCGCGTAGCTGCGGGCTGACGGCCTTCTCTTTCGGAAACTCGGAGACGTTCTCGGCCCACAGATCGTCAGTCGTCCGGGGCTTGCTTTTTGAATCAGTCATATTAAATAAATGCTTGCTTGTTAGTGGTTAAAGGGATTGATGCGGCCCGGTGTCCCCTCGCCGGGCCGTATCGCGTTCACGCCGCCCTCAGACGTTAGCTTTGAGGCGGTCGCGCGCGCGATTAAGGCGCACCATTGCCGATCGATCGCCGCCGATCTTGTCGGGGTGAAGCTCTTTCGCGAGCGACTTGTAGCCCCGGGTGATGATCTGCAGGCCAAGCTTGGCTTCGGCGTCGCGTTCGTCGGCGCGCGCCATTTCGGCTTGGCGTCGGTTCTTCGCGAAGACTTCGTCGAAGGCTTGGTTGAACGCAGCTTGCGCCCCGGGCGCCTCGCGCCGCGGTTTCGGTTTAGGGCGTGGACGTTCTTCGAACTCTCGAAGGCTTGAAAATAACGGCGCGCCGTTAATTTGCTCGCGGGCGAACCGCATGTACAGGTTCGCCGTCGTCTGACTTATCTTGAGATTGCGCTGCAGCCACGGCATGAACGAGCCGTGCTTCAATTGCGCCTTCGCCTCTAACATCTTCTCGTCCGCGGCGCGGTAGTAGGGCATGCTCGCCCTCTCGGCCGCGTCGTCGCCTTGCTTCAAGTCTTCTTGGATCAGCGGGATCAGAACCTTCAGCGGCCGGGCCACCGGCTGATCGGCAGTAGGCGCGGCCACGGTGTTCGACTCGGCGATCGGCTGCTCGGTCCCGATCACCTCGGGCGCCGGCACGTCGGGCGCCTTGTTGTCGCGGTCGCGCTGGAGAAACGTGGGGATGTCGCCGGGATCGATGTCGATCACGCCGCCCTCTCCCCCGCCCGGTCCAGCATGCGCTCCACTGCCTTGACCGGGACGCGAACCATGCGCCCGACAGTGACGGTAGGAAGGTCGCCCCTCGCCGCTGCCGCGTAGGAGGCGTTTCTACCGAGGCCGAAATATCGCTTGCCGGCCTCGGGCACACTCACGGTCCACTCGGTATTGTCTGCCATTTCAGTCTCCTTTTTAATGTGGCCCGGTTCCAGACCACCACAATACGTAGCTAGGCACCGCATTACCGCTTGTCAAGGATTAGCGTGGGCTGTATTGTGCCACGATAAATGGAGGCGCTCACAGATGGCTAAACGGATCAAACGCCCCCGCGGCCGACCGCCGCTCCCCGAGCACCAACGCAAGGGGCGCATCCTGAAGTTCCGCGCACGCGGGGATCTGGTTTCTCGAATGCAGGCCGCCGCCCAGGCAACAGGGCGCTCCGTCAGCGAGGAAATCGAGTACCGCTTGGAACACTCATTCAGCCACGAGCGGTCGGAGGAGCGAGATCGCGAGCTAGTGCAAGAAGCGGTCGCGGCCACCCTCTCGAAGTTTGGGATCGCCCCTTCGGGGGAGGTGTGGAGTTGGGAGCGCCGCGCCGAGCATGCGGCGAAGGCGGCGGCGGAACATGAGCGCCACACGAGAGAATCGGGGGTTGTGAACCTAATGGACGCACTGCGAAGGCAAGTGCAAGCAGGAGAACAATCAAGCGCAGCGACAAACAAAGAAACGAAGAAACGGACCGGCACGGGAGACAAGTCGTGAAGGGCCATCTCCGCGAACGTTCGGCCGGGCATTGGGCGATCATCCTCGACGCCCGCGATCCGCAGACCGGCCGCCGCAAGCGCCGCTGGCACTCGTTTAGAGGCACCAAGCGCCAAGCACAGGTCGAATGCTCGCGCCTGATTACCGAGGCACAGGGCGGGGGATATGCCGACCCGGGCAGGATCACCGTCGCACAGTATTGCGACCGCTGGCTCGACCACATGCAGACGCAAGTCTCGCCGAGCAGTCATCGCACCTACAGCATCATGCTGCGCTACGTGCTGCCGTCCATTGGCGCGACCCGCCTGAGTAAGCTACGCCCGGCCGACATTGCCGCCGCCTACGCTGCGGTCATGCAAACCGGCTGCCGCCAACGTCAAGGCGGCCTGACGGCAAAGAGCGCAATCCTGGTGCATCATGTTCTATCGCAGGCGCTTAAGCAGGCCGTGACGTGGCAACTATTGACCAGCAATCCCGCCAGCCTTGTCGAGCCGCCCCGCGTTGAGAGGAAGCAGATGCGGGCGCTCGACGCCGACGCCACGCTCGCCTTGATCGAGGTGGCACGATCGACCGACCTGTTCCCGGTAGTCCTGCTCGCGGCCATGATCTGCATGCGGCGCGGTGAGATTGCCGCCCTGCGCTGGCGCTCGATAGACTTCGATGCCGGGCAACTGGCGGTCACGGTGAGCGCCGAACAGATCGGCCGGCGGTCGCGTGACAAGCCTCCCAAGTCCGGCCGGGCTCGCACTATCGCCTTGCCGGCCATACTGATCGAGGAGCTACGCCGCCACCGCGTGCAACAGGCCGAGCGCCTACTACGGTTCGGCGTGCGTCAGTCCGACGACATGCACGTATGCTTGCGGGGCGACGGCTCGTCCTGGCTGCCGTCGTGCATAACCCAAGCGTTCGCCCGGCTGCTCGAGGTCGGCGCCCTTCCGCGTATGCGGCTGCATGATCTGCGGCACGGTCACGCCTCGCACCTTCTGGCGGCCAACGTCCACCCGAAGATCGTGCAGGAGCGGCTAGGCCACGCGAGCATCGCGATGACCTTGGACCTGTACTCTCACGTCGTGCGCGGCATGCAGGAGGAGGCGGCAGCCGCGATCGACGGCATCATGCAGGCCGCACAGGGGCGAATGGTAGCAAAGCGGTAGCAGGGAGCGGATTTTATCTTTGATTTCAAAGCCGACCACTTAGGGTGCCGTTAAGTGCCGCGGATCGCGCCGGCGTCGCTCCGGCCCCGACGCAGACCGCTCCAGCTAACGCGACGGGATGCTGGGGTTGGGCAGACCGGTCTGGTGATCGACCTTGTGATAGCCGGGCGGAAGGTCCGGCGGCGGTGCGAAATCGCGCGACGTCGGTCGAACGCGGCTGGCGGCGTTGCGGGCCCTGCTCGAGGTGCGGCGCGCGCTCGCTCGTCCGGTCGTAACATCGGGCGCCGCGACACGCGTTTCGAAGGCGCGCGTAGGCGCTTGCGCAAATGACGGGGCGTCAGTTGCCGACAGTGCGGCCGCGGCAGTTGCAACGATCAGCCAATGCTTCATGTGCCACCGGTGACCGATTTCCAGCGCCGGATCAACGGGCCGATGAGCCTTAAGTTCCGCAAATGCGTCACGCCGGCACCGCGGCCTTGGCGGGCTCGGCGGCTTGCGGCCGCTGGAACAGGTTGATCAGCGCGCGCTTGATCACGGCTTGCCGCTGCGGCGCTTCGATCTTGGCCCCCAACAGGTCGGTCACGTAGAAGACGTCGACCACGCGCTCGCCGAATGTCGCAACGTGCGCCGACGCGATATTGAGGTTGAGCTTCGAGATCGTCGCGGTGAGCTCGTAGAGCAGTCCCGGCCGGTCGAGGCCGGTCACCTCGATCACCGTGTAGCGGTTTGACCAGGCGTTGTTGACCATGACCTCGGGCTCGACCGCAAACGCCTTCAGGCGGCCCTTGGCGACCGCGCGCTTGGCCACCACCTCGGGAAGCCGCAGCTCGCCGCGCAGCGCCTTCTCGATCGCGTCCGCGATGCGGCCGGCGCGCCGCGCTTCGTCGTCCTGCTCGGCGAACTCGCGCGAGATCGAGATCGTGTCGAGCGCGAGCCCGTCGGTGGTCGTATAGATCTGCGCGTCGACAATGTTGGCGCCGGCGATCGAGCACGCGCCGGCGATGATCGACAGCAGCCGGGGATGATCGGGCGCCAGCACGGTGAGCTCGGTCACGCCGCGGGCGGCGTCGAACCCGACCTCGGTCGCGAGCCCGCGGCCCTCGGCCTCGGCCGCATGCAGGAATTTCGCGTGCGCGACCTTGTGCGGCAGGTCGACCTTGAGCCAGTAGGCCGGATAGTGGCGCGTCATGTAGGAGGCGAGCCAATCCGGCTGCGGCTCCGCGAACTGGGCGCGAAACTCGGCCTGCGCCAGCGCCACGCGCCGCTCGCGGTCGACCTCCGAGAAGCCGCCGGTCAGCACCGGCTCGGTCTCGTAGTAGAGGGTGCGCAGGAGCTGCGCCTTCCACGAGTTCCACACCCCCGGCCCGACCGCCCGGATGTCGGCGGTCGTGAGGATGGTCAAGAGCTTCATGCGCTCGAGCGATTGCATGACGGCGGCGAAATTTTCGATCGTCTTGCGGTCCGACAGGTCGCGCGACTGCGCGACCGTCGACATCACCAGATGGAATTCGACCAGCCACGCCACCGTCTCGGTATCGGCCGCCGAGAGACCCAGGCGCGGGCCCAGGCGGCGGGCGATGCGCGCGCCCGCGATCGAATGATCCTCGACCCGGCCCTTGGCGATATCGTGGATGAACAGCGCGACGTAAAGCACGACGCGGTGCTGCGGCTGGATGGTCTTGATCAGCTCGCTCGCCAGCGCGAACTCCTCGTTGCCGCCGCGCTCGATGTCGGCCAGCGTGCCGATGCAGCGCAACAGATGCTCGTCCACCGTATAGTGGTGGTACATGTTGAACTGCATCATCGCCACGACACGGCCGAAGTCGGGGATGAAGCGGCCGAGCACACCGACCTCGTTCATCCGCCGCAGCACGATCTCGGCGTCCGCCTCGGCGGTGAGGATCTCCAGGAACAGCCGGTTCGCTTCCGGATCGTCGCGCACCGTCTTGTCGATCAGCTTGAGCGAGCGGCTCGCGGCCCGCATCACGTCCGGGTGGAACGGCAGCTTGTGCTTCTGCGCCAAGTGAAAGACGCGGATCAGGTTGACCGGATCGCGCCGGAAGGCGTCGGCATCGGCGATCGTGATGCGGTTGTTGTCGACGATGAAATCTTCGGTCTCCGCCAGCGGCCGCCGGCCACGCGGCCTTCGCCGCAGGCGAGCGACGAAGCGGTTGAGCATCGGCACCGGCTTTGCCTGCCGGTCCTCCAGCGCCGCGCACACGATCGCGGTGAGATCGCCGACGTCCTTGGCGATCAGGAAGTAGTGCTTCATGAAGCGCTCGACGTCCTGCAGGCCGAGCCGCTCGGTGTAGCCGAGGCGCACCGCGATCTCGCGCTGGATCTCGAACGACAGCCGCTCCTCGGCGCGGCCGGCGAGGAAGTGCATGTGGCAGCGCACCGACCACAGGAAGTCCTCGCAGCGGCGGAACGTCTGGTACTCGGCGCGGTCGAACACGCCGCGTTCGATCATCTGCTCCGGCTCGTGCGCGCGGTAGACGTATTTGGCGATCCAAAACAGCGTGTGCAGATCGCGCAGGCCGCCCTTGCCGTCCTTGACGTTGGGCTCGACCAGGTAGCGCGACTGCCCGGCGCGACGCAGCCGCTGCTCGCGCTCGGCGAGCTTGGCGGCGACGAATTCCGCCTCGCTGCCCTCGACCACCTGGGCGTAGAAGTCCGCGGTCAACTCGTCGAACAGCCGGCGGTCGCCGAGCAGATAACGCGCCTCCAGTACGGTGGTCCGGATGGTCATGTCGGCCTTCGCCTGCCGCACGCATTCGTTGACCGAGCGCGTGGCGTGCCCGACTTTGAGCCCCATGTCCCACAGGCAGTAGAGGATGGTCTCGGCGACCTGCTCACCCCATGCGGTCTGCTTGTAGGGAAGCAGGAACAGGAGATCGATGTCCGAGCCCGGCGCCAGCAGGCCGCGGCCGTAGCCGCCGGTCGCGACCACCGCCATGCGCTCGGCCTCCGACGGATTGTCGGACGGGTAGAGGTGGCGGCGCGCGAACTCGAACAGCGCGCCGATGAGCTCGTCGTGCAGCAGGCACAGCCGCTCCGCGCACGGCCGACCGCGGCGGTCGGCGATCAGCAGGCGCTCGGCCTCCCGGCGCCCCTCCGCCAGCACGCCCTTGAGATACTGCGCGACCGCGCTCCGCAGCTCGCGCTCGCCGCCCGCATGGTCGCGCGCCAGGGCCGCCAGGTCGGTGGCGATTGCCGCACGCGCAGGCGCAGCATCGGCCTGCGCCGGCGCGGAAGGATCAGCCACCAGCGACATGGCGCCCGGGATAGCCGACTGGCGCACGCCTGTCACGGGCGCCGGTTCGACGGTCCGCAGGGCGCGCCGCTCACGTTTGGCTCAGGAGTGGCGATGCGCCGCTTCGCCGAACGCGCGCGCGAGCCGCGCCACCGCGGCCGGCATCGCGCGGCGCGGATGTCCAGCAAAGCCGAACAGCAGGCCGGAGCGGCGCGGGCGGCGGCGGTACATCGGGCCGAGCGCCCGAGCAACGACGCCCTGCCGCCGCGCCGCCTGCTCGACCTCCACGTCCGACCGACCTTCAGCCAGATAGCCGACGAAATGCATCCCTTGGTCCGGCGCAACGACGGCGAGCTGCGATCCGAGCTGCCGGCTCAGCTGCGCGATCAACGTGTCACGCTGGTCGTGGAACAGCAGACGCATGCGGCGGATGTGGCCCGCCAGGTGCCCTTCACGCATGAATTCGGTAAGCACGCTCTGAGACAAGCTCGGCGGCTGGCGATCCATGAGGTGGCGCGCTTGCACACAAGTCCGCAGGATCGCGGGCGGCAGCACGGCGTATCCAATGCGCAAGCCGGGAAAGAGAACCTTGTTCAAGCTGCCGACATAGATGACGCGGTCCGCCTCATCGAGGGCTTGCAGGGACGCCAGCGGGCGCCCGGCATACCGGAACTCGCTTTGATGGTCATCCTCGATGATCCAGGCGCCAGTCTCCCGGGCCCATGTCAGCAATGCCAGCCGGCGAGCCATCGACATCACGACGCCGAGCGGGAACTGATGCGAAGGGGTGACGAATGCGGCGCGCGCCCGTCCTGCTGCGCGCAGCCCGGAAGCGATGTCGAAGCCCTGCGCATCGACCGGCCCATACCGGATCGTCATACCTGCCGCCGCCAAGGTTGAATGCGCCAGCGGGTAGCACGGCTCCTCGACCAGCACCTCGTCGCCCGGCCGCAGCAGTGCCCGTATCGCGATGTCCATCGCCTGCTGCGTGCCTGCGGTGACGATGATCTGGGCGGGCTCGCATCGCACCGCGCGCGTTGCGCGAACATAGTCGCAGATCACCTGACGCAGCTCAGGCAATCCACGCGGATCGGCGTATTGAAAATGGACCGACCCATAGGCGCGCAGGGCACGATTGCTCAGCCGGCGCCATGCCTCCATCGTCTGCGCATCGGCGAGCGTGCGGGCGATGCTGAACGGCCGGACGTCATTCTCGAATTCCGGCTCGGGCAGCCGTTTCGGCCGCGGCGCCGCGAGAGCGCGCCGGCCCTTCGCCGACGGCCTGTGTTGGCGCGAGCCGCCGTCGATCGGCAGCGGAATGTCGGCCGACACATAAGTCCCCGAGCCGATTCTTCCGGCCACATAGCCCTCCGCCAGAAGCTGCTCATAGGCGGACACAACCGATGCGCGCGCGACCGCCAGATGTTCGGCAAGAACGCGCGTGGAGGGCAGCCGCGATCCCGGCGGCAGTGCACCGGCAAGGATCGCGGCGCCGATCTGACGGTGGATCTGTCGGAAGATGGCGGTACCGCCATTGCGCTCCACCTGCCACAGCGGAAAGCCCGCCAGGGCCACGGCGGACGCCCGGCGACGCTGCAAAGTGGTCTGTACGAAAGTCATCGATTGGTCCTATCGGATGAACCACATTGAGCCTAGCCTCGTCGTCGCCCGATCGGCAAGGAGAGCGCGATGATTGCCGCATGTACCTGGTTGCTGATGTTCCAGCTGGCCGGCGAGATCATTGTTCGCGGGCTGACATTGCCTGCGCCCGGCCCGGCGGTCGGGATGATCCTGCTGGTCGCCGCCTGCACCTGGCGACCGAGCCTGGCGCAGGACCTGCGCGTTGCCGCCGGCGCTCTGACGCGACATCTCATGCTGCTGGTGCTGCCTGCCACGACCGGACTGATCACTCAGCTCGACCGGCTCACGGCAGAGTGGCTGCCCATCCTGGTCGCGGTGATCACCGGCTCGGCGCTGACGATGACCGTGACCGCGCTCACCCTGCGTCAGTCGCTCGCCAACTGCCGCAAGCGCTGACCATCGTGCCGACTTCGGCCGACATGTGGGCGCGCCTTTCAGGCGTGCCGCTGCTATGGTTGATCGTGACTTTGCTGGCCTATCAGGCGGCCCGTGCTGTCTACCGCCGAAGCAATCTTAATCCGTGTGCCAATCCGGTGCTTCTCTGCGTGACGTTTGTCGGGGGCCTGCTGTTGCTCACCGGCACTTCGCATGAAACCTATTTCGACAACGTCCGGCTCCTGCACGTCCTGCTCGGCCCGGCGACGGTGGCGTTGGCGATCCCGCTTCATGATCAGCTCGGGCGGCTGAAAACCATGCTGTTCCCGCTGCTGCTTGCGGTGCTGTGCGGCAGCATAACGGCCATTGCTTCCGCGGTGTCGATCGGTTGGGCGCTCGGCGCCTCGCCCGAGGTGCTGCTCGCGCTTGCGCCCAAGTCGGCCACGATGGCGATCGCCATCGGCATCGCCGACACCACGGGAGCCCCGGTCGCGCTGTTTGCACTCACGGTGACTATGACCGGCATATCGGGAGCCGTCATGGCGCGCGGCCTGCTTGGCCTGCTGCGCATCGACGACCCCGCCGTCCGCGGCGTCGCCATCGGCACGACGGCGCACGCCATCGGTACCGCGCAAGCCTTCCAGGAGAACGACACCGCCGGGGCTTTCGCCGCCCTGGCCATGGGCCTGACTGGCATCCTCACGGCCCTGCTGGTCCCGACTCTGGCCGCGGCCGTCGGACGGACCTGACCGCCGCCGTCGACAGCGTCACGCTCGCGGGACTTCGGTGCGATGCGAGAATAATTTTCTTTGGACAAAGCGTCCGGCATAAAGAACGTTCTCCCCTCACGTTCCCGTGCACATCGCCGCGAGCAAAGGGTCTCCGCGGGCCTCGGCGGGACCATTGACGCGCCCGCGCCGAGTCGATAGATCGACGAAATAGCGCCGATTTGAGCAGCAGCTTGCGGGCGCTCAACAAATGCAGCTAAAGCGCCGGGCCAGCCCCGACGCCAGCTGAGGGCGGGGCAAGCCCCGCCTCCATCCACCCGGCGACGTTCGCTTTGGCGAACGCAGCCTGCAAGAATGGAGGTTTCTGGTGACTCTTCTGACCCGACGTTCCGTATTCGTTTTCGCCCTCTTGGCCGGCCTCACGCCGACCGCGAGCCTGAGCGCGGCCGAAAAACCGAAGGAAATCCGGCTCGACTGGGCGACCTACAATCCGGTCTCCATGGTGCTCAAGGAACGGGGCCTGCTGGAGAAGGAATTCGCCAAGGACGGCATTGCGATCCGGTGGGTACAGACGCTGGGCTCCAACAAGGCGCTGGAGTTCCTCAACGCCTCGTCGATCGATTTCGGCTCGACCGCCGGCGCCGCCGCTTTGGTGTCCAAGATCAACGGCAACCCGATCAAATCGATCTACGTCTATTCGCGCCCCGAATGGACCGCGCTGGTGACCAAGGACTCCAAGATCACCCGCATCGAGGACCTCAAGGGCAAGCGGGTGGCGGTCACGCGTGGCACCGATCCACACATCTTCCTGGTGCGCGCGCTGCAGAGCGTTGGCCTGACCGAGAAGGACATCACGCCGGTGCTGCTGCAGCACCCCGACGGCAAGACCGCGCTGATCCGCGGCGATGTGCAGGCCTGGGCCGGTCTCGATCCGATGATGGCGCAGGCGGAAGTCGAGGACGGCGCCAGGCTGTTCTTCCGCAAGCCGGAGGCCAATACCTGGGGCGTGCTCAATGTGCGCGAGGCGTTCCTGAAGGATCACCCGGATCTGGTGCAGCGCGTGCTCGCCGTCTACGAGGAGGCGCGCAAGTATTCGCTCGCGAACTACGCCGAGGTGAAGCGTGTGTTCATCGCCGCCACCAAGCTGCCGGAGGCGGTCGTCGACAAGCAGCTCAAGGAGCGCACCGAGCTCACCCATTCGAAGATCGGCGCGCCGCAAAAGGAGTCGATCCTTGCCGCCGGCTTGGCGCTGCAGCAAGCCGGCGTGGTGCCTGCGAGCGTCGACGTCAAGGCGACGGTCGAGGCCCTGATCGACGCCAGCGTGCCGCTCACGCATTGAGGCTTGTCTCATTCCGGTCGCCGCGCAGCGGCGAACCCGGAATCCATGCCCCAAGCGTTGCGGCGCAATGGATTCCGGGCTTGCGGGCTGGCGCCCGCGCCCTGGAATGACGACCATTGCAATCGGATCGCATGCCATGTCTCTTGCCCAGATGACCGTCGCGGCCGATCGCCCTGCCGTCGAACGCGCCGCCCGCGCACCGACGCTCGCCGGCGGCCTGGTCCGTCTCGCGGGTCCCGCGCTCGGCCTGGCTCTGCCGGTGGGAGCCGCGGTGGCGTGGGAGCTTGCGGTCCGTGCCGGCGTTTCGGACGGGCGCCTGGTTCCACCGCCATCGGTGATTTTTCAGACGCTTAGCGAGCTCGCCCAGTCGGGCGAATTGCAGCGCCACGCCGGCGCGACCGTGCTCCGAGTGGCGGCGGGTTTCGGCTTCGGCGTCGTCGCCGGCACGCTGTTGGGCGCGTTCGCGGGCTATTCCGCCCTGATGCATCGCCTGCTCGATCCCACGCTGCAGGCACTGCGCGCCATTCCGTCGATCGCCTGGATCCCGCTCTTCATCCTCTGGCTCGGCATCTTCGAGACCTCCAAGGTCGCGCTGATCGCCGTCGGCGTGTTCTTTCCGGTCTACCTCGGCGTCATGGGCGCGATCGTTGCCGTCGACCGCAAGATCGTGGAGGTCGGGCGGATCTTCCGCCTCTCCGGCCCGGCGCTGGTGCGCCGCATCCTGCTGCCGGCGGTGCTGCCGGCTTACGTGGTGTCGCTGCGCGCCGGCCTCGGGCTCGGCTGGATGTTCGTGGTGGCGGCGGAATTCATGGGCGCATCCGAAGGTCTCGGCTACCTGCTGGTCGACGGCCAGCAGCTCGGCAAGCCGGCGCAGATCGTCGCCGCGATCCTCGCCTTCGCGATGCTCGGCAAGGCGACCGACACGATCCTCTCGCTGTCCGCCGAGCCATTCCTGCGCTGGCAGGATGCGTTCGGCGCCCGCACGTGAAGCTAGCCCATGCTGTCGATCGATCGTGTCAGCAAGATCTACGCGAACCGCGTGCATGCCCTCGACGGCATCTCGCTTGCCGTCGAGCCGGGCGAGATCGTGGCAGTGGTCGGCGGCTCCGGCTGCGGCAAGTCGACCCTGCTCCGCCTGGTGTCGGGTCTCGACCATCCGAGCAACGGCAAGACCTCGCTCGACGGCGAAACCATCACCGCGCCGCACGAGAAGATCGGCATCGTGTTTCAGGAACCGCGGCTGCTACCGTGGCTGAGCGTGGCCGACAATGTCGGTTTCGGACTGGCCGACCGGCCCAAGGCCGAGCGCGCCGAGCGCGTCGCGGCGGCGCTTGACCGCGTCGGCCTTGCCGACAAGGCGCGGATGTGGCCGCGCGAGCTCTCCGGCGGTCAGGCGCAACGGGTCGCGCTCGCGCGCGCGCTGGTGCCGCGCCCGGAGGTGCTGCTGCTCGACGAGCCGTTCTCGGCGCTCGACGCCTTCACCCGCGTCGACCTGCAGGACCATTTGCTCTCGCTGTGGGCCGACCTCAAGCCGACGCTGATCGTCGTCACCCACGACGTCGATGAATCGGTGGTGCTTGCCGACCGCGTCGTCGTCATGCGTCCGCGCCCGGGGCGCGTGTTCGCGGAGATCAGGGCCGACCTGCCGCGACCGCGCGACCGCCAGTCCGCCGCCTTCGATTTCGTCAAGCGCCGGGTGCTGGCGGCGCTCGATCGCTCGCTCGAGCGCACCGCCGTCACCGACGACCGCGAGACCCGCGCGAGCGCGGGCGCCGCGCTCTGGTGGTGAGACCGCTCGCGCCTGGGCTTGTCCGAAACATCCACGGCTTTATACCTGTTCGGGTGTCAGGGCGTTCGTGGTCAGGACAACCGCTCGCCGCCAGTGCGGCGGCTGGTCCGGCCCCGGCGACTCGGGAGGAGACCGACAAATGAGGATGCGTAGTTTTCAGGTCTGCGAATGCGGCGCACCGTTGCAAATGCGTGAGCGCGAGACCCCGAAGCCCGAGGGCACGCAGGTGCTCTTGAGGATGCTCGCCGCCGGAGTGTGTCACTCCGACCTGCACATCTGGGACGGCTACTACGAGATCGGGGGCGGCAAGCGGCTGATGCTCGCCGACCGCGGCATCAAGCTGCCGCTCACCATGGGGCATGAGAACGTCGGCGAGGTCGTCGCGTTCGGCCCGGAGGCCAAGGGCGTCAAGGTCGGCGAGGTGCGCCTGGTCAATCCGTGGATGGGATGCGGCCAGTGCAAGGTGTGCCAGCGCGGCGACGAGAACCTCTGCCTCAAGCCGCAGAACGTCGGCGTGTTCTCGCAAGGGGGTTATGCGACGCACCTGCTGGCGCCGCATCCGCGCCATCTGTTCGACATCGGCAATCTCAAGCCCGAGCAGGCGGCGCCCCTCGCCTGCTCCGGCGTGACGGCGTTCAGCGCGCTCAAGAAGGTTTCCGCCACGCTCAAGGACGAGGCCGTAGTCATCATCGGCGCCGGCGGCGTCGGCCTGATGGGCGTGACGCTCGCCCGCAAGATGGGCGCCAACGACGTCATCATCGTCGACATCGATGCCGGCAAACGCGAGGCTGCCATCAAGGCCGGCGCCAACAAGGCGATCGACGGCAGCGCTGCCGATGCCGTGCAGCAGATCCAGGCCGCGACCGATGGCGGCGCTTGGGCGGTGATCGATTTCGTCGGCGCGGGCTCGACCGTCGGGCTCGCGGTCAACAGCATCATCAAAGGCGGCACCGTCGTGGTGGTCGGCCTCTACGGCGGCGACGTCACCGTGCCGACGCCGTACCTGCCCCTGCGCGCCATGACGCTGCGCGGCTCCTACGTCGGCAGTCAGACCGACATGGCGGAGCTCCTCGATCTGGTGAAGCGCACCGGCATGCCGCCGGTGCCGATTCGCACGCGCCCGCTCGAGGAGGTGAACGTCACGCTCAATGATCTGCGCGCCGGCAAGATCGTCGGCCGTGTGGTGCTCACCCCGGCGGCATAAGGAGAAACCGATGGACGCAACCGCGCTGCGCGCCATGCAGGCGCCGATCAAGGAGCGCTACAGGAGCGAGCCGCAGGCCGCTTTCATCACCCTGAAGGCGCGCGGCACGCTCGACGATAGCCACATCGCCTGCAAGGTCGAGACCGGCCGCGCGCTGGCGGTCGCCGGGCTCCATCCGGCGACCGGCGGCTCCGGGCTCGAGCTCTGCTCCGGCGACATGCTGCTGGAGGCCTTGGTCGCGTGCGCCGGCGTGACCCTGAAGGCGGTCGCAACCGCGCTCGACATCCCGCTCAAGGCGGGCACCGTCGCGGCCGAAGGCGACCTCGATTTTCGCGGCACCCTCGGCGTCGCCAAAGAGGCGCCGGTCGGCTTCGCGCAGATCCGGCTGCGGTTCGAGCTCGACACCGATGCGCCACAGGACAAGCTCGACCAGCTGCTCAAGCTCACCGAGCGCTATTGCGTCGTCTACCAGACCATCCGTTCCGGCCCGCCGGTCGAGGTGACACTGAAGCGCGCGTAACCTCCGAGCGTCATCCCTGGCCCGAGCGAGCACTCGCGCTCGCTGCGCTCGCTTGGCCGGGATGACACTCGAATGACCGCGCCGCTGTCCGTGGCCCCCGACTTCGCGTTCTGGCTCGCGCTTGCCGCCAAGATGCTGGTCACCGCCGGCATCGTGGTGGCGGCGTCGTTGCGGAGCGGGCCGGGCCACTGATCGGCTCGCTGATCGCGACGCTGCCGGTGTCGACCGGCCCGGCTTACGTCTTCCTCTCGCTCGATCACGACGCTGCCTTCATCGCCCAAAGCGCGCTCGCAACCTTCGTCGCCACGATCGGGGCGGCGCTTTTTGCGCTCGCCTACGCGCTCGCGCAACGGTACGGCCAGGTCGCGGGCTTGCTGGCCGCGCAAACCGCCTGGCTGGCGTTCGCGCTCTGCTCCGGCCTGGTCGGCTGGACCATTGTGCGCGCCGCGCTGCTGGCGGCCGTGGTGTTCGCGGCCTGCATCGTGATGAGCCGCCCGTTCCGCCACGCGCGCATGCCGCCGCCGCGGCGGCGCTGGTATGACGTCCCGCTGCGCGCCGCAATGGTCTCGGCGCTGGTAGCTGCCGTGGTCGTCCTGAGCGACGCCCTCGGCCCTTATGCCACCGGCATCCTGGCCGGCTTTCCGGTCGTGTTCACCGGCCTGATCCTGATCCTGCCGCCGCGCGTCGGCAGGCCGCCGACCGCCGCCGTGATGGCGCACAGTATTGCCGGGCTGGTCGGGTTCCAGATCGCGCTCGGCGCGCTGCACTTGACGGCCGTTCCGCTGGGCGTGCCGGCGGCGCTGACGATCGGTTTGGCGATCTGTGTCGGCTGGAACCTGCTGTTGTTTTCGCTGCGGCGGCGCGCGCAGGCGCGCTGATTTCCCCGATCGCGGGCGCTCAGCCCCGCTTGGCGCCCGCGAGCCTCGCCTTGAGGGCATAGAGCGCCTCGATCGCTTCGCGCGGCGACATGTCGTCGGGCTCGAGCGCCGCCAGCGCCGCTATCAACTCCTCCACGGCTGCCCCCGGTGCCGATGCCGGCGACCGCGGACGCGGCGCGGCGGCCGCGAACAACGGCAGATCGTCGATCAGCCGCCGCGCCGGCGAGGTGCGGTCTTCCGCTTCGAGTTCGGCCAGCACGACCTGGGCGCGTTCGATCACGGCGCGCGGAAGGCCGGCGAGCTTCGCAACCTGAATGCCATACGAGCGGTCGGCCGCGCCCGCCGTCACCTCATGCAGGAACACGACGTCGCCCTGCCACTCCTTCACCCGCACGGTGGCGTTGAACAACCGCGGAAGTTTTGCCGCAAGGGCGGTCAGCTCATGGAAATGGGTGGCGAACAGCGCGCGGCAGCGGTTCACCTCATGCAAGTGCTCGATCGTCGCCCACGCGATCGAGAGGCCGTCGAAGGTGGCGGTGCCGCGACCGATCTCGTCCAGGATGACCAGCGAATGCGCGCTTGCTTGATTGAGGATCGCCGCCGTCTCTACCATCTCGACCATGAAAGTCGAGCGGCCTCGCGCCAGGTCGTCGGCCGCGCCGACACGCGAGAACAGCCGGTCGACGACACCGAGGCGGGCGCGTTTCGCCGGCACGAAACTGCCCATTTGCGCCAGCAAGGCGATCAGTGCGTTCTGCCGCAGGAACGTCGACTTGCCGGCCATGTTCGGGCCGGTGACCAGCCAGATGCGGCCGGCAGCCGCCTGCGCCGGCGGCGACAGGTTGCAGTCGTTCGGCACGAACGGGCCGGCGGCGTCGAGCAACGCCTGCTCCACCACCACATGCCGGCCGCCCTCGATGTGGAAATCAAGCCCGGGCACGACCTCGGGCCGGACGTAGTCGCGCGCCGTCGCCAGCGCCGCCAACCCGCAGGCGACGTCGAGCCCGGCTAGTGCCGCACCCACCTGCTTGACGGCGTCGCCCGCCGCCGTCACCGCGTTCGCGAGCCGGTCGAACGTGTCGAGCTCGATTGCCAGCGCGCGCTCTGCGGCGGTTGCGATCTTGGCCTCGAGCTCGCCGAGCTCGGTCGTGGTGAAGCGGGTCTGCCCGGCGAGCGTCTGGCGGTGGATGAAGCGCGCATTGAGCGGCGGCGTCAGCAGCTTTTCGGCATGCTGGGCAGTGACGTCGACGAAGTACCCCAGCACGTTGTTGTGGCGGATCTTCAGCGAGCGAATATCGCTCTCCTGGGCGTAGCGCGCCTGCAGGGATGCGATCACGCGGCGCGACTCGTCGCGCAGCGCCCGCGCGTCGTCGAGCGCCGGGTGGTACCCGCCCTGGATGAAGCCGCCGTCGCGCTTGAATGCCGGCAGCTCGTCGGCGAGCGCGCGCGCAAGCTCCTGCGCGATCGCCGGATCGGCACCGCGCAAGGCCACCTGCGCCTGCGCGATCTCGGCCGGCAGGTCGGCCAACGCCGCCAGCCGCTCGGCGACGGCGGCGGCCGCGGCCAGGCCGTCGCGAATGGCTGCGAGGTCGCGCGGACCACCGCGGCCGAGCACCAGACGCGACAAGGCCCGGGCAAGGTCGGGGGCCGCCGCCAGCCTACGCCGCAGCTCGTTACGCGCGGCGGCATCCGATACCAGCCTGGCGACCACATCGAGCCTGCGCGCGATCGCCTCGGGATCGGTCAGCGGCGCCGCCAGCCGTTGCGCCAGGAGGCGCGAGCCGGCAGCGCTGACGGTGTGGTCGATGGCGGCGAGCAGTGAGCCCCGCCGCTCGCCGCCAAGCGTTGCCATCAGCTCGAGATTCGCGCGCGTCGCGCCGTCGATCTGCAGCGTCGCGCCCGCCTGCTCGCGCACCGGCGGCGACAGCGGCGGCCGCCTGCCGATCTGCGTCCGCTCGATATAGGTGACGCAGGCCGCTGCCGCGGTGAGCTCGAGCCGCGACAGCGCGCCGAACGAGGCGGTAGTGGCGACCGCGAAGTAGTCGGCGAGCCGCCGCTCTGCCGTGGCGCCGTCGAACACGTCGCGCCCGAGCGGCATCACGGCCGCCAGCGTACGCCAATAGCCCGCGAGCTCGACATCGCCATAGAGCGCGTCCGAGACGATGATCTCGCCGGCATCGAGCCGCGCCAGCTCGGCAGCAAGCCCAAGCCGGTCGCGCTCGGCGACCCCGAACTCGCCGGTCGAGATGTCGATCCAGGCGAGCCCGAACTGCCCGCCATCGCCGTGGGACGATGCCCGCACGCGCGCCACCGCCACCAGGTAGTTGTTGCGGCGGGCATCGAGCAGGCTGTCCTCGGTCAGCGTGCCGGGCGTGACCAGGCGCACCACGTCGCGCCGCACCAGGCTGCGGTTGCCGCGCTTGCGCGCTTGCGCCGGGTCTTCGAGCTGTTCGCACACCGCCACGCGGTGCCCGAGCGCGATCAGCCGGTGCAGATACTCGTCGGCGCGCTCGACCGGCACCCCGCACATCGGAATGTCGCGGCCGAGGTGCTTGCCGCGCTTGGTGAGCACGATGCCGAGCGCGCGGCTCGCCATCTCGGCGTCCTCGAAGAACAGTTCGTAGAAATCGCCCATCCGGTAGAACAACAGACAGTCGGGATTGGCGGTCTTGATCTCGACGTACTGCTCCATCATCGGCGTGACGCGCGTCGGCGCGTCGGCCGCGGCAGCGTCAAGCGGGTCGCCGGCGGGCGAGGCGATGTCCATGGGCGCGACGCTAGCAGATGGTCGGCGCGCTTTCATCGGCCGCTTCGGCGGCACGCACAGCAACCTGCATGGCGGCCTTTCTCGCGACCGCAAAAACGTGCGACAATCGGCTCAAAGCAATTCGGGAGACCTGCAGTGCAGCCGCCAAGCCTGCGTGGCGTGATCGCCGCGATACCGACTGCCGCCGATGCGCAAGGCGAGCCTGACGTCGCCCGCTCGATCTCGCTGGCGAAGTATCTGCTCGACGTCGGGTGCGATGGGCTCAACGTGCTCGGAACGACCGGCGAAGCGACCTCGTTCTCGCTCGCTCAGCGCCAGCGGGTCATGACCGCCTACAAGGACGCCGGCCTCGCGCTCGAACGGCTGATGGTCGGCACCGGCGCCGCCTCGCTGGCCGACGCCATCGCGTTGACCAGGCACGCCGCCGGCCTCGGCTTCGGCGGTGCGCTGGTGCTGCCGCCCTTCTATTACAAGAACGTGCCGGACGACGGATTGCAGGCCTATGTGGCGGCGATCGTCGAGGCGACCCACGACCGACCGATCCCGATCTACCTCTATCATTTCCCCGGCATGTCGGCGGTGCCGTGGCACGTGCCCCTGCTCCGCCGCCTGCGCGAGACGCACGGCCGCCGCATCGCCGGCCTGAAGGATTCCTCCGGCGATATGCCCTACGCGCGCGAGGCGGCCGCCATCGCCCCCGACTTCGACGTCTTCCCCTCCACCGAAGCCGCGCTCCTGGAGGCACGCGACGGCACCTTCGCGGGCTGCATCTCGGCGACTGCCAACGTCAATGCCGACCTCTGCGCGCGGGCTTGGCGCCTGGGCGACAGGGGTGCACTCGAAACGGCCGTCGCGATCCGCAAGCTGTTCGACGGCAAGCCATTGGTAGCCGGCGTCAAGGCGCTGGTCGCCCATATCCACGACGATCCGGCCTGGGCCCGGGTCATGCCGCCGCTGGCAGCATTCTCGCCGGCCGACCGGGCCGCCGTGGTCGCCGGGCACGATAACCTGCTGGCCCGGCAGGTGGCGTGAGTTTGCGCTCGCCTGTCGTTGACGCGACCGGGCCCCCTCACTATAAGCGTCCGCTTCCGGCCATTTGGCGCGTTCCCTGGTGTGCAACCCTGCACACGGCGTTACCACCATTGGCGAGGCTTGAGACACGAGAGGACGATGGCCAACACCACCTCCGCCAAGAAGGCGACCCGAAAGATCGCGCGCCGCACCGAAATCAACAAGTCACGGCGGACCCGAATGCGAACTGCCGTTCGCAAGGTCGAGGAGGCGATCGCCTCCGGCGACCGTGGATCGGCGCTGGCGGCGTTGCAGCAGGCGGAGCCCGAGCTGGTGCGCGCTGCCCAGAAGGGCGTGATCCATCGCAACAACGCCAGTCGCAAGATCTCCCGTCTCACCCACCAGATCGCGAAGCTAGCCCAGTAGGGTTCCTCCGCTGCGGTGGAATCGGCCCCGTGCGCTGGTGACCATTCGGGTCCGGCCCGCACTCCTGCGCGCCCGAGGCAATGTCGCACAGCCGTCACAACGCCCCCCGGCGTGAGGGCTACGCGACCGGATTGAGCAAAGAAATCGACGATCGGATAAGAGCTTAGTCAGCAAGCGAAGAAGAGGACTTTGAAAGTCGATACCCCGTCACCAATTTGTTAAGCGATTTGTGACAACGGGATCACAGTGTGGCGAATGTGCAAGGGTGACAATTGCGACGTGGATTCAAACTGTTGTCATACGGCCCGGGCCGCACCTCGGAGGACGGCGCCCGTTCCTCGCCCCGGCACCTAGAAAACGCGTTGCGGTTCCGCGAGCGCCGTGTATCTTTCAGGTCCCTTTCGCCCGCCGGGTGAAAGTCTTCAAGAAAAGGTGCGTATTCGCGCCCATCGGCCAAAGACGCATTAGTCTTCATGCGGCGAAGTAGGGGTCCAGTACTTGGTGCCGGTAGCAACGCGTGTACGTAACACTTGGACTGATCGTTACCGTATCTTACCGCGTTCTTGAATTCGCCGGCTAACCGGCGGCTTGAATAAAAAAGACGGGAACAACATGGCCAACGTGACCTCGTCACGCGGGACAGGGGGCGTCATGACTGCAGTTTGGCACGGATTGGGGGTGGCGAGCCGCACGCGGCTTCGCCACGTGGCCATCGCGACCTTCGGGGCTGGAGCAACGCGCGGGGGCACGCCGCGGGATCGAGACGCCGGAGAACTGCAGCCGGCAAGAGTCTTGTCTCGGGCGACGGCTCCGCCGCCCCGCCATCCTTGAGCTGACCTTTCTCGTTGATCTGTGGGGGGCGTGCCCGCGCAGGCGGGTGAAGCCGCGCCGTTTCGTCAGTTTCAGTTGCCTTGGCCGGAGAGAGCGATGCTCAAGCAGTCGCATGCGGGCACCCCGATGGGCTCGGCGGCAGTCGGTTTTCCCCTTCCTGCAGCGGCGGCGGACACCAGTGCCGACGAGAGCGGGTGGGCGCGTGTCAAGCGACGCCTGCGCATCGAGGTCGGCGAGGACATCTTCTCCAGCTGGTTCGCGCGCATGGAGATGGAGGCGGTCGAGGGCGACGGCGTCAGACTTTCGGTTCCGACGCGCTTTCTCAAGAGCTGGATTTTGGCGCACTATGCGGAACGCGTGCTGGCTTGCTGGCAGGCTGAGGACCCGACGATCCAGCGCATCGACCTCGCGGTCCGTTCGGCGGTGCTGCGTCCGTTGCCGGTCAAAGGCAAGGCTGCGGAGTGCTGCCCAGGGAGCGGACGCGAAACCCGCGGGACCGCGTCGGAACCCGAGGCGCGGAATTCCGAACCACGGCTTGGCTCGAACCCGGAGGCCTACGGCGGCTCCCCGCTCGATCCGCGCCTGACGTTCGAGACCTTCCTGGTGGGCCGCTCCAACACCTTGGCACATGCTGCCGCCAAGCAGGTCGCGAGGGCGCGGCGCGGCGACCCGGTGATGTTCAATCCACTCTACATTCACGCCGGGGTCGGGCTCGGCAAGACCCATCTGCTGCAGGCGGTCGCCAGCGCCGGCAATGGGCGCGACCGCAAGGCGCTCTATCTCACCGTCGAAAAGTTCATGTACGGCTTCGTCTCCGCGCTGAAGACCCAAACGGCGCTCGCCTTCAAGGAAGCGCTGCGCGGGATCGACCTGCTCATCATCGACGATCTGCAGTTCCTGCAGGGCAAAACGACGCAGGCCGAGTTCTGTCACACCCTCAATGCGCTGATCGACTCCGGACGCCAGGTCGTGGTCGCCGCCGACCGGCCGCCGAACGACCTCGAGACCCTCGAGGACCGCGTTCGTTCGCGGCTCGCCGGCGGGCTGGTGGTCGAGATCGGCTCGCTCGAGGAGGAGCTGCGGCTGGAAATCCTGCAGGCCCGCGTCGGGGCCGCGCGCGTGCATCATCCGGGTTTTGACGTGCCCCCGCCGGTGCTCGTCTTTATCGCCAAGACCGTGACCCACAACGGCCGCGACCTCGACGGCGCGCTCAATCGGCTGTTGGCGCACAACAAGCTCACCGGCCAGCCGGTCACCATGGAGATGGCGGAGCTGGCCGTTCGCGACCTGGTCCGGCCGCAAGAGCCGAAACGGGTCAAGATCGAGGATATCCAGCGCACCGTCGCGCGGCACTACAATGTCAGCCGTTCGGACATGCTGTCGTCGCGCCGCACCGCCAACGTCGTGCGGCCGCGCCAGATTGCGATGTACCTGGCCAAGACCCTCACGCTGCGCTCGTTGCCCGAGATCGGCCGCAGGTTCGGCGGCCGCGACCACACCACCGTCCTGCATGCGGTCCGCAAGATCGAGTCCCTGACCGATACCGACAGGGTGCTCGCCGACGAGATCGAGACCCTGAAGCGGATGCTGATGGAGTAGC